>Ga0210057_1000183_pt1 | contig 110664 bp, 105 predicted proteins | sample CryGeyCG2114_010_2_FD_183968 | JGI IMG/M metagenome (GOLD analysis project Ga0210057, IMG submission 183968) | Groundwater microbial communities from aquifer - Crystal Geyser CG10_big_fil_rev_8/21/14_0.10 (SPAdes) (version 2) | ecosystem: Environmental > Aquatic > Deep subsurface > Groundwater...
CCACGATATGTGGTTTTGATAAATAGAGGTCCTGCTCAAGCCGGTTTAGTCCCTCTTTCGTTTTTTGTAGATTTCGCGCGCCCTCCTCTTTGCCAATTGCCTCAATCAATAGCGGGGGGTGGGGGGTGAGACCTGCGAATACGAGTGACATACAGTATTGGGGTATATGACTTATTAAAACGTTTGCATTGCCCATTTGGCAATGCGCCTTGTCTCATCGAACCGGTGCGCGTGGTCAACATCACCCATGGTAAGAATATAGAATTCCTTTCCATCTGTTTTTCGCTGCACTTGCATCATCATATTTGCGCCCGACTCGTAGAGATAACCGGTTTTGCTTGAAATAATCAAGAATGGAAGAGAGGGGTCTTTTATCAAATCATTGGTATGACTGTCAAAATGGTGCGGCATGCCATCCAGGTCCAGAACCTCGTCATATTCATATGATTTTTTCCCCAGGACTGCCTTAATGGTTGGGTTGCCGACCGCGCGCATATATATGGTTAGGTACTCTTGCGCCGTGGTGACAGTGTCTATATTCTCGCCGGATGGCCCTGCAAAATGCGTATTGAGAAGTCCCCAGGCTTGCGCCTGGTCATTCATGCGGTTCACAAAGATGCTCTCTTGCTCCTCTACGGCATCCACCAACATCCGAACCGGTGTGTTGAGAGACGATACCAGCATGGCATCCAATAAATCCCTGTTTCTTATTTTTTCACCCGCATCAACACGAAAGCGATGGTACGTTGCTTTGTGATCAGCAGGATCATAGGTTTGCGTCGAGCCCAGCGGCAGACCCTCCTGCATGAGTCGGTAGGCGGTCATAACTTTGGCCAGTGAGGCGGTAGGTCTCACGAAGTTGATATTTTTTCCCGCCAGAACGTTGCCCGCGGCGTCCGCAATACTGTACGTTTCTATATTTGTTTCAAAACGCTCTCCAATGTAGGTAGTCTGATCAGCCGGAGTGCGAACCATCAAATTTTCTATGCCCAGTGATGTATCAGGAGTGTTATTTGCAGGCAGCGGCACGGTCGTCCCCGGTGCCACGCGAACAGGGATTTCCTGAATCGCGAGTGTCGCCTCCGGTACATCACTTGGTGCGTCGGATCGCAAATACAACGGCTCTCCGGTTTCGTGGTTGAGTCCGGTAAATTCACTGGTGCGAATAATATTCTTCCATTTGTACCCAAGCCCGTTGAAAACATCCTCCGACGCGATATGTCGCTTTTTGCCGTTTTCAATGACGTAGACTTTGCTTGAGCCGTCCGGCAACAGCAAGGTGCCATCCTTGAACAATACAGGGTTGCCCATTACCGGGCGCGGCAAGTCAGTTATTGACACCGGCTCAACGCGGAGGTTTGGAAAATTAATAGCGGCGATCTCCTGTTCGGTCAGCAAATGCAAAATGCCCTCATCGAGAAAATACAGATTATTGTTTTCCTTTATGCGTATCAGGCGACCATACAGTGCCTCGGCTGTCGCGACCTTGATCGTTTTGCCACGATTCATAAACGCAATGTCGGCCGGTTGCACATCTATGATTTCTCCGGGGTTGTACCCAAGATCTCGTACGACGCTGTCGCTTTCAAACGGGCGAATTTCGTCAAACGCCAGTAGGTAATAGGTGCCGGCTTGGCGTAAGATGGAATAATTGGGCAGCGTGATTGGAGTGGCGTCACTATAGCGTGCCAGCTCGGAAGCCGGGACAGTAATTATCATGCCCGGATTAAATCGGCTGGTAAGCGCGGTCATATTGGAAAATGCCCGCTTTGTTCCATTTTGGATCAAGTACACTGTTTCTCCATCATCGGCCTGCAACAGCGTTCCATTTGGATACACCTGTTCGAACCATCGTTGCCAGAGCGACCAAAAATTTTTATTTCCCTGTATATGCGGCGTGTATGTGTACAAAAACGCTGTGGCATTATTTGCCGGCGTGATACGCGTATCATCTATGGCATACACCGCGTTCGCTTTTTTGATCCATGGTTCAGAATTGGCGTGATCATAGTACCAGCGCATGATACCCGCCGCAGCGTCCACTTGCTTGCCAAACCCCTTGTTCGCCAAGTAGGTAGCGCATGACCATCCACAGCCATCATTGATGCCATAGCCCGTCGCGCCGTCCAACTGTTTTTGGGTCGGATTGGGATCCGTAATTAAACTCTGTTCCTTTTGCAGTTTTACGAGAATGTATTTTGGGTTTATCCGGTGCTCTTGCGCAGCTCTGTAAATAATATCGGCCACAGTTCTCACTGTGCCATCTTTATCCGGTGTACGCAGTGTGGCGATGTAGCCACCCTTTTCCTGCAAAAAAGCATCGATATCGTCACGAATCATGCTTTGCTGATCCTGCATTTCCTGGTCAGAAATCAGGTAATTTGGGTTAAAAGCGCTTTCTGCGGCAAAAAGGTACCCCTGCGGTGTGAGCAAAGAAAATAGCAAAAGGGTGGCAGTGTATCGGGTACGGCTTATTTTCATAGTCAACATAGTATAGCATAGATACGCCTGCACAGACCAGTCTGTGGAAGGAGTTGCAAAATAGCTTTTTTTTAGCTATACTCAGCACAATCAATATGACATCCGGAACAGTATATATTGTAGCCACTCCCATTGGCAATTTAGGGGATATAACGCGACGCGCTATTGAGACCTTTGAACAGGTTGATGTTATTTTTTGTGAAGATACACGGGTCACACGATCACTGCTCAATCATGTACAGATAAAGACGCCGACACGCAGCTTTCATCAGCACAGTGATGAAAAAACGTATAGAGAAATTGAAGCGCTCTTGGGTGAAGGAAGTGATATTGCACTTGTCTCGGACGCGGGCACGCCGGGTATTTCTGACCCGGGGAATACACTTGTTGCGTATCTATCCAGGCGCGCGCCGGGCGTGCGGGTGGTGCCCATCCCCGGAGCGTCTGCCCTACTTTCCGCTTTGAGTGTGTCCGGACTTCCAACGGATAAATTTTTATTTCTTGGATTCCCGCCACATAAAAAGAGGCGCGCGCAATTTTTTGAAGAGGTCGCTGCATCCGCATATACCGTCGCGTTTTACGAATCGCCGCACCGGATTGAAAAGGCATTGGCCTCGCTTGCAAGTGTGCTCGGGCCACATCGACAGGTCTGTGTGTGCCGCGAGCTTACAAAAAAATTTGAAAGTATTTATCGGGGAACCATACAAGAAATTCTTGCCATGGGCATTCCGGCAAAGGGGGAGTTTACTGTGGTGGTGAGTGGTATATCATTTGTATGACCGACTACACGAAATATAGAATCTTAGAAGTCTTACCCGGCCTTTCGGTATGGTTGACGCTTATTGTCGCACTTGTGTTGTCGTTTGTCAGGCCCTTGTGGATGATTTATGCAGTGATTTTGTTCGACATTTATTGGATGCTGCGTGTCATAAACTTTTCTTTTTATTTGATTCTTTCATGGCTCCGATTTAGAGAAGTCCGTTCTGTTGATTGGAAAGATTCAATGCGGCACGATCTTTCAAACTGGCAGGACAAACAACATGTTATTTTTTTGACGCTCTATGAAGAGGAGTGGGACGTGGTGGAAACGGCCATTCAGAGCATACGGGCCGCTGCCTACGATAAAACAAAATGTACCATTGTCATCGCCGGTGAACAGCGTGCCCATGCAAACTATAAAGAAATACTTTCCAGAGCGCACAGTGCGTTTGACAGTGACTTCGCCGATATCGTGGGAACCTTGCATCCCGAAGGTTTAGAAAATGAAATACCGGGAAAGGGATCAAACCTTCATTATGCGGAAGAGCGGATGAAAGAGTATATTGAAAAGAAAGGCTGGAATCCGGATCATGTGATTGCCACGGTGTTTGATGTTGATACAATCTGCCACCCGCAGTATTTTGCGTATTTGACCTACTTGTATTGCACACATCCAAATCCAACACGCAGTTCGTTTCAGCCCATCGCCCTGTTTAACAACAACATATGGGATTCGCCGGCAATTTTGCGTGTTATGTCATTTGGAACCACGTTTTGGATCTTTACCGCGCTGGCCCGCCAGGACGCGTTGGTCACGTTCTCATCTCACTCTATGAGCTGGCGCGCGCTCTTGGACGTTGGATTCCACGAAAAGAGAATTGTGAGTGAAGATTCACGCATTTTTTATCAGTGTTTGCTCCACTATGATGGTGATTACGAAGTGACGCCCATGTATTTGCCGGTCTCCATGGACACAGTGCGAGATGATTCTTGGTGGGTAAGCATAAAAAATCTATATAAGCAGCAGCGGCGTTGGGCCTGGGGAGTTGAGCATGTCCCGTATCTTTTGTGGGAGTTCAAAAAAAAGGGAAGGAGAATTCCTTTTTTTACAAAATTCAAATGGGTATTTTTGGAGTGGGAGGGCAAATGGTCATGGTCATTGGTTGCCATATTGATTACTGTGTTGGGTCAGCTTCCTATTTTGGCGGCCAATGAGTCGGTTCGGCAAAGTGCGTTGTTTATCAACACGCCGCATCTGTTGCAGACTCTCATGACCGTTGCGACGCTTGGACTTTTGCTATCCGCGCTCTTTAGTTTTCCGCTCCTGCCAAGCCGACCGGAGTCGCATCCGCGCCATAAGTATATTATTATGCTCTTGCAGTGGGTGCTGCTTCCCATATCGCTCATTTTTATCAGCGCGATCCCGGCCATTGACGCGGTTACACATTTGATGCTGGGTAAATATTTGGGCTTTAACGTTTCGCAAAAAAAGCGGAAGCAAGACGTTGTTAGCTCGGGCGTGATTACATAACCTTCTATGATGCATCCGTTAGATCCATTTCATAAAAAAAAGAAACGCAGGTGGCCATATATTGTATTGTTTGTCATTTTTTTGCTGGGGGTAGGAATATATGGGGCATTCCGGTGGGTGACCTCACTTACGCCGGAGCAGTTGCTCCAAAGTGAACTGACGCGCGACCTCATCCGCGGATATATTGGAGAGGAAAACAAAGACCTGGTTGATTTGGTCCCGCCTTTTTTGGGGTTTGACGAGCCAAGGACGTATCTTCTCTTATTTTTGAATAATACAGAGATTCGTCCGGGTGGCGGCTTTATCGGGAGCTACGCGACAGTCCGCGTAGATAAAGGACATGTGGAAATTTTAGCATTTGACGGGACAGAAAATTTAGATGCGGGAACACCAAAGGACTGGAGCCCTGTTCCGCCGTCCATTATCACGCGCGAGCTGTACGTGGATAAATGGTATTTTCGTGATAGCAATTGGTCTCCGGATTTTGCCGTCAACGCGAAACAGGCATTGTTGTATTACCGGGCAGAAGGTGGCACTGCGGCGCAGGAGATTGATGCCATTGTTGGGGTGACACCCACTGTTTTGGAAGAGTTGTTACGATTGACCGGCCCATTGACCATTCAGGGAATGACATTTACCGCGGATACGGTGACAAAGCAACTGGAAGACGAGGTTGAATTTCAATACAAACAGAGGGGACTGGCGGTTGAAGAGCGGAAGCAAATTTTGCAGCCATTTTTTCGTCGGCTCATTGATACCCTTGCTATTGATGCATTCGCAAAACCGGATGTTTATCTCACTCTTATAAAAAATATGATAGCGCAGCGTCATATCATGGGATACGCGTTTGACGCAGATTTGCAAAAGCCAATGAAGGAACTGGATCTGGTGCAGTCTGTGGCAATGGTGGACTACGACTATTTGATGTGGGTGGATGCGAATCTTGGCGCGCTTAAAACCGATGCCGTGATCAGGCGACATGTAACATATGAAACACGAGATATCGAGGGTGCCCATTACCGCGTTGCGCGTATGACATACGTGCATCCAACCGGATTTGATAAATTTACAACACGTTACAGAACGTACGCGCGCGCGTTTGTTCCAAAAGATTCTATTCTCCATAGCGCGACTATTATCAACCCAAACGGAACGCGCACGCCCATACCTGTAGGCGAGGTTGATCAGGGAGTTGATTTGGATAAGCAATGGTTCGGCGCATTTACGGTGATTGAACCAAATACCACGGAATCATTGGAGTTTGTGTATCAGCTCTCGCCGGCTGTTCGCCGTCAAATTGACAATGGAGGCTATCAGCTGCTTGTACAAAAGCAACCGGGCACGACACGGCCGGAATTGACGCTGGACCTGGGGTTTGATACAACTATAGCAGGTGCGAATCCGGGGGAGCAGGAGGCTCATTTTGGTGATTCGCGGTATCAGATTGAAACCGATTTACTGGTTGATCGATCATTTGCAGTAGAGCTTTAACACAAACCATCATGTGGATAAAAAAGGTTGCGATTGACCTGGGTACAACCAATGTTCTTGTTCATGCCCCAAAACGGGGTATTGTTGTCAATGAGCCATCTGTTGTGGCAATGTCGCTTGATGATAACAAAGTCCTGGCAGTGGGTCTGGAAGCAAAGGAAATGATTGGACGGACACCTGACTCAATTCGGGCGGAGCGGCCGCTCAAAGATGGCGTAATCGCAAATTATAGAACAACAGAAGCCATGCTTCGGTATTTTATTAATAAGGCACTCGGGGGTGTTCGTCTGTTTCGTCCAGAGGTTATGGTGGCTGTACCGGCCGGTATAACCTCCACAGAGCGTCGTGCTGTGATAGACGCGGCCATGGCGGCCGGCGCTCGCGCCGCATACATTATTAAAGAGCCCATTGTCGCGGCCATTGGCGCTGACATTCCCATTGGCAGCGCGTCCGGGCACATGATTATTGATATCGGCGGTGGCACCAGCGAAATAGCAGTCATTTCATTGGGCGGCATTGTTTCCTGCGGGTCTGTGCGCATTGGCGGCACGCGTTTTGACGCATCCATTGCCGAGCATATCCGGCGCAAGTACGGTCTGGCTATCGGCGACCGCTCATCGGAAGAAGTTAAGATTAAAGTTGGTTCTGCCATGTACATGGATAAACCTTTGTTTATGGAAGTGAAAGGAAGGGACATGATAACAGGACTGCCCAGAACCATTACCGTGACAAGTGATGATGTCACTGAGGCGCTGCAATTGGATTTGGAAGGATTGATTGAGGCGGTCAAAGAGGTGCTACATCGTACGCCGCCGGAATTATCGGCCGACGTGATGAACAAGGGTATTATCATGTCCGGCGGGTCCAGCATGCTTCGAAATTTGGATGAATTGATCGGGCAGGCAACAGGAGTCGCGTGCTACGTAGCTGATGAACCATTGCTTTGCGTGGCAAAAGGGACGGGCATTGCGCTTGAGAATTTGGAGAGCTATAAAAGAAGTATTTCAGCGGCACGGTAAATTTTTTTATGCAATCCGATATACATCTTGACGCAACAGCAGATGTGAAGACCTCCACGGGGGAATGGCACATGCGCGTATACACGGATGCGCATCACAATGCTGACCATATTGCTCTCATAAAAGGAACGATTGATTCGGACAGTGCCATACTTGTTCGCGTGCATTCAGAATGTCTTACCGGTGATGTGTTGGGGTCTCAACATTGTGATTGCGGTCCGCAAAAGGAAAGAGCGCTGGCTGTAATAGCGGACGCGGGATCAGGTATTTTTTTGTATATGAAACAGGAGGGGCGTGGCATAGGGCTTGTCAATAAGATAAAAGCATATGCGATTCAGCAGGAGCAAGGGCTGGATACGTATGAAGCGAATAAGGCGCTTGGTCTGCCGGAAGATTTGCGTGAGTACGGTGTTGCCGCGCAAATTTTGGCTGACTGTGGGGTCAAAAAAATTCGGCTACTCACAAATAATCCGGACAAAGTGGCCGGTCTTCGCGCGCACGGGCTTGATATTGTGGACCAAGTGTCCGTTGAGATTGCACCAAATGGCGTGAATGACGGGTATCTGAAAGCAAAGCGGGAGCACGGGCATATGTTGGGCGGGCTGTAGTGCTTGCCATAGAGTTTAAAAAGCAACCGAAGTAGAGGGACACAGGGGTTTAATGTCAATCAGCCATGAACCATTTTTTTTTCAAACACGCTATAGAACTGGCTCAAAAGGGGCTGGGTCATACCTTGCCGAACCCCGCTGTTGGTGCTGTTGTGGTAAAAGAAAACAAAATCGTTGCCCGCGGCTGGCACAAAAAAGCAGGCGAGAGGCATGCTGAAATTGTTGCTATGGACGAGGCGCGTGCCGCCGGCACTGATCTGAAGGGCGCCTCGTTATATATTACGCTTGAGCCATGCCGTCACTATGGCCGTACACCGCCCTGTACAGACAGAATCGTGCAGGAGGGTATTGCACGGGTATTTATGGGTATGCGCGATCCGTTTGAACGGGTGAACGGGCGGGGGATGGCTGTGTTAAAGGAAAAAGGTATTGACGTACAATGCCTTAAAAAAGGGTCACCTCTCTATAGGGAAGTAGCTGACTTGAATCAACCGTTTATCAAGTGGACCAATACGTCGCTGCCATACGTGACCATGAAAGCGGCCTGTACGTTGGATGGAAAGATTGCAACGCGCGCAGGCAGTTCTGCCTGGATTACAGGCGAGCAGGCCAGGAGCGACGCGCGGCGAGAGCGCAGCATGTGTGATGCGGTCTTGGTGGGCAGTGGGACAGTGCGTGCGGATAACCCTGAGCTGGCCGCGCACGGTGAGTACACCGGCAAATCGCTGTTGCGCGTGATTTTTGATCCTTCTCTAACATTGCCAACGACAATGAAGGTGTTTCGTGATGCCAATGTGTTGGTTGCTACAACCGGCCGAGCGCTGGAGCAGGCTGGTCAAGCCTATGCTGAGCGCGGTATTGAAACGCGCGCGTTTGGAGCGACGCGGGTTTCGATAAAGCAGCTGCTGCAGTATTTGGGTCAAAGAAGTATTCAGCACGTGTTTGTAGAGGGAGGGGCCGGAGTGCATGGATCTGTCTTTGAGGAAGCCTTGCTTGACCCATTGATTATTGATCGTGTGCTTTGGTACATGGCGCCTATGCTGTTCGGCGGGAAGAGTGCGCTGTCCGCCATAGGCGGAACCGGGGTGGAGAGCGTGCCAAGCGCGTTTCGCATTCCGCACATGGATGTCACGCACCTGGGTGTTGATCTCAAACTGAGCGGCCGGATTAATGTATATTGACGGCGCGTATGACTGCTCCTGTCTCCCTACTCTTTATTTTTGCAACATGCTGCTAGCCATTGATGCGTCACGCGCGAACGAAGGGCACAAAACCGGTGTCGGCTGGTACGCGTGGCACATCATTCAAGAACTGAAAAAGATAACCCCGCCTGACGTGCGTGTGCGTTTGTATTCACAAGAGCCATTGGTAGGGGAGTTGGGCAATTTGCCTGAAAATTGGGAGAGCAAGGTTTTAAGCTGGCCGCCAAAGCGGTTGTGGACGCAGGTGAGACTGAGCATAGAAATGCTTCTGCACGCACCTGATGTATTATTTGTGCCCGCGCACGTGGTTCCAATTGTTCACCCCCAAAAAACAGTCATGACAGTGCACGATATCGCCGCGTCTCGTTTTGCCATGTCATACAGTTGGTTTGAGCGTTGGTATAGTATGTGGTCTGCCAGGCAAGCCTGTGCCGGAAGTGGCCTCATTATTGTGCCGAGTCGGTTTACCAAAGATGAAATCGTACGCGTGTTCGGCATTTCAATTGCCAAGCAAGTGCGAGTCGTTCCACACGGGTATGATACTTCCTTTGCTAGACAGGCCCCGCCCGGCCGGCATGAGGAGGTGTTGCGTACATATGGTGTTGTGCAGCCATTTGTGCTGTCAATCGGTCGGTTGGAAGAAAAAAAGAATACAGCAAATATGGTCCGCGCATTTTGTGAATTCAAGAAAGAGTCCGGATTAGAAGATTTGACCTATGTACTGGTTGGAAAGCAAGGACATGGGTATGAAACGGTGCGTTCGGCCATTGCGCAGTCATCATTTGATCATGATGTTATAGAGCTTGGTTGGGTAGCGCAGGCAGATCTGCCCGTTCTCCTGCAATCGGCAGAAGCGCTTTTATTTGTAAGCCTCTACGAAGGGTTTGGCCTGCCAGTATTGGAAGCTTTTGCTGCCGGCACGCCGGTTATCACTTCAAAAGGAACAAGCCTGGATGAGGTGGGCGATGGCGCTGTGCGCAGTTGCGATCCGCACAGTGTTCCCGAAATAGTAAGCGCGCTGTCGGCTGTTTTGACGGACGAGAAAATTAGAACGCGCTTGATTGCTGGGGGCAAAGATCGCGTGTCGCAATTTTCGTGGAAAAAAGCGGCGGCAATGACGCTTGAGTTCCTTTTGGAACAGACAGAGCAAGTTGAGAAAAGCGGCTCTTTGTGATACGATTTGGTATATATGGATGACATACTTGGGCACGAAAAAATTCGCGTGCATTTGGACAGCCTCGCGCGGCATGACGCACTGTCTCACGCGTATTGTTTTGTTGGGCCGGAGCAGATAGGAAAAAAATCTGTGGCGCTTGATCTCGCCGGTACGCTATTGGCAATACCCGTGGCATCACTCGCCATTCATCCTGATATGCATTTTGTGAAACGGGGGTTGAACAAAAAAACCGGCAAGACAAAAAAGCATATTGATATTGATCAGATTCGTGAGATGATTCACTCTATTTCACGCCACCCCATGTACAAGGGGGGATACAAAATTGCGATCATCGATAACGCGCACCTATTGAGTGCCGCCGCTAGCAACGCGCTTTTAAAAACATTGGAGGAGCCACGGGGGAAAACCTGCATTTTCCTCGTAACACACGATCAGTCCGCGCTCCTCGCTACCATTCGGTCCCGGGTGACAGATATCTTTTTTTCACCTGTTCCGGCGATTCAAATTCAAAAAATGTTAGTGGACAGAGGTTTCGATCCGGAACAATCAACAGAGATGGCGCGAGTGTCACTTGGTAAACCTGGTCGCGCGTTGGAGTGGGCCGGCGATATGAGTATATATGACGCGTATAAGGAAAACGTTCACACATTTGTTTCTCTTTTTGACAAAAGTTTTCATGAAAAGCGCGCGGCAATATCTGAAATGTTTGGCGACAAGACAGACCACATCGCTGCCAGACAATTGATTGATGCGCGGCTGCAACTATGGCAGCTGCTGGCGCGTGATATTTATCTGACACAGATTGGTTCGTCGGCATCGGCACATTACTTGGACAGTCCGCCACGCGTGAGCGCCGGACAGCTCTTGCATATTCAAGCAGAGATAGAGCAAGCAAGGCGCTACATAACCAAAAATGTTCATCCTCAGCTACTTATTGATCATATTCTTTTGGCCATTGGCACATAAACAACTATGAAGTACAAAATATTTCCCATCACGCTGTTTGCCATCGTCCTCATGGGGCAGGGCTGCTTTTCTCTTGGGACAGAGCAGGAAGTCCAGACATCCGGAGCGGGTGGCTTTTTCGTATCAACAGACAAAGGGGGGGCGTGGTCACCCATTTCAACACTTCCCGAACCGGATGGCGCGAAAAATCTGAATACACTGAGCGTGTATCGGCTTTTTGAAGACCCGAATGATCCAAATGCGCTCTATTGGGCGTCACGCGAAGGCGGAATGTTTTTTACCTATGATAGTGGGAGGACCTGGCAAAGACCGGGAAGTGGCCCGAATGCCGGTTTTATCTATAGTGTCGCGGTTCACCCGGCGGACAAGTGTGTCATATTCGCCACCAATGGAAGTCAGGTTTTTCGTAGTGATGATTGCAATAGGACGTGGTCTGAAGTGTACCGGATTTCCGGCGATGACCGGGTCAGCTCGGTTGCTGTTGGACAATTTGATCCCTATCCTGTATATCTGTTGACATATAATGGCGATTTTTTGCAAAGCTCGGACAACGGTATCAGCTGGAGAATTGGGCGTCGGTTTAAAACTCAGTCCATAGATATCTTTACAGATCCGTTTGTTGATCATCGAATATTTATTGGCACACAGTCAAAAGGCATGTGGCGTTCGACAGACGATGGAGAGACATGGGTGCAGATAGTTAATCCTTTTTTCAACATAGCGGGTGGGCAAGAGTACCGACGTTTTGTTATGCACCCCACCATACCGGATTTGATGTTTTACGCATCAACGTATGGTATTCATAGGTCAACTGATGGTGCCGAGCATTGGCAGGAATTGAGTTTGCTCCACGCACCCGGTGCCGCACGCATATTTGGTCTTGCTGTCAGCCCGGAAAATCCCAACGAAATATATTACACCGCGACTATCAATAACCGATCAACACTGTACAAAAGCGTTGACGGCGGACAAACCTGGATTAGTGAAAAATTGCCATCCGGCCAAATTCCATCGGTTTTGCGCGTACATCGCGATCATCCTGAATGGTTATATGTCGGGTTCACCATTCCGGCAAATTAATAAAATAAAGCATATGAACAAAGCGGAAATGAGTCGAGAGTCATTCCAAAAAGCCATTGACCATCTACGGCAGGATATTGCAAATTTGAGAACCGGTCGTGCCACTCCGGCGCTGGTCGAGGATATTCCGGTCGAAGCCTACGGCACAAAGCAGTCACTCAAGGCGGTGGCATCCATTAGTGTCGCGGACGCAAAAACGTTGACCGTTGACCCATGGGACAAGGCGCTGATGCAGGCGGTTGAGATTGCTATCCGCAATTCTGATGTTGGAATTAGTCCTGTGAATGATGGCACGCTTATTCGTTTGCCCTTGCCGGATCTTACGGCCGAGCGGCGGGCTGATTTGATAAAGGTCTTGCACAAAAAAATGGAGGAGAGCCGAATCGCAATTCGAAAAATTCGGGAAGACGTGCGAGATGAGATTGAAAAGGCGGAAAAATCAAAAGAAATCAGCGAGGATGAAAAATTCGGCCAGCATGATGTTCTGGAAAAAATTGTAAAGGAGTTTAACGACATGATTCGGGACATTGGAGAAACCAAGGAGAAGGAAATACAGAAAGTATAAGGTAGTACGAAAGTACGAACAGGCTGGTTAACGGTATTTTGTGAGTTCGTACCCAACCATATGAGGGTGATTCTACAAAAAGTAACTATGGCTCGCGTGGAAGTTGCGGGGAAGATCGTCGGTGAAATAGCCGACGGTTTTGTATTGCTGACTGGGGTAACTCATTCCGACACGACCGCCGATGCCGACAGGCTTGCGGAAAAAATTCTCAAGCTACGTTTGTTCGCTGAGCCCGGATCGGGCACGTTCATGGAGCAGGATATCACGCAGTGGGGCGGGGGAATCCTCGTTGTTCCGCAATTTACGCTGTATGGCGACGCGTCAAAGGGCACTCGCCCAAGTTTTTCAGACGCCGCACGACCGGAACAGGCAAGAGAAGTTATAAATCATTTTGTGTACGCGCTTCGTAAAAGCGGACTGCGCGTAGAAGAAGGAGAGTTTGGCGAGCATATGGAAGTGCTGCTTGTGAACGATGGGCCTGTGACGTTGATTCTTGGAGACGACTAGTCAATTTGCTAATCAACTGCGCCTTGACCGAAGACACCTTCCTGCTCTATACTACAACCATCTCACATCGACGCAGGGTGGCACTTGCTGAGTGGGATCTCAACCGATAAAAGTGTCCCGGCTCTGTCGGGAAACTTGGGTGGAACCGTCCCGCCTCTTGCGAGAGGTAGGACCCCAAGACTGCAATAAGGCAGTCTTATTTTATTGAAAATATGGATCAGATGGAAAAATTGGTATCACTGTGCAAGCGACGGGGATTTGTGTTCCCCGGGAGCGACATTTATGGCGGCCTTGCCAATTCATGGGACTACGGGCCGTTGGGTGCGCAGATGAAAATGAATATTAAAAGCGACTGGTGGAAGCGTGCGGTCGAGATGCGCGATGACATGGTCGGCTTGGACGGGGCTATTTTAATGAATCCAAAAGTATGGGAAGCCAGCGGACATGTGGCGACCTTTAACGACCCGCTGACAGAGTGCAAACATTGTCACAGGCGATATCGGGCGGATGAGTCGCCGTTTGCCGAGCATTGGAATGAAAAGACAGGGTTTGAAAGCGCGGAGGCGCTGCAGTGCCCATCATGCGGGAAAAGCGGTGTGTTTGCGGACGTCTCGCGTTTTAACCTTATGTTTCAGACACACATAGGGTCAACGTCCGAGAGTGGAAGTCAGGTATACCTGCGGCCCGAGACAGCGCAGGCCATTTTCGTCAACTTTAAAAATATATTGAATACATCAAGAAAAAAATTACCATTTGGTATCGCGCAAATTGGTAAGGCGTTTCGCAATGAAATAACACCTGGGAATTTTATTTTTAGAACCCTCGAGTTCGAGCAGATGGAAGTTGAATATTTTGTTGAACCCAATGACTGGGAGCAGCAGTTTGAGGCGTGGAATGAATGGATGGGTGCGTGGGCGGAACACATTGGCTTGGATATGTCGCGGCTTCACAGGCTCGAGGTTCCGGCAGAGGAGTTGGCACACTATTCAAAGCGCACTGTTGATTTTGAGTTTGACTTTCCCTTTGGCAAAAAGGAATTGTGGGGGCTGGCATATCGGCAGGATTTTGATCTGCATAATCATACGGAGCATTCGGGGGAGAAGTTGGAATATTCCGACCCGGACGATAACAAGCGCAAGATTGTTCCGCATGTGATAGAGCCCTCCATGGGCGTGGATCGGACACTACTGTCGTTGCTTGTGAGTGCGTTCCGCGAAGAAGAAGTGGACGGAGATGTGCGGACCGTGATGAAGTTTGTACCGCACATGGCGCCATATCACGTTGCCGTGCTCCCGCTGATGAAAAAGGATGGATTGTCTGAAAAAGCGAGAGAAATATTCGAGTATTTGCAAGCGTCGTTTCGGTGCGAATATGACGAATCTGGAAGTGTGGGAAAGCGGTATCGTAGACAGGATGAAATTGGCACGCCGTATTGTGTTACGGTAGATTACGATTCTCTGTCGGATGAAAGCGTGACGGTTCGGGACAGAGACAGTATGCAACAGGAACGAATTTCATTGACAAATCTTCTTGACCACCTAAGAAAATGCATGCCGTATGTATAAACAATATACGCTCCCAAATAAGGTATCCGTTGTGCTTGTACCACAGGCCGATACTCAGTCAATTACCACGCTTGTGATGTATCCGGTGGGTTCCCGATACGAGCCACAAAAACTCCGTGGAGTCTCACATTATATTGAGCACATAATGTTTAAGGGAACGCAAAAGAGAAAAAGTACTTTTGTGCTCACGCGTGAAATTGATCGCCTGGGAGCCCAGTACAACGCATTTACCGGTAAAGAATACACAGGATATTACATTAAGGTTGGTAAAGATTATGCCAAAACAGCAGTCGACATTTTGTCCGACATGCTCTTTCATTCGCTTTTTGACCCAAAGGAAATGGAGAGAGAAAAAGGACCGATTGTTGAGGAGCTAAAAATGTATAGGGACAATCCGCTGATGAATATTGATAACATCTTTGAAGAGTTGCTTTTTGATGGCAGTCCATTGGGGCGTGATATTGGCGGGACAGATACGCACGTTATGAGCTACCAGCGGGCTGACGTTTTGGCCTATAAAAAGAAGTATTATGATCCGTCGAACATGACTGTTGTGATGGCGGGCGCTGTAGATGAAAAAACAGAGGAACTGATTCTTGCGCATTTTGGCGCTGAACCATCCAAGGAAAAGGTGTCTCGTTCATATAAACCGTCTTGCTTTGGTTCACCGGCAAGGGAGGATCGGCTTACTGTTCAGCACAAAAGTACTGATCAGGCGCAGATGATGATAGGGTACCCAGGGTTGTCGTATGCAGATGAAGAATATCTGCCTGCGGCTGATGTAATGAATACTATTTTGGGCGGCTCCATGAGCTCTCGATTATTTATACAAATCAGGGAGAGAAGGGGACTGGCATATACTGTTCGGTCCGGATCCGACCACTTTCGTGATACAGGATATGTCTACGTTCGGGCGGCTGTTGATCCAAAGAACATCAACAAGACCATCAGCGTAATACAGTCCGAAATAAAGAAAATGGTTGAAAAATCGGTAACCGCGCGGGAATTATCAGACGCAAAGACGCATATTCGAGGCGCGTTGACGCTCGACATGGAAGATTCCAGCAGTCAGGCAAACTGGTTTGCCAAGGAAGCACTGTTTTATCCGCGTATTGCAACGCCGGATCAGTATTTGGAACGTGTGGATGGGGTAACGCAGGCCGAAGTCCAAAAGATAGCCAAGCGTTTGTTCAAGCCGAGCGAAATGCGAATAGCCATCATTGGAAATGTGAAAAAGCAGGATGTCTTTTTTTGATCTCTATACACTATGACCTATCTATTTTGCAATTGGAAAATGTATTTGACAAACAATGAAGCCATGGCGCTGGCATCAGAGCTCGCCACCATGCAGATACCAAAGACGTTGACTGCTGCTGTTTTCCCCAATACCATGGATTTTATTGGTGTCAGAGATGCGCTGGCTGAGACATCCTTCGCTGTGGGCTCCCAAAATGTGGCGTGGGTGCCGCAGGGAGCATACACGGGTGCCACGTCCGCACACCTGTTTCATGAGGCTGGCGCGGCCTACGCGCTGGTCGGTCATTCGGAGCGCAGGCATGTGTTTGGTGAAACAGATGAAGATGCGCGCAAAAAAGTGGAAGCGTGCATGGATGTCGGCATTGTTCCTGTTTTGTGTATTGGTGAAACAAAAGAGGATTTGGACGCGGGAAAGCGCGAATATAGGCTAAAGAAACAGCTCCGGGCAGCGCTTGAGGGTCTTGACATTCCAGTAAATTCCCTTATGATAGCCTACGAACCGGTATGGGCCATTTCTGCCGGGGGTGCCTCGGATTCGTGTGATCCGGACGTCGCGCAGGAGGTGCATATGTGGCTCAAACAAGAGTTGCGTGCGTATTCACCTGCACCATTTTCCGTGCTGTATGGCGGTAGTGTCACCCCGGAGAATGTGGTATCATTCACTGCATGCCCGGCCATTGACGGCGTTCTGGTCGGCAGCGCCTCAACACATACGAATCAGATGAGAGCCTTACTTACTGCGTGCGCATAGAGGTATGTATCAATTCGTCCCATTTATACTTATTGTGATATCACTCGGCGTGATTATCGTTATTTTGGTACGGAAGTTTCCAAGTCTGACATTACTGGATGTTGAGAACATGCCGGAAGTCAAGATAGGGCGAAAAAAGCAGGCGTATTTGCGAAAGAAATTAACAAGCAAAAATGAGCAGCGCGCGCAAAAGCGCAGTGAAAAAGTAAGCAAGGGGGCAACGGCATTCAGGGCTATCCAACATGTGTTTCGAACATATGTCGGGGATGTTGAAGTTCGTCTGACAAAAAAGGATCACGAGCGCAAGGAAACAGCGCCTCCGGAAGTCAAGTCAGAGCGAAAAAAAGAGGCCAAGCAGCTGCTTGCGGATGCGGCGGAATTCATGCGGCAGCAGGAAATAGAGCAGGCCGAGCAAGTGTACATCAATGTCATACGGCTGGAGCCAAAAAATCCTGAAGCGTATGGCGGACTTGTTGACATATACATAAAAAAAGAACAGTGGGATGAGGCAAAGCAAACGTGCGGCTATTTGTTGCAGCTTGATCCTCACAACGACGTCACGCACGCAAAAATGGCTCAAATTGCAGAAGAGGAAGGGGATAGAATAAAAGCAATTGAACATTACCAGCAGGCAGTGCTGATCAATCACAATCTGCCGCAGCGGTTTGTTAAGTTGGCGGATCTGCTCGAGGCGGAAGGTGAATATCAAACAGCGCTTGAAGCGGTCTTGCAGGCGCTAGACCTGGAGCAAGATAATCCAAAATATCTTGACAAATCGGTCGAGCTTGCTATACTTGTCGGCGACAAGAAAATGTCCGAGGAGTTGTACGATCGTTTTCGGATGGTGAATCCTGACAATCAAAAACTTGATGTTTTAAAAGAAAAAGTTCGTAAGCTTGAGGAGTAGGGTGGCCGCACATATAGGGCGGGTGTCGTTCTCAATCAATGCCATCTTAGCTCAGCTGGTAGAGCATCGGTTTTGTAAACCGCAGGTCGCGAGTTCGAGTCTCGCAGATGGCTCCAAGGGTCGGTACCAAAGCGGTCAACTGGGGCAGACTGTAAATCTGCTGGCTTCGCCTTCGGGGGTTCGATTCCCTCCCGGCCCACAAAAAATCGCAGCACTGCTGCGATTTTTGTTTCTATCATCAATTTGCACAGTCGAATGTTGCCGCTTTCCTTGCGGGGAGATGATGACCATTTATACACAGGTGTTGCAAGAGATAGCGATAGTGCTCAAAGTGTGTTATACTTATCCACAGAAATACAGTATTTATTTTTAACGCATAAGGTATGATGAAAAAAATGTGCGGGGGTCATATGGTTTCCATGTGGCTCGTGGTTATTGGCGCCCTCAACTGGGGACTGGTGGGAGCGTTTGATTTTAATTTGGTGAATCGGCTCCTCGGGAGCGTTTCTTGGTTGGAGAGACTCGTGTACATCCTTGTTGGATTGGCAGGCATTATGATGTTGCTTGCTGGTGGATGCAAAAAGTGTAAGGTTGCAAAATAATTGCGTTATTATAAAGGCATCCCGCCGCCCGCGGGGTGTTTTTTATTATGGGCATTCCACCGCATTTCATGTATACTATAGTCACTATGACACAGCTTGAACAGGCACAAACCATTTTGGCGCGGTATTTTCTTTTTGGCAATTCGTTTTTAACATACGCTCAGGCACTGGCTGTGTTTTTATCGATTTCGCTCGCGCTTAAATTGTTTGAATTGATCATTATCCAGCGTCTGGAGAAGCTGGCAAAAAAGAGCAAAACATATATAGACGATGCGATTGTCGCCGGAATCAAAGGGTTGGGTTTGCCAATGTATATTGCTGTATCGCTCTACTTTAGCCTGGCGCTTATTACACTGCCGGATCCGGTAGCGCGCGGTGTGAACATAGCATTATATTTGGTCATGCTCCAGCAGATTATGCGGGGAGTTGGCCTCGGCTTTTCAGCGTACATCGAGCAGTATATTGGAGAAAAAGAGAATAATGGCCAATCAGACGCGAAACATGCCAGAGCCATGCTTGGAATCATGCGAGGAATAACGATATCGCTGCTTTGGATTGTGGCTCTGTTGTTTCTTGCTTCAAATATCGGCATTAATGTCACGTCGCTTGTCGCGAGCCTTGGTATTGGCGGGATTGCTGTTGCTCTGGCACTTCAAAATGTCCTGGGAGATATGTTTAGCTCATTTTCCATATTTATTGATAAGCCGTTTCAGGTGGGAGATTTTATTCAAGTAGGGGAGAATAGCGGCACAGTCAAATATATCGGAATGAGAAGTACACGAATTCAAACCCAGCGGGGGCAGGAGCTGGTGATTTCAAATAGGGAGCTCACGATGTCAAAAATTGAAAATTTTCGTTTGTTGGAACGCAGAAGAGACGTGATCGTACTGAATATCCCATATGGTCTGCCAAGAAAAGCCCTGGAAGAGGTTCCCGGGATTGTCAAAAAAGTCATATCCTCATCAGGAAAGCTGGCAACATATGATCGATGTCATCTTCGAGATTTTGCCGATTCCAGCATCCAATTTGAGATCGTGTACTATGTTGAGACTGCGGATTACATGAAGTATATGAGTTGCCGTGAAAAGATACTGCTGGGTGTGTATACTGCGCTGGCACGGGAAAAGATAGATATTCCGTACCCAACACAGATCATAAAACTTGAGCATATATGATGCGGGAACAGAAATCAATTCGGCATTTTTTACTCCTCGTGGCATTGGCGCTATTTGTGCCTGTGTTAGTGTATGCGGTTGGCGCGGGGTATTCTGAGGAAATTCAGCAGCTGCAAACAAAAATTGAGCAAAAAAAAGGCACGGTCGCAGCGCTTGAAAAAAGTATTGAAGCATACAAAAAGCGCATTAGCCAAACGCAGCTTGAGGCTGTGTCTCTGCAAAATCAGGTGAGTATTCTTGACAATAGGAAAGCTCAGGTAGAACTTGATATTAAGTTGACTCAAAACAGGTTGGATACTATTGACCTTGAGATTCAGTCACTGGATTTGGAAATTGATAGCAAAAAGAACTCAATCGAGAGGCAGCAAGAGATTGTTGCCGAGATGCTTCGGGGAATTCACTATAATGACCGAAAAAAGTATATTGAGGTTGCCGCGGCATACGATGATTTTTCAGGATTTTACAATCAGGTACAGCAGCTTCAAACAGTGGAGCAGGATCTTGGAAAGAGTGCGCGGGGGCTCCAGATCGCAAAAGACGAACTTGGCCAAAAGCGCGACCAATCATCCGATAGACGAGAGGCATACGCGCGGGTGAAAGAAGAACTGGACGCAAAGCAGGAGGAGTTGGGCGAGCAACAGTTTTTAAAGGAAAATTTATTGACCGAGACTCGTTCGTCAGAGCGTACCTACCAAACACTTCTTGGGAGCCTCCGAGGTCAGTACCAGCAGATTGAAAATGAAATCAGTGGGATTGAACAGGATATCCGCAAGCGTTTGGAGCAGCAGAACCAGCTTCAAGATAGGGGAGATAGCAATAGCGGGGAGCTTTCATGGCCAACATCCGGCCGGTATATAACCGCACGATTTCGAGATCCGGATTATCCCTATCGAAATATTTTTGAGCACAACGCGATAGATATCCGTGCTGAACATGGTACGCCGGTTCGTGCCGCTGCCTCCGGGTACGTCGCGCGAGCAAAACGGTGCACATCTGCCAGTTGTTATTCGTACGTTATGATTATCCATAGTGCTGGTATCTCCACGCTGTATGGGCATACGAGCAAGATCGTTGTTGATCAGGATCAGTTTGTATCGCGTGGAGATATTATCGCGTATTCGGGTGGGACCCCCGGCACAGTCGGGGCCGGGCCGTTTGTCACCGGACCTCATCTGCACTTTGAAGTCAGAAAAGGCGGAATACCAGTAAATCCGCTGAATTATTTGGTGAAGGATTATTAAGTTGCCCACACTTGATATGAACGCAGGGTGCTGATATACTCTCACAACTAAGAGCATTATTTATTAATTTTCAGCCTATGGAGCAGCCGCAACCTGTGCAGAAGAAGAACCTTCTGGAGCAGCTGAATCCAACCCAGGTATTTGTGTTTGGGTTGGTAGAGGGAGTATTGGTATTGTGTACGATCGGTTTTTTTATTCTTTTGGCTATGGTGCTTGGTGATGGCAAGACGATTGCTGCCACATCAGACGGTGGCAGACAGGTATCGCCGTCCGCGGCACCGGCTGCCGGTAATCCAACGCAGGGAGATATAACTCTTCGTTCGGTTGATGAGAAGAATGACCACATTCGCGGAACAAAGGACGCGGCAATCACGATTGTTGAATATTCTGATTTTCAATGTCCATACTGCCAGCAGTTTCACGAAACCATGAAACAGGTTATGGAAACATACGCCGGTAATGTCCGGTGGGTGTATCGACATTTTCCTTTGGAAAGTATTCACCCAAATGCGCGTCAGGCGGCGCTTGGATCCGAGTGCGCGGCAGAGCAGGGAAAATTTTGGGAGTATGCAGACGCGACCTTTTCAAATCAGTCACAACTTGCTTCCGGACTCACGGACATTGCGCGGCAGGCGGGCTTGAACGCAGCCAAATTTGAAACATGTCTTTCGTCCGGTAAGTACGATGATCTTGTTGACCAAGACGCCACAGAGGCGCAACTGGCCGGGGGGAGGGGAACGCCGTACAGTATTCTCATTGCGCCTGATGGAACAAAAATACCTATCAGCGGGGCGCAGCCATTCGCAAGCGTACAGTCTGCGATTGAGCCGTACCTGAACTAGGAGACAGTGAAAAAGACCCGCCGCGGCGGGTCTTTTGTTGGTAAAAGTTTGTGTCGCACAATAAATATATAGATTAGCAGGAAAGAGGGGAGTGCGTGACAATTCAGACTATCACTTTTGGGGTACGCGCTCGCAGGCTGCCGGTGCGGCGGGGATCCAAATAAATGAAAAAAAATTTGCTCTGTGCGTTTCCTTTTTATGTTGAAATGCAGCTTGTTACTATACAAAAAAATGTATTCTGGCTATTTCTGTACTTCTTGCTCAGAGAGAAATGGTTGAGAGTGGTACCTGCTCAAGTTCAGGTTACATATTGTCGAATGAAGACGGCATGTATTACCTCTTTTTTTGAAGACGAATTTTGTTGTGTCGCAAAATATGTCTTTTTGCCTAGTTCGTAGCGTTATTTTCAAAGCAGGGCTGGGCAGATAAAGCACTGAGATGTTCATAAGAACAATAGGAGAATGCAGTAGCAACTGGGATGAGCGGATGCTGCGGCATGGGCGCGCACGAGGACGCATTTATGCGTATGTATGTGCGACTGTCCACATGTGTCGCATAAGATACATTGTGCGACACACTATGTATCGTATATAAACCAGCTCTTTTACCCTCCCTCGCTCTCGTGTGTCCCAGGAATAAATTGTAAAAGTTCCTTCATCATTGCCAGTACACTTTATTATCGTACCGCAAGTCAACATAATTAAACTGTCCGGATTCCAAATCATTTTGATCAATAACTTGTTTGAGCACGGTAAACTGCTGTGCAACGGCAGTGTTGGAGAAGTCAACACGAATGTACCAGCCCTGGTCTGTATATATGACCCCTTGGTCCATATCCCCTATTTGAAAATATTTTGGGTAGTAGGTGGTTCTGCTTTTTAACGTCTGATACCACTCAATGATTGATTGGACCGCTTCCGAGGAAAGGACTGATTCATTGATACGAGCTGATTTGCCTCTTGTATCAAAGACAATCGGGTACTCCCCTATTTCACTTGTAAGGACTTTAATGGCCGGTGTATGTGTGCGAGAAACTATCTCTTGATCGAGAAACGGTTCACCATGCTCATCAGTGCTTGTGGCAGGCCGTGTTTGTGTTTTCCATTCATCCTCCCCCACAGCTCTTAGGACCTCGACAACGGTTCCATCCAGACCCGCAAAACCGTAGTACTCGCCATTATCATAGATAATGGTTGAAATTCGTTCTGTCACGTCAATGGAGATACCCCTTGGAAACTGCTTGGTCACTGTTATGGAAGCAATGGGAAACCTATCTTTCAAAATGTCGCGAATTTCCTGAACATGTACAAGAAAATAGCTCTGTCCGGGCAGGATAAAGGCTTTTTTATAGTGAATTATTCCCTCGGCCGCTTGAGTGATTTCCTCTTGGCTGATACGTTCGATGCCGGTGACCTGGATCGTATTAATATGAAAAAAAGGATGGTACATCAAAAGACCGAATGTGGACAAAAAAGAACAAGCAAGAATGAAAAGCTCGATCTTTTTTTTGAGGGTCATCCGATGAGTGACAGTATCTCGGTCATGAGCGCGTATGCCAAATCGACGCCTAGACTGCGCTGTCGCGATAGTTTGTGACGAGGTGACATGTACGCGCTTTTTTTTATGGTGCATTCGTCTCCTCAGTCTCTGAAAATTGAGTTTTTTTCCTCTGTTCATGCGTTATGCAGTCTTTATGCTTAGACATCAAATCCGCGAATGGCGTTGCGGAATGTTTCAACACTCCAGTTGAGTGCGTAGAAATGGCTGAGCGGCAGGTCCTGGCAATGCAGTAAATTTTTTTGCATGCCGCCAAATCCTTTTTTAAAATGGGTAATGCCAAAAAATGGATGTGTCTTTGCAGACCCCTCCGGAGCGATACCCCAGAAATTATACCACGATACTCCGTTTTTGCGTGCGCGACAGAGTGCGTCCCATTGAACAAGATACGAGGTGGGCAATTTTTTATCAAGCCCCAGTGACGCGCCATGGCGGTACGCCGCCATATTTCCATATGTCATTATTATCGCGGCTGAATCCAGTCTTCCATCAGGCAGGTAACCCAGATAAACAGATGCCTGATCTATCGCTGCAAACGCGTGAAACTCCTTTTCTATGTACTGCCGGGAAAATCTTCTAAATCTGTGCCGTCTTGCGGTGATGTCATGCAATTCGTTAAAGGCGGCCAGCGCGTCATTATCGGTACGGACGTCAACGCGCACAAGTTCTCGCTGGCATCGGCGAATGAGATTTCTATGATTTTTTTTCATATCCGCCAGCATTTGATCTTCACTCTGCAATGCAAGCAGCCATGTCGTCTCAGCGAGAACATGCGTGGGAGCATCTTTGTAGCCCAGGTCAGAAAAAAGTCGTTTGTGCTCCGGTGTATCGTCAATAAATGGTGAGACACGAATAAAGTGGTACTGCTTGAAGTTGTTTCGGAGGTAGTCTGTCAGTTCACGGAGTACGACAGGAAAGTCAGCCGGCTCGGCGATCGGCCCGTATGGAAGGTACAGAAAATTCCCCCGCTTTGCGTGGACGCTTACCACCTGGCATCCGCCGACAAGCGTCTGCCCGACGTACACGCCCAAAAGAATCTGTTTTTCACCAAGCGATGCATAAAATGAGCCATAGGATGGAGACTGAACAAAGGGCGTATACTGCTGTTTTTTTACAAACGCGTCCCAATCTTCGGATTGCTTTATTGTCTCAACAGTATAGGTCATACAAGGCTGTTCATGCATACTGCTATTCTCTCAGCATCCGCGTGGCTAATATGGAGGTCTGTCGGCAAGTTGATGGATCGTAATGCGAACGATTCAGCGCGCGGACAAGTACCGGCAATGTATCCGGCTGCTCGCATGTTGGAGTCGCCGGGCGCGATAACGGTCTGGTACCAGTCACCGAGCTGGATGCTCTTTGATTTGGCGCGTTGAGCTACTTTGTGAGGATATTCCACCAAAACAATGTAGCGCAGCAGCGGACTGCCAACAGCCCTGTGCGGTTGACGTATTGACGGGTGCAACGTTTGTGCATAAATGCGAGCTATTTTTTTTCTATGCTCATTTTTTTGAGGAAGCGTATTGACCTGCTTCAAGGCAAGCACTGCCAATGCGTTGGGGAATCGTGATGGCGAGAAACCGTCCGGTTCTCCCTGCTTTTCTCTTTGAGTAATTGTGCGTGGAGCAACATGGAAGGTCTTCATCAACAAAAAAACACCTTTTCCAAAACCGAGCAGGTCATACGTAGCCCGTCCGAGAGCAAAGAGCGGTGGTTGAAATAATAATCGAACAACCATCAAAAGCGAAAGGTCTGGCAATGTTTCCATCAGCGAGTCTATCCTTTTTTCTATAGCCGGGTCTGATGTTATGATGGCTCCCCCGCGGACAGACGAAATCGGTTTGTCAGATCCAAAGCTGAGCATGGCTATGTCTGCTTGCGTTCCTGGAGGCGGTGTCACGTCTGTGTCCATACTATGAGCGCAGTCTTCAATTGTGGCAATCCCGTGTTTTTTTGCAATCGCTATTAATGGATCGGTTTGAGCGGGAGCCCCAAACGTATGCTGTATAATTAACGCCTTTGTTCGAGGCGTTATTTTCGCCACCACATCAACCGGGTCTATGGTAAGGTCATCACGAATGTCGACAAATATGGGTGACGCGCCGGCTCGACGTATGGCATTCACCACCACCATGCAGGTGTATGCCTGAACAAGGACGTCATCCCCTTTTGAGATATTGAGTGCGCGCAGCGCTATGAGCAGCGCACTGCGGCCGCTGTCAATCGTCCTGGCGTATGGGACACCATAGAGCCGCTGAAGAGACTGTTCGAGGGCCTTTGAGTTCGGGCCGCGGCGGAGTGTACGCCACTTCCAGGGCATACACAACATGGCGAGTGATTGTGTCACCGCGTCACTATCAATATTGGGTCCCAAGCCTGTGAAAATCGTCCGTCTGATCATGTCTATTTATTTTTATATTCTTGAATGCGGGCGTAAATATGGTCGGGCAGTCTGTTTTCTATCAGTATGACCGCGTCAGATCCCAGCGCATCGATAACATACTTTTCAAGCACATCATGCTCTGTAATCAGCTGTACCTGCGTCCGGTACTTTATACCAACACCGTCTTTCAGCGCTGTATAATTATCCGGAGAAATCACTATCAGCTCGTCGGCGGTGAAGGCAATTTCCTCCCCCATTCTCTCGTGTTCTTCCCGGGTTTTGTCGCCCAATTCCATCATTCCTCGTGTTATCACAATCCGTTTTCGCTCTGACGGGTGTGCTGCCAATACGTCAAGCGCTGAGCGAAAACCCGTTGTATTGGAGTTGTAGTGATCGTCTATAATGGTTGCGGCATTCGCATCAAAAATTTGAAGTGACCCATGCGCATTGGTGGGAAGTGACTCACACGCGGCAATAATATCGCGCATCGGCATGCCTTCATGCCGAGCAACCATGATAGCCGGTGCTATGTTTGTTGCGTGGTGCGCCCCGATAACAGGAGTCTGAATAGTCCATTTTTTATCCCCGTAGCTGTATTGAAATCGCATGCCTTTTAGGGATGCGTGTACTTCTGTAATGAGGAAATCAGGGGCGTATTCCTTGTCCAGTCCAAATGTTTCAATGGATTTGGCGCTGAGTGTGTGCAAAAATTCTGTGCAGTAGGTATTGTCGCTATTGGTAACAACGTACCCATTTCCCGGAATGGAGCGCAGCAACTCGTATTTTGTTCTTTGAGTTTGCTTGAGCGATCCAAACAGAGCAAGATGCTGCTCACTTATGGCTGTAAGAATACCGATCGTCGGTTTCACCATCCGAGAGATGGTGCCGATCTCTCCTACCCGGTACGCACCCATTTCACAAACAAAATATTTTGCGGCCGCAAAATCGGTTGCCAAAATAAATTTAGCAATGCCGATTTCTGTGTTTGTATTTTGCGGGGTTTTAATGACGGAGTTCGATTGCGACAATATATGTGCCAGGAATTCTTTGACAGAACTTTTTCCGTAGCTACCCGTGACACCAATGACAACCAGATGTGGGTAGCGCGTCAGTTTTCTGCTTGCCATGTGTGTATACATTTTTTTTACGGCTACCGTTGGAATATTGAAAATCACTGTGACCAGTAAAACAATAAGCAGCCGCGACATAGCGATAATAAAGAAGCCTTCGTGAATGTGAAGCGTCGATATGATGAGCTCTTCCAGCAGGACAGCAGCGATGACAACAAAAAAGGCTTTTTTGGTAATCGCCGGACGCGGCAAACCTGATAAATACGTTTTTCTGAAAAGAATTACCGCATCAATAACGAGAATGATGGTGTAGATTGCATGCGGGTGCAAAGAGCCGTGAAGCAGTGTATAGACAGCCAGCCCAAAGATAAGACGGCCGGTAACATCATAGCTAAGTAAAAAAGTATGACCCTGTGCCGTTTTAAAAAAATCAGTGAGCCGGTCCGCGCGATATTCTTTCAGTTGAATTGTGTAGACAAATCGCAAATATGCCGGTATCACTGTAATAATCCAAAGAAAAAAAAGAGCAAAGATATGCGGCTGAAGCAAATATGAAAGAGTAATCATAGAACTGTACGAATAGCTTCGCATAATGCACTTCTGCTGCGAAGATGTAGGCCGTGAGAGCCTCTCGGAATAATGGATAATGAACAATGTGGAATTTGCGCGCAGGCTCTTTTTGCCCATTTTACCGGCACATAGGTATCTCGATCCCCCCAAATAATGTGAGTTGGCACAGATATTTTAGGAAGAACCTCGCGGAGATCTTGGCGAATAATTTTTTTGTATATGTCTCTTTTGATCCCGGATGTTTCCGAGTAATCAGGTGAATCAGCTGCTTTGTACAGCAATTTTTTTGCCCAGACATCTCCTTTTTCTATAATCGGTAATGAAAAAAGCAGTCGGCCGAGCGCAGCAATTGTTCCGAAAATAAATCGTCTGGCATACCGTTTTGGCCTATACAGCGCAGGAGCCACCAAGATAAGACGCTTCATTTGTTTTGGGTACTTGAATGCTGCAAATGCTGCCAGCTGTCCGCCAAAGGAATGCCCAAGAAGTACGATCGGTTCCAGTGCGGAAGAAGTCATTTTTACCAATTCATCGTGAATATATTCAGCATATTGCTCAATTCCCCAGGCAGTGTCAGGACATGCCTGAGAACCGAAACAGGGCATATCCAAAACCGTAACGCGCGAAACAGTTTGTTGCAAAAGATCAACTAAATTTGCCCATGTTTCATGACTCCCGCCCCAGCCCGGTATGATGACAATGTGCGTTTTTTTAATCATACTATCCCAGATGTGTTTGCCCCATGATCGTGGCTAAGACGGTAGGCAACTGGACGCGGCCGTCTTCCTGCTGAAACTGCTCCACAAGAGCAATCGGGAGACGGCTGCTGACAATGGCCGTCCCATTGAGTGTGTGCGCGAATCCCTTTGCGTCACCGTTCGCATATCTGATACCAAGCCGGCGCGATTGGTAGTCGAGACAATTGCTTGTACTGGTAATTTCCCCATAGCCGCCGTTCTCGCCTTTCATGACCATCCACGCTTCCAAGTCATATTTGCGGTATGCCGGAGCACCAAGGTCGCCGGATGCCACGTCAATCACTCGATAATGAATGCCCAGACCGTTACAAATAGTCTTTTCTATGTCCAACAGCTCCCGGTGCATTTGGTCGCTCATTTCGGGTGTACAAAATACAAAAAGTTCAAGTTTTGTAAATTGATGAACTCGATATAATCCCTTGCTCGTGCGACCATATGCCCCTGCTTCTTTTCGAAAGCAGTGGGAAATTGCAGCATATTTGATCGGACCGTCTGACAAGTTGAGGGTCTCTCCGGCGTGATAGCCAAGGGTTGTGATTTCGGCCGTCCCAATAAGGCTGATGTCCGTGCCAGCGATCGTGTATATTTGATCCTCGTCGCCGCGGGGATTGAAGCCGGCTCCTATTGCAATCTCCTCCCGCGCGAGATCCGGGGTCTCCATAAGTTGATATCCGAACTCCGACACTATGCCAATCCCATACTGTATCAGCGCCATGTTTAACCGTGCCAGATCACCCTTGGTATAGTAGAATTTTGATCCGCTGACCTTTGCCCCACGATCAAAGTCAAGCAGGTCAGCGTTTACAAGCAATGTTTCGTGATCCAGCGGATCAAAGGAAAAGGAAGGTTTCTTACCCAAAAGTTCGAGTTCCTTAAACTCTGCCTCGCCGCCTGTTGGCGAGTCGGGATGTGTCAAATTCGGCACCTGCAGCAGAGATATGGTGTATTGTGCCTCAATCTCGTTCAATTCTTTCTCAAGCTGCTTTATTTTCGCGCCAAGTTCTTTCATTTCTTTTCTCTGTTTTTCATCCGGCTTGCCTTTTGATTGCTTTCTTTTAATGCCCCGCAAGTCATCCGTCTGCTGCTGCAGGTCCCGCCGCCTCGAATCGAGTAAGAGAAGCGCATCAATATCAACAGCTACACCTCGCCGTTGGCAATTTGCTTTTATTTCATCTGAATTTTTTCGTATCAACGTAATGTCCAGCATATGATTAGACAATATATTTTTTTATATCTGCTTCGATTGCTCTGTACATACGTACATTATCGTCCAGTAAATCCAGCGCCGGAATATCCTCCGGAGCAAACCACGCAAGTTCCAAAATCTCGCGATCGGAGACGTCCGGTGCGCCTCCTGTGACTGAGCATAGAAATGGGATAAGATTCACTTGGTACTGCGACTGTTCAGTTTCTCGAGTGACAGAGTGTGTGTGCGCAATTTGCGAGACGGCACGGACATCATATCCTGTCTCTTCCTTTACTTCGCGAAGTACTGTCTCAGCGGGCATCTCGCCATATTCCACAACACCGCCCGGGAATTCCCATTTGCCATGGAATGCGGGTCTATGAGGGTCATTCCGCTTCGCCATGAGTATTTTCCCCTCGTCCACTATGATGCCACACGCGACCAATATTTGGCGAGGCGAGTAATTTTTTTGAAAATAGTATTTCAGTTTTGTAAGCGCGATGCCGCGATGACTGATTTCATTTTTTTCTTTGATCGTCAGCTCCTCGTATGTTTTGGCAAGCTGGGGAATATAAAAGATTGAATTGTACCCCCAGTGGCCTTCGGTGCCGATTTGGCTCTCTGAAATTTCGCCCTGCAATTCGCCAGTCACAGCATGCCACGATGTCTGGGTGGGGTCATAGACAGTCACTACATTTTTAAATGCGGCAGATCGCTGTCCCTTTGGAACGGTTTTCATCTTTTGGAGAACAAGCGCAATTCGATCTTCAGTCGTTTTTCCCGTGCGCGCACTCTTTACGCCCGGCCATCCATCAAGCGCGTCTATAAAAAGACCTGTATCATCCGCCAACGTGATCAGGCCTGTTTTGTCAGCATAGTACTTTGCCTTAAAAAATGAATTTTGCTCGAGTGAATCGTACGGCTCATCCGGTTCCTCAATAGCCTGAGCAAGGTTTGACAGGAGTATGGGCTCAATATCGAGGTGTTCAAGAAATTGAAGGATTTCCCCTTGTTTGCCGGGATTATTTGTTCCAAGAAGTAATTTCATACACCGAATGCCTCTCTGAGTTTGCCTGTTTTTCTTCCCGGCTTCTCGTACTCCGGAAGCCTCGAGACAAGCATAGTAAGACCATGATTCGCGATAAATTGAGATACATCGTCGAAAAGCTCCTGTTGATCATACCCGATGGCAACAATGGCCGGAGTCACCTGTCGCAAGACCTCATAGCCTCCAAGGGATGTATCGCCGATGAGAGCTTCATCCACAATAGCAAGCTGCGCAACCAAATTGCGGCGCTCAGACTGATCGTGAATCGGCTTATTGCCTTTGAGCTCTTCTACAATATGGTCCTGAGCAATAATCACAATCAGTTTATCCCCCAATTTTTTCGCCTCTTCCAGCACAAAAATATGCCCGGCATGCAAAAAATCAAATGTCCCAAACAGAGCCACTGTTTTCATACTATTCCTCCTGCTTTGGCTTAACAAGCGGGAAAAGAACACATTCTCGGATTGGCCTATTTTCCAAAAAAGAAAAGAGACGTTCCGAGACCCCAAACCCGGTGGTTGGCGGCATTCCATATTCAAGCGCTTCAACAAAATCATGATCATGCATTTGTGCTTCGGTATCCCCTGCTTCCCGCAACGCAGACTGATCGTCAAAACGTGCTGCTTGATCAATCGGGTCATTGAGCTCTGTATATCCGTTACCCAGTTCGCTGCCCGCGATAATAATTTGGTAGCGCTCGGTCAGAGACGAATTTTTCTTTTGTCTTTTGGCAAGGGGTGATACCTCCACAGGCAAATTAATCAAAAAAACAGGGCCCTTGATTTGCTTCCGGCAAAACTTCCACAGCGAATCAATCAGACGTCCTCTTCCCTCATTATCCTGAAAGGTAACATTCAGTTCACCTAATGTTTTTCGGATTGCGTCGTTTTTCGCTTTCAAAATATCGATGCCGGTATGCTCCTTGATGGTCGATCGGTAGTCAATCGTGCCCCATGAACCGGAGAGGTCGATATCTTGAAATGTACCAATCGCGGAAAATTGAAGAGAACCATATGTTTTTTTTATCACGTGCTGGTACATTTTTTGAACCAGCTTCATGCTATCCTTGTAGTTTGCATACGCCCAGTAAAACTCCATCTGCATATAATCCTGTAGATGCTCACGGCTCATGCCTTCGTTTCTGAACTGCCTTCCAATTTCGAACGTCTTTTCAAAGCCCGCGACCATAAGCCGCTTTTGCCACAGTTCGCCCATAGAAATCCGCAAATAGACATCCATGTCGAGTGCGTTGTGGTGCGTCATGAACGGGGTCGCGTCAGCACCGCCCGCGCTTGCTTCAAGCACCGGTGTCTCCACTTCCAAAAAATCGCGTTTGACTAGAAATTCTCTCATGCTGCTCCAAAAAATCGCTTTTCGATAAAAAACATCTCGAAGCTCAGGATCAGTCATTAAGTCAAGATATCGTTTTCGAAGTTTCAACTCTTCATCTTGCAACCCATGAACTTTATCCGGAAGAGGCCGCAGGGCTTTGGCCAAAAGTGTCCATGATTGAACGAGTATTGACTCTTGACCGCTTTGCGTCTGAAATCGGGTACCCATCACCTCAATAATGTCCCCGGCATCGATTTTTTTTACAAAGGTTTTAAAAGCTTCTTCCTCAATATCACCCAGTTTCAATACAATCTGAATGTTACCAGACTGATCATGTACCTGGGCAAACGCAATTTTCCCCATTTCTCTCTTTAGCATGATTCTGCCGGCAACGCTCACCCGAGTCTCGGGCGGCTTGGAAAGTGCCTGGAGGACTGTGTTTTTTTTATGAGACTCAGAGGGAAATGGATCGTATCCTCGATCACACAGATCCTGCATTTTTTTTAGGCGGACATCCCGTTCATCATTGATGTTCGGCGGATAATTTTTACTTTCCTTAGCCATATTTTTACCAAAAAGGATGTGGGCATTGTATCAAGAATGGCAAAATAATTCAAATAAGCCCTCTGGAGGGGCCCTTGTCACTGTGTATCAATTTAACCGACCTGAATAATGGTATACGTCTGAATTCCCGCCGGCACTTCAACAGGTACTGTATCCCCAACGCGGCTGCCGAGCAAGGCCTCTCCCAAAGGGGATTCGTTTGAGATTTTGCCACTGGCAGGATCTGCCTCTTGCGCGCCAACAATATTGTATGTCCGCTCGTGCCCGTTTAATTGTACGACTATTGTGCTACCAACGTTCACAACGCTGGAAGAGGCTATTTTTTCATCGAGAATTTCAGCACTATCCAGAATAGCACGTATTTCTTTTTCACGACCCTTTTCCCAGCCAAGCTGCTCGCGCGCTGCATGATACTCGGCATTTTCGGATAAATCGCCCATTTGTCGCGCTTCATCAATACGTTTTGCTGTTTCCGGCATTTTTTTTGTGCGCAACTCATCCAATTCTACTGCCAGGGCATCGTGCTTATCTTGTGAGAGGTACTGTGTCATAAGAAAGGAGAGCTATAACTATACCACAGCTTGCCTATGATGCAAGGCCTGACCGGTATTGCCACCACCATGCGTAAAATTCGTAGGCAAGTGGCGCTGACATGGAGGCTCCGCCATCACCCTCCTCCACAAGTATGGTGACAACAATTTCAGGATTTTCGTATGGAGCAAAGGATGTGAACCAAGCATGCGGTGTCTTGGACGAGCTCCATTGCGCTGTTCCGGTTTTACCGGCAGCGGAAAATGGAAGCAATGATAAACGGGCGCATGATCCGGCAGTCACGCAGTCACGCATTCCCATGCGCACAATTTCCACATAGGCGGGGTCAATAATATGTTCACGGAGAATTGTCGGTTCAAGCCTCTGGGCCACGCCGGATGTTGGATCAACGATTGATTGCACGACGCGTGGCATGTAGAGTGTCCCCCCGTTTGCCATGGTGGCTGTCATCATGGCAATTTGCAGCGGTGTGACAAGAATGTCCCCCTGGCCAATGGCCAGGTTATATGTGTCTCCAATGTACCAGCGTTCGTTTTTGGCTTCTTCCTTCCAAATTTTTGATGGTAAAAAGCCACTTTGTTCGCCCGGAATGTCAATTCCCAGTCTTTCAGCAAAGCCAAATCGCCGGAGGTACGATGTGATCATGTCAACTCCGAGACCTTGGAAGTCCTTGTATCCCCCGCCGATATAATAGTAAAACGTGTTGACCGAGTCAGCGAGTGATTTGCGGACGTTTGTTCTCCCGTGGCCACCCGCCAGCCAATCAGGAAAAAACCAATCCCCCACCTGAATGCCGCCCGTGCTCAAAAAAGTCGTATTTTGATTAATGATGCCCTCTTGCAATGCTGACGCCGCTATCGCGGGTTTAATAGTCGAACCGGACGGATAGGTTCCTCCAATCGCGCGGTTGAAGAGCGGATTGTTCGGGTCGGAGATGTATGAATTATATGTGTCCAATGAGATGCCGCCCGAAAAATCATTGTTGTCAAATCCTGGCAGGCTGACAATCGCGATAATACTGCCATCCCGAGGGTCTGCGACAACAGCTGCCGCGCGATGCAAACTATTTTTATCAAGGGCGTCTTGAAGAATCTTTTCCAGTTTTCGTTGTATGCGCGTATCAATTGAAAGCTGGAGATGTTTCCCCGGAGTTGGCGGCTGCTCTGAGATAAGAAATTGTTCTTTTCCTCTCACATCAACTTCTGTCCGGCGCTTTCCGTATGTACCACGCAAAACTGACTCATAGCTTTTTTCAATACCGCTTAGACCGATACTGTCAGATGGAAGATAGCCCTGCTGGTAGAGATCCTCCAGTTGCCCCGGTTTCAGTTTTCCAAGATATCCAATAACGTGTGACAAAGAATAAATCGGCGACTCCGCGTTCGGCGCATCGCCAGATAGATACAATCGCTTGCTGCCCAGATGAATATGTATGCCGGGCAAATCCGCCGCGGCCGTAAGCAGCTTTAGGGCTGTTTCATATGGAATATCCTCCTCAAGAATAATGGATTCATAGCTGTAGTTGCCGTACCGATCAAGGAGCTCAGAGAGTTGATCCTCGGTGAGCCCGGTGATGATTGAGAGCTTTGTCACAACGCGAGATCGCTCATCTTTTGACCTGGGGAGATCCTGCGGTGTTAGCGCCAAAGAGAAATTTGGGATATTTTTTGTCAGCTGAATCCCCCCTGCGTCATAAATCTGTCCTCTCTCAGAAAGAATAGGCACCATTTTCTGGCGATTCCCCTCGGCAAGATTTAGATAGGACTGTCCCTGCACAATTTGAAGGCCTGTCAACTTTACCGCAAGAAGGGAAAATGCGATGATGAGGATGACTAACAGTCCACGGAGGCGAGTGGTACTTAAACTGGAGCCAATGAAGCGCGTAATGCTCCCTTTTTCGGCTACGATAAACCCATCAACCAATGCTTGCTCCTGCATCCAGTCTTCCGCTGTATCCTGTTGTTGGAGATCTTCATAGGACCAGCCAAAAAAGAGGCCAAATTTCCCCTCGTCATCTATGCGCATATTTTTTCCAAAAGTGATTCCGGTATAGCGATGGGACATGAATAATTCCGTACAAGAAAATGGTGAGCAGCGAAGTCAGTAGCATTTCCCATGCATATTGAATGGATAGATCACCATAGGCGGAAAACGGAATTGCGGCCTGCGACGTTGCAACCAGCAAGATGGTATATGTAATTCTGTATACAAGTATGGCAAAGGCCGTGAGTGCAAGCGTGCTATACCAGCGGCGACCGGTCACGACATAGCGGTATGCCCAGAGTGAGAGCAAGGTACTCATGGTGGCAGAAAAAATATGAATGCCAAAGGGAATAATTGCGTACAGCTCTATGACATAGAACACTGCCATGGTCATCCAGACAACGACAGGTGATTCGGTAAACACCAAAAAAAGCATGAGCGTACTTATAAGAATATTCATGTTGTTCCAGGGGTGTGGTAACAGATAGCTCAGTCCAATATGGAGGACTGTTATAGCCACCAAAAAAAGGGAACCAAAGAAAAATCGGTAGACGCGGTGCATATATTACTCTCGAGTTAAAACCGAAACAATGAGCAACCTATCGAGATCCACGGCAGGTGAAATAATTGCCATTTGAAATGGTTGGTACGGCTGTTTTTCAACCGACTCCACGGTTCCAATAAGAAGTCCACGCGGCATATCGTCAGAAAGGCCGGATGTGACTACGAGGTCGCCAATGGTGACGGACTCATTTTGGGGGATAAATGTCATTTGCACGCTGATACCAAAGCCTCCTTCGACGAGCCCGATACTTCGCTCTCTATTGATTAATGTAGCGCCAACCTTGCTCTGATTATCATTGATAAGCCGAACAGTAGCTTGCTTTTCCTGGACCATTGTAATGCGACCGATCAAGACACCCTCTGCCGCGACGACGGGATCATTTACAACAACATAATCCTGCTCCCCTTTGTCTATAAGAATGGTGTTGCTCAGGGGATCGACACTCTTACCAATGACATTCGCCCCGACATGGGCTGAGGTGTTTTTGTCAAAAAAAAGTAACTGCTCTCGGAGCTCTGCATTTTCCCGCGTAATTAATGCCAAGCGCGCGGCATCTATCTGATTTCGCGTGTATGCCTCTTTCAATTTTTTGTAGGCCGCGGCAAGCTCCTCCGGGTTGGAAAATTGTTCATCAGATATCGCAACACTCCATTCGTATAGTACCTGCGACCCCGGTTGCACGATATCCCGTATAAGCGATTCAAAGGAGCGGATCCAGCCGGAAAAGTGCAAGAAAATAATAAGAAATATAACGACGCAATACGCGATAAGAGTCTTTGATTTAAGATACATATCGACCTTCGTGCGTTAGCGTCTCCTTCGCTTGGTGTCACGGGCGGAAGGAAGCGCGACTTCATGGAGCAAGGTGGTGTCTTCCAGAAGGATGCCTGTTCCGCGAACAACAGCGGTAAGCGGGTCATCAGCAATGCGGACAGGAATTTCCGTGGATCGTGTGATCACCGTGTCAAATCCGTGCAGCAGCGAACCACCGCCCGTCAAGAGAAGCCCCCGCTCATGAATATCCGCTGTCAGTTCGGGCGGCGTGAGTTCAAGGGTCATCCGAATAATATCCACAATGGTTGTCACAGATCGCTCAAGCGCCTGATAAATATGATCATTGGAAACCATGATTTCGCGTGGCAGCCCGGTTATAACATCCCGTCCGCGCATCGGGAATTCCTTTTTTTCATGCGGTTTGAGGGCCGACCCTATTTTCATCTTTATTTGCTCGGCGTGGCCCTCTCCAATCAGCAAATTAAATGCGTCCCTCGCGTACTGCATTATATTTCTGTTCATATCGTCTCCGGCGACAACAGTGGATTTCCATGTCACGATTCCCTGCAGGGAAATGACGGCAACTTCCGCGTTCCCGCCGCCAATATCAACAATCATGTTTCCGATGGGATCCTGAATTGGCATTCGCGCGCCAATCGCAGCGGCCATTGGCTCCTGAATGACATACACTTCTCTGGCACCGGCCGCGGAAACAGCGTCTTCGACCGCTTTTGTTTCAACTTCCGTCACCTCAAGGGGTACACATACGACAACTCGAGGTCGAGTCACAAATGAAAGGCCGTCTTCGTGAATTTTGTCGATAAAATGTTTAACAAGCTTTTCCGTTACCTCGTAATCAGAAATTATCCCATTTGATAAAGGACGTGTCACGCGTATGTGCGGGGGTGTTTTTCCAAGCATTCGCTTGGCCTCGTGACCAACCGCCAAAATTTGCTCTGTGCGGATATTAACGGCGACCACTGTCGGCTCATTGACAACAATACCCTTCTCCGGAATGTAGACAAGGGTATTGGCGGTGCCCAGATCAATCCCAATATCTGAGCCGAATTTTTTAAACATGTTTCCAAACATAGTTTGGATAAAGTGCTATACAACCATGGACAGGATCATTGTATACGTTGAGTTAGCTGTTCAAACGAGATCATACTTTTTTCACGTGTCGCGGTTCGATGGGAATACTCCAATTTTTCGGTTTCCACGGTCTTTTCACTCACAACAACACGATGTGGAATGCCAATAAGGTCGGCATCCTTGAATTTTTCACCGGGCCGGATATCACGGTCATCATAGAGCACATCGACTCCGGCGTCAACAAGGCGTTTGTAGAGTTCTTCAGCATGATCGGTGCTGTCTTGAAGAAGAGATATCAGATGGAGCTGAAATGGAGCAACAGATTCAGGCCACATAATTCCATCTGCATCATGAAAGAGTTCCACGATCGTTCCCATAAGGCGTGTAATGCCAATGCCATACGAACCAAGGTGAACCGGAATCATCTCTCCGCGCTCATCGGTAATTGTCAAACCAAGTTGTTGGCATTTTGCCGTGCCAAAATTAAAAATATTGCCGACTTCGGCTGTTTTTACCTTTTCAAGCTCATCGCGGGAAACCCCCAGATCCGCGAGCATCGTGTCGCTCAGGACTTCTTCGTTGATGGCAATGTTTTTTTCTCGATTGATGTATATCGTATCCTCTCCCGCGTCCGTGATGGTCTGGAATTCGTGGCTGAATTCCGTGAATGCCCCTCCGGAGGCAAACGTGATAAATGTATTGCCACCCAGACCAACTCGATTGAAGACGTTCATATATGCCTCTTTTGTCTTGTTGTAGAACGATTCATGCTCTTGCTCATTCGCTGTATATGAGTACATGTCCTTCATGATGAATTCTCGCCCGCGCAAGATGCCGCTTTTGGCGCGCAGCTCATTTCGAAGTTTTGTTTGAAATTGGTAAACAAAAACGGGCACGTCCTTATAGCTGTGAATGAATGATTTCATCATGTCTGTTATAGGCTCCTCGTGGGACCATGCCAGACCGACATCAGTGCCATTTTTGAGCGTGCTTTTGAACCATATATCAACAACATCGTCATCCCAGCGATCTGTTTTTTGCCAGAGATCCTTCCTCTGCATCGATGTCATGGTGATCTCCTGTCCACCGAGCGCGTTCATTTCATCTCGAATGATCTGCTTAATTTTTTCTATCACTCTCAGACCAAGGGGCAGATACGCGTATACGCCGGCCATCTCCTTGTATATAAATCCTGCACGAATCAACAGCTCCGCATTTTTAGTTACTTCATCTCTGGGTGCCTGTTTTTGCGTCCGCGTGAACAGATGTCTTTGTCTCATAAAAGTGATGTCATGCTAAGCCCCTTTTTTGTACGAGGTGGTGGATACTTTAAACAAAATAAGAAAAATAATAATACACAGAAATAACAATATATTCCAAATACCCAGTACTCCCCTGCCCTGCAAAAAAAGTAAGAGTGTCGCAAGAGAACTTACGAGTAATCCCACAAGGAAGCTTCGCTGTACATCGTAAAATACCGCATACTTGGCCCGTGAAAAGTAATACAAACACAGGAATGTCACTAATGAAGCCGTGCCGATCAAACTAAAAAATAATGTGACATAAAATAAAATAAATCCGGTTACATTATCTCTAAAAGGATCAACATTCGTAAGAACAACCGCCCAGGCGCTCCAGCAGAGCAGGGTGGCTATAACCATGACTACGAGGTATTGCTTTAGTGTCATACTATATGCCAAAAACAGCCTTGTGGCTGTCTGTATTCTACTCGTTTGGCGGGCACTTGGCAAGCATGATCGCTAGGCAAGATACCGAATTCTGTCCACCCCCGGCTCACCGAGCGCGTCATTGATACGTGCGACAATGTGTGACTGGTTCAGCCTGATTTCCTGCGCGACCGCTGAGTTTGAGCAGGTTACTGTTAACGTCCTATTTTTTAAAAAAAGGGGCTTTACATGAACAGACTGCTGTTCACCAAAATAATCAGCAAAGACTTTTTCGGAGATTTCAACAACAGCGTTCGTCTCAATTTGCTTTTTCAGACCTGTATTCTGTTTCATTTTGTCCTGGAGCGCGTCCCCGACCGGTGTAAAAGGCATATCGTATTCAGAGACTAAACGTGGAAAAGCCACAAGAACCGCTTCCGAATGCCGGTGAAGTCCTAGCGTTCCACTCTATATACATATATCTTATCATCCTTTATCTCATATTGCCACCCCGGGAACGTGAACGCATAGGATACAATCAGGGCTCCGGGCTTCATTTCGGTACGAAGTTTTTTCATCAATTTCTCCATTTTTGGATGGATAAAGAAGATAGTTAACACGTCAATATGGGACACATCTGTTTCCCAAAGGCTTTCTCGCCGAAACAAAACATTTTTTCTTGGGCGAATGCCTTGCTTTATGCGACTCCAGTAGTACAGCACCGGGTTGATTTCAATTCCCACGCAGTGCGCTCCTGTTTTGGCAGCCTCAAACACGATTCTGCCATCTCCTGATCCCAGGTCCATCATTGTCATGTCGTTCCGTAGCCCGGAAAGAGAAATCATTTTTTTAACCCGTTTTTTTGCTGTTGGAACAAAGGGCGCGGCGCTTATCATGGCATAGAGCGAATACGCGGCAAAAAGAAACAATAGAACATAGAAGAGTCCCAGAACGCTGTATATGGCTGCTATAATTGACGTCATACTGTTGCAAAATAAAAGTGCGTGTGGTATGTATTTATGAGGTGAAACAATGGAGGTTACTGATGAGCAAGACTTCGGTACGCGTGGGCATCGTGGTGCCCGGGCTGCTTCTTGCGACGGACGGCAGAGGGTCGCATCCGTACAGGGACGCGGTCCGCAGCGGACGGTGCCACATGCCACTGCGCCGACTGGTGGAGCGGTTGGGGCCGGATAACGTCCGTCTCCTCGCGCCCATCGAGCAGATGAACGCCATGAACCGCGGCAACGCCATGCGGGTCGCTCTTGACCTGGGGGCGACGCTGGGTGAGCTGCATCTGCTAGCCGACTGCAAGCTGTCGGCGCGGAATGTGGTCTGCTTCAGCGGGACGGCGGTGACCGACACTGTGGTGCGGCAGCAGGGGCTGAGCGCGCTTGTGTCGGCACGCCTGCCGGATCTGACCGGCATTGGCATGCTGCAGCTCAAGCGCGTCATGTACGGCCGCCGTCCCTTCATTCTCGAAGACGACGCCTGTGACGCGGACACGCCCGCGGTGCCGGACGGTATCATGGTCGCCGGGAACTGGCACGATATCTTTGATCGGCTGGACATTCCTTGGCCGTATAGCTATGAACGGGCCGCACTTCCGTGCTAGGCGATCTCTGATCGCGTCCCACCACCTACCCCGAGGCCTGGAGACCCTCGGGAGCATTGAAAAGATCCTGAATCGTCGGGGTTTTTTTATTTTCTGAATTCACAAATATCTCGAAAATCGCAGCGCGCGCAGACGAACTGGGATGGTGTCGGTGCAAATTCTCGGGTATGTATTCGATCAAGTACTTTTTTCATTTTTTCTTGCATTTTTTCAAGTTCCTTGCTCTTGCCAATAAAGGATGTTTGTATATTATCATTTATATAGTAAAAGGTCAGCTTTGAAACAGTTCCATGATGTGCGTACTGCGGCAGTGTCTGTGCCGCTATTTGATACATCAGGAGCTGATCTTTGTCATCACCGGCAACTTTTTCTTTGCCCTTGCCTGTTTTGTAGTCAATGATGTGCAGCCCGTCACCGGTCGCGTCGACGCGATCCATCTTTCCGGTAACAGTATACGGCCCCACTTTAATTTTAAAGCTGCCTTCAATTGCAATGGGAATTGTCCAGTGACTTTCATTTGTCGAATAAAATATTTTAAGAATATCTTTTCCCTTTTTATAGTAATCCTCCTTTTGACGCTTGCTCTCGTACCAGTCTCCTATCCATGCTTCATCGTAGAGCGTTAAAAGTTCTTTGAGCTCCGGTACCAGGATCTCATCCGTCTGTGACGGCGTTGTTGTCGCCTCAAACAGAGAAGATTGCTTGGCCTCGTTGAGCTGCCGCACTCGCTCATAAAAGTGTTGCAGGGTGTTGTGTATGCTATTGCCAAAGCTAAAGCTCGCGGAGCCGCGAAAAGGAATCTTGAGCACATGCGCGAGTTTGTACTGGTATGGGCATGTGTCATAACTTCGTATTTGTGAAAACGAGAACATTTTCGGTAGAGGGTAAAGGTGGTCGACACCTGATGAGCCTCTATCTGTCGGCATCTGATCGCGGGTAACCGCAAGGGACTCCGACTTTTTGGGTTGTTGTCCAAGGTTCGTTGCCTGCAGTCCACTTTCCACTACAAACCGACTGACTTTTTTCTTTCGGACACCGCCATAATCATCCGCGCTTGTTAGAAATAAATTTTTTCGCGCGCGTGTCATTGCCACATAGCAGAGGCGCCGTTCCTCCTGATAGTGATAGTCCCCCTCCGGCAACTGCTCGTTCACAAGGGCAAGCGGTAGCTCAATCGCATCAGACCGTCGTCGAGACGGGAAACGATCTTCTACCATATTGACGACAAAAACATGGTCAAACTCAAGACCTTTTGCGCCGTGAATAGTGAGTATGTTCACTGAGTCCGGTGTATCGTCCGGCTGGTACAGTTTCCCTTCGTCTCCCGCCTCCATGCTATAGAGGAGGTGCTCGATGAGACTATGCACCGTGGCACCGGGCTGGGCCGTTTCAAAGGCCTGAATTGAGTCAAAAAATTGTTTCAAGTGATAAATACTTCGCAAGACTGCGTGATTCCCTTGATTCTCTTCACGCGCGAGGTACGAAAGATAACCACTCCCATCTAAAAATTGGTATAAGACAGTTGTCGGGTTGCGCTTTAGTGCTGCTTCACGTCCATGAATGATACAGGAGTGCAGGAGTAATGCCTTGGCCGTGCCATCCTGGCTCAATGCATAGTGCTGGGGGTGTTCGAGAATAGAAAAATAGGAAGACGCCTTTTTTTTTGCACTCTGCACAATAGCATGTACATCAGCTGCATCCATATTGAGGGCGGGCATGGTCATCAGTCTGTACAGTGCTGTGGCGTCAAAATGATTTTCAATCGCCTTAAAAAAGTTAATACAATCCATCACAATGGGCTGACGGTACAGACCACTGGAAGACAAAAATTCATAGGGAACACCGGCACCCTCAAGCGCTCGCATGCATGGATCAGCGTAGCTGTTTGCCCGCACCAGGATAGCAAAATCATCCCACACCGCACTGCTGCTCTGCTTTTTGGTCTCGCATAGTTTTGTGACAACGCCGGCAATTTCTTCCTCCAGTGTTGGATAGTGACGATGCGCTACCGTGGATGTTGATTCTGTCGCGGAAGTGAGCGCCTTGGGCAGCCGCAATTTTACCTCAAGTCGGTCCGGATTATTGTGCTGTACAAGCGTGTACGCGGCATCAAGTATTTCTTGGCCTGAACGGTAATTTATATTCAGCACAACCTCCTTGGCGCTCGGGAAATCCTCCTTAAAGCGCAGAATATTTGAAACAGACGCGCCACGAAACGCGTAAATGCTCTGATCATCATCCCCCACGACTGTTAGCGCCGAGTCTTTATTGGTGAGCATCCGAACCAACTCATACTGCGACCAATTCACGTCTTGAAATTCATCAACCAAAATATGCGTATATTTCTTTTTGAGATCGGCGAGGAGTGCGGGCCGCTCCCTGAGTAAGCGCACCGCATGAAATATAAGATCACCAAAATCAAGTGCGCTTTTTTTCAATAAAAGTTGGTTGTAAATGTGGTACGCGTTTGCGACTTCAGTCAAACGGTTTTTTTCGTCTGTGTGCACGTCATCGTTGTCTAGTTTGACCGACTCCGCGTATGCCAGATACGCGTCGGGTGTAATTAGCTCGTCCTTGCATTTGGAAAAGTGACGAATAAGTTCATGAATGTGCGCGCCTGGATTGCCCAAGGGTCTGTAGTAGTCTAGGTCAAATTCGTATATATGATCCCGAACAAGGAGCCAGGCATCGGTTTGTGTCAGCACGCGGAATCGATTCGGCAGGCCAATATCAAGCGCGTACTGCTCCAGGAGCCGCTGGCAGAACGCGTGAAATGTGGAGATATGCAGATCTGCGTAGCCGATGTCAACGAGAGACGACACCCGCTTGTCCATCTCCCCAGCCGCCTTGTCGGTAAAGGTCATGGCCAGTATGTGTTCCGGCCCTACGCCCTGCTCGCTGATCAAATGCGCTATTTTTTGGGAAATAACAGTGGTTTTGCCGGTGCCTGCGCCGGCTACAATCAAAAGGGGCCCGCCTGTGTGCTCCACGGCTTTTCTTTGGTTCTCATTGAGTGATCGCTCGGCCATAGTGCAATCATTTTATCAGAGTGCCGAGGTCGGGACAAGCGCTGACAAAATGAAAAACCGCCCGAAGGCGGTCGTTGCACGAAAATATTCTACTTCGACAAATCATCTCTGACATTCTTCAATGCTTTGGCGTACGCCAGCAGGCGTTTGAGCATGTCATCAATTCTCGTATTATACGTTTCATCCAGAATATTTTCGTGCTCATCAAACAGCTCTTTTACATTTCCAAAAAAAGTCGCGCCTGCAGGAACCATTTTCATGGTAAACCAGACATCCTGCAGGGCAAAATTAAGTCGCACCCCGGAAAACTGACCGCTTGAAACACCGCAAAGCGCCACAGGCTTATCAAAATATTCTTCATATGCCTGATCAAGCAGCAACTTTAGCTCGCCCGGGTAACCATGATTATACTCCGGCGCGACGATTATAAAACCGTCCGCCTTGGCCGCAATGTCACGCCAGGGCTTTGTCGCGGCGTTTTCCTCCCATGGAGGTATGGTAAATTGAGCGGCATATTCCCTCACATCAATCAGCTCCGTGTCAAATTGCCCGAACGATTCGGCGCGCACGTGCACATAGTGCGCCACCTTTTCGGACTGGCGATCGCTTCTTCCCGTACCTAATATGATTGGAATATACATAGGCTACTCAAATTTTGGGACGCGAATAGGTTCATTCGGCGATGCGGTAACGTCAGCATATCGGTCAAAACAATACGAGCCTGCCGGGTGTGTCCAGTCCTCGTTCACAGCTGCCTTTGGGACAAGTCGCAGCTCGGGTGTCGTGTCTTCACTGTCTGTAAGAAAAGTCGCACACAAGCGAAATCCTTGCTGATCGTACAACTGAGCATCCGGATTCATTTCATACGTATATCGCTCTGCCGTCTCAGGATCCGCAATGCGCAGGTTGTATCCTGACGACGTCATCTGGAGCTGATCGAGTGATTCAGGAAGCGTATGTCTATTGAAGGCAAAATCCTGTGCAGCCCAGGTAATTTGTTGCAGATCGCTGACCTTTGCGCGGTCAATAGCTTCGCGGCGCGCTTGGGCCGGAGATCCTGCGTAGTATAGTCCCAACCCTATTACCGAAACGACTATTGCGATAATCAGCCCGTAAAAAATTTTAATGCGTGACATACTGTTTATTTTCATAGGTATAGTACCCAAAAACCGAGCCGGCGACAATTAGAATGGACAGGAGCTTGAGAACAAAACTCAGTGTCAGCTCTCCGTCCAGAAACTTATTCACCAGGAACACAAGAGAAAATAAAATTGTTATACCTGCGACAAACATGGTCATGTATACTAAAAATTTTCGAATGCCACTGTGGGCTGTGGCGGAATCTTTTGTATAGATTTTTCGCAAGTATGAGAGGGTCCATACATACACCGGAAACATTATGATCAAGAACGACAATGCGGAACGAAGTGACTGGACTGCATTTTCATGGAATCCCGCATAATTCAACAAAGGATCCGGTACATAGAGGTTCACCATTTGGTGCGTGACGGTGATAAACGCTATTGCTGACGCGTAAAGGGTAACGATAGATAAAAGATGCATAAAGAACATCTTTGCCGGGAATGGATGCTTGGCCATAGATATGAGTATTAGTGAATGTAGTATACCATCTGGAGGGCGTCTGTCCAGAAGCATTGGTACAACGACGAAAGGAGAAGGACCGAAAGTCATCGATGGCTAGGTAATAAAGCCGCCGGCCTGAAGCTCCCATAATCGTCTGTATCGTCCTTTGTGTTGAGACAGGAGTTGTGTGTGCGTGCCCTGCTCCGCGATCATCCCATTTTCCAGGAGGATGATTCGGTCCATGCGCATAATGGTTGATAGTCGATGCGCAATCACAATGACTGTTTTTTCTTTCATAAGTACATCCAGTGCTTCCTGAATGTAAAACTCTGACTCAGAGTCCAGACTGGACGTTGCTTCATCAAGCACCAAAATTGGCGCGTTCTTTAATATTGCGCGCGCAATAGCCACACGTTGACGCTCACCTCCTGACAGCTTTACTCCGCGCTCACCCACATAGGTGCCATATTGTTCCGGCAATTCATCAATGAACTCGTGGCAATGCGCCGCTTTTGACGCCTCAATCACCTCATCATCAGTCGCACCTGGCTTCCCATACCGAATATTGTCCATAAGCGACCGGTGAAAAAGAATGGGATCCTGCGGAACAACACTCATGGCGCGATGGAGACTGTCTTGTGTTACCTTGCGAATATCCTGCTTGTCAATGATAATGCTGCCCTGAGCAATGTCACTAAAACGCAAGAGTAGCTTGATAATAGTACTTTTCCCGGCGCCGGACGGACCGACCAGTGCGACTCGTTCACCCGGTTTAAGAGAAAGAGAAAAATTTTTCAGTACGGGACGGGTTTTGTTGTAAAAAAAATTCACATTCCGAAAGACCACCGCGCCTTTTTTTACCATAAGATCCTTGGCCCGCTTGAGATCTTTTATCTCGCGCGGTGTTTCCAATATTTCCGTCATCTCTTCCGCGTCTGCGAGCTGCTCATAGATTCTCCGGATCACGCGCGCAAATCCCCAAAGGCGGTTAAATAATGTTATCAGGTACGCCTGTATAAGGACAAAGTCCCCGACCTGTATTTGTCCTTCCTGCCATAGCCGGATCGCGTAATAAAACATGGCAAACTCAAGCATGATCATCAGCAATGTCTGGAATGCCTCATAGGTATACTCCAGATTCCACCGAAAAAGCCGTTTTGCAAGCTGCTCACCATGTATTTTTTTAAAAAGGGTTGCCTCTGATTGGAGAGAGGCGAAAAACTTCAGATTAATTTGATTGGTAACCGTATCAGCGATGTGCCCGGTTGTCCGAGAATCCAAGGCAGACTGCTCAATGTCAAATTTAAGTTTGTAAACTGTAAATAAATAGTTAAAGAAAATAAAGACGACAGACCATCCCAGGATAATCCATCCCAATACCGGACTTTGAAAAAAGAGGACAGTGGTTATGATCACTATTTCAACACCGGTTCCCAGCAAGTCATACAAGAAAGTGTCCGTGAGTTCGTTGAACGCGAATACAAATCTATTCACGCGCTTTACGAGTGACCCGACAAATGTATTATTAAAAAAACCGACAGAGTGATGGTGAATAGAGTTAAATACCCGATCAAAGAGTCTGCCAAGCACGCGAATCTGAATGCGTGCCTTGATAAACGATGTCAACCGCCAAAAAAACCATCCAATGAAGTGCACGATAAAGACAAATCCGATAATTTGAACAAGAGCATGCGTGGTCTGCGCGTCCCTGGGTGCCAGCAATGTGTTAAAAAATTCCTTGTAGAGCAATGGCGGCGCGAGATTGAATATCGATGACGCCACGATACCAAGAATAACAAAAAAAGAAAGGACGCGTTTGCCCTTCAGGCTTTCCCAGTATATTTGAAGAGTTCGCTTTGTGTGACGCTTCATATGACAGGCTCATATCGTGCGATCAGTATATCAAAAAACACGAGGATCGTCTCGTGTTTTTCATCTACTTGCAGGTGCAGCAGTCGTTGCAGCCGGTGCAATCCATGCAAGGGCCGTCGTCCATTGGTGCGCCACAATGTTCGCAGTCCATAGATATGATAGATTATAGTACGCGTTGTTAAGTGATATCTATATCATACACAGTTTTGCGTAAAAAAAAAAAGCCCGACGCGGGCTTTATGTGGATAATGTTGTTACCTACAGTTTACGATACTTTTTTCCGATACTGATGCGGGCCAATTCCTTTTCAATGGATGCCTGAATTCGAGCGAAGTCAACATCGGCTATATTCTTTTGTTGCGTAAGCAGTTCCTCGGCTCGCTTTTTTGCCGCCTCGGCACGAGAAATGTCAATTTCCTCGGCTCGCTCCGCCGTGTCGGCCATTATGTACACTGCGCCACTTGAGACGATCTCCATAATACCGCCTGAGACGGCGACATCCACTGTTGAACCGTCCATCCTATGTATGACCATTTCGCCGGCGGCCAGCACAGATACAATCGGCGCGTGCTGATCGAGTATTGTAAGAGCGCCGGCCAGTGTTGGGACGGTTACTTTTTCAATGGTGTCATTATATGTCACCCCATGGGGGGTTACTACCTTAAATTCCATATTACTGCAGTTCAACTGATGTAATCACGATTGGGTCGGTGGGATTATCATTGCTGTCAACAGCTGTATTTTCAATACTGTCCACCACATTCATGCCGGCGATAACTTCTCCAAAATTGGTGTGACGGCGATCCAGCCAAGGCGTTTCAGCGGCTGTCACGATAAAAAATTGAGAGCCGTTCGTATTCGGTCCTGCGTTAGCCATTGCCAGGGAGCCGCGCACAAGCCTGTGGTTATTGAATTCATCCTCAAATGCATATCCCGGACCTCCGGAACCGGGAAGCTGCCCGGACTCTTTGTCGCGGCTCAGCGGATCACCACCCTGGATCATGAAATCCTTTATCACCCGGTGAAAGGCTGTCCCGTCATAAAATCCTTCCTGCGCAAGATGCATGAAATTGTTCACCGTGACTGGAGATTCGTCGGCGTAAAATTGCACTGAAATATCGCCCTTTGTGGTATGCAGTATTGCCTTGCCATATTGCTGTGCAAGATCCTCTTGCCCGTCGCGTGTTCGTTTCATAGGTTTCTGTTGGGTTACAGCCGGTTGCTCGTCAGCAGCTTTGCCTTGCACTTGCGGGGGCGTGGTTGCTGCGCATCCGGCGCCAATGGTTATGAAAATTGCGAATAAAAGAGAAATTTTTTTCATACGCTCTGACTCAATTTCCCCCCCCCCGGTCCGTACTGTTTATTTATCTTCCTGCTTCGATGCTTGCACAACGTCCTCAATCGCCCCTTTCATATAAAAAGCCGATTCAGGCTTGTCATCATGCATACCATCCAGTATTTCCTTGAATGATCGTACCGTATCCTCAGCTTTCACATACACACCGCTCATACCGGTAAATTGTTCGGCGACAAAGAACGGCTGCGACAAAAATTTTTGAATGCGTCGCGCGCGGGCAACACTTAATTTATCCTCGTCAGAAAGCTCCTCCATACCGAGGATGGCGATAATATCCTGAAGATCTTTGTATCTTTGCAGTACGCGCTGAACCTCACGAGCCACCTCATAGTGCTCCTCACCGACAATCTGCGGGTCCAGCATTGTTGACGTGGAATCCAGGGGATCAACGGCAGGGTAAATACCCAGTTCAGACAAGGATCGATTCAGTACCACAGTGGAATCAAGGTGGGCAAAGGTGGTTGCCGGCGCAGGGTCTGTAAGGTCGTCAGCCGGAACATAAACAGCCTGTACGGATGTAATGGATCCTTTGTCGGTTGAGGTGATGCGTTCCTGCAGCGCCCCCATTTCAGTGGCAAGTGTTGGCTGATACCCCACGGCAGACGGCATACGGCCAAGCAGCGCGGACATTTCAGAACCGGCTTGCGTAAAACGAAAAATATTATCAATAAAGAGCAGCAAATCTTTGCCCTCTTCATCACGGAAGTACTCTGCCATGGCCAGAGCTGTGAGCGCCACGCGGGCGCGGGCACCGGGCGGCTCGTTCATCTGCCCAAATACGAGCGCTGTTTTGGAAAGCACGCCTGACTCTTCCATTTCTCTGTACAGATCATTTCCCTCTCTGGTCCTCTCACCCACGCCGGCAAACATGGAATATCCCCCATGTTCCTGCGCAATATTTCGAATTAATTCCTGAATAATAACCGTTTTTCCAACACCCGCACCACCGAAAAGTCCAACCTTTCCCCCCTTCAAAAAAGGGCATAAAAGGTCAACTACCTTAATTCCTGTCTCCAGTATCTCCGTTTTTTGCGACTGATTTTTAAACGCAGGGGCTGCGCGGTGAATGGGATATGTTTGTTTTGCCTCTACTGGTGGCTTTTCATCAATAACATTCCCCGTGACGTCAAACATTCGGCCAAGCGTCACCTCTCCGACGGGAACACTGATTGGTGCACCGGTATCCAATACCTCCTGACCGCGTGATAAACCGTCTGTTGACCCCATGGCCACCGTGCGAACCTCGTTGGAGCCCAGATGTTGCTGCACCTCAAGTGTTATGTTTTTACCTTCCGACTGAACCGTGAGGGCATGATAAATAAGCGGTACATTTTCAGGAAAGTGCACATCAACGACCACGCCTATAATTTGTGAGATTGTTCCTGTGTTGTTCATATCAGATCAATAATATTATTCTAATGCCGCCGCACCGCCTGCAATTTCCGCAATCTCTTGCGTAATCGCGGCCTGACGGGCCTTATTAAATGCCAGTGTCAGCGCATCAATCATCTCGCTTGCCGCCTCGCTCGCGTTCTTCATGGCCACCATCCTCGCGCTGTGTTCGCTCGCGGCCGATTCAAGAAGGGCCTGATACACTTGGACGTCGATCAGCCTGGGTATAACAATGTCAAAAATCGCGTCCCTGCTCGGCTCCAGAAAATAGGTTTCAATTGGCCTATTGTCCGGCGCGAGTTCACCAATGTGATCTTTATTCGGAAATTCAGTCAGCAATTTGTCCACCTCTGCCTTTGCGACCGGCAACAGCTGCCGAACTTTGACAGTCTGCGTAAGACTGGAGGCAAAGTGTGTAAAGAGCACCACTACCTTATCGTATGTACCTGTTTTAAATTTTTCCGTCACGTTCTTGCTGATATGAATTGCGTCATCAATGTCCGGACTATCGCCAAGAGAATCGTACACTTCAATAAGCTCGAGGTCGTTCTTTTTGGCAAATGCGGCGCTCTTGCGCCCAATTCCCAGTACTTCAACGTCAATATCGCCGGCACCGGGAGGCGTGCTTTGTCCGTCCGGACCTCTGTGAGCGGCAAGATTTTTTTTGTCTTCCAAAAGCCTTTTGCCGAACTTCATGACATTCCCATTAAAACTGCCGCACAGTCCCCTATTCGAGCTGATCAATATCATGAGAATCTTTTTGACCGGTCGCTGCTCAAACAGCGGGTAGTTGGGCTCTTGCAGCTCTGAAAGACGTTCCATTAGCTGCTGCGCCAGTGTCGCGTACAAACGCGCCTGCAGTGTCGCATCAACGGCCTTTCTCATTTTTGCAGCCGAAACAAGCTCCATTGCCTTGGTAATTTTTTTAGTGTTTTTGACCGACTTGATGCGGGTCTTAATTGCTTTAGAGGAGACTGCCATAGATTACTTTGCGTATTGCTCGCAGGTATCCTTGAGTTCATTTTGAATGTCATCGCTCCATTCACCCGCACGAAGTTTATCAAGAAGCGCGGATTTTGCTTTTCTTGCAAATTTTATAAGGGATTCCTCTGCGGCCTTCACTTCCTTCAGGTCGATAGCATCAAAATAGCCATTGCTTGCGGCGTAAATTGATAGCACTTGCTCTTCTGCGGGCATTGGAGAATATTGCGGCTGCTTGAGAAGTTCTGTCAGACGCTGTCCTCTATCTATTTGTTTTTTTGTGTCAGGGTCCAGATCAGAGCTAAACTGCGCGAATGCCTCAAGCTCACGAAACTGAGCCAGTGCCAGCTTTAAACTTCCGGCGACTTTTTTCATTGGTTTTGTCTGCGCTGCTCCACCTACACGGGATACGGATAGGCCCACGTTGAGGGCAGGCCGGATGCCCTTGTAAAAAAGCGAAGTTTCCAGAAAAATTTGCCCATCCGTAATGGAAATCACGTTTGTTGGTACATAGGCGCTAATATCTCCCGCTTGCGTTTCTATGATGGGCAGCGCGGTGATAGAGCCGCCACCATTTTTTGTATTGAGGTTACAGGCCCGCTCTAAAAGCCGAGAGTGAAGATAAAAGACATCACCGGGATATGCCTCACGACCCGGCGGCCTACGCAATAGGAGCGACATTTCTCTATATGCCCATGCCTGCTTTGTCAAATCATCGTAGATAACAAGCACGTCTTTTCCTTTGTCGGCAAAAAATTCAGCCATTGTGACGCCGGTATAGGGAGCAAGGTAGCTCATAGGAGCCGGCTCGCTCGCTCCGGCGGATACAACAATGGTGTACCCCATGGCGCCTTCCTCCTGAAGTTTTGCCACTATGCGCGCAACCTTAGACTCTTTTTGACCAACAGCGACATACACACAAATAACATCCTGATCCTTTTGATTTAAAATAGTATCAATAGCAATAGCCGTTTTACCCGTCTGTCTGTCCCCGATAATCAATTCGCGCTGGCCTCGTCCAACGGGAATAAGTGCGTCAATGGCCTTTATGCCTGTGATCAAGGGTTTGTTGACAGGCTCGCGACTCATCACGCCGGGTGCAATACGCTCAACAGGATAAAACTCCTGTGTAGCAAGGTCCCCTTTTCCATCAATGGGCTGACCAAGCGCGTCCACAACTCTTCCTATGAGCGCGTCGCCCACAGGCACGGACATGATTTTGCCGGTTCTTTTAACCGTCATTCCCTCGGATATCCCTTTATATTCGCCCAAAACAATGGCGCTAACGGTTTCCGCTTCGAGATTCAGCGCCAGCCCAAGGGCGCCATTTTCAAACGAAAGCATTTCCTGGGCCTGGCAATTGTCCAGTCCTGTCATGCGGGCGATACCATCACCCACTTCTATAACGGTTCCAACCTCAAGAACATCAGCTTGCTTTGTAAACTGCTCAAGGTTTTTTCGAATTGATTGAACGACTTGATCTGTGTATGACATATCCATCACATTTAACAATTAACGTTGAGTCTAAGATATTCAGAGCGCGCGTCGAAGTTTGTCCAGCTGATGCTTCACGCTCGCGTCTATAATCGAATTTCCATGCTGAATGACAAGACCGCCAATGAGCAATGGGTCAACTGCGACCTCTGTTTCCGCCTTGTCCGATACGCGCCGCGCCATTTGTTCAATAAATGCAGGACGGAGTTCCCGCGCGGATGTTATGCGCAAAGAAACAATTCCCTGCCGCTCTTTTGCATACGTCACAAATGCATCCAAAATGTAGTCCAGCTTTGATAGGGCCTGATTTTCGCGCAGATAACGCATAAATCTGTCCACCGCGGCATCAATATTCCGGTCGTCGCATTCAGCGGTCAGATGATACAAAATTTTTGCGTATTGTATTGGTATAAGCTTTGGCATATCAGGCGGAGGCTTCGATAATGCTCGTAATATATGCCTCGTCCTTTTGCGTATCAATTTTCTCACCGATAATCTTTTCCGCGGCCTCGGCTACCAGGGCAACGGTGTCTCTGCGAAGCTGCTCACGCATTTCCTGCCTGTCTATTTCAATATTCTTCTTTGCTTGCTCCACAAGCATACTGATTTCAGCTCTCGCTTTTTCCTTCATTTGCCCGGCGGTATCTTTTGCCGCGTCGTGCGCCCGCTCCACAAGTTTATTCCCTTCGGATTTTGCCTCGTCAATAATTTCCTGTGCCTTACGCTCGGCCATTTGCAGTTCTGTCTTTGATTTTTGATAATTATCAATGCCATCCCTCATTTTTTGTTGGCGTTCATCAATTATTTTCATCACCGGATCAAAGGCAAGGCGCTTGAGAATCCAAAAAACAATCAAAAAGTTAATCAAATTGAACAATGCCATGTGCCAGTCAAAGCCTATCTTTGCGAGTATGTCTAAAAGAAATTGCATAGCGGGGTTCCTAAATGTTATCTGCAATGTAAGCGACGAGGAATCATGGGAAGACTCTTCCTGTGATTCCTCCTCCCCCGACCACGCTGCCTGTATCAGTGCGCGGTCAGGATCAGTGGAAAGTGATTTGGGAAGTGATTAAAGAATAAAGAAGGCGGCAAACGCGTAAATGGCAGTTGACTCCGCCAACGCGACACCGATCAACATCTTTGTAAAAATAGAACCCTCAAGCTTTGGGTTTCTTCCAATTGCTTCGAGCGCTTTACCGATGAGGTACCCTTCTCCGATACCTGACCCAAACATTGATGCAAGGGCGATTCCTTTTGCCAACAGTCGTGCTGATTCAATATCCATAGAATATATGATTAATAACGAATAATAATGTATGTTATTGTGTTTCACTGTCCGCTACCGCCAGCTGAAAATATGCTGCTGTGAGGGCTCCGAACACCAGTGCTTGGATCACGGCCACAAGCAAGTTCATTACAAGCCAAACAGAGGGTATGGCAAGCGCAAACGCACCAAGCAAAATTGCGGCCAATACCTCACCGGCATACATATTTCCAAACAAACGGAGTGAAAGCGAAATAACCTTTGCCACCTCGGACACAATATCGAGGAGTCCTATCAAAAATTCAATGAACGCTATAGCGCCCGCGCCAATCCCTTGCCTAAAACCGGCAATGAGCTCCTTTAGCTTAAAGTACTTGCCCAGATGACCAAAGACGCCGAAATGGCGAATACTGGCAATCTGAGTCAAAAGAACCATTGAAAGGGCAATGCTAAAGGTCATATTAAAGTCGTTCGTTGGTGTTCTCAGGAACGAAACGCCGTCGAATGTCAGCGACGTCAATCCCGGAACAAGCCCGATCAAGTTGGACATGCCGAAAAAAACAAAAATGGCACCTATGAGTGGTAGCAACTTTCTTCCCGTGCCATCGCTTCCTGTGATCTGCGTCACAAGATGAAAAAAACCCTCCACCATAATTTCAATCACAGTTTGAAATTTCGAGGGAAGAATTTTTGAGCGATAGGTAATGATAATGGAGACAATAAAAATAATAGCCGTCACAAGCAGCCCCATGAGCATTGCATTGGTGACTGGCCAACTTCGCACTAAAAAAATGGTTTCCGGCTGAATGCTTGCTTGTTCGCTTGCCACTTGAAAAAACATATATTACGGGCGATGATCTTCACTGTGCTCTTTGTCGAGCGCCAGCTCTTCTGGAGATGATAAAATATCTTGTTCTTGCTCCTGCAATTCTTTGAAAGACCTCGTCAGTCTTTGGTACATCCGTATCACAATTGCCCAAGAGAGAGCAAACGCAAGTCCACCGGTCAGGAGGGTACCATACGGGGCAATGCTGGTCGAATCATTGAGCCACTTTCCCAGCAACAGTGCCGCCACCGCGGGAAGGCCAAAAACAAAAATTAATTGGAGCGCCATGATGAAGGACGTATGTCCAAGTTGCTCTTTTTTTTTGCGTATATGCTCCAAATCATCTTTGATCATATCGGTCAATCTAAAACGGGCATAGTATAGAGAATGCATACGAATAAGTCAATGGTTTTTTTAATAGGACATACGACGCAGGGCGTCCGGTGTTACTCAAAATAAATGGTACGTTGACATCCCTCGCCAATGCAAATTTTCCTCATTTTGCAATCATCCTCTTCGTCCACCTTGCCATCGCAATCGTTATCAGAGCCATCAAGACAAATTTCAAATGTACCCGGATACGAGTTTGAATAAATATCATCACAATCCTTTGGTCCGCAGTTGCCGCCCTCAGCAAAGAACCCGTCTTGGTCATTGTCTGTACATACCTGTGCGGGGAGAGCAGGTTTGGGAGCTGGTGTAGGTTGTACAACCGCAGGGCGAGTGGCAGGAACGACCGGAATATCATCAGCAGCCTGTATCTGGTTAGCATTTTCAATGTCAACCTGTACGTTGACATCATCTTTTTTATCAACCGCAGGCATATGGATCACATCGCGATTTTGTTGATCGTTCGGTGTTTCCTGCTGTGGATTTCCGTCTAAAGGCGGCAAAATAGGCTCTGAAGTTTGACCGAGCCTGATGCATCCCTGCCCCATGAGTAGAATAAGACCGAGCAAATACATTTTTTTCATAGGGATCTCGTATAATTGACAAATCGTCTAAATCGGTATATAGTTTTTATTCGACAACAGGAGGTATCAATGACGGAGCAGGAATTTTGGACGCGGGCGGCGCTTCTTCACAGAGTTCACCTGCAGGTTCTCTACAGCCTGCACAAGGAGGGCAACCAGGCATTCGACAGTATGATGGCGGATGCCCCAAAACATCTGGGGAAGAAGCGGTTGATCTATGTGATCGACTGCTTACAGAGAGCCCGGCTGATCGTGGTGATCAACGGATGGGTTGCCATCCGTCGCGAGGTGAGGCAATGCCTGAACAGCATGCTCCCTGAGCCACCGGACCATTTGGCATCCCAAGTGTCCACCATCCCGCCAATCCCCCACCCCTCGTCCGCCGGAGCGTAACAGCTTCGGCGGGCAATTCACACATCTGTGTGTTTTTTTATTTTGGTACCTCATCAGACCAACAAGAGTCAGCTAGATCGCTAATCCAAAGAGCCGCTTTGCGTTATATGTTGTCACTTCCGCAACTTCATCATACGTAAGCCCCCTAATAGCTGCAATTTTTTTGACACATTCCTCTACCAACCATGGTTCGTTTCGAGTCCCCCGAAGAATCTGCGCAGTGAGGTATGGCGAATCTGTCTCGACCAACACCCTGTCGAGCGGCATATTGAATATGGTTTCTTCCAGAACATTCATGGTATTTGGGTCAGAGGCTTTAGTCGGAAATGTAATCACGCCGGTAAAGCCAAGGTGAAGCCCAAGCTCTATATATTTTTGCGCATGACTCCATGTGCCGGTAAAACAATGAATCGTACCCCGTAATTTTCCGCCGGTGGTTCCCTCATCTTTCTGCTTTCTCTCAAGGGCTACGAGCAGATCAATCATTTCATCATGCGCCTCCCGGACATGTATGATCAATGGTTTATCCACAGACCGTGCAAGGTCATAATGCTTTAAAAAGAGATCTTTCTGCTTATTAAATATCTCTTCAATCGAAAGATCCGTTCGTATATGAAATCGATCTAATCCTGTCTCCCCAATGCCGATAACTTTTGGCTCGCGCGCGAGCGTATAAAACAATTCATCATCCCATTGCTCACCTCGCGTTTGAAACGAATCCGCCTCCTCCTCTACATCAACAACATCATGCTGAATAGGGTGGATGCCGACACTTGCGTATATGCCATCATGCGTATTTGCCAAATCGACAGCACTGATACTGGAGGGTATTTGCGTCCCGACCACGTTCATGATAACTCCTTTTTCCGTGCATCGCGCGATGACGCTATCCCTATCGTCCTTATATGCGTTGAATTGAATATGGCAGTGCGTGTCAAAAAGCATATATCAAAGTCTTGGAAAAAGAGGCTCAGGTTTTTTTACGGGTGTTCCTTCCAAAAGAAGACCCCATACACACTCGCGGTCTAACGTTTTGATATTCTTTGGCGAAAGACCCAAAACAGAAAAAATTGCGCCGGATGCATGTGGCATGATAGGCAGCAACGCGAGCGCGATGTGGCGCAATCCCTCGGCAACGCGATAAAGCGTGTCACCCACATGCAGCCCCTGCTCCGCTTTCTCCCAAGGCCGATCTGCGGAGATAGTTGCGTCACACGCGGTGACCAACGTTTGTATATTATGAATAACGTCGTGAAATGCAAAGTCCTCCATTTGCTTTCGATACTGCTTCCAGAATCCTTCTATATCAAAAATATTGGACGCTGCTTTTGGAACCACGCCCTTGTTATATTTAATAAGCATGGTCATAACGCGTGACGTCAAGTTACCAATACCGTTCGCCAAATCCGACGCATATATTTCTTTAAAGCGTTCATCAGAGAAATCACCGTCTTGGTAGGCAGATACACCGGCGAGCATATAGTAGCGAAAAGGCTCTTGTCCGTAGAGATCAACAATCGCTGAGGGGTCAAGGACGTTTCCAAGGGACTTACTCATTTTTTGGCCGTTGACTGTGATGTACCCATGAACAAATTCCTCTGTCGGCAGCGGGATATTTGCAGAAAGCAGCATGCCAAGCCAGTAAATAAGATGGAACCGTGAAACTCCCTTGCCCAAAACATGCACAACTTCACGGGGTGTCTGATTTGGCTGCAGCCAATACGTACTGTAGTTCTTTCCGTCCGTATCAAAGTCCAAAACGCTCAAATAATTAGTTAGAGCATCAAACCACACATACATAATTTGCGACCCATCGCCGGGGACGGGAACCCCCCATCCATGAGCACGTTCGACTGAACGTGAGATGCTGAAATCTTCAAGCCCCCGCTTGATAAACGACATCATTTCATTTTTTCTCCCCTCGGGAACGACACGGACCGTGTCCGTCAAGAAAATTTGCTCAAGCTGTGGCTGATATTTTGAGAGTTTAAAAAAATAGTTCTCCTCCTCTATGTCCTCCGGCGCTGTATTGTGCTCGGGACACAGTCCTTGGATCAGGTCGTCTTTCGCATAAAAAGATTCGCAGCCAATACAGTAAAGACCCTTGTACGTTTTTTTGTAAATGTCATCAGGATTACACATCTGCCAGAGCTTTTGCGCGCCTGCGATATGCCTCGCTTCAGTGGTGCGAATAAAAGAATCATTGGAAAGATTTAATATATCGTGTAATCGCTCAAACGCTGCGGCATGTCTATCGACAAATGACTTGACGTCCTCTCCGGCGCGCAATGCCGCCTGCACATTTTTCAAAGAATTTTCATCGGTTCCATAAACAAAATGGACATTTTTTCCAAGCAGGCGTTGATAGCGCGCCATTGTGTCGCCCTGAATCGCCTCAAGCGCGTACCCAATATGCGGAACAGCATTCACATATGGGATCGTAAGCGTAATATAGTACGGTTTCTTCATAGTGTGATTTGTAGGCTACAATACCATACTGGCACGCTGTCGTCCACCCGCGGGCGACAATTCTCAAAACTGTTTTTTTTTGGTATACTCCCATCACCTTTATTTTGTTTGCTATGGCTGATCAACCGGGCGCTCCGCTCGTGGAGCACTCACGTTTTATTCCGGAGACACCTTCTGTTGAGCAATTGCCGCGGCAAGAATCTGCAGAGGTATTCTTGGAGCCGTCCCGGGAGACCATCCCCGCCCAGGCGGAAACCATTGATGGCCATATCGATACGCTGCGCTCTCGATTGCGCAAGCCGAAGAATCAAAGGCCGAATGCCATACCGCAAGTCCGAGACGAGTTGACCCTTCGGGTTGAGCAAATTATGGAAGAAGGCTTACAAGACGCATTTTCAGAGCTTTCAGTGGTTGAACGGCAAGAGTTTAAGCTTGCCGGGGAGCGCGCGGCCATGGAGATACGGAAGGCGCTTCGAGGCGGACATGTGAAAATAAAAAAAATATTTGAGATCATTGTCGGATGGCTAAAAAAATTGCCCGGAATCAATCGGTTTTACCTGATGCAGGAAGCCAAGATAAAAACAGATAAAATCGTATCGCTGGGTGAGTACGAAAAATATACAGGGTGATTATGTTGCAATTTTTTCTTGGATCTGAACCGCAAAACTTCGGGCCGCAAACAAACATTTCTCTTGACATTTTTTTTCCTCTTTTTTTAGGCATCATTATTTTGGGTGTGGGGGCGGGTATTCTTTTTATTATCCGCACGGTATATCAAGGCCAGAACCGTTCAAACAAGGCATTTCGTCGTGTCGTACTCCATATATTGGTTCCGAAGGAAAGAAAATCAGAAGGGCAGGGCGGTCAGGTGGGTGGCGAAGATCGCCTCGAGCAAATACGCGAGGAGATTGGTCTGACTGAAACATTGTTTTCCACGATTGCCGGGCTTAAAGCGCAAAAGGGGCTCAAGTACTGGCTCACCGGCAGAAACGATTCTTTTTCATTTGAAATTGTTGTTCATGGTGGTCAGATTCATTTTTATGTTGACCTTCCACGTCAGATGAAGCAATTCATTGAACAACAGGTACATGCCCAGTATCCGGACGCGCAGGTTGAGGAAATAATGGACTACAATATATTTTTTGAGCACAGCACTATTGTTGGTGGATACTTGGTCGCGACCAACCAGTCTGTTTTCCCACTGCGCACATATAAATCAATGGATTCGGATCCGCTCTCGGCCGTTCTCATCACGCTGTCAAAAATTCATGATGAAAACAGCACGGCGGCAATACAATTTGTTGTTCGTAGCGCGCACAAAAAATGGCGCGCGGCCGGAATTCGTATCGTCAGAGAAGTTAAAAAAGGAAAAAAATTTGAAGAGGTCGCAGGCAAATCCCTTTTATCCCGAGCGCTGCGTTCAACGGGTAAAGCAACCGCCGAGGCGCTGCAAACGGGTAATCAAAGCCAATCAACGCCAGAGCAGTACCGCCTGTCTGAAATGGAGGAGCAGATGCTGAAAGGAATTGAAGAAAAAATTTCCAAGGGAGGCATGGACGCGACCATACGCGTCTTGAGCGTGTCAGACAACGCGGATCGCGCCCGCATGAATTTGGATAATGTCATAAATTCTTTCAGTCAGTATAATCTGTATCGATTTGGCAACAGTTTTAAGGCCGTGATTCCTCGTACGCAGACCCCGCTCATTCAGGATTTTATTTACAGGTCATTCAATGAGCGCCGACAGGTGTTGGTCAACACGGAGGAGATGTCATCGTTATGGCATTTGCCCTTGCACTCAACAGAGGCACCGAATATCGCGTGGTTGAAGGGCCGCAGCGCTCCCCCACCGGTCAATCTACCAAAAGAAGGACTGCAGCTGGGGTATGTTGAGTACCGGGGAAGTCGCGTTGATGTCCGATTGCAGACTCACGACCGCCAGCGTCACCTGTATATCATAGGAAAATCCGGCAGTGGTAAATCTGTTACGGTCGCGAATTTGGCTATACAAGATATACTGACCGGCCACGGCGTCTGCGTGGTTGACCCGCATGGTGACTTGGTTGAAGCCGTCCTGGAGCACATTCCCAAACATCGCGCGGACGACGTCATCATATTTGAGCCATCGGATCTTGAACGGCCGGTCGGTCTGAACATGCTTGAACCGAAAACCGAGGAGCAGCGCGATTTTGCAGTTCAAGAAATGATTTCAATTTTTTATAAGCTGTTTCCACCCGAGATGATTGGACCAATGTTTGAGCACCAAATGCGGAACGTAATGCTCACATTGATGGCCGATATCAGTAACCCCGGCACGGTCATTGATATTCCTCGCATGTTTACGGATGATGATTATGTCAAACAATATCTGGTGCATTTGAAAGACCCGGTTGTTCGTGCCTTTTGGGAAAAGGAAATGGCAAAAACAAGCGACTTTCACAAGTCAGAAATGTTGGGCTATTTGGTCTCCAAGGTTGGACGTTTTGTGGGGAATGAAATGATGCGCAACATCATGGGGCAGCAGCATTCGGGGTTTGACTTCCGCGATGTAATGGATAATCAAAAGATACTGCTGGTGAACCTTTCAAAAGGGAAAACGGGCGAGATAAATGCAAAGCTCCTGGGCCTCATTGTCGTGGCCAAACTGCAAATGGCGGCCATGGGTCGCGCGGATATGGCAGAGGAATTGCGAAAAGATTTTTATCTGTATATCGATGAGTTCCAAAACTTTGTAACCGATTCGATATCAACTATTTTGTCAGAGGCACGAAAATATAGACTGGATCTGATTGTTGCGCACCAATATATGGGGCAGCTTACCGATGACAAAGGAAGATCGGACATTCGTGACGCGGTCTTGGGCAACGTGGGAACAATGATGGTTGGCAGAATAGGCCCTGATGATTCTGAGATATTGGCCAAGGAATTTGCGCCCGTGTTTGGTTCGTATGACCTGCTCAATACACCGCAGTACTCATTCTATGTAAAAGAACTGATCGATAATCAGGCCAGCAAACCCTTTTTAATGCACGCGTATCCACCGCAAAAGGGAAATCCACAGTTGGCGGCCGCGATGAAGCAGCTATCTCGACTGAAGTATGGTCGTGACAGACGCATTGTGGAATCGGAAATTATGGAGCGCACAAAGCTGGATCAGCCGGAAATGTCCGGAAAAACCGATCCCGCACAACCGACACTCTAGTATGAATCATTTATCAGATTTGCTCGGTGAGTTGGACACCAAGGCATTCTTTGTCAAGGGAGCGGGGCGTGAGGTGGCGGCAGAGATAGAACCGACCGTTGTTTTGCCTGAGCCGGAATCTCCCCCACCGCAGACAGCAGCAGGTATTAATGTGCCTGCACTGCGCGACGCAATACTCCTGGTACAAACCCAGCTCGGAGCGATTTTAAATATGCTTGATGGAGATAATACTGCGTTGTTGGAGACGGATTTCGCTGTACCGCGACATGTCCCATCTTCTGCGGGCACCACATTGGAGGGCGTCTTCAGCGGATACAGCATGGTGGCCCAGGATGGCAATGAATATCCCCTGTCGCCAAATTATGCCAGCAAGTCAAAGTTGGTTGAAGGAGATCTGTTAAAGCTGACCATTGATGAAAACGGAAGGCTGATATATAAACAAATCGGTCCGATTGTGCGGCGACACGTCGGCGGTTCACTTTTGTACGACGCGCCGAACAAACAGTGGAATGCCGTTGTGGATGGCAGGCAATACAAGATTTTGACGGCGGCCATCACATTTCATCGGGGTGAAATTGGCGATGCGCTGACCTGCGTTATCCCGGATGACGGAGAGAGTGAGTGGGCGGCAATAGAACATTTAATCAAGAAATAAAAAATCCCGCGTCGCGGGATTTTTATCTATCCGTCAATTAACTCATGTGCTTTGAAATGAGTTTTGTCATTTCAAACATACTTACTTCCTTCTTTCCATCAAACAACGGAAGGAGCTTATCATCTGCAAGGATGTTTCGTTTATTCTCCGGATTCTGTAAGTCATTTTTCTTAATATACTCCCAAATCTTTTTGATGACTTCAGAACGTGGTAATGGTCCATTGCCTACGACGGCTTCCAACTCAGAAGTCAACTTCAGCGGTTTGGCCAATGCTGGGTTCAGTTTCCTTGGCATAGCTATGTGTTAGTGACTAAATACGCCTTGAATAAGTTATCCACAGTATAGCATATATGTGTACTGTTGGCAATACCACTCCATACTAACGGTTTACTGGGGCACAGCAGTGCGCTATACTAGGCATCTGTTCAGCATTACTTCGTCGGGCCAATCAGTGGCCTCTCTTCTCACTATGGCACTCTATCATACACACCGGCCGCAAACCTTTGATAGCATTATTGGTCAACATCACATTATCCATACGATACAGAATCAAGTCATCGGTGGACATCCGGCACACGCGTATCTTTTTTCCGGACCAAGAGGTATTGGCAAAACGACCACGGCCAGAGTTCTTGCCAAGGCGGTTAACTGCGTGAATAAAAATGATACTGAGGCTAACCCATGCAACAACTGTGTCAGTTGCAATGAAATAAACGCAGGCATGTCGATTGATGTGATTGAGATTGACGCGGCAAGCCATACGGGAGTTGATAATGTTCGTGAAAACATTATTGATAACGCAAAATTTAAGCCGGCGACCTCCAGATACAAAGTGTTTATCATTGACGAGGTTCACATGCTATCGCTCAGTGCTTTTAACGCCCTTTTAAAAATATTGGAGGAGCCACCGGGTCATGTACTATTTATATTGGCCACAACAGAATTGCATAAGCTTCCTCAAACCATACAATCTCGCTGCCAACGCTTTGCATTTAGTCGTGTCAGTGAGGCCACAATTATAGATACGCTGCGGGGCATTGCCAAGGCGGAAAATGTGGCGGTTGATGATTCCGTATTAAAGCGAGTTGCCGGCAAGAGTGAGGGGTGTGTTCGCGATGCAGTGAGTCTTCTTGAGCAACTGATTGCCGCGGCCGGCGGCGCGGTAACCGACGAAAGCGTTTCAATGGTTCTTCCGCCATCCACGTCCGAGGAGGTAACCGCCCTGTTGCAGTCTCTGTTTCAAAAAAATGCGGCAGCATGCCTATCGTTGATACAGCGCGTAAGCACAGAGGGTATAGATATCGCAATTTTTTGTGATGAGGCTATTACTATGCTGCGGACGCTCTTGATATACGCCTACCAAAAAAATATATCGTCGGAACATGACCCGCGTACTATTGATTGGATCGAGTCTACGCAAGGATCTGTTTCTCCAATAGAACTTGTGCGCCTTGCGGATATGTTAAGCTCCCGCCGTGGACAGGTGGGCACCGCTCCCCTCGCCCAGCTACCGCTTGAATTGTTAGTCATAGAGTGGTGTGACTCCCAAGAAGCACGCAATGAAAAAGAAAATCAGGGCGAAGAAATGCTTCACCGCAAACCGCCGATAGAGGCCGTTGAGCCGCGACCAACTGGAGCAAAAGCCTCATCACCACACCCAACCATTCTCGATCAAAAAAATACCGGGCATTCTATCTCTTCCTTCTCGGAGGCGGATGTCCGCAAAGCATTTGATGCCGCAATTCTAGCCATTGAAAAGGAATCACCCTCACTTGTCTATATCCTCAAAAGTTGCCGAGTGGAGCAGGTGAATAATACGAGTATTACCGTCGCCGTGTTGTCTGAATTTCACAGAGACCGCCTTGCTGACAAAAGGTGTAAAAAACAACTACAGGAAAGCTTTTCCGACTCCTTGGGCACCCCTGGTATTGAGCTTGATTTTGTTGTTGAAAAGTCGGAGCGGGAGGTTGAGCGCATCAATGAGATCACCCATCTTGCCGCTGCTTTTGGAGGAGAAGTCCTATGACCGTTAACCGCCTGTCGTATATTGGATTGACCGTTGTGCTGCTGGCTCTTTGGGTACCGGTCAGTGCGGCAACACTGCCAGTCCCCTTTACCTCACAGGCGCCACGGGGTGCGTGGACACAGCCTTGGCAGGATGCATGTGAAGAGGCCACAATTGTTATGATTGACGCCTACTACGCCGGCCAAATGCTCTCTGTTGATTCAAGCGAAAAAAGGCTGCTGAATGTTTTCAATATTAAAAATGCCAAATTTGGCTCCAGTCTTGATGAAAACGCGCAAAAAATAAGTGATATTATTAACGCCTACTATCCATGGGAGGCATATGTGGTAGACAGTCCTTCTTTGGATCAAATCAAGCGTGAAATAGATACAGGGCATCCGGTCATTGTACCTGTCTATGGCCGAGCGCTTTATAATCCTCACTTCCGTGCGTCCGGTCCTGTGTATCACACAGTCGTTATATCGGGTTATGACGATACGTCCCAAACATTTATTGCTCAGGAGCCGGGTACCCGATATGGTCTTGACTATCACTATTCATATGATACTATCATGAACGCGATGCACGACTATGTTCCGGGCGATACAGCGAACGGGTCGCCACGAGCTATTTTCACTCGTAGAGAACTGCTTGATACCGCGAGCAGTGATGCGGATGAAGATGGTCTCACCAAGCAGCAGGAAATTGATTTTGGTACTATACTGTGGCTTGCGGATAGTGATGGAGATGGATTTACCGATGGGTATGAAGTTGCCAATGGGTATCTGCCGACAATAAACGAGCAGCGCCTCCCTGTCGGTAGCGTTATAAAGTCTCCGTCTGATCCAAAGGTGTATTCACTCTCAATTGGTGGCGTAAAGCGCCATATTATCAATGAAGCGGTTTTTCTGTCGCATGGGTGGACATGGAGTGCGGTCCGTGTGCTCAGCGGTGCCTTTATCCGGAGTCTGTCGGACGGGGCACAAATAACGCAATAACATTCGGAGATCGTCTAATGGTAGGACTCCAGGTTCTGGTCCTGGGTATCTAGGTTCGAATCCTAGTCTCCGAGCAACGATTTGAAAACGGCAACAGTGAGTGGTTATTGATACAGATGGTATTGATACAGAACATATTAAAATAAACAAAAACGTTTGCATGAATTTTCTCATTATCAGTCCAAATTCACCTCAATTGAGCATTGGCGGCGTAGAACGATACATCAAAAATCTTATCGAGTATTGTGAGAGGCAAGAAGGTCGTTATTATTTTATCCTCCCGAGCAAAACAAAGGATGCCATCATCAAGCAAAAAAATGTCACGATTTATTATAGGGAATCGCTTGACATGGCCCCAAGACCGGGGAAAGGATTGGACATCGGGTTAGCATCAAAAAAGACTGTAAAAAGTAAATCTCATGAGTTCTTTTCATTTTTGAACACGTTCATTGAACAAAAAGAAATTGATGCGGTGATTGCGCAAAATTTTCATGTTGGACTGCCTCCATCATACAGTTTGCTCGTCAACATGATCTGTCACGCAAAGGATGTGCCACTGTTTTTGCAACTACACTCTTTCTCTACAAATGAACTACAAACTGAACTCATTAATAATCTGTTTTGGCAAAAGATTATTTGTGTGAGTAAAAGCGTCGCAGGTGATGTATTTCAAAAGGGGTCAAATATCAAAAGTTTGACGACCAAATATCTTGGAGTGAATATAAAAGAGTTTAATCAAGTTGTTAATAAAAAGTGGTTAAAGAAGAAACTTAAATTATCTCAAGAAAAGAAAGTAATTTTGTGTGCTTCAAGAATTTTACACGGGTACAAAGACATTATTCAAGAAAAGGGTTTTATCAACCTGCTTGATGCTTTTTCAAAAATAGCTCATCAAGATGAGTCACTTCGTCTGTTACTTGCTATTGGGAAACCCCCAGCTCGACTGCATATCCAATTCCAAGAAGCGTTAAAAAAACTTGAGGGCTTTATCCAAATTCATGGGGTTGAAGATCAGGTCATCGTTCGCACATTCAAACTTGAAGAAATGCCTCGAGTATACGCCGGTTCAGATGTTTTCGTCCTTGCTTCAGAAAACGAAACGTTCGGACAAGTATATCTTGAGGCAATGGCATGCGGACTCCCGGTGTTGGGTACAAAGGTTGGAGGAGTGCCGGAAATCATAGAAGATGGTGTTAATGGGTACTTAACCATCCCAAATGATGCAAGTCATTTATCGAATAGGCTACTGAGCCTGCTCAATGATAAAGACGTCCGGCAATTATTTATAGCAAATGGACTGAAAACGATTGATAGGCAATTTAATTCAGAAAAAACGTTTAAAACACTGTTTAGTTTCATTGAGAAAACGTTGTTAAAGATATGAAACGGATCGATACTTACATATATTACTCTGAGGGGCTCCCATTTCATGGTGTAGTAGACGTGGCAATTCTTATCTATAGAAGCGACACCTGGCTATAATAAGAAAAACATGCCGTTGCAACGGCATGTTTCTTTTTAAATCCCCTACTTTTTTTCCGCGATCTCTTTGCGCAGTCTGTCCCACTGAGCGCTCACGAGCTTTACCATCATTGTTTTTACATTGTCAGCCAGGCCATTTTTTGCCGCGTATTTGTCCACGGTATCCCTTACCATGCTGACAAACTGGCTCTTTGTCATTTTTTTGTACTGTTCCGATGCCATGACTTTCTTTTTGAGATCTTCATAGACCTCGGCAGCCTTATCCAATATTTCGTCGCGGACTTCCCTTCCCTTTTTCGTGGTCGACATCCATGTCAAACCGGCGCCAATAAGTCCACCCAAAAAAAGCCCCTTTTTAAATTTTCCCATAGATAGAGTGATTACGTGCCAGTAAATGATACTTCCATTATATCACTCCAATCGCGCTGCGGCAATGGCTTTTTTATATATGCCCTCCAACCGTTCCGCAATGTCAGGCCACGAATAATCTCGCTCGACAACGGCACGAGCAGTGTTCTTCATTTGAGCAATAATTAAATCATTCTGTGAAAAGTAGGATGTTATAGCTTCGGCCAATGCGGCAGGATTGTGGACGGGAACAACATCACCGCCTTTACCGGCAACAACTCGAACGCCGGGTAAATCACTGGCAAGTACCGGGATACCGCTGGCCATTGCCTCCAGCAAGACCATGCCGAAGGCCTCGCCGACCGTTGTGGACGGCAGCACGCACAGATCGCCCAGCGCGTAGTATTCCGGCAGCTCCACATCGCTCACCCTCCCAACAAAATAAGCGGCTTTCAGTTGAAGCGCATGAGCTTGGCGCTCAAATTCCGGTCGCAAATTTCCATCCCCCACAAAAATAGCTTGCACCGGTACCTCGGATTTCCTCAAAAGGAAGAGCGCTTTGATCAGATCCGGCATCCCCTTAAAATAATGCGCGCTATCCATGCCTCCAACAAATAATACCGTAGGAAGATTTGGGTTTAGCCCATGCCTGTGCATGAGTGATTCGGAACGCCGGCGAGGAAAAAAGCGATTAATATCCACACCAAAAGGAAGCTCATGCCAGACGCTCGGTGCGTCGCGATACAGCATGGACGCGTCACAATGTCGTACATAGTCAAAGGAGCTGCCGATTAACGCATCAGCAGCTCCCAGGACACGCGGCATCCAAAATTTGGTATATAGCTGAAAAATGAGTCCCTTCCACCCTGAAGCGCGCGTGTCCATATGGTATGTGATAACAAGCGCTCCCTTTGGATGTGTTTGCTTCCATGTACGAACAAGACGAGCGCTGCCAAAAAAAGGGTAATGTAAATGCACAACATCCATGTCATCGAGTTCTCGAGTCAACTGCGGCAAGCGGGCAGCGTTTCCGTATCGCAGCGAAGGGCTAAGACGTCGAACCGTAAATATCTCTTCGCGCAGTGGCTGCGCGTGGGTGGGTGTTTGGGGTGCGTCAACCGCGCGAACCTCGTTTGGTTCGTGAACACCGGGGGTAAATACATAGACATCATGGCCACGTCCTGCCAATTGTTCCACGGTTTGGAAGACCACATTCCCCATGCCGCCATAATAGGGTGGATATGTACTGACAATATGCGCGATTTTCATATTATTCATTTTTTTCCTCCAGCGCCTGATGGCGGGTTAACTTGGTGATATCGCGCCCAATCGATTCAATTTTGATGTGGAGGCGAAAGAGTATAAAAAAAATCAGTCCAATCGATGAATAAATCGCAAAATCAGCCCCACGACCTATTCCAAAAAGACGGGCCGCGGAATTTGCAGATTCCGGTACTGCCACCACAACGGCGACAAAAATCCAAAATAGTGACCAAAAAAGGAAACCGCTCAATCCAAGAAATCCTTCCTTCCGCCGTTTGTAAACGGATCTGATAGCCAAAAGCGAAAATCCGATGAATATAATTTGAAATATGAGGAGCATACTATTTAACAAACCGACTAAATAATAAATCCTTCACTACGTTCATGCCGCCTTTAATACCCTGTCCATATGTATGGTATGTGACGCGGACAGGGTGTTCAATAATTCGTAGTCGCAGCCGCTGCGCGCGAGCGGGAATCTCTGTCGCGTGCGCCATCCTGTCTTGTGTAATGTGAAGCAACTCGATTGCCTGCTTGTTGAGTATTCGAAAGCCATTGTGCGCGTCCGACAGGTGTACTCCAAACACGAAACGGTGAATCAGTCTGCCGATGGGCAGTATCAGGTGTCGCTTTGTCCAGGGAACCCTTGAGCGTACATCCATAAAACGAGATCCGAGCAGGATATCCGCGTTCTGCTCGCGCAACTGTTGAAGCGCGCCTGAAACATCCGCTGCATCAAATTGGCCATCCGCATCAAAATGCAGAACATACTCAGCTCCAATGAGACGAGCATAGGCGTGCCCCGTTTCCAGCGCCGCCCCTTGACCACGATTTACGCGGTGAATAATAACATGGGCACCCAGCTCCCCGGCGACTCGTGCCGTCTCATCGGTGGATCCATCATCCACGACGAGAACTCGGTCCACATGCGCAAAAAGGCTCCGGATAACGGAACCTATACGCGGCGCCTCATTGTACGCTGGTACAATAGCAAGAAACATACAGCCAGAGCGTATCACGAACAAGGCTCCTATGACAATGAGCCTTGACCGCCGGGGGCATCCCCCAGGGTAACCGCGGATTTATTGGCTATGGCATAGTCAATCGTTTTTCGCAGGCCATCTTCAAGAAGGACAAGCGGAATCCAATCAAGTTTCTCTTTTGCAACTTGCAGATCCGGGATACCTTTTTTTGTTAAAAAAATCAATTCTTTCTCAAAAACGACTTTTGACTGCGACTGGGTCATTTGAATAATTTTTTGCGCGACCTCAGAAACATTTATAAGATGGTCTGACCCCAGATTAACAATTGATATATCCGGGCCGGACTGCATAAGCCGTACCAGTCCATCCACAACATCACTGACATAGACAAATGTTTGCGACATGAGCCCGTCACCGTAAATAGTCAAATCCCTGCTGTCAAGCGCATTAATGATGAAATCAGGGATGAGCAAGCCATCGCGCAAGCGCATTCTCGGACCGAACGTCGTAAAGATACGCGCCGATTTACCGTCAATGCCATACACCTGGCGGTAGGTCTCAACGCAGGTCTCGGCAAACCGCTTCCCCTCATCATAACACGCGCGGGGCGACAGATGATTGACAATCCCCTCCTCCGGTTCGGAAAATGTCGTGTTTGATTCTGTTGGGGAGCCATACACCACGGAGCTCGAACCAAATACATACTTCGCCTTGTATTTCACCGCCAAATCCAAGGTGGAAATCATAGCCATGGAATTTGCCCATAGCGAATGAATTTTAAGCTGCTCAAAGTTTTTTGGGCTTGTCGGGCATGCAAGATGATATATTTCCTGAACCCCTTGATATTTCACCCTAAATTTATCCAGCTCATCAAACGCGTCCAAATCGATTGGATTATTCACGTCATATTTAATAAATTCAAAGTCCGGATACTGCAGCAAATGCTCAATATTTCCTATTGATGAATTTGAAAGGTCATCAATGCAAATGACTTTTGCCTCTTTAAGCAGCCGCTCACACAGGTGGGAGCCGATAAATCCCGCGCCACCTGTGATAACAACATTCTTTTTTTCAAAAATTGGAATAGAACCTGGATTATCCATAATATATAGGGTCAATAATTTGGAGAAATGAGCAATGGGCCGCCTATTGCGGAAATGTCCCATTGGTCAATTTTTTTTGAGCGCGCATCCCATACTCTTACTTTATTAAAGGTACCGGACCGCATGACGGTAACAACATTACCGACGCCGTTGCCGCTATAGTCCCCGGCCGCCAAATGTATTCCCGCATTTCTTGCCGTATCATAGGCAATAAACTTTCTTAGGATGCTCCCGTCACCCGCAACGTATACCAGAGCCGCTTGCTCATCCGGCCCGGCGGCGAGGATGTATTCATCGCCTCCACTTCCATTTATATCCACTGCCGCAAAATCTCCCAGAGACTGCAGTCCCGCGTCAACAGTGACGCCTTCCGCCGGAGTTCGGCCGCCCCCATCGTAGATTTCAATAGTGACAACGCGTGATTCGGCTGTCATATACCCCACAGCAACACGATCTTTTGCCAGTGTATTTTTTCGTGCGAGAAAAATACCCGTATGCACTGCCTTTGCCTTTGTCGCGTCAATAAGGCCGCCACTGACAGCATAGACGCGAAACAACTCGTCGGATGCATATGCCGGGGCCAAGATAATCTCAGGCGCGGCATCTCCAACCAAATCAGCCAGCTCTATTCGCAGCGTCCCCTGGGAGGCCAGGGTAAACGATGAGAGAACAGTATACGCGCCACTCAACAAAGAGACGGTCGCGCTCCGCGTAGTATGGCTATAGGTAACCGTGGCATATCGTATGTCTCCAAGCGGATAGGCCGCAATATCGTCAATGCCTTGAAGCTCGGCTTGAATTTGCTGACGTGGTTCGGACACCAGTGACTTGGATACTCGCGCACCGCTTGCCGTATCAATAACACTGACAGATCGAATTGGGAGAACAGTTTTTTCCATGTGATCGAGCACATATGCCACTGTTTTATCAATTTGAAGCAGACCGTGGCCGTACATCTGCGCATATTCGGGGGTTATCACGGTGGGTGTCACATGCGTGGATTCCAAAATAGCCGTCATTATTTTGGTTGCCGACCAGTGAGGCTGCATTGATTTTACCAGCGCCGCGGTCGCACTTACAAATGGGGCGGCAAAAGATGTTCCATGCCACCCTCCCGATACCTTATCGGTCATGCCATATTGAGGCGCGTATCGGACAGTGGATGTGATATACGCGCCCGGCGCTGTGATATCAATACAATTTGACCCAACGTTGGAGAAGGACGCGAGATAGTGATCTTCAGTAATAGCGCTGACCCCCAGTATTTTTCTTGGACCTGTCGCATCGGAGCAAACGGGATAGAGAGGTGCACTCTCCAGGGATAAACCATTGTTGCCCGCCGCGGCAACCATCACGACATTGTGACTATACGCATAATCAATGGCTGCGGACGCTTCCGGGGTAATATATTCTCCCACAATGCTAAAGTTGATAACATCAGCACCGTTATCAACAGCGTACATAATGGCGTCCGCGAGCGCGTCGATTGATCCGGCTCCATCGGATGATAGCAATCGAATATTCATGAGGCGGACATGCCAATTGATACCGGCGATGCCCTGATTATTATTAGCCACAGCCCCGATGATACCGGCGACCAATGTTCCATGGTGCACCTTTCCGCGCGCCTTCTCCATTTGATCAAGGTCTGCGACGGGAGGACGCGGGTCGTTTGATCCCTTGACCTCGCTCAGCTCAAGCGCGCCATTTTTATCAATATCTGTCGGTACAAAATTCCACCCATACCGATCGTCAATATATCCATTCCCGTCGTCATCAATGCCGTTATCAGCTATTTCATCCTCGTTGACCCAGACATTCTCCTGCAAATCCGGGTGAAATGTATCAAAACCATTGTCAATCAGCGCGACAACAACATCACGATTCCCTTGCGCTATATCCCATGCCGCATACGCGCCCACATCGCGAAAAGACCACTGCTCGACAAATGGATCGTTTGGAGTGACAGCATATGCCACATGGGGGAACATACTAAAAACACTCATGACGAACGCAGTAACAAGACCAATTGAATACGACTGCCTCATAGTATTAAAGTGGAGCAATTTGACCATTTCTATGAATTAATGGCGCTTTGATATCTAGATGGTCCGACTGGATATACCAACCGTCGCGCAGCTCCATCGGAATCTCAACGGGCGGTGTGATAACAAATCGTGACTGCAATTTATTTGAGGCGAAGGGCGTATCTTGCGCCTTTTTTGAAAGATAATACACATATCCGTCCTGATGATAATAATAAAGATACCTATCCTCCCACCAACGGTTTACGACCGATCCAAATGGGTATACATAGGTTCCCTTTGGCACTGCCGTGATATTCCCCGTTCCAAAGGGGGAGCGTCCCTGCGACAGCTCAACGCCATCCAATATCCCATCGCCATCAGTGTCAGGCTCTGTTGGATCCAGAAGCCAATAAAATATTTCCTCATAGTCGCTCACACGATCATTGTCACTATCTTCGTTCGTATCAGACGTTCCATAACGCGCCTCTGTCGCGCGATCAAGTCCGTCTCTGTCGCGGTCTTCCGTGCGCGAAAAATCGGTAAGCTCGTGAATACTATAGGTTCCGGATAGCACCGGGTCGAGCTCAATAAGGCGTGATCGCCATGCGGAACCATATAATAAAAATGCCTCTGCTTCGGATCGAATGGGCCGAAGTTCACAGCCCGGCTCCGGCGCATACACGCGAGGCAACCCTCTGAACTTCACAAGCCATGTCCCCTGCCGCATACATACGGGCTCAGCTATCGAATATTGACGCAGAGATGCATTGCTCACGTGCCGAATGGCCGAAAAATCCTGACTAAAGCTTAAAAAAATACTGCTATGCAAAAAAGGATGGATACTTCCGTCATACCCAAGGTAATAGACGGTGTCTGTTTGCCCCTTTAAAAGAGTCCCCTCTGCGATATGGTTGGGCGGTTCAATATATGTTATGGAAACCTGCACGTCTGTTGTTTTGCCATTCACATCTCTATACCGCACATACACTCTCTTCTCCGCCGACCCGACAGTCAATATCCAGGGGATAGATTTACTGATCGGCTGATATCGAACACCGGTAAAATCAGATGTATTGCTAATTGCAACTGATTCTATTCCATCCGTGTATTCCGATACCAGCGTTACCCGCCTACTGCTGGTCTGCTTTTCCCAATTGTTTATATGAGCCACGACACCGGGAGCATCCGGACCGACCAAAATAATTGAGTCGGAATACCACCCTGTCTCAGCCTTGCTGGCCGCTCTAAAGTTAATGTATACGATTTTTTGACCGGTCCCATAGCTGAGATTCCACACTTTTTTCAGTTGAATCGGCTGCCACGATGACCCATCGGAAAAATTTTCCGTGTTCGATACTCTCATTTCAACAACTCCTGCAGGTGGAGTTACTGATAAACGGACAGCGCGAGTGTCAGTAAATGGATCATTGGAGTTGATAAACACGCGCTGCTCCTCTGCCTGAACAGCCCCGGAGAAGAACAATATCCCCAATACAAAGATGCAGGTGCCAATGGATTGATTTCTGCGCATACCTGTGCTATAACTGATGCACTAAACGAATGATGATAGTATACTAAAAAAGAAGCGCGTGGGCAATGATATGACTGTCGTCTATCGATTGAAACAACTCATGCTGATTGTTGGTGACCTGACCATGTTCGTCGCCAGTTTTTTTATTGCGCAGGTTCTTCGTCACCAGACGTACCCAAGCGGAGACGTAACGGTGCGGCACGTGAAGCTATTTGCGATTACTTACCTGATGTGGATCCTGGTAAACTACATTAACGGTTTGTATGATCTTCGATTTCGCTCAAATAAAATTGCTTTTGATCGCCGCATTTTCTCCACAGCCCTGATGTCGCTGGTAGTTGGTGTTGTCTTCTTTTATATCATTCCATCCCGTGGAATTACACCGAAGACGATTCTTCTGTTCAATGTCGTCATTGGCTACGCGCTTCTCTACGCGTGGCGTATTGGGGCGGAACGTCTCCTGGGCATCTCAAAATTGCAGACAAACGTCGTCTTTGTCGGATATTCGGAAGATGTGAGCGAGCTGGTGACACTGATTGAGGGAGACATGAGTAAGGGGTACAGAGTATGCGCTCTTGTTGATCCGGAAAAAAAATTGCCACCCCACGAAAAGGTGGGCATGCAGACGGACATTTACCACGCAATCAAGACCCTCCGTCCAATTATCTCCAACAAGCGTGTTGACATGGTTGTTATTGCGGGTCATTTGCATGGAGATGAAGAAACCATGCGAGAACTGTATGAGCTTCTTTTTTGGCCGGTTCAGCTCATTCATTTACCCGCTTTTTATGAACGACTGACAGGCCGTATACCGCCATCCACGTTTTCCGAATCTTGGTTTCTTGATCATCTGCGGCACGCGGACTCTCCTGTCTATGAGCGATGGAAATCGCTTATGGACTATGCGGCGGCACTTATTTTGGGAGTTATCCTGCTCCTGTTGCTTCCTTTTGTCGCTTTGGCTATTAAATTAACATCAAGAGGTCCGCTTTTTTACAGTCAAAAAAGAGTTGGCAAGGGTGGGGAAACATTTATGCTGTACAAATTTCGTTCGATGTACGCCCTCACGCAGGATGGAAGTGCTGAAATTGGCGGGTATGAATTTACGCGCAAGGATGATGAGCGCATAACCCCAGTCGGTAACTTTTTAAGAAAAATGCGGATAGATGAACTGCCGCAAGTGCTCAATTTACTGCGCAGGGATATTACACTTATCGGGCCTCGGCCGGAAAGGCCCGACCTTGTAAACGAGTTAACAGAAGAGATGCCATATTATCCGCTTCGACACGTGATCAAACCCGGGTTGAGTGGCTGGGCTGTTCTTCACCAAAATTACGCTGACAGCAAAGAGGCATCGCTCGTAAAGCTTCAGTATGATCTGTATTACATCAAAAACAGATCGTTCCTTCTTGATATTTCAATTATTCTTCGAACATTCAATGTTGTCCTGCGCTTGTTGGGCCAATAAAAAGTATGTTGGTACGGATTGCTACTCCTTCCGAAGCGCCTCTATCGGATCCAGCGAGGCGGCATTTCGCGCGGGCTGGAGACCGAAAAAAAGACCAACTGCGGTAGAGAATAGTATCGAAATTACAATTCCCGTCACAGATACGGCGAATTGCAGCTCAACGCCAAACGTGCGCGCAAGAACACTCATTGTAAACGATAGTGCAATCCCCAGCAACACACCCATAACTGCGCCCACAAAGGTAATAAACGTGGCCTCTGTTAAAAATTGCAACAAGATATCTCGACGTGTCGCGCCGACGGCTTTGCGCAGGCCAATTTCAAATGTCCGCTCTGCGACAGACACATACATGACATTCATAATGCCTACGCCCCCGACGAGCAACGATACGGTAGCAAGGCCGACAAGCAGCCAGGTGATGGCAACAAAAACCGTGTCCACAATAGCAAGCGCCTCTCCCTGCGTTGTTACCGAGAAATCATCCTTATCCGGATCAGTGATCGAGTGTCGCTGACGAATGAGTGACCGTATTTCCTCCGCAGTGCTCTCTGCCTTGCTGTTATCTTTGACCTGTCCAATAATCCAAAGGACATGATCAATCCCCATCATTTTCTTTTGTACCGTTGTCACGGGAATGTACACCAGTTCATCGAGGTTAATAAACGCGGCTGCTCCGATCTCTTCAAACACACCAATAACACGAAAACCCCTGCCATCGATTTTTACGGTTGTTCCAATCGCCTCTTGATTGCCAAATAGCGTACTGCGTATTTCATGACCAAGGACAACAACCTGTGCAGCAGCCTGATCCTCTTCACTGGTGAAAAAACGTCCATCCACTATCTCGGTCTTGTCTATGTCATTGTAGCTGGCAGACACGCCAAAAACGGATGGACGTTCCTTCTGCGCTCCGTACGAAACAACAGCCTGCGTTGTGATCCCGGCATAGGCGTTGCGGACATTATCAAGTCCCACGACGGCACGCATGTCCCCTTGCGTGAGGGTTGTAATTGAGACACCCTTTGTTACAGAGGTTGCGTTTTCAATCGAGGTCTTTCCCGCTGACGGAATTTTAATTTCTATATCGATCCAATCATCTCCAAACTGCGACACCTCTCCGAGCACAAGCGTTTTTACCCCAATCCCCGCAGATAACACAAGCACCACCATCGCAACACCGATGGTAATTCCAAATACTGTTAATATGCTGCGCAGTCCATTTTTTTTCAATGTCTGCATGGCAAGTATCAGAGGGATACGGCTCATAGTGCATTATTCATATCGCAGCGCGTCAATAGGATTTAAATCGGAGGCTCTACTGGCGGGAACAATGCCAAATATGAGTGCAATAATGAGTGCTATCACGAAAGATACCAACGCACCTGCCATTGAAATGGCAAAGGGATACGCGTAACCCAGTGACTGCACACCCAGTGCAATCGCGTACGCAAGCGCGCTTCCCAAGAGAAAACCGACAAACGTCCCTATGATTGTAATGACAAATGTTTCCGCCAAGAATTGAAATAAAATATCGCTGCGGGTGGCCCCTACGGCTTTGCGCAGACCAATCTCTCGCGTTTTTTCTCTAACAGCGATCAACATGATATTCATAACACCAACTCCACCGACAAACAAAGAAATGGCCGCGATACCCACAAGAAAAAACTTAAGCGCGTCCGTGATCGTACGAATTATTTCCAGCGCGTCCGCTATATTCCGCACTGAAAAATCTTCTTCCCCATGCCGTTCTATCAATGTACTGCGGATTTCCTCTACGGTTTGATCAATAAAACGGGCATCAGACACATCTCCGCGCATAAATGATACATGACGCACGCCCAGCAGATCCCGCTGTACCACTGAAAGTGGTATGATCGCCGCGTTATCCACGTCTTCAATCGGACTGGCCCCCTTTGCGGCCATCACACCGATAACTCGAAATTGTATCCCGTCCAGCTTGAGTCGCTGGCCAACGGCATCCTGGTTGCCAAATATATCTTCTCGGAGATTGGAACCAAGTACAATTACTTTCTCACGTGCTTTTTCGTCTTCCTCGGTAAAAAAAATACCCTCGGTAATATCAATCCGCTCCACACGCTCGTAACTGGCGCTTGCGCCCGTAAACGTGGCCGACTGCTCATCACCTTGCCAACTCAAAATACCATTCCCCAAGATATATCCCGTGAGATCAGCGAGGTGTGTTACGTTATCTTTATCCAAAAGCGCATCTCTGTCCTCGTCAGTGAGTGATGTAATTATAATACCAAGAGCCTGCGCCGGCGGTCCTGCTGAATCGCTTGCACCGGGTAAAATAACAATTTGAGTCGGACCGCGGCGCTCAACCTGATCCAAAATAATTCCTTGCGCGCCCGCGCCTATTGACATAACCAGCACAACGGAAAAAATGCCGATAATAATACCAAGCATTGTTAAAAAAGCCCTCCGCTTCTGGGCCTGCATACTTTTTAGGGCAAGGATAGCAGTGCGTTTTATCTGCATACAACCTATGACTCGACCACGGCGTGACTCCTCTTTGCCACTTTTTTATCCGAAATAATCCGTCCATCGCGAATGCGGACGATGCGTTTCGCGTGATCAGCGGCATCTTGCTCATGCGTTACCATCAATATCGTTTTTCCGTCCTTATTTAAGGACTGCAAAATGTTTAAAATCTGTGCCCCGGCTTTTGAATCCAAATTTCCTGTTGGTTCATCCGCAAATATGATATCCGGTTTGTTGATAATAGCTCTGGCAATAGCCACGCGCTGCTTCTCTCCTCCGGACAGCTGATTTGAAAAATGGTGCGCCCGTTCAGTCAATCCGACCGCCGCAATCGCGTCAAAAACTCGCTGCCTGGAAAAGGTCTGCTTCGCATAGATAAGAGGCAATGACACGTTGTCAAATACAGTCGTTCGTGGGAGAAGATTAAACGATTGAAACACAAAACCAAGTCTCTCATTCCTCATTTTCGCCAATTCATTTTCTGTGAGGCTGGATACATTCTCTCCACGAAATGCATAGGTGCCGCTGGTAGGAGAATCCAGAAAGCTCAATATATGCATGAACGTGGATTTTCCCGAACCGCTTGGTCCCATGATCGCGAGAAAATCACCTTCTTCAACAGCAAGATCAACACCATGTAAGACCCGTGTGATCACCTCGCCCGTCTCATATTGCTTGGTAATGTTCCTTGCTTGTATCAAAAGGGGCTTTTTTACAGGCATACGTTTATTCTCTTTCACGCAGGAAGGTAATAACCGGCTCATTCGCGCGCACGCCGGATAGTATTTCTATCTTGCCATCATCGCCGCGAAGTCCCACCGTGACATCTCTTTCCTCAAATTTGCCCTTTGTTTCATCGAGCAGTACACGCACAAAACGTCTGCCATTTTGGCCAAGGACGGCTCGAGATGGAACAAACAGCGCGTCTGAGCGGTTATCAGTATAAATAATAATGTTGGCGGTCATTCCCGCTTTAACGCCTTCAACACCATTTTTATCAAATGCAATGTCCGTATTGTAATATATAACACCTGATATTTCCGTTTCCCCTGGCTCAACAGCACGAACTGTCCCCGTAAAGACGCGTTCATCACCAAAGGCGTCCAACGTGACGGTGACTGAGTCCCCAATATGCACCTTTGCAATGTCAGACTCTGAAATGTCCACATCGACAAAAAGAGTGTCCGAGATAAGCATCACTATTTCCATCTGAGCAGTGACATTTTCTCCCACTGCCACCTCAAGCCGCGAGATCACCCCATCGGCCTGGGCCACCAGCCGTGTTTTTTCAAGCGTATCAATGGCTCTATCCCGAGCCGCGACCGCCCTTGCAACGTCAGCTCGCAGTGCGGCAACATCAACCGCTCGTGGTGGCGCAACAAGATTGCTATGCGCAGCTTGTACCTGCACTAACCTTGCTTCATCAGCCTCAACACGCGCCTGCGCTACAGCCGTATCAGCGTCGCCCTGCTTCTGGGCATGAGAAAAATTCAGCACAGATGACTCATATGCTATTTGGGTGGTCACGACCGAATTCTTTGCGCTCTCCACTGCCTGCACCGCGTCGATCAGCGCCGCTTCTGCCGTCGCTACCGCTGTCTGCTGGGTCGAGATGCTATTTTTAAAGCCGTCCAGCGTTGCCTGGGTTGCGTCAATGAAAACACCTTCTGATGCAGACAATAATTGCTGCACGTGCAACATCATGAGTTGCGTCAAATCGCCCGCATCCTGCACGTCACGGGCAGCTGCGTTTAGTATCTCCGAGTCGGCATTTCGAGTCAGCGAAAAAACAAGCGGCTCAAGCGTCCTGATTGTCGCTCGCGCGTTGCGGTATGACCGAACCGCTCGCGTATAGGTTGATACGTCCGACGCGCCCAGCAAATATTCAAAAGAATCATTAACGTCCTTGTCGTCAACCCCCAGAATCAAGTCCGCCTCAAGCAGTGCCTTGTTCAACTTTGTGATGGTCAGCTGAAGCGTTGTCCGCAAATCATCATACGCGGACTGTGTAATTTGAGATACATGCGTGACATCCAGACGCTGCAGGTCATTTTCAGCATCTCGAAGGGCCTGCTGTGCCGCGTCGATGGCCTTCTGCGCAGTCACCTGTGTTTTGAGCAGCTCAGCCTTTGATTGAGAGAGGGCGGCTTCATATTGCGCGATTGACGAGAATGACTCCTGCACACGTTCGGGTGTATGACCCGCCAATTCTCGATTTAGAAAAGCCTGAGCCGCAGCAACTGTGGCATCCGCTTCCTTAACCGCCGAGGACTGCTGCCCATTTTCCAACTCCGCAATGACATCACCTTTTAGCACCACGTCCCCGATTTTTTTATGTATGACCGACACCCTGCCACTCACCTCCCACCCGTAGGCAAGTACATCGTCCGATGTGACTGTTCCGGTTTCTGAAACAGTTTGTACCAGCTCACCCTGTTCAACGGGAACCCACGAAATGTCGTATGCAACAGCCGGCGAACGCAGTGTATAATAAAGCAGAGCCAAGCTCAGTATCACGAGAACTAATACAATAATAGTGATGTTCCTGCGTTTCATATTGAAAGTAGTATAGCAAAAAAAACTCGCTTGGACGAATTTTTTTGTGTCGTTGTCCACTACGCTAAGAATCTCTTCAAGTATGCGCCTGTGTAACTTGCGGTACTTTTCTGCGCTATCTCTTCGGGCGTTCCAGTCGCCACCACTGTTCCGCCTTTATCACCCCCCTCGGGGCCAAGGTCAATGATCCAGTCAGCACACTTTATGACATCCAAATTATGTTCTATTGTCATAACCGTGTTGCCCTTTGAAACCAGGTCTTGTATCACGCCTATCAATTTTTTCACATCGTCATAGTGCAGTCCTGTGGTGGGCTCATCGAGCAAATACAATGTTTTGGTTGTATTTCGCTTAGCCAGCTCTTTTGAGAGCTTAATGCGCTGTGCTTCACCGCCCGACAACGTAGTAGCGGACTGTCCAAGAGTCAGGTAGCCAAGACCGACTTGATTAAGTACTTTGAGCTTATCAAAAATAAAAGGGATGTCCGCAAAAAATTCCTCCGCGTCTTCAATGGTCATGTTCAGGACGTCCGCAATGGACTTTCCATTATAGTGTACCTGCAAGGTTTCTTTGTTAAATCGCTTTCCTGAGCATTCATCACAGGATATTTCAACACTTGGCAAAAAATGCATCTCTATCTGCAGTGCGCCACGACCCTCGCAATTTTCACAGCGACCACCCGGCCTGTTAAAACTAAATCTCCCTTTTCTGAAACCCCGAATACGCGCCTCTGCTGTTGCGGCAAACAGATCACGAATTCCATCGTAGGCCTTGGTATATGTTGCTGGATTACTGCGGGGCGTTCTGCCAATGGCGCTCTGGTCGATTCGAATGATTTTGTCAATGTATTCAATGCCTGTTATCTCCTTGTGATCGCCGATTTTTTTCTTTACATGATTGAGCTTGTTGGCGACTGCTCGATATAAAATTTTGTGCATCAATGTTGACTTCCCGGAACCGGAAACGCCCGTCAAACAGACGAATCGTCGTAGCGGAATATCCACGTCAATGTGCTTCAGATTGTGCTCTGATGCCTTTTTTATCTTTAATTTCGCGGTGGAACTGTCCACCTTCCTTCTTTTTTTGGGCACCTCAATGCGCTCCTCGCCCCGCAGGTATTTTCCAGTGAGGGATTCGCGCGCGCTTCCCTGGGTATCAATGTAAACTCCATTTTTTAGCTTTCCTCCCTTTTTTCCAAGCAGCTCGCCCAATGGGCCGGAATATACGATTTGGCCGCCATGCGTTCCGGCACCCGGTCCGATATCAACCACCCAATCACTGGTCAATATAGTATCTTCGTCATGCTCGACCACGATAATTGTGTTGCCAATATCGCACAGGTTTCGCAAGGTCGCGACAAGACGATCATTGTCCCGCTGATGCAACCCGATGGTTGGCTCATCGAGAACATAAAGAGATCCTACCAGCTGCTGTCCTACCTGTGACGCAAGCCGGATACGTTGCGCTTCACCGCCGGAGAGTGTTCCGGCTTTCCTATTGAGTGTGATGTAATGCAACCCCACATTATGCAAAAAATTCAACCGATTGCGGATTTCCCGCAATGCGGCACCTGCTATTTCTTTATCCCTGTCGGACAGCACTTTATCAATCGCGTCAAAAAAAGTTTTTGCCCTGCCGATTGTAAAATCAGTAACCTCCCAGATATTCTTTTCGCTTACCTTAACGCTCAGCGCATTTTCATTAAGGCGCTTTCCTTGACAGACCGAACAAATCTCCTCGCTAAATATTTCCTTGGTTCCCAATCCGGTGCACGCCTGACAATATCCGTAGGGACTGTTAAAGCTAAACATGCGCGGTTCAATCTCCGGAAAACTATATCCATCATTCGGACACGCGTATTGCGTGCTGTACACTTGCTCGTGTCCATTCGGAAAGATAACCGAGCAGAGCCCATCAGATAACTCAACCGCTGTCTCCACCCCCTCCGCTAGGCGCGGCGCCGGCTCCTGCCGCGCGATGCTGCCGGGAATTTTGTCTATGACAATTTCGATAGTGTGCTTCTTGTTTTTTGAAAGTTTGATCCGCTCTTTAAGACTCAATATTTTTCCGTCTATTCTCACTTCCAGGTAACCGCTGTTATACATATCATACAGCATTTGATAATATTCCCCTTTTCGGCCGCGCACGACGGGCGCCAAGATAACGACCTCATTTTTTGAGGATTTCTCCGGGGTCTGTGTTGAATCCTCCATTTTTGCGGCGACGTTTTCGACCATCGCATCTATACTCATCTTTTCAATTTTTTCGCCACAGACAGGGCAATACGGATGCCCGACACGGGCAAAAAGTACCCGAAGATAATCATACAATTCGGTTATGGTCGATACAGTGGACCTCGGATTCGCCGAATGAGCCTTCTGATCAATAGAGATGGCCGGGGACAAACCTTCTATTTCATCAACATCCGGCTTTTGCATCCCACCTAAAAACTGCCGAGCGTAGGATGAAAGGCTCTCAATATATCTTCGCTGTCCCTCGGCAAAGATCGTGTCAAAGGCCAGGGAAGATTTCCCGGAACCGGATAAGCCGGTAAAGACGATCATGCTATTGCGAGGAAGCTCCAGACTTATATTTTTTAAGTTGTGCTCACGTGCCCCTTTTATGATTATTTTTTCTTGCATAAACACAAAAATGCCCCGGTCGGGCTTGTACTAAACAATTAAGAGTAAATGATCTTGTCGCAGTATACATGGAGTGACACGCTTGTCAATGACAGCATGGCTATTATACACTATACAGTGTAACTCACTAACCCGAACGTATGAAGAGAACATTTATCCAGGGGCTTTTGCTTATATCTGCGGTAGTCCTCGTTGGGCAGGGCTGCGCGGCGTATCAAGAAGCCGACGATGCAGAGCAGATGGACGATGCCGCGACGATAGAAACAGAACAGGCAAAGGGCGAGTTCTCCGAAGAGATGGAGAACGGAGATGTGCAAAGTGAAGACAAAGCAACGGACGACCAAAAAGTGACGGAGGAGGTACTTTCGGAGTCAGGCGTCACCCTGTCAGGATCTGCACAAGGAAAAGGCACAGTGAAATTTGATTGGGCCATATCCAGCGACCTATCGGAGCGCGCAGAGGGATTTCGCTTTGCTCGTGGAGAGGAAGAGAACCCAACCTATCCGGCCAGCTGGTGGTGGGAGCGTGGTCCGGCGCACAGGAATTTAATCTGGGAAGGACTCCCGGATGGCGACGCACACTTTCGCCTGTGCGTGGTTGAAAACGACGTGTGCACCGTCTATAGCAATGACGTGATGATATCTGTTCCAGGAAATTAAGCGTAAAAAAAGAAGAGCTTCCGCTCTTCTTTTTTAATACATCCTGGGCGCTGGCCTTGTAAATTGTGTCTGCCATACCCCTTTCACGCGTGCTAACATTTCTCGTATATGCATTGTCCAGAGATTACCCAGCGCGCTATATGCCGGGTCATCGGCAGTAATATAGGCAGTTTGAATCCCCTGTTGCGAACAAAAATACACAATTCGAGGCAAATGAAACGACTGAGATACCACAATGACACTCTCTAGCTGATATTCATGCGACGCTCTGTAGCAACTGCTATACGTGTTGTACCCGTGCGGGTCAACATTGACTGCCGTTTCCGGCACACCATGCTCTATTGCATACTGCATCATCGCGTCTACCTCGTTAAATCGATGCGCACCGTCATCCCCTGTCATGATCAGTTTTGACACCTTTGCCTCATGATAAAGCTCCACTGCTTTGTCAACGCGCAAACGCTGCAAATCGCTCATTGTACCGTCTGATTCCATGCCACCGCCAAATACCAGGACCGTATCATATTGCGAGAACAAAATTTCATGTGTTCCCGTATAAGACGGATGAAATAAAATGATGTAGTTCGCAAGCACGGCGGCCAAAATGCCACATATGATCAAGCTGCTACTTATTCTTGTGAAAATTTTCATAATTTCTCTCCTGTCCTCTCTCTTGCCCGAAGCTCCCGCACTTCATCGCGCAAAATTGCAGCTAATTCAAATTCCAAATTTTTTGCAGCCTCTTTCATTTTTGATTCTTTGTCTTTAATAATTGTTGCTATCGGCCTTGCATCACCAATTAAATCGAGCTCCAATATAGAACTCTCACGTTTTCCTCTTCCTTTTTTTCGCGCGTTCATGCCATTTGCAGATTGCACAGTATCTATTCCAAATTCTTCCAATATATTCCGAATTGCTTTTTCAATTGTCTTTGGTGTTATGCCATGTTTTTTATTATACGCCAGTTGCACGGTGCGGCGTCGGTCTGTTTCAGCTATCGCACGCTGAATGGATCCGGTACTGTGATCTGCGTACATCACCACTTGCCCATTCACGTTCCGCGCTGCACGACCAATTGTCTGAATAAGGCTTGTTTCACTCCGCAAAAATCCTTCTTTATCCGCGTCCAAAATTGCCACAAGAGAAACCTCGGGAATATCCAGTCCTTCTCTAAGCAAGTTCACACCCACAATGACGTCTACTTCGCCTTTCCGAAGCTTACCAATAATATCTATTCTCTCAATTGTCTTAATGTCGCTATGCAGATATGTAACCTTTAGTCCTTTTTTGTCGAGAAACTCAGTCAAATCCTCTGCCATACGTTTGGTCAGTGTTGTCACTAATGCGCGCTCGCCAGAAGCAACTCGCTCTTGAATCCGCATAATCACATCATCAACCTGAGATGCATTGGTCTTTGTTTCTGTCACAGGGCAAATGATCACTTCAGGATCAATAAGGCCGGTTGGCCGTACAATCTGCTCCACCACTTGCTCTGCGATTTTCAGTTCATATTCTGCTGGCGTGGCAGAAACATATGTAATTTTTTTAACCCGTTCGTCAAACTCCTCAAATGTGAGCGGCCTGTTGTCTTTTGCACTTGGTAATCGAAACCCATGTTCAACCAAAGTTTCTTTTCGTGCACGATCACCGCGATACATAGCACCAATTTGCGGGACAGTCACATGCGATTCATCAATAATCGTGAGGTATTCACCAGCACCATGCTGAAAAAAATCAAGCAGTGTATAGGCAGCCTCGCCCGGCGCCCTTCCATCAAAATGGCTCGAGTAATTTTCTATACCATTACAGTATCCAACATTGCGAATCATTTCAATATCATACTTTACTCGTCGTTTTAATCGTTCGTGTTCTAACACTTTTCCACTTTTTTTAAAAAAAGCAAGCTGATTAACTAATTCAGCATCAATACTTTTTATTGCGCGTTCTCGCTGTGCCGGCGTCGCGACATAATGCTTGGCAGGGAAAATCCATGCGTCTTGCAGTTCATTCAGAATTTTTCTTGATACTGGATGAATCCGTTCAATCGCGTTAATCTCCTCCCCTATTTCAAATCTGTACACCCGCTCCTCATTCACCGGCATGATATCAAAAATTTGTCCGTGCATGCGAAATGTTCCACGCGTCAAATCCGCATTTGTTCGTTCAAACTGCATTTCTACCAGCCGCTCCAGCATGCTGCGTCTATCCAATTTTTGCCCTTTTTCCAAATGGAGCACACTGCTTTCATATTCTTTTGGCGACCCAAGAGAATAAATAGCAGAAACAGACGCCACGATAATAGTGTCTTTGCGAGATAAAATGGCTTGAGTAGACGCGTGGCGCAGGCGATCAATTTCTTCATTGATCTGCGCTTCTTTTTCTATATATGTATCAGAACCCGGCATGTACGCCTCTGGCTGGTAATAATCATAGTAACTCACAAAGTACTCAACCGCATTGTTTGGAAAAAATTCTCTAAACTCATTGCATAGCTGGGCGGCCAGTGTTTTGTTGTGTGCAATAACAAGCGTTGGCAGTTGCGTTTGTTGAATAACATTTGCCATGGTGAATGTTTTTCCTGATCCGGTTACCCCAAGCAAGGTCTGTCGCTTCATGCCATTTTTGTAACCAGAAACAAGGCCTTCTATGGCCTGTGGCTGGTCGCCTGCTGGTTTGTATTGTGATTGAAGTTTAAACTTCAGACTCTCCATATTCATTTAACGATTGCGCATTTTTTCATTTTCAAAAAAACCCTTCACTGCCGCCCTAGAACGATTTCTCCCAAATATTGCGTTTACGGCTCCCATGATCTTTGTGTAATCCGGCGAAACTACGTCTCCCTTGTGCAACTGATAATCTGGTTGAGAAACCAAAAAAAGTGCATATTCTGCTTCTGTTTTGCCATCGCGAACATTGTTGGGATTAAACCAACTAGTTTCTTTCCCCCGCATACTGCTCGCTATCCTTTTTCTTAGGGTCTCCTTGTCCAGCCCAAACAAACCAAATCTCTCTTTATAACTCTGCGGCCCTGCGACCGAACCAGCCTTGTGTGAGGCATCTCGTCGCTGTGACTCTGTTAGTCCATGTACTCCAGTTCCTGCGGCCAATGTTGTATATCCTCCACGCTGCCTACTCTCACGCACCCTGGGCTCAAAAATTTTAGCTCTTTCTTCAGCAGAAAATTCACGCTGACCTATGCCCTTGATGATGGATTTAGCAATTTCAGGTGTAACACCATATTTGCGCGCAACCTCATACTTTATAGCAATCTCTTCTGTACTTAGCTCTCCACCGGCGATATCGTCAAGTATACCGGGATTATCAGCCAAAACTTTATTAGAATGTTGATCTATAAGTCTAAGCGCAAAAATTTCTTTTCCGGATATAATTCGCTCAGGCATATGCAATTTGTGGATTATATTTATTTAGTTTTAGCGCAATTATTGTATCATAATCTTGACAGGTTTACAAAGATATAGTATGGTGGGATGTCCATCAAGAAGGAGAAAACATGGACAAGCACAAAGGGCTGCGACCCTCACAGATCGCGGCAGCGACTGTGCTCTACCTGGTGGCCTTCGGGCTGTTGGGTGGCGCGATGTACCTCGCCTGGTACGCCTATGTGACGAACATCGCCGTCAACTGGTTCTTTACCGCAGTCGTGCTCCTCTGCGTAGCACTGGGCGTCGCCTGTGAGCACATGGCGCGAATCGCACTGCGACGTGACGAGGACCCGCTCGACGGCTTTAACGACCACACGTAGGTCTGCCCCTGGCAAGAGGGGTACAATTGGAGGGTCAGAGGTTGCTTGCCCAACCTCACCCGTGACTATTCCATCTGCAAAGGTGGTATGATCATGGATAAAATTGGATAGAATAAGCCAATATTCTAGTTATTCACACCACAGAGGCTGGCAGTACTTGACAGAATGATAATTGTCTGTTATAGTGAGTGGTCAGTAAGTGACAGGCACAACTCTGATGAGATACGTATCTCGCCAAAGTTGTGCCCGGCATTCAATGCCTGGCCATTGGCGAGCGTGGAGAAATCTACGCTCCGCGGGTTTATCCCGCGTGAAGGCGACATAGGTCGCCACTGTCGGCTCTCGCCGCATTGTGGCCATCTGCAACGGCAGATGCGGCGTGCTAACAGAGGTTCGGGAACCTAGTAAATCCCACACGGGTGGTACTTCGGTATCACCCAATTCCCCTCTCTTTGTTACTTCTAGCAGATAGACGGAACAAAAAAGCGCCATATTGGTGCTTTTTTGTTTGCTTCAATTCAAACTGATTGATATGATTAGAGCATTGGATAATTGCGCATTTCCGAGGGTGCGCAGATGTCCCTGCATGCCTGACTTGGTACGCTGATACCACAGTTGGGTTCATCGCGCTGGCGGGCAAGCAGGCCGGAGGACGCGATGACGCGGTAGGAGAGAACCCCTGGGTGATCAATACAGTTTGTGGCGGTAGAGGTGCCACAATAGTCAGCGCGGCAATCCTCAGCATCGAGAAGGTCGTATCCTCACCATCTGGAACGACACCTCGACGGCTGCAGCTATGGATTGATTTGTATTGCTCACCCAGGCAATCAAATTTCAACCGTCTCCCCTTCTTCTGGAACAAATGCTTCTAAACCTGAAATTTCTTTTTTTAATCGATGAGCAAGCTCAGTTGATGCATGCGGCTCGCCATGAACACAATACACCTTTGCCGGTGTTTTTTTTGCTGAACGAACCCAATCAACCAACTTATCTTGATCTGCGTGCGCTGACAACGCGCCAATAGCAGTGACCGTTGCACGAACAGGAATTCTATCACCATGTATTTCAACTTCCTCTGCACCTTCGTACAATCTGCGACCCAATGTTCCCTGCGCCTGATATCCAACCAAAACAAGAAGCGATGCAGGATCTGGTAAATATCGCTTCGCATGGTGCAATATCCGCCCACCGTTCATCATGCCAGCTCCCGCGATTATCATCTTTGGATTTGGCGAATGATTGATGCGCTTTGAATCTTCTCGAGATGGTGTTACTTCCAAACCGTCAAAATGTAAAAAATCATCACCCATTTTATATTGCTGAGCAGCCTCTTCGTCATAGTACTCTGGAAATTCTTTGTATACTTTGCCCGCTTTAATAGCCATTGGACTGTCCAGGTAGATCGGTAAATTTGGTAGTGTCTTATCGTGCTCTTTGAGTTGATCCAAATCATACAAAATTTCCTGTGTTCGTTCTATGGAAAAGGCCGGCATCATAATCACACCTCCATTTGCTATCCCCTTTTTTACAATATCAAGCAAAAGCTGTTTTCTGTGCCCCTCTGGTTCATGAAGTCTGTCCCCATAGGTTGATTCTATAAGAAGTACGTCTATTTCCCCAAGCATTTCAGTAGGACGCACGATTGGGGCATTCTTATTGCCCAAATCACCGGAATATGCTAGGGTTTTGCCGTCTGCATGAAGCTCTATAAAGGATGAGCCAAATATATGCCCCGCATCTTTAAATAGTGCAGTCACTCCGTCACCCAGGTCAATTTTTTGATGATAGTCCACACCATCACAGCAGCCATAGGCCTCATCAATATCATGTTCATCAAACAAAATTGGCCGCTGAAATTTTTCATTGTCATACCGCATGATTGAGAGCGAATCATCCCAAATAATTTTCGCCAGCTCCCGAGTGCCTTTCGTCATGTATACCGCGCCAGCGTATCCATCGCGTATGAGCTTTGGCACACGTCCGCTGTGATCTGCGTGTGCATGACTTACAAAAACAGCATCAAGCTCAGACGGGTCAAACGGAAATGCATCTGCATTTCTGCCCTCATTATAATTACCTCCCTGAAACATGCCGCAATCAAATAATATACGCTTTGTCTTTGTTTCAATAAGGTGACACGACCCGGTAACCTGATGCGCCGCACCAAAAAAAGTGACTTTCATACTGTCCGTTGATCTTAATAATACTGCTTTACAGGTTACTATACCAAACAAATTACCAGCCTACCAATTCAGTGCCAATTCTGCTATCATAGATACTGTTCCTATGCCACACAAAAATGACACTGTCGTCATACAGGAGCCGCCAATGCAACAAATAGGCAGACAGCGCTCTTGTATCAAACGGACATGTTTTATCGGCTGTGGCTGTATGGTTTTTTTTATTGCCGCCTTTGCCATTTTGCTTTCGATCCTATCGGGGCCGCGTGAATTGGAAATACACGAATTAGGAGCGGACATTCGAGACGCTATCCCCATATACGATCCGGAACAAGTTTTTTCAATCTCGTATCGTCCCGGCGTGGCTCGCAACAGAGCACTGGAGTATGCCGCCTACATTCCAAAAACGGTTCTCTCTCCAATCCTTGTTGTCACCGGTGACCAGCCACCAGAAACATCTTTTATCCGATCCGTTGCTGACTTTGTGCAAAAGCCTGTGGCTGATCACAGAGACATGTATGCCATTGAGTGGCGTAATCTGCCGACGAAGCCATCTTTTTTATATGATTTTCATACTCGCGAGTACGAGTCACATGACTTTACACTCAGCCGTCAAATCGAGGAACCCGGTGAGTACCGATTTTCATTCAAAAAAAATGATGTGGAAGGAGTGCTCGTCATTACCGCCGATACTTCCGGAATAGGAACATCGCTCATGACTATTGACGTATTTATTCCTACACACGCCTCCTATGGCAATTAAAACACTCAAAGCAGACACTCTGAAATGGGTGCACATTGATCAAGTCGATGATGCGGCTCTTGATTTTTTGAAAAAAAAATATAATTTTCACCACCTTGACCTTGATGATATTCAGGGTGAAGCGCAGACACCAAAGCTTGACACGTACAAAAATTACTTGTTTCTTATTCTTCATTTCCCGTACTGGGATCAACAGAATACGCAGGTGACTGCAGAGGAGCTTAGCATTTTTGTTGGTGAGGGCTTTCTCATAACCATTCAGAGGGGACAATCAAAACAGATGAAAGAATTTTTTTACAAAAGCATGCGAAATAAAAAAATTCAGAAGGACTGGATGAACGCCACTTCCGGCTACTTACTCTATAGACTGCTTGAATCACTATTTAAAAATTCGCGGCCAATGATCAATAACATTGGCCGCACCCTTTCAAAAATTGAGACCTCCATTTTTGATGGGCAGCAGTACACTCAAATGGTGAAGGAGCTTGCTGTGTACAGGCGCGCTGTTCTTACAATACGCAGGATTATAGATCCGCAGCGGTACTTAATTGCGACACTTTCTCATGTGCGTAAGCCATTTGTAAACGAGCAAACAACTCTTTACTTTGACGATATCAGCGACTACCTTAATAAAACATGGGCGGTTGTTGATACATATAAGGATACTATTGATGGCCTCCATGTCACGGTTGAGTCGCTGATTAATCAGCGCACAAATAAAGTCATCGGATCTCTCACAACGATTTCGGTGGCGATGCTGCCATTTACCGTGCTTGCCAGCATTTACGGTATGAATATCGTTGGTCTTCCGTTTGCGGACAACGCGGTGACGATATGGGGAATGTTCGCGGTACTCGCGATCATCGTTACCGTTGTGATTTGGACGATGAGAAGCAAAAAATGGCTATGATTAAAAAATTTGTTTCAGCAAAAACAAAAACAATTACCGGCGCTGCGCTGGTGCTTGGATCTGCCTCCTTTGTGAGCAGGTTCATTGGCGTTATCCGTGACCGAATTTTTGCGTCGCAGTTTGGAGCCGGGACAGAGTTGGATGTTTACTACGCAGCTTTTCGAATACCGGATCTGGTATACAACATGATCATCGTTGGCGCGCTGTCAGCGGGTTTTATCCCAGTGTTTACGGCGGTGTGGATGAAGGATAAAAAGGAGGCAGCGGTCTTGACCAATAACGTGATAAATTCACTGGCTGTTGTCCTTGTTGGAGTGCTGCTCATACTTTTTTTGGCTATGCCATGGGTTATGAAGTTGATAGTGCCGGGATTTGACCCCGATCAAATGCGTCAGACTGTGCTCTTATCGAGAATCATGTTGGCAAGCCCACTCCTGCTGGGACTCAGTGGTATTGCCAGCAGCGTTCTGCAGTCATTGAAGTGTTTTTTTATCTATTCGCTCACACCTATTTTTTATAACATTGGAATCATTATCGGCGCTCTATTTTTTGTCCCGCTTTGGGGACTGGCAGGGCTGGCGTATGGTGTGCTGCTCGGTGCGGTACTTCACCTGGCAATTCAGATGCCTACGCTCTACCATGCCGGATTCCGCTACCAACCCTTGATTGATCTAAAGAGTCATGAATTGCGCGAAATTGCCAAGTTGATGATTCCTCGAACCCTGACCTTGGCTACCAGCCAGCTCAACATGGTGGTGACAACCATATTGGCATCCACCCTTGCAATCGGCAGTCTTACCATATATAACTTCGCGAATAATTTGCAATTTTTTCCTGTCGGTATTATCGGCGTTTCTTTCGCGTTGGCGGCATTCCCCACCCTTTCAGAATATTTTGCGGCAAACGATCGAAACGAGTTTGTCGCGCATCTGTCCAATACTATTCGTCAAATTCTTTTTTTTATCATTCCGCTTAGTGTTGTTTTTCTGTTGTTACGCGCTCAAATCGTTCGCGTGGTTTTGGGAGCGGGGAAATTTGACTGGTCCGCGACAATCACCACGGCAAACGCGCTTGCGTTGTTCGCGCTTTCATTTTTCGCGCAATGCCTTATTCCGCTCCTTACACGCGCGTTTTATGCTATGCATGACACGCAAAAACCGCTTCTTATTGCGTTTGTGAGTGTGTTGATCAACATTATTGCCGCGCTTTCACTTAAGGAAAGTATGGGAATAGTCGGACTTGCCCTTGCCTTTTCTATTGCAGCTGTTTTTCAAGCTACAACTCTGGCAGTTGTTCTGCGGAGGAAAATCCAAAGCATGAACGCCCAGAGCATTGCAACATCATCCTACAAGATATTGGTTGGCGGCATTGCCATGGCAATGCTCATGCAGTGGCTCAAAGGACCCATTGCGAGCCTTGTGGACATGACGAGATTTTGGGGAATATTTGTACAAGGCGCCGCCACGGGTGTGGTGGGGATTGGCGTATACGCGGTCACGCTGTATCTTCTTCGATCACCGGAGCTTATGGAACTTTTGGGATCGCTCCACAAACGCTGGCTCAAAATTATGCCTGGACATGTTGAAGTGACAGAACCGGATGAAATTTAGATTGATTTCATCATCTTTGTGTGATAGTATCCGCTCGCTATGTCCCCTATTCGTAACTTTTGTATTATCGCTCACATTGATCACGGGAAGTCCACGCTGGCTGACCGCTTTTTGGAATTAACCGGAACCGTGGACAAGCGAAATATGAAGGCCCAAATGCTCGATCAAATGGAGCTGGAGCAGGAACGCGGTATTACCATAAAACTACAGCCCGTGCGGATGCAGTACAAGGGCTGCACGCTCAATCTTATTGATACACCGGGCCACGTCGACTTTACTTACGAGGTTTCACGCTCTCTAGCCGCAGTTGAAGGAGCTATTCTTTTGGTAGACGCGTCACAGGGTGTTCAGGCGCAAACTATCGCCAACCTCTATTTGGCATTGGATCTGGACCTTGCCATCATCCCTGTTTTGAATAAAATTGACCTGCCAAACGCTAATCCCGAAAAAGTCAGTGAGGAGATCATTCATCTTTTGGGTTGCAAACGCGAGGACATACTTCACTGCTCCGGCAAAACAGGAGAAGGAGTCCCGCAATTGCTTGATACTGTTATCGCGCAAATACCCGCGCCGGTCGATACATCCGCGCTGCCCCCACGCGCGCTCATTTTTGACTCATCGTACGATGATTATAAAGGCGTGGTCGCATCGATTCGCATGAAGGATGGCTTTCTCAAAAAGGGTGACAAAATACGCTTTATGAGCACAGGCGCTACCGCTGAAATTTTGGATATCGGTCACTATTCGCCAAAAATGTCACCGGATGCGCAGATGGAGAATGGGCAAATTGGATATCTGGTTTCCGGTCTCAAAGAAATCGGCGAAGTCGCTGTGGGCGACACGATTACCCGCCTTGATTCGCAAACGACCGATCGGCTACCGGGATATAAGGAAGTACGCCCCATGGTTTTTGCCGGTGTGTTTCCTGCTGAGGGCGATGACTACAATGCGCTGCGCGATGCCATGGATAAGCTGAAACTCAATGACTCTGCGCTCATGTTTGAGCCGGAACACTCACAGGCGCTTGGCTTTGGATTCCGATGCGGATTTCTCGGTATGTTGCACCTTGAAATTTTTCAAGAAAGATTGCGACGCGAATTCGGTCTCCATATTATTGCCACAGTGCCAAGTGTTGCGTACCATGTGTATAAAACGAATGGAGTAGATCTTATTGTAAAAAGTCCTCAGGATCTTCCGGAGGTTCAGTCAATTGAGCGGATTGAGGAACCGTGGATGCGCGTGGATATTATTACTCCAGACAACTATATTGGAAATGTCATGAGCCTGGTTGCTGAACGCAAAGGAGAATATACCACAACTGAGTACCTGAGTGTGGGTGGTGGCAAACGGGCAATGCTTCACTACGATATGCCACTGGCGGCATTGATTACAGATTTTTATGATAAGCTAAAATCAGTGACAAGCGGATATGCATCCTTGAGCTACGACCTCAAGGAATACCGGAAGACAAATGTTGTGAAAATGGATATTGTTGTGGCAGAGGAACCCGTAGAAGCTCTCGCACTTCTTGTTTGGGAAGACGAAGCGTTTCGTATTGGCAAACAAATTGTACATTCCCTAAAGGAGACACTGCCAAAGCAGCAATTTGTAGTTAAAATTCAAGCAGCCATTGGAGGGAAAATTGTTGCGTCAGAGCGTCTGTCTGCGCTGCGTAAAGATGTGACCGCAAAGCTCTATGGCGGTGATGTCACGCGAAAACGCAAATTGCTTGAAAAGCAGAAAAAGGGAAAGAAAAAAATGCTTGCGCATGGAAAAGGAAAGGTTGAAATTCCAACCGAGGCATATATGGCAGTCTTAAAGCGCTAAAATCCCCTTTTGGGGATTTTTTTATGGGGTATGCATCGTTTACATCTTTGTGGTATTATCGGTAGGACTAATCATTGTAATATGTGGGGAAAAAAATCACAGAAGACACTTAAAATCATCATTGCCATTGTCGGTATTGGCGGAATGATTATTTTTACGATTCTACCGCTTTTTAGCGCTTTTTAGCGTACCTGTATGGCAAAACTCCAGGCTGCGCATCCCTAAGTCAGTCTTATCAAGATATACGTAGTATGCAAAAACGCTGGGACGTCCTCCCCTCTCCGCCAGATAGCTTTTTTGAGCAATTTCCAGAGCTGCCTCGAACTGTTGCCTCATTGTTATATCACAGAGACATCCGCACGCAGGATGCAATTGACGAATTTCTGAATCCTGATTATACCTGCCATGTTCATGATCCTTTTTTATTTAAAGACATGAAGAAGGCTGTTTCGCGGTTGATTGATGCGGTTAAGAAAAATGAAAAAATAACCATTCATGGAGATTATGATGCCGACGGTGTGAGCGCATCGGTTATTTTGACAGACACACTGCACGCATTGGGAGCAACTGCGGTTGACGTTTTTTTGCCGCACAGAGAAACTGATGGCTATGGTCTGAACATGAAAACAATTGATCTGCTACATGCGCAAGAAACATCGCTGATCATCACGTGCGACTGTGGTATTAGTAATACAGCAGAGGTTGAATACGCCAACGAAAAAGGGATAGACGTAATTATTACTGATCACCATAGCATTCCAGAAAGACTCCCTCCTGCCTTTGCCATTATTCATCCAAAAGTCGAAGGTGAAACGTACCCGTACAAACATTTGGCTGGCGGAGGTGTTGCATTTAAACTTGCGCAAGCACTGCTCAGAACCCATGCTGAAAAAAATGAACTTCTTGAAAGTGGTGAAAATCATGAAGCATTTGAAAAATGGCTGCTCGACATGGTAGCCATCGCCAGTGTTGCGGACATGGTGCCACTTGTCGGTGAATCACGGACTCTGACAACCTTTGGACTTATTGTTTTAAACAAAACAAAACGTATCGGCCTGCAAAAGCTTCTTTTGGAGGCACGCCTAATGAATGAAGACGGATCACTCACGCGCGAACTTGATGCACAAACCATTGGCTTTCGCATTGCGCCCAGAATTAATGCTGCTGGACGCCTTGACCATGCCAATACAGCGTATCAGCTGCTGGTGACAAAAGATGGCACAGAAGCCGTGGATTTGGCATGGCAACTCAACCAAAGTAATGATGAGCGAAGACGCATGACAGACGAATTTGTGACTGAGGCAATTCAGCAAGTACGTCAGAAACAAATGGATAAACCAGTATTGTTTGTGTATGCACCCGGTTGGGCCAGTGGGGTTGTGGGTCTGATTGCAAGCCAGATAAAAAATGAATTCCAAAAACCTGTTTTTGCGATGACCATGAAGGACGATTCTGAGTTTATGGGTTCAGGCCGCAGTGTTGAGGGGTTCAATATGATTGAGGCGCTGCAACAGATGCCGCATTTTTTTTCCAAATTTGGCGGCCATCCAATGGCATGCGGTTTTACCCTTGCATCGCCAGATATTCGCGAAGAATTTGAAAATGCATTTATCGATTATTTTTTAGACGTGACAAAAGATATTGATTTGACACCGACGATAAAAATTGATGCCCAGATTGATTTGGAACAAGTAAATTGGGGGCTCTATGAATTACTTGGCCGATTTAAACCATTTGGTCAGGCAAATGAGGAGCCGAAATATTTAGCACAGAACGTAACTGTTGTAGGTGTCGAACCTGTGGGCAAGGAAGGCAAGCACCTTCGAATCATGATCACTCATACCTCTACCACAATTCGCAAAACAATCGGCTGGAACTTGTGCAGTGGAGAGATAGACTGGAGTCGTGAACTGTCGAAGGGAGACGTGCTTGATATAGTTTTTGAAATTGGTGTCAATGAGTGGAATGGCAACCGTGAATTACAAATGACAATTGTTGATCTTAAAAAGAAGTAACCTATGAAATGTATCATTTACGCGGACGGCGGATCTCGGGGCAATCCCGGTCCCTCTGCATCCGGTGTTGTTATTCATGATACAGCCGGTAAAACGCTGGCTGCCTATGGCGATTTTTTGGGTCATCAGACAAATAATTATGCAGAGTATTCAGCAATTATTTCCGGACTGAAACGAGCAAAAACACTTGGCGCAACAAGTGTGGAGTGCCGATTGGATAGTAAACTTGTTGTTGAGCAGCTGAACGGACGATGGAAAGTAAAAGAGCCGACACTGCAAAAGCTATTTGTCCAGGCGTACAATGCGCTTCAGGAATTCAAGCCTTGGTCCATAAAGCATATTCGCCGCGAGTACAATAAGCTGGCCGATGCCGAGGTCAACAAAACGCTTGATGCGCGCATGTAAGGAACGTGTAACATTGCGAAAGCCCCCGATGATTCGAGGGCTTTTTTCGTCTCCTTCCTCCCTGTTCCTACTTGTTGAACAACATCTTCAGCTTGTCCGGCAGCACCTGCAGCAGCGGGTGCGGCGGGTACCGTACATCCGGCTGGAGCTGCTGGTCCTCTGTCGTCGAGGATGCTGTGATCGGGTTGATGTCAACGTCACAATCGGCGACGAAGATAAAATCGCACGACCCCGAGCCGAGGTAGGTGCAGATGACAGCCACACCGTCGTCGTTCGACCGAACGAATCCGAAGTAGTCGAACCCGACGTTCCCCAGAACCGGGAGCACCATCTTGAACCCGACGAGCACACAGAACGGCTCATTGCCCCTCAGCACGATGTTCTGCATCCCGCGGACTTCCCCATCGTGCCGATAGTGCACCATAAGCGCCGAGCTCCTCAGGAACTCGGCCATGAAGTCAAACTTCTTGAACATCTCCTTGAGCAAGAAGGCGGCGAACGCCATGGCGACAGCCAGCAGGACAGCGAGAATGATCGTGATCACGAGAATCTCCTTGGTACGTCCAACGCAGTTTGGACAAATTACAATAACAAAAAAACAGGTCTTTGTCAAGCCTGTTTTTTTGTTTTTTTGCTTATTGTAGCTCATTTTTGAGCTCCTCAATCAATTTTTTTGCATGTCTGCTCGGCTTCTTTGGCACATCTACCTTCACACGAACATACTGATCCCCTCTTCCGCTGCCACGCAAATGCGGCACACCCAAACCTTTGAGACGAAATTGTTGATGCGACTGAGTGCCGGAAGGAATAACAAGCTGCTTGGTTCCATCAATTGTTTCAATATCAATAGTATCACCAAGCACTGCCTGGGGATACGATATGGTATCTTCTGTCAAAATATCATCTCCCTGACGGACAAATCTTTTATCCTCGTGAACATGGACGGCCACATACAGGTCTCCTGCGCTTGATCCCGGGCCACCATATTCCCCCTTGCCTGTCAAGCGTATCGATGACCCATTATCAATACCAGCAGGAATTTTTACAGTTAGCGATGTGCTACTTTTTTCAACACCAGCACCGCTGCAATGTTTGCAGCGCTTTTCTGGAATATCTCCCGCGCCTGAGCATGCGGTACACACTCGCGCTGATTGCATATCGCCAAGAATGGTTCTCTGAACCACCCGCACCTGCCCTTGACCATGACATGTATCACATTTTTTTCTATCCGATCCGGGCTCTGCACCAGAACCGCTGCACACTGCGCACGCGTTATTCTTTGTGAGATGAAGATCTTTTTCAACTCCAAAGACAGCTTCCTTGAAGGTTAATTCAACATCAACTTGAATATCCCTTCCACGTCCCCGCCCGCCTCGGCTCCGCCCACCGCCAAATCCAAAAAGGTCACCAAAAATATCGCCCAGGTCAACACCAAAGTCAAAATTTGCGCCACCCCCACCTTGGCGTGTCGCCCGCATGAAGTCTTCCCAATTCATGCCGCCGCCAAAACCGCCCTGTTGGCCAAAGGTCGCGCCATATTGGTCGTACTGCTTGCGCTTTTCTGTATTCCCAATCACCTGATAAGCTTCATTCACTTCTTTGAACTTTTGCTCGTCTCCGGTCGGCTTATCCGGGTGATACTTATGCGCAAGCTTTCGAAAGGCTTTCTTTATCTCTTCATCAGTTGCGCCTTTTTCAACGCCGAGTGTATTGTAGTAATCTTTTCCCATGCCTACTGTAGTTCAGCGACATTAAATACAACGTGAAATGCTTTGCAGTATACAACCGCAGATTTGTATTCACCTATATCAATCGATGAATCAATTTCATAATTTTGGTTTCCCTTGTTCCCTTTTAGCGTATCTAGCTCAATATAGTCACCAAGATCCGCGCTTGTCCGGATACCGGTATTTTTTGACAGGACAACGCGCAGGTCAGGACCATTGAGAACATCCAAATTTTCAAGACGCAATATGTTTGATCCGTCCACGCTCAACAATTTTGCAATACCGCTACCTTCATGCGCGACACTGTAAAAGTTTCCCTGTGATAGGATGCGCGGAGATGACGGTACTAACTCAGCCATTTCATGTGTTTTTTGGTCTTCCATCTCTTGCATAAATTGTTCGCGATCTGCCGGGGCTACCTGCTCCACCAGCATCTCAACTTCTGACAGTGTCTTGTCCGGAGCAATTGTCACACCCATTTGAACATTCCCGGTGGCCTGTGTCTGTGGACTCTTTGCTGCTGTTGGAAGCACGTCATCAACGGTCTTGTTTATCCACAGTGGAGAGATAAGCCACCATGCCAACGCGACAGCTCCCGTCATAATTAAAACAATAATAACTTTTTTCATACAATCCGGCTTACGAGTAAATAATAGAATGGGGCCTTGCGACCCCAAACCATTGTACCGTTACTTTGTCTTACCGTCCACTACCTCGCCCTCAACTGCGCCTTCTTGATCCGCCGAAGCCTGTGGCTCTGCTGTATCGGATGACTGTCCCGTTGTTCCCGGAGTGTCTGCGGTCGCCTGCGCAGCGGCCTGTTCTGCCTGGTACATCTTCATCCCGACCGCTTGCGCGTCTTTTGCAAGCGCTCCCGATGCTGTCTTAATCGCCTCAATGTCATCCTTGTCCTTTACGTCCTTCAATGCGGCTAATCCATCATTCACTTTCTGGCGCTCCTCGTCTGTCATTTCAATGTTCTTTTCACCCACCTCTTTCATCATTTTTTCTGTGGTATATACCATGGTATCGGCTGTATTCTTGATATCAATCATCTCTCGTTTCTTTTTGTCATCATCCGCGTGAGCCTCAGCATCTTTTTTCATGCGCTCGATTTCCTCGTCAGAAAGACCGCTTGATGCTTCTATGCGGATGGATTGCTCCTTCCCTGTTGCCTTGTCCTTTGCTGATACACTCAAAATACCATTTGCATCAATATCAAATTTTACTTCAACCTGTGGAACGCCCCGTGGTGCCGGTGGCAAACCGTGCAAAATGAATGTACCCAATGTTTTGTTGTCTGAAGCCATTTCCCGCTCGCCTTGGAGCACGTGAATTTCGACGCTTGGCTGACTATCTGCTGCTGTTGAAAAAACCTGTGTCTTGCTGGTTGGAATCGTGGTATTCCTATCAATCAGTTTTGTCATCACCTGGCCGAGAGTTTCCAGCCCTAGCGAAAGGGGTGTAACATCCAGAAGCAATATTTCCTTGCCCAGGTCACCCTGCAACTGTCCGGCCTGAATGGCGGCACCAATGGCGACCACTTCATCCGGATTGACGCTTGAGTTTGGCTTTTTGCCAAAAAAATCTTCTACCTTTTTCTGAACCAACGGCATGCGCGTCATACCGCCCACCATAATTATTTCATTGATGGATCCCTTCTCAAGACCTGCGTCGGCCAGAGCTTTTTTCACCGGTTCCAGTGTTTTATCCACCAAATCCATGACCAAATCATCAAGCTTTGCGCGAGACAGCTTTATATTCAAATGCTTTGGACCGTCTGCACCGGATGTAATAAATGGCTCATTAATGTCTGTCTCAGGTGTACTGGATAATTCAATTTTTGCTTTTTCCGCGGCATCTTTTACCCGCTGCAGGGATAGTGGATCTTTTGAGAGATCAACCCCTTCAATTTTTTTGAATTCCTCCAAAATCCATTCAATTATTTTTTTATCAAAGTCATCACCACCAAGATGGGTATCCCCGCTCGTTGCGAGTACTTCCACTGTTGACTGATCGTCTTCACTATCGTGCGATATATCAAGGATGGACACGTCAAAAGTACCGCCTCCTAAATCGTAGACAGCAATCTTTTGGTCATTTTTTTTGTCAAAGCCATACGCGAAAGCGGCCGCTGTTGGCTCGTTGATAATCCGACTGACTTTCAGGCCAGCAATCTCTCCGGCGTCCTTTGTAGCCTGGCGCTGAGAATCATCAAAGTAGGCGGGGACAGTGATAACAGCCTCTTCAATTTTTTCACCTGTTTTTTCTTCAGCATCGGCCTTGAGCTTTTGCAAAATCATGGCTGCAACCTCCTGCGGGGTGTAGTTTTTGTCCCCCATTTTTACTTTCACTTTATCGCCTTCTGTAACCACCTCGTACGGCGCGTGCTCGTTCACCAGTGATACTTCTTTGTCACCAGGTCTTCGGCCGATCAACCGTTTGATAGAATACAACGTGTTACCTGGATTGGTCACGGACTGACGCTTTGCCAGTTGCCCAACCAAGCGCTCCCCACTTTTTGACAACGCGACCATGGACGGTGTTGTTCTATTCCCTTCCTTATTCTCCAATACTTTTGGCTGACCACCCTCTACAATTGCCATGCAAGAGTTTGTGGTTCCCAAGTCTATTCCCAGTATTTTTGGCATATATCTCTATTATTATATATTTATACAATGTGTAATGATTCAAATGACTGGCCGATGCCGATTCTTCAGACCTGTATCAGCCCGCCTTTGAACCATCACCGTGCATTATGTTTCTTTTTTTACCACTTTTACATTCACCTTTTTTGCCGGTGAATCGGCTTTTTTCGGTGCGGTCACCTTGAGAATGCCATCCTCAAACTCCGCCTGGACTTTTTCTTCATCAACAGCGATAGGTAACGCAATTTTTCTGAAGAAAGATCCGGTTCGCACTTCTTTGCGATAATAATTTTTTTCATCAACCTCGTGCTCACTTTTATCCTCCCCTTTTATGGTAAGGAGACCATTTTCAACGTTCACTTCTACGTCCTTTGGATTGACTCCGGCAAGAGGTGTCCGCACGATCAAATTATTGCCTTCCTCATATATATCCACTGCCGGTGTAAACGCGCTTGATAGTGTTGTTCCTCTCCCCTGAGATGGGAAACGTGAAAGCATTTCCTCCATCTCTCGAAACGGGTCCCATTGTACAAGTGCCATAGTGTTCTCCTTATCAGTACCCACCGTATGGCAAATACTGACAATATTGAATAAGACTACTTTGAAACAATAACGCGCGCCGCGCGCAGTACCGTGTCTCCCGAAATGTAGCCGCCATCAACTTCTCGAATAATGGTACCCTCCGCAAACGCATCCGATGATTCCTCTCCAACCGCCTCGTGCACTGTTGGATCAAATTGCAGGCCAACCGTCACAATTTTCTCAACACCGTGCAATGTCATAATGTCTTCGAACTGCTTCACAATAAATGCAATTCCCTTTTTCCAATTTTCAAATTGCTGCGCGTTGTTACCGCTATCGGCAGCAAACGCTTTTTTTAAATTTTCCAAGACAGGAATAAACTCCTCAAGGACCTGAATTTCGCTCATTTTTGCCCAGTGTACCCGCACCAATGTTGTTTCACGCTGTAAGTTTTGATAATCGGCCTGCGCGCGCAACCACATATCTTTGTAATCAACAGCATCAACGATATCCTGTGCTACAGCTTCTGCTCCATCGGGAGGCGTGTTGTCAGTATCAACCGGGTGCGTGTCTTGATTTTTGTCATTGTGACTCATACGTATCGAAACAGTGATTGAATATAGTCTACCAGCGAAGTAGAAAGCGCATACTTCATGCGCAGCGGGCCAAGAAGCATAATCATGTGATCATCCGCGATGCGGCCGGCAACCAGTCCGCATCCCTTGCCGAGCGGATTTTGTTCGCCGACAAATATATGAACATCGCTTCCGACAACCAATTCATGCAGCATTGGCATATTTTGTTCACAATGATCGAACACCTGTGATATTTCAATCGCGCGTGCGGCTGCGGCAAACTCCGGCTGCGAAAATAGCTGTGAAATGCCCGTATAGTAGGTAACATTGTTCGGCAGTGAAAGAAGAACAGCATTGCCCGTACTGTGCGCGATGCACTGTGCCACTTTTTTAATTTTTGGTTGACTGTCATCGGAAGATAAAATTTGTTCTATCTCATGCTTGATTGGTACTGGGACTGGTGTCGGCTGCATCAAATTTTCCGCGTAAAATGTGTAGCCCTGCTCCGTGGGAATACGGCCGGATGATGTATGAGGGTGTGTTAAATACCCCATATCCTCCAATGCCCTCATTTCATTGCGAACAGTCGCACCGCTTACTTGTAACATATCAGCATCAACAATGGCAGAGGACCCAATCGGCTGAGCCGTTGCAATGAATGACTCAACAACAATTTTTAAAAGTTGCTGCTTTCGTTCATCAAATTGAGGACTATCACTCGTCATATTAGAGTGATAATAGCACAGTAAAAAAAAGCTGTCAACAATGTTTAAAATGTAAAAAAATCGCTAAACATAGCGATTTTTTTTCACTCTAAACAATCCTACTCTGTCGCCGCTTTCTTGTAATCCTCAATATTACCAATCTCGCTCAATAACACATTTTCAACAAATATACCTCTGGAATAAAAAATCCGTTCCAATTCATTTTTCAGCTCCGTCTCCACAGAATCACGTTTGGCACCCATGATCTCCGCCTGATCAAAGCGACTGGCCACCATTCGAATACGGCTTCTGACTGTGGGACGGATAATTTTTGCCACAAAGTCTTCACCAATCGTCTGCCATATGGCAGGTATTTGGTGGATATCCAAACGCAGTAAGATAGTCCCCTCAACTCCCATCCGCTGCCCATTTTGAGAAACCGCGGCTATAGGAATGTCCCCCATAGCCTTTTCATTTTGTGGGTTAAAATCACGACTGATACTATATTCCAGCGTCTGTGTATTGAATAATTTTGCTTTTTGCCAAAAAGGAATTTTAAAATGAAGCCCAGGCGTGAGCACTTTTTTCAAGACCCCGCGACCAAGATCGTACACGCACGCCACATAGCCCGGCGGTACATAAATAAAAAATCCTTTCAATACATCTTCCATTACAAAGGAGTACATGAGCTTGTCGAGAGATTGACTGGACATACGTGAATATTAAGGATTGAGAACGAAGATAATTCGAGAATATTAAATCATTATGATGCCACTTTCTTCTTCTTTGGCTGAAAGATAAGCCCGCTAAACTGGTGCACTATAACCGAAAACAGTATCGATGTCAAGATAAAAACCGCCTTCACCATTGGCAGCAGCCAGAGCGCAAAAAATACCGCAACTGGAAACAACACAAAATAGGCCATGTCAGAACGATCCAAGCTGCGCTTCTGCGAACGGAAACCAATATATATTTCGGCCATGAGAAAAATCATAACAGCTCCGGACCAAATAATGTCATGCGGTGCGGCGAGATCAAATCCCAAAAAAACAGTATTTATTTTTCCGGGAAAATCTACGGACGGATACAATGTCTGTACCATGCGCAGCCCGGTTGTCCCACTCACAAACACTTGATACAGCAGCACCAGCACCAAACCCTGAATCCCCAGAACAACGGCCTTTGCCCAGGGGCTGATACGTCTTTTCTTCAGCACCCGCCTGATTTCCTCCTTCTTCAAAACGAAATCTTTATCAAAATCTTTATCAATCCGCTTCAGCTCCTCTTTTATATCATCTGTATTTGTTGCACTCTTATATTCTGTAACCAAGGTAAATGGAAGCAGCGCCGTTCGCAGCAAAACAGTAAGGTATACGACCGCCCAGCCCAAATTTTGATTTGTCCAATTGCTATAAATCCAAATAAGGCCGTTGAACAGCGGCCTATACAAATACTCATTCCAGAGTTCTGACATAGTATGGATAGTATAGCAGCCTCTTGAATCCGAGACAAGCTCCCAATCGGCTCGGATCTTGACACTGGTCGAGTGCGTACAGTATAGTTAAATTAATTTAGTACGGGGCATAGCTCAGTGGGAGAGTCCCCAGCTCCCCCATGTAGTTGATTTGCTGCGCTAGCTCAATTGGTAGAGCATTTGGGCTAAAGACCCATCGGATGGAGGTTCGATTCCTTCGCGCAGCTACACGCTCTGGTACGTGGCACTTTCTGAACGTGCGCAAGCACAATCGGTCTCACGCACACCCCAGAGCGTCCATATCCGTGCCACAGCGGTTGAAGCTGGCTGTGTACGCCCATTGTATGGTGTCGTCCATAGCTGCGCACCGCACAGGCACTTAACCCAGCCCGGGACCACCATTGTGCGTCGCGCCGCTTCATGCAGGTGCTGCTCGCAAGCAAGAATGTTGGTCCCGGGCGCAACTTCATATCAAAAAACCCCAGGCTGAAACGCTCTGGGGTTTTCATTTTGCATCTTTATTTATACCAACTCCCATGGCTCTGCATCTGCTATGTACTTCTCTTTGATGGAGTCAAAGTATGCACGTGCAGCGTCATATTCGTTTGGAATGTCGCCCTCTAATATTGCCTCCTCAATCGCATTCTTCATCTTTCCGACGGTTGGGCCGGGCTTCAGTCCGCACATTTGCATAATTTCTTCACCGCGAACCGGTGACTGAAACTCACGCAGCTTGTCTGTTACAATCACTTCGCCAATTCGCTCGTCGAGGTAGTCATAATTTTTGAGACGACGTTCCTTTTTTGTCTGATTGCCCGTTGTTATGTCCGCCCGGCACAGTACAAGCAAATCAGGAAGCATATCACCAAGCCCCACAATCAGCCGTCGAACCGCGCTATCGGTGACGCCCTTGTCCATGAGGGCAATGGGCTGCAAATGCCAGCGTACCAATTCACTGACATAGTAAATATCCTTTGAGCTAAAACGGAGCCTTCGCATAATATCCTTTGCCATTTTGCGACCCAAATGCTCATGCATATCAAATGTCCAGCCTCTTCCCTTTTCAAATTTTTTTGTCTGAGGCTTTGCAATATCATGCAGTAATCCCGTAAAGCGAAGCAGGGGCTTTGCGGACTGCTCCGCAATATTGTCAACAACCGCAAACGTGTGCCCCAAATTATCCTTGTGCGAATATCCTTTCACTTCTTCCACCCCCGAAAGCTGACACACTTCCGGAAGAAAATAATCCATGAGCGATGTTGCGTGCAACAACGTTAACCCAATTGACGGCCTATCGGTCTTCATCAACTTCATCAGCTCTTCTTGAATCCGTTCGGCCGAAACAATGGAAAGGCGCTCTGCATTGGTATGCATTGCTTCTAACACAGCCGGCGCAATACTGAAATCCAGCTGCGCGGCAAATCTGGCTGCTCGCATCATGCGCAATGGATCGTCGGAAAATGTTTCATTCGGTTCAAGTGGTGTCTGCAATACCTTGTCTTGAATCGCCTGCTGACCATTGCACGGATCAATAACTGCACCCAGTTTGCCGCCAGCCATTATTTTTTGTGCTATTGCATTAACAGTAAAATCTCTGCGCTGCAAGTCGTCTTCAATACTTGTCGGTTGAACGACCGGCTTGCGTGATGCAGCATCATACTCTTCAGTCCGCGCGCCGGCAAACTCAATTTCAAACAATATTTCCTTTTCAATGTAGCTCTCGCCATTCTCATTCTCTTTTGAGTGTGCCTTTGTAAAAGTAAATCGGGCTGTATCAAAATCCGGAAACTCAACCAATGTACCGGCATCCTCCCCTACTTCCGCCGCAAATTCTTTCGCAAATTCCAGCCCGCTGCCCCCGACAACAAAATCAATATCCTTTGAATCGACTTTTCCCATAAGCGAATCACGCACAAAACCGCCCACGGCATACACATCGGTCGAGGTTTTTTTTGAAACATCTACAATTTTTTTAAATATGTCCGGCGATTTCATACTATACAATCAACACAACAATAATCAATCCAATAATAATTCTATACACGACAAATGGCATAAACCCGTTCTTCTTCACAAGATTCATCAGCCAAGAAATTGCAAAGAAACCGCTTATACCAGATGCCACGAAACCGACGAAAAGAGGACTCCACCCAATATCGGGCATGCCATTTTTTATAATCTGCACAATTTTCAAAAATCCGGCCGCTGCAATAACCGGAATGCTCATGAGAAATGAAAACTCTGCCGCGGCCTGTGGTCCCAAATTTCTGAAGAGACCGGCTGTCATGGTGATGCCTGAACGGCTGGTGCCCGGAATAAGGGAAATAACTTGCGCGAACGCGATAACCAAAACATCCCTCCATGTTAAATGGTTTGTATCTTTTTGCGATGCAGCTCTTTTCTTTTGCCAGGACTCTGCAATACCCAAGACAAAGGCCCACACAATAAGACTGGCTGCCACCACTTTTGCCGATCGTATCTCCACACCTGCCACCTCTGACAGCAAAAATCCCACGAGAGCCGCCGGAACAATGGAAGCCGCAAGAAAATATCCCAATTTTCGGGAATACGCGCCGCCGGTTTCACGTGAAATTAAGGCATACAGTATAGAGCGCAATTTTTTTCTAAAATATACGCATACCGCAAACAACGTCCCCATGTGAACGATAACGTCAAAAGCAAGACCTTGATCCTGCCAGCCAAACAGTTTCGGAATGAAAATAAGATGACCGGAAGATGAGACCGGCAAAAATTCAGTCACTCCCTGTACCGCACCAAGAATGATAGCGTGCGTAAATGTCATATATTCAGATTTTAGCAGAAATTGGCGAAAAATCAATGTTTGACAACACATCCGGCATCCTGTAGCGTACTTACATACAGCCGGAAGGAGAAATTAATGGCCAGCCTGCTCATTTTTGAGGACAATGAGGGATTCCGCCTCCTGCTCTGCACTCTTCTGACGCGCCTGGGACACAGGGTAACCGTGCGCGAGAGCCATGTGGGAGTAGCGGATATTGGTCCTGACTGTGATCGTTTTACGCTCATCATCACCGATCTGGAGATGCCGTACCGCGATGGGATAGCAATCGTCCGCCAGCTTCACCTCCAGGGAGCAAGGATTCCAACGGTCATCATGACCGGTTCAACCGGTGCCCGCGGTCACGAGCTGCAACAGCTTCTCGACGATGGCCTGGTCACGCGCGTGATCAGAAAGCCAACGCAGGTACGGGATCTTGTCACCGAAGTAGTTGCGCTTCTCGATGCACTTCCCTAAACGCTTGTCCCAACTTCTGTCGGCCGTCCAACGCTGGATGGCCGACAAAAAACCCGCACGAGGCGGGATTTTTCATTTATGCTTCCATGTGCTGCTTGAGATCCTCCACTTTGTTCAGCTGTTCCCATGGGAACTCTGGCCTGCCAAAGTGGCCATAGGCTGCCGTCGCTTTGTAAATTGGGCGCTTGAGATCAAGTGTTTTGATAATTCCGGATGGGGTGAGATCAAATACCTTACGAACCGCCCGCTCCAAATGTTCTTCTGATATTTTTCCCGTACCGAATGTCTCCACAAGAACGCTGATAGGCTCCGGGAAACCAATCGCATACGAGAGCTGAACTTCACACTGCTCGGCAAGTCCCGCGCCAACTATATTTTTTGCAATATATCTTGCCATGTACGCGCCGGAACGATCTTGTTTGTTTGGCACTTTGCCGGAAAACGCGCCACCGCCATGACGGCCTCGACCGCCGTATGTGTCCACTATAATCTTTCGCCCGGTTAACCCTGTATCGCCGTGAGGACCTCCAATAATAAACGCACCTGTTTCATTGATATAATATTTCGTCTGATCATCAAGATACTGCCCGCATACCGGTGCAATCACTTCGCGCTTAATATCTTCCCGAATTTTTGACATTGGGATATCCGGATCATGCTGCGCGGCAATCACCACCGCGTCAACGCGCTTTGGCTTTCCATGATCATACTCCACTGTTACCTGGCTTTTACCGTCCGGCCGCAGGTATGGCAGCACGCCCTTTTTACGGACTTGCGAAAGCTGCCTGGTGAGACCATGCGCAAGCATAATGGGCAGCGGCATGAGCTCCGGTGTTTCGTCGCACGCGAACCCAAACATCATTCCCTGGTCGCCTGCTCCCTGTGCTTTATGATCTCCCTGCGCTTCCTTTTCTCCTTGCGCGATCTGCGGACTTTGCTCATCCACGGCAACAATCACGCCGCAACTTTTGTAATCAATGCCAAAATCAGGGTTGACATACCCGATATCCTTGAGCGTGCCGCGAACAATGGACGTAATATCCACATACGTCGTCGTAGTGATTTCACCACCGACAACCACAAGTCCTGTTGTTGTGAATACTTCACAGCAACATGCCCCATCCGGATCATCTTTAAGAACCGCGTCAAGAACCGCGTCAGAAATTTGATCGCAGATTTTATCAGGGTGCCCCTCGGTTACTGATTCCGAAGTGAAGAAATGACGTTCTGCCATATATCTCTATGATACCCCGATAGAAGGAAATTTTTCTGCTGTAATCCCCTGTTTTGGATAGCAACAGCGAAAAAATTAACACCATCGGATGAATAAATGAATTTGCAGCGACTTCAATTACCAAAGAACTTGGATACACTGTACACACTTCCGACCAATAATGCAAGGACAACCACCTTAAACAGCCACGCCGCGTGATGCAGGCCAAATCGATGACTTCGGAGATCCCCACGCTGCTTTGATCTCCAATAAATGGCTAAAATAAGCACCATTTCAAGACTTATAAACACGCCTCCGATTATGTCCATTGTCGCGATAAACCCACGCACCCCAAATAAAAAGATGATCAGCGGCAACAACGTCACCACCATATTTGACAAAAAACGCGGAAGCTTGAAGTCCCACTGCAATGAATCTGATAAAATAACGCCCGTTAGTAAAAAACCGGTTCCCATTGCCAGCGCCGCGAACAAGTTGCCAAACAAAACCATGCGAGGTCCGACAATGGCACCAAGTCCAATCGTTGCAACCTCCGTAGTATCACCCCCTGTCACGCCAACCACCACAAAGGCAAACAGAGCATAAATAAGAATCAATATCAGTGATGAGTAGACAATAGCTTTCTTAAAGGTTTTTTCCTTGTTTTCCAGCAAACTATGCGCCTCTGGGATTGAGCTGGCGCCATGAAACGCGAACAAAAGCACGCCGTATGGCAACAATAGGGATGCAAGATTCTGATACTGAATATTCGTCACCTGAATATGCGGCGCGCTCCAACGGACTATCAAAAAAACGACAAATAATATTGAAAGTACCAGCAACACCTCTACCGTTTTAACCGTTCTGAGTCCAAACAAGATTAAAACAGAACCCAGTGCAAAAAATAAAATACTCCAGGTAAAGGGGTTCCCATTGAACATGGCCGCAAGAGCCTGACCTTCGCCAATTATATATATCACCATGACTCCAATGAGCATACTATAAAAAAGTGTCGTCATGATGATTTTACCCGGTTTTCCAAGATATTCTTCTGCCAGTCCAACCAATTGAAATCGCTTTCCAGTCTGAACCGTTACCTGTGCCAACAGCATATTCAGACTCATCATGATAAAGCCGACTGCAATGATATAAAAAAAGCCGACAACAGCGCCGACCTTTGCAATAACAAATGGAATTCCAAGAACGCCCGCACCAATGGTGCCGCTTACGATAAGGGCAACCCCCTCCCACAGGGAAAGTTTCTTTCTAAAAAAACCGTAGTGCTCTGCAACATCGGCACTACTGAGATGACTGGATTTCATGCGCTTAGTATAGCACAATTTTTGTATCCCGTGTATTGACATCAGTGGTTCCGCCCTGTATACTGTCAAACATTCGGTGTGTGCGCTGGCTTCCCCCGCCACGGGCGGGTCGCAGTTGGTTACACTGCTTCGGCACTGTTCACAATTTACTTGCACGCCTAGCTCAGTTGGTTAGAGCATCTCGTTTACACCGAGAGGGTCAGGGGTTCGAATCCCTTGGCGTGCAC
>Ga0210057_1000184_pt1 | contig 110248 bp, 119 predicted proteins | sample CryGeyCG2114_010_2_FD_183968 | JGI IMG/M metagenome (GOLD analysis project Ga0210057, IMG submission 183968) | Groundwater microbial communities from aquifer - Crystal Geyser CG10_big_fil_rev_8/21/14_0.10 (SPAdes) (version 2) | ecosystem: Environmental > Aquatic > Deep subsurface > Groundwater...
GATGGTGAGACCAGAGGCGGCGGTGGTGGCGGTTAAGGTAGAGCCGGAGATGGCGTTGCCGGTAGCGATGGTGCCAAAGCCGGAAGCGATGGAGCCGGCGGCGAGCGCCCCGGTGCCGGTGATGGCGGTAGCCACGGCATCGTTGGTGTCAACCAGCGCCGCATTCTTTCCAGTCAACCTATCTAGTTCTGCTGCGGTGATCGTACCGCTCGTCGTGGTGATGTCGTTTGAGCCAAACGAAATCGCCGTTCCAATGTTGGCATCAGACAAATCAAGCGCCGTAGTAATACCGCCGGCGGCAGAGGTTACCTTAAGAGCGACAGGTTGGGCGCGATCAGTGTCGGCGTTGTGAAGGAGGAACAGTTCAGCCGGATCAGCAGTGCCGGCGCCATCAGCGCGGGTAATGAAAACGATACCAGTTGCACCGGTTGCAATACCAATTGCAAAATTCGAATCGGTGGCAGTATCAGAAAGTGTTACCGCAAGATCATTGGCGTCTAAAGTAGTAATACTTGAACCACCATCATAGGAACCCTGTAGTGAAGCGGCGGCACCGGTGACATCGGCGGCACAACCCCACACGCCAGTTGCTTCCGTCCACTTAAGCACTTCACTATCCGCACACCCCTGCAGTAATCCTAAGTTATTTGAAACCACCTCAAGACCAGAAGTAGAAGATGTTCCACCGGCACCAGCATCCGTCAACTGTATTGCACCAGCATCAAGATAACCAGCGGCGGTCGTAATCGTAATGTTCGATGAACCTGCTTGGATGGTCGAAGCCGTATCGAATGCGCCGGCTATGGTAAGCGCGCCGCTTGAGCTAATGTTGTTCGAGGCAGAAAAAAATTGAATGGCACCCGTACCAGCACCTCCCTGCAAGGTAAGTGTGTTAGAGCCAGTCACATTAATTTCTGGATTCGTTCCGCCTAACGCCAAGTTGCCCGAAGTCAGTACCGGAATCTGATTTCCACTTGCCGATTCTGCTGGTGTAAAACCGCCAACGGTCTTTGCGTTAATGGTGTAACCAGAGGCAACAATACGCTGACGGGGACTTAACGTTTCGAAAGTCACCCCCGCACAAGATCCGCCCACCTGATCAGCAACCTCTACATTGAAATAGATATCATTACTTGTTTGAAAATCGTAATCAAGCGTATCTCCACCTGCCGTCGTATCCCCTATGCCAACATTAAAGACGCCATTGACCACTGGAATGGTCATGGTTGACGGCGTTCCACTTGGCCAGAGCTTTGTGTCTGGTGAACCAACCGTATTGTCGCTATAAAAAGAGAAACGGAAACAGTAATTTGTTCCTGACGAGCTGCCAAGCAAATTACCACTAGCATCTAGCAATCGTCCTTGATGACTGAGAACAAGCGGCACACCAGCCGCAGCAAGAGCTTGCGGAATTATGCCCCCAAACATGTGCGCCAGCAACGTAAAAATGACCGCTGCGGTGGTACAACGTTCTCGTAAACGACGAATAAATTTTTTTCTATTTTTGCGCACTATAGTCAATCCCTCACTGGCAGTATTTTTTAAACACCGCGATTAGAAATGATGGTTTGATTATAACAGAAAGAAGCGGTAGAAACAAAATCAAAAACTAGAGATCAAGGTAGGCAACGTAATCGTAAAGATAAGGGATTTTCCACTGGTCTCCATGCCAAGCGCGAACAATAGCAAGCAAGTTCACTGCAACCAGAAGAATGCTACCAAAGAAAAAAACGAGCCATCCTAAAATCGGAATGATGCCAACCACCCAGAGGAGAAACCAAGTGATAGCCAGAACCGCTCCTTGTTTGGCATGGAACTGAACAAACGGACTTCCTTTACGCAACACCAACGGAATGACACAAAAAATCCAAAGGTAAGAAACAGCAGCTAACATCCAGTCACGCTCATCTGGTCGTGAGACTACTGGGGACGAAACCGCAGATTGCTTTTTCTTTTGTGTTCGTGGCATACACTTTTTTAATGAGTGGTAAGTGAAGAATGATGTCGCTCGTCGATGTGCGCCATAAACCAGACGAGGACGATTCCAAAGAGTGCGGTGCGCAACGGCTCAGCGAATAAATTAAACGCCGTCCAGAGTTCTCGATAAAGGACAACCTTTACTAGTGCAGCAAACAAACCGACACCGAGTCCAACCAAAAATGCTTGCACTAAAAGTTGCGTGCTGTTCGGATTGATGCGCGCCCAAGCGTAGCGAGCAAGAACAATAAACATTCCGGCAAGGGCAATCCAGTACACGGCGTAAGCAATCGGCGGAACATTCAACCACTGACGGACAAAGAGTTCGTTGGCGGCAAGCAGTAGCACGGCAACCGCAATGATGCCACTTGCTGAAGTGAGCACACGAGCAAAGCCGGTCAGTAGTTTTTTATAGTTTGCAAACGTTTCCGCCATATGAAAAAGTATAGCACAAGCCAAAAAAAACGGACGACTTTACGTCGTCCGTTTTTTATCACCCACTTCTCCGCCTTAATACATTCCCATGTCGCCACCCATACCAGAAGGCATCGCGGGGCTCTTCTCGTTCTTTTCTGGCTTATCGGTAATGACCACTTCTGTTGTTAGTAAGGTCGCCGCAATAGAGGCAGCATTCTCTAACGCCGTACGGGTCACCTTTACTGGGTCGATAATACCCTCTTCAATCATATCAACGTACTCACCCGTTATTGGATTATAGCCTACCTTTTTGCCAGCTCCTGCTTTCTGCTTCTCTACTATAGTATAGAAGATGACAGAGCCGTCGGCACCGGCATTCTCAATAATCAATCTAAGCGGTACCGTAAGCGCTTTGTCTACAATGGTTTCAGGATAAGAAAACGGTTCGGTTTTTCCTGACGCCATCATTGCCTTAAATTGACTGGACAGCATAGCAAGCGCAATGCCACCACCTGGAACAATGCCTTCTTCAACCGCAGCTTTCGTAGCGTGAAGGGCGTCTTCAATTTTAAACTTCTTGTCTTTCATCTCTGTCTCGGTAGCGGCACCAACTTTAATCACTCCTACTCCACCAGAGAGCTTCGCAACACGCTCCTGCAACTTTTCGCGATCGAACTCGCTGTCAGACGCTTCAAGCTCTCGGCGCAACTGCGCTACACGATCTTTAATGGCCGCCTCGTCCCCTTTTCCTTCAACAATGTCTGTTTCTTCTTTACGAGATACCACGCGGCGCGCCTGTCCAAGATCTTCAACGGTTGTATGCTCAAGCTTAAGTCCGGTATCTTCCGAAATAACCCGACCGCCCGTCAACACGGCAATGTCTTCCAGCATCTCTTTGCGGCGATCACCATAACCGGGCGCCTTAATGGCGAGCGCGCTAAACGTACCGCGCAACTTATTCACAATAAGCGTCGCCAATGCCTCACCGTCAACATCTTCGGCAATAATGACCAACTCTTTTTTCCCTACCTGCGCCAGCTTTTCTAGAATCGGCAAAATTTCACTCAACGCAGAAATCTTTTTGTCGGTAAGCAACAGGTAGGCGTCGCTGTACTCGGCCACCATGCGCTCTGCGTTTGTAATGAGGTAAGGCGAAACGTAACCCCGGTCAAACCGCATTCCCTTTACCACTTCTTTCTCAAGACCAAAAGTCTGCGACTCTTCAACGGTGATGACGCCGTCTTTGCCAACCTCTTTCATTGCTTCTGCGATGAGCTTACCAACCTCGGCATCTCCGGAAGAAATGGTAGCCACTTGTGCAATCTCCGCATCTGTCGTAACCGGTTTTGCCATTGCTTTAAGTTCACCAACAATCTCCCCAACTCGTTTGTGAATTAACTGCTGCAACACTACTGGGTTACCACCAGCGGCAATCTGCTTAAAACCTTCTGCCACCATTGCTTGAACAAGTACCGTTGCGGTCGTTGTACCATCTCCGGCAATGTCATTCGTTTTGCTAGCCACCTCCTGCACCAACGAAGCGCCAACGTTTTCAATCTTATCTTCCAATTCGATTTCTTTTGCAATTGTTACCCCGTCGTTCGTCACCGTCGGCGAACCAAACCCCCTGTCTAATACAACGTGTCGGCCAGCGGGTCCAAGGGTCACTTTAACAGCGTTTGCAACCTTGTCGATGCCGCGCTTAATACCTGCGCGAGCTTCTTCTTTAAACTCAATTGTTTTTGCCATAATATGTGTAGGTAAAAATTATTCAACAATGGCAATGATGTCCGACTCGATCACTACCAGATACTCTTCATCGCCAACCGTAACCTCGTCCGGACTGTACTTCTTAAAGACAACGGTATCCCCGACCTTCACTGACATTGCTATCCGCTCACCGTCATCATTTAACTTCCCCGGACCAACCGCAACGACCTTGCCCTGCTCTGGCTTCTCGTCTTTGGCCGTATCCGGAATGATGATACCCGACTTTGTAACTTCTTCTTCTTTTGCTGGCTGCACAATAACGTGATCCCCTAATGGTTTCAATTTCATAACGCTCTTATTTTAATGAATAATAAGATAAGAAAGACCCTGCTAAAGAGCAAGGCCTCCGCGGAGGCGGAGTAAGTAGCAGTCTACTAGAGAGAGTGCCAACTTGTCAAGAGTGCCTTCGGCTGGGAAGCGGGTAATAGAGGACTACGGCAATCAACCAAAAAACCAACCCAGAGTGAAGAGTCCAAAGATAATGGTCGAGTGACGCAAGAACAAGAAAAATACTTAACGCTCCAACAAAAACCACAGCCCCCCGTTCTAACCACTGACGAATCTTTCGCAGATTAACAAAGACACCACCCGCCAGCAGTACGATACCGACAAGACCCAGCTCAACACCGACAATGAGTAGTACGTTATGTGCTGGTTGGTAGGTATACGATGGTTCATTTGGCTTTGATAGTAGCAACGCCGGAATGTAATTAGCGATACCGACGCCAAACACCGGATGCTGTAAAAAGAGTGCCTCACCTTCGGCAAACTCTGCCAAACGAGAAGTATTCGAAAGCGTATCAAGACGAGTCGACGAAGTAACCCTCGCCGTCCATAACCCTGGCACAATAAACGCCCACGTAAGCATAGTAAGCATCAATGCTAAGCCAAGCTTAAAGGCAAGAGCAGAAGCACGCACCCGATTGTGCCACGCTTTGTGCAAAAAATAGACCAATACACCAATACCAGCCGCAAGTGCCGCACCCCGAGAAAAGGTAACGTAAAGACCGGAAAAAATAATGACTACCATCCCCAGTAAAAGTGACACGGTGGCTGCCATATTTCGTACTTCCGGTTCTCGATAGAGTGCGCGGTTACCAACGCCGTGCTTATTCCACCACGCTTGAAAATTCTCATAAGCAACAAAATACCAATCAATGGTTGCCACAAGAGCAAGTGCCAAAAAGCCACCAAGAATATTTGGATGCGGGAAACTGCCATAGGCACGAAGCAACCGTTCGCTCGCTGTTTCGATAACCGAAGTACCACCATGACTCGCCATCTGTTGTGCCATACCAAAAAAAGTACTACCAACGATGCTCTGGGTAAAAAATTGAGTTAGTGCTAGTAATGACTGCACAGCGGCAGAAACAATAAAAGCGAAACGAACGCGACGCCAGTCATTCTCTTGAATAAGAGCAATACCAAAAAACATAAAAAGGAGTAGGGTCACTGCCTGCACGACAGCCAACGCCAAAACGGGGGAACCCATAAGATTTATCGCAACCGCACACCCGACAACAGCCACAAAAACTTTACTGCGCCATGTCGTCCGACTGCGTGCGCACGACTGAAACCAAAAAAGCACCGATCGCCATGACCATAGGATAGCAATCAACAGTAAGACATCGATCGCATAGAGGTTAATAGCAGTATAGGACGACACTGTGTCTGCCAACGTTGAGGACAGCAATACATAATGTGCCTGCCACGGTAAAAGAAAAATGATGAGTGCAAAAAAACGTTTACGCCACATGATGATTTATAAAGGTATTAGTATGCTCTTTCCATGCGCTGCGATAGGCTGCGCGACGATCGTTAGTATGAAATTTTAGCACCTCTTTACTAGCAACAACGTTACTATCTTTTCGCGCAAGACCTTCCCGTATAGGCGCAGGAAAACGACGCCGCTGAAACAGCTCCGCTAATCGATCAAGCCAACGAGTAACACTGCCCGCCGGCTTGGTTCTTTTTCCCTGTCGATAAAATGAATGCGGGTAGTCACCGTAGCCGCTACTGTTAGGCAAAAGTACTTGCACCCATCGGTTGGCATCCCAAAACTGTTTCCAAATGGCACCCCTTCCAAAAAGTGGGGTCATCTGTGCTATCCAGTAAGCGAAGTGTGGATCTCCTCCTGGAAGCGCCAACGGTGCAAGGTTGAGCGAGTTTCCCGTCACGAAAAAACTTAAACAAAGGGCATTCGGAGTATGCTCTCCATGTGGTCGCTGACGAACAGCGGTGAGCGCACCAACCGTCACAAAACGGGTAAGCCAAATAGTGCCGGGTTTGGTAATGATAAAAAAATCGATGTCGCTCTTGGCTCGTGTATTTTGGTAACCAAGTGAATTGCAGACCGCCACCCCCTCTACCCACGGCAGCCAAGTAAGTGCCGACGCCAAACGTTTTGCCCGACGCATTTTCGTTGTTGCGATGCGGTAACGTTGCTCTCGGATTGAACGCAAAGGTTCGGAGGACGCCAGCTGAAAAAACGGACCATCTTTAATGATCAGGTTGCGCAAGTCGTTATTCTCTTCTAGCTCAAACACAACTGTCGAAAGAGGGCACGACGTACCATTTCCTGGCCACAGTAGTTGCCAAATCTCGTTTGCGGTGAGCGGATACTGAAATAGTGAGAAGTAAGAGAGAGTTCGCTCGATCGCTGCTGCCGTTGCTGTCAACATGGGCTAGGTAAGTAATCGAATATCATCAATGCGGCCAGCCAAACGTGCGTACTCGGTGTTGACCCGATCAACCGCATTCTTGGCGTTCGTGATATGTTTTGACATTACCTCAAGTTCACTACCAAATTTCGTCGCATCTTTTTGAATGGCGCGCATCGTTTCCAAAATACGTCGCGCATTTTCCTCCACCCGCTTTCCTTCCAGTCCAATCATCACCACTTTTAAGAAATAGTAAAAGCTGTTTGGTGAAACCAGAAAGACACGCTTCTCATTGGCAAACCCATTAAGCTCTTCGTCTTGACGAATAATTTCATAATAAATAGATTCCGACGGCACGTACATAATGGCAAAGTCCGCGGTTCCTTCGGCGGGCAGAATGTATTTTTTACTAATGTCGCTGATATGCTTCTTGGTATCGCGTATAAAATCACGCAACGCTACTGCTGCGTCGGCTTCTGATTCGGCGCGATGCATCCGCTGAAAATTTTCAAGGGGAAACTTAGAGTCAATCGAGATAAGCCCCTTGTCGGTTTTAAGCACCGCATCAACACGATCCCCAGTGCTAAAGGTATGTTGCAAATCAAAGTGCGCGCGAGGAAAATATTGCTCTAGCAAATCACGCATAACCTGTTCACCAATGTTACCGCGTAATTTCGGCGACTTCAAAAAATCTTGCAGGTCACGCATAGAGCGGCCAATCTCTTTCATATGACCAAGCTCCTGATTAACTCCTTGAATAACCTCGGCCGCGCGATCAAGCCGTGTATTTAATGAACGCGTAGTTTCGTCAAGACGAGACTGCACGCCCTGCATGTTCTGGTTAAGCAGCATAAATCCTTTGTCGTCATCACGTGACACGCCAAGCGTGCGTAAGCGACGATCGAGCACAACAAAACCACCGACAACAACGGCGAGTAAAATAGCTGCGCCAATTAAGTACTCCATAAAGGCAGTGTAGCACTCTCAATTAGAAGCTCACAATGGTCGCAGATGGTTGACGCAAAAACCGTGAATGTGATAGAGTGCGAGAACTTATGAGCCGCGGCCTCAAAAAGCTCGGCGTAAAAACACTACTCTTGGTAACCAAGAGTTTTGTTTATTTACGGCAACAAGTACAGCGCGGACACGGCCGTTTCGTCGGCCGTCTTTTGCAAAAAATGGGTCGCGGTAGCCTCTACGCGATTCTCGTTGTTGTTGCCCCACTCTATGGCTGGTACCGGCGCGGTCGGCGAGGCATGCGACGAGTCTTTGGTGGTGTATCTTCACGTTGGCTCCGACCATTTTCACACCGCTACCTACTACACGGCATTACCATTATGCTAGCGCTAGTTACGCTTGGTGCCAATATGACGACACCAAAGGCTGGTGCGCAAGATTTCGTTATTGGGCAACTCGTATTTAATGTCATCGGTGTTGATGAAGGACTAGAACTTAACGGGCTGCCGGCATTACCAGACAGCGCGGTAACCAGCGCCGCAACACCCGAAGATACTTCTATAGAAACCCCACCACGAACGTACCTTAGCTACGACGGTAATGCTGTCTTCCAGCCGTACCTGCCGCTAACTGAAACGAGCGTTGCACCACGCACCAAAATTCAAGAATACACCGTGGCGGACGGCGACACGCCCGCCGGCATCGCCGCCAAATTCCAGCTACGACTAACAACCCTGCTAGACGCCAATACTCTTACGAACCGCTCGCTTATTCGACCGGGCCAAAAACTTACTATTCTCCCGGTTGATGGGGTCGTGCATACTGTAAAATCAAGAGAAACCATAGGAGCAATTGCAAAACGATACAGCGTTAGTGAAGATGCGATTTTACTCTTTAACGGTATTGCTGATCCGACCAGTGTCACGATCGGTACTGAGCTCATTATACCTGGAGGTAAAAAACCGGTGGCTACACCAACGTACCGACGAGCACCGGCGTCAACCTCTACGTTGCAATATACCAACATCCCCACACGTTCAACCAGTGACGGGGGAACGAAGCTCCTTTGGCCAACAGTCGACCACCATATCAATCAATACTACAGCTATCGCCATAGTGGCATTGATATTAAAGGACACATCGGTGTGCCAATTTTTGCCAGCGAAGATGGCGTAGTCCTTGAATCTCGTTGGGGTGGCGCCTACGGCAATATGACCGTCATTCGTCACGATAACGGACTTGTCACTCGCTACGCACACGCAACCAAAAACCTAACAGTCACAGGGCAGCGCGTTACCCGTGGTGAAACTATCGCCCTTATGGGTTCAACCGGTCATTCTACTGGTCCACACTTACACTTTGAAGTTATTGTTAACGGTGTTCGCGTTAACCCACTCAGCTACACCCGGTAACACCGTGCACACAATTTAAAATCGACCCTGTCCTTCAGTGGCAATCGCAACCGCAAGAGCATCCGCCGCATCATCTGGCTTTGGCACTTTGGTAAAACGAAAAAGCTGCTTCACCATATATTGCACTTGCTGTTTTTCCGCCTTGCCGTAACCAGTTAGCGCTTGCTTAACCTCTGTCGGTGTCACCTCGACAACCGCTACACCAGCCGCAGCAACGGCGGACAGTACAACGCCACGAGCTTCAGCTACCGCAATGGCGGTTTTTACATTTTTTTGAAACAGAATAGTTTCAACGCCAACAAGTCGCGGCGTGTACTCACGCACTAGTTCAACCACGGCCCGATGAATAGCGTAAAGTCGATCGGGAAGCACCATCGTTGCTGGGGTCTCTATGCAACCATAGGTCAAGCAGTGAGCGATGCCATTTTTTGTTTCTACAACACCGTAACCCATCCGACCGTACCCCGGATCGATGCCGAGAACGCAGTTACTCATCTTAGCTGGTTGTATTGGTAAAAACGTTAACGACGTCATCTAGGTTATCGAGAGTATCAACAAGCTGACCTAACTTTTCCCCTGCCCGATCTTCAGGAAACGCAACCGGGGACTTTGGCCAGTAGACGAGTTCGGACTGCTCAACGGTATACCCCAACTCTTGTACTCCGCGCTCGATAGTAGTCAGTTTATCTGGTGGTGTCAGAAGAAGAAGTTCTTCATCTTCACTAATAATATCTTCAACACCAAGGTCAATAAGCACAAGCTCGTCTACCATTGTGTCGCTGGTCGGGATTATACGAATGGCCCCCTTCCGCTCAAACATCCAACCCACGCTACCTTGCGCGCCCATCGAGCATCCATATTTTGTAAAGACCTTTTTTACGTCACTCACGGTACGATTGCGATTATCAGTCATAACTTCAACCAGAAGCGCTACTCCTTCGGGCCCAAATCCTTCATAGACAAGCTCTTCTACCGTGTCCCCCACAAGCTCCCCCGTTCCTCGCTTGATCGCTCGCTCAATATTCTCTTTTGGCATACTGGCCGAACGCGCCAAATCAACCGACAAACGCAGTTTCATATTGCGATCTGGGTCACCGCCTCCTTCGCGAGCAGCGACCGTTATCGCTTTAGATAATTTTGTAAAATGAGCACCACGTTTAGCATCAACAACGGCTTTGTGGCGTCGTGTCGTCGCCCATTTTGAATGTCCGGACATACCAGCGCAAAACTTACCTTAGAGGGCAAAGGCCACAACAAAAATAACGATGCTGAGCCATGCAGCCATAAGTGACAAAAGGAAGCTCAACACGACCGGGGCGCTTGGAACAAAAAGTATTGGCATAGCCTAGTATTTAAATGAAAAGTAAGACCTTAAAAGTATAGCACAACAGCCAAACAAAGAGCTCTAGTATGCAGCAAGCGGCAACGGTTGCATCCCTTTGCAAATACCGATACAGTAACGGCACTATGCCAACACTTTCATCAAAAAGCACCACCAAAGGGGTCCTCGTTCTCACTATTTCCATTCCACCAGAAGAGCTAACCGAACCTATTGCTCGCGCGGCGCGCGATCTGCAGCGGGAGCATCCGCTAGCCGGGTTTCGACCAGGCAAAGCATCTGTTGACCAAGCTCGGCGGGCGTTTGGTGAAATGGCGCTGCTCGAACGCGCCGTTCGTTTTACGGTGCCAGCTGCCTTCGTGACCATTCTAGAACAAGAAAAACTGCCAACCGTTGGCGAACCAGATATACAAGTAACCAAGCTTGCACCAAACGAGCCAATTGAGTTCACTGCAAAAATTGCCGTGTTGCCAAAAGTAACGCTCGGTGACTACAAGAGTATTCGTGAGCCTCAAAAACCTGCTGCCGTTACCGACAAACAAATTGACAAGGTGGTCGAGGAGCTCCGCGACCTTAGGGCTGAAACAAAGCCGGCTGACAAAGCAGCAACAGCAGAGGATACCATTACTATTGCTATGGACATGTCTAAAGAAGGCGTACCTCTTGAAGGTGGCCAATCACGCGGGCACAAGGTAGACCTGACTCAACCCTACGTCATTCCTGGTTTCAAAGAACAGCTCATTGGTATGAAAAAAGGAGATACCAAAACTTTCGAGCTCCCTTTTCCTGCAGACCACTACGACAAAGTACTTGCTGGCAAAATCGTTGGCTACAAGGTAACCGTTACTGAAGTGCTCGAAAAAACCAGACCGAAAATAGATGACGCCTTCATTAAATCACTTGGCAACTTTGCCACACTCGATGCCCTGCGCGAACAAATTAAAGAAAACCTCGCCACAATGGAAACCTCAAAAGAGCAGCAACGTGTCGAGCGAGCAATCATCGAAAAGCTCATCAAGCAAAGTACCTTTGAAGAAATACCCGACCTCTTAATAGAAGCGGAGCTGCAAAAAATTCTCTCACGCGTACAAGGACAGGTGGCTGCTCAGGGGTTAGAGTGGTCAACCTACATTGAGCATCTGGGTAAAAATGTGGAAGAGCTGAAAAAATCATGGTTGCCCGAGGCGCTCACTCGCGTACAGGCGGCACTGCTGGTGCGTGCTATCGCCGACGAAGAACACATCGAGGTAACCGATGAAGAAATTGAAAGTGAGCGTACCCTCATTCTCGAGCACTACTCAAAGCCCGAAGATGAAGATATTCGCGAAGAAGTGAAGAGCCGCGACTACGACAGCCACCTCAAACATCTCGTCCTGACACGTAACGTTATGGCACGAATGGTTGAGTTGGCCAACACGAAGTAATGTACTTTGGCGCGCACATTTCAGCCGCAGGTGGCATTGACAACGTACCGGAACGCGCAGCGGCACTGGGTTGTGAAGTGGTGCAGTTCTTCAGCCGTTCTCCGCAGGGCGGTGCCGCGCCAGTGCTCACTCCTGAAATTGTTACCCGCTTCAAAGCAGACATGAAACGATGCAACCTTCATGCTGCCTACATTCACACCCCCTACTTCATCAACTTTGCTTCAGAAAATAATCGCATTCGAAACGGAACCATAAATATTATTCGCGGCGAACTTGAACGCGGATCAATGCTTGGTGTTGACGCGGTGATGACTCACCTTGGTTCGGCAAAAACAATCGGCCTCAAACAAGGGCTGGCAATGACGATTGAAGGGCTTGTTTCTATACTGAAAGACTACCGTGGCAAAACAAAGCTGCTCATTGAAATTGCCGCTGGCGCCGGAGAAACGCTTGGTGACACCTTTGAAGAACTGGCAACTATCATTACGGGCGTTGAAAAAAAATTGCATAAAAAAAATGTTCTCAATATCTGCCTTGATACCCAGCACCTCTTTGCTTCAGGGTACGACATTCGTACGCCGCAAACACTTACTAAAACACTCAATGCGTTTGACAACATTGTCGGACACTCTCGCCTCAAGCTCTTGCACCTTAACGACTCAAAAACTAATCTTGGGTCGCACGTCGACCGGCATGAAAATATTGGCGCCGGAAAACTTGGGAAGAAAACAGTTGCGGCACTAGTGTCAGAACCGCGACTTAAAAAAATTAATTTTCTTTTGGAGACACCGCGTGACAGCAAAGGGACAGAAATTATTCGCGAACTGAAATGGCTAAAAGCGTTACGCGATAAATCGTAGCTTCGCAGCTGGACAAAAGGGGTTAAATTGTGCTACACTAATAAAAAGTGAGTAACACAAACGCCGCCATTCTTCTGAAACTTTCTTCTGAAACAAGCCCTGTTCAAGCGCTGGCGTGAACGGGGTCGTTTTATCTCTACAACAAATAGCTTTTACTGTATGCCGTCACTCCGTATTGCAACTCATCACGCCCGCCGACTTTCGCTTCCGTTACTGACGGCTGTGCTCTTGGTTTGCGCAGTTGCTACTACGCCGCCCACGTATGCGGCAACGTACGCGGCACAAAAAATGATTACTTCGAAGGTGCCAACAACACTGACACAACTTCAACCCTACACCTACGCTATTGGTTTTAAAAATATTGGTTCGACCACATGGTCAAGCGCGGGTACCGATAGAATAACGGCCAAGACAACTCAAAATGTCCGCTATGAACACTGGTTCTCAAGCCACCTCTGGATAGACAAACTCACCGTTACCTCCATGACGCCAAACACGGTTGCGCCGGGACAGGTCGCCTATTTTAACCTACCGCTTGAGGCGCCCCAAAAAAATGCCACTTTCAATAATATGTTTGCCGTCTTTGCTGGAGACAAAAAAATTGAGGGGTCTGACTTTAGCCTAACCTTAACCGTTGGTAACACTGCCTCCTCGACCAATACCCAAACAACTTCTACCCCAACAGCAAGCGCGCCGGCAGCAGTACCTACACCAGTGCCAACTTCTTCGGCAACAACAGCAACCGCAGACACATTGCGGACAAATCCGTATGCCACTGCAACGCCGCTTATCAAATCTGCTCAATCACTTTCTCTTCAGGCAGGTGCCGCTGCTACCTTTACTATTGGCATAAAAAATACAGGGGATCGCAACTGGAGAAACGTCTCACCAAGTTTGGTTGCGCTCAATTTTGACCCTTCCTCTACTGCCAACGTTTCTTTTAAAGACAGTTCATGGGTTTCAAGTATCGTCATACTAAACCAGTCGGCACCACTCACGCAGCCGAGCGAACTTGGCTTTTTCTCTTTTATCATCAAGGCGCCGACAATGGGCGGACAGTATAACCCTGAGTTTTACCTGACCCTAAACGGAGACACGCTTATTGAAGGGTCACGCTTTCACTTGCCGATAAGTGTCGCAATGCCTGCACCAGTGGTAACACCATCAGCACCACCAACAACCACCAGTTCACCAACGATCGTTTGTATTGCCGCCGACCAAAATCAAGACCTCGAACAAGATCCTGGTAACCCGTCAGAAAGTGGCCTCTGTCAGCCAAGCCATACGGAACCAATTATGCGTGTCGGGATTGATAAACTAGAAGGACAGCTTGGTGTTACCGCAAACCTTCCCTATATCATTCGAGATAATGCTGGAAAAGAATTTGTAAAAGTTGCGGCCGGTATGACAACCTTCCTCTCGTACAACGCTGCAACTGGAGCATACACTGCGGTAAGCCCCGGTCCGCTCATTACCTCCCCTTTGCCGCTTCAGGTTGTTGCGGCAACTGACCCAAGTATCATTACGCTTACCACCTTTAGCAACCCTGTCGCCTACCATCCGGGATGGAATGACAATACCTACCGTGGCGCCATTGAAATTCGCTGGTCAGAAGCAGACCAAAAAGTGTGGATTATCAACGAACTCCCGATGGAAGATTATCTGCGCGGACTCGCAGAGAGTTCAAATGCCGCAGAGCCAGAATATCAAAAGGCGCTCATCACCGCAGCGCGCAGCTATGCTCTCTACCATCACGATGCCAGCACGAAGCACCTTGCTCGTCACTTTGATGTTGTGGCAACCGTTAGCGATCAATACTACCGAGGGTACGAATCAGAAAAACGATTACCAGCAGTAAGCACCGCAGTTGACGCAACGCGCGGACAGGTAGTTACCTACAACGGTAGCGTTGTGGTTACTCCTTACTCAGCAAGCACCGACGGTACGACTCGGTCGTGGGAAGATGTTTGGGGCGGCACGCCAAAACCGTGGCTCGTCAGAAAACCCGTACCAGAAGATGTTGGGCGACAGCGTTTTGGGCATGGTGTCGGCATGTCGCAACTTGCCGCAAACGATATGGCCAAAAAAGGGAAAAATTACCTCGACATTCTCACTTTCTTCTACGTAAATACTAATATCGCGCAGTGGTATAATTAACGATCGCACAACTTCGCCTCGCGTTCTATATAATACAAAAATCACCCGCACGAGCGGGTGATTTTATTGTACACAAAGGGCAGCACTACAATAACCGCTGCTGCAAATCATCTGGTGGATCAATCTTAAGATGCCGATAGGCGTGTTCGGTAACCACTCGTCCACGCGGAGTTCGCTGCAAAAAACCAATCTGCATCAAAAACGGCTCATACACATCTTCTATGGTTGCTGTTTCTTCTGCTGTCGCGGCAGCCAACGTCGCAACACCAACGGGGCCACCGCCAAATTTTTCTATAATCGTTTCTAAAATGCGCCGATCAACCTCATCGAGACCATAAAGGTCAACGTCCAACATATCCCAGGCAGCTTCGGTAACGGCGGGGGTAATGGTTCCATCTCCTTTAACGTCCGCTACGTCGCGTACGCGCTTTAAGAGGCGGTTAGCAATGCGTGGTGTTCGCCGCGAACGTTCAGCAACCGCTTTCAGTGCCTCGTCGTCAGCGCGTACTCCCAAAATTTTTGCAGAACGACGTAAAATTTGCTCAATGTCTTCTGGTTCGTAAAAGTTTAGACGATAGGTAGCCCCAAAGCGATCGCGAAGTGGAGCAGACAGTAGGCTCACCTTCGTTGTCGCCCCGACAATACTGAACTTCGGCAAATCAAGACGTAGCGTACGGGCGCTTGGACCCTTACCAATGATGAGGTCAAGCGCAAACTCTTCCATTGCTGGGTAGAGTATCTCTTCGATGGTCTTGTTTAGTCGATGAATCTCATCAATAAAGAGAACGTCGCCTTCTTGTAGGTTTGTTAAAATGGCAGCAAGGTCACCCGCCTTAGCAAGAGCTGGGCCGGACGTCACCCGAATGTTCGAATTCATCTCGCGAGCAATGATGTGTGCGAGTGTCGTCTTACCTAACCCCGGAGAGCCGTAAAGAAGGACGTGTTCAATTGATTCACCACGTTTTTTGGCGGCCGCCATTAACACGCCAAGGTTCTCTTTTACCTTGTCTTGTCCGACGTAATCTTTGAGTTCACGTGGGCGCAGGGTCGTGTCCAAAGACTCGTCTTCGTCGTGTGTTTCTGGTTCTATGATTCTATCCATAATATCCTAGAGAGTATCACTTGTCGGTTGCTCACGGCAAATGACAATAAAAAAAACAGAACCCCCATGCGGGGGTTCTGTTTGTAGTGCTGAGAGTAATTTACTCAGCTGACGTTTCGCCACCCTCAGTTGCCGGCTCTTCTGGAGTCGTTGCCTGAGTGTCGCCGTCACCGTCTGCGGGAGCTGTCGGTGTCGACATGTCCTCGCCATCGAAATACATCATAATTCGGTGCGGTTAGGTGAGTAAATGAACACAAAACCATGCGATACTGCATGGTATGAGAAAAGACTACCAGAGAAAACGAATAAAGTCAACCGGAACTTCTTCTCATTAGTCCCGCGAAACAAACTGCTTTCTCTCGCTATTGCTTACTCAGAATAAACATCTAGGCGTCTCAATAATTTTGACCCGTCTTCAACGACTCAAAAACGAATGGCTCGGTGTAAAAAAGAGGGCTAGGTAATTTTTCCAGGTCGTACCACTGCCATTCTCCTCCTTTGTCTGGCTCCATATTTTTTGGCTCACCACTTTTCCAATCAGCGACTAAATTGATGTGAACATAATGTTTCGGAGCGTACCTCTTTACATTCATCAAAAAAAGGAAGCGCACGTTTTGAATCTCAATACCGGCCTCTTCACGACATTCTCGTCTGGCACACTCCTCAAATGATTCCCCATGTTCAAGGTGACCCCCGAGCGATCCGTATTCATTATTCCCGTGGGAACCTTTGCGCTTGTGAAGAAGCACTTTACCTTCTTTAAAAACCATAACAACAACACCGACCAACGGTTGAGAAAGATTTAACATAGTATTCATATTTTAACACAATTCGTCGGCACGCTACGACAGAACTCACTATACGTGAAAGGAGCTCCGCACCGGCATGACTGCAAGTGCGGAGCTCCTCTGGCGAAAGGCGAACGGACACGGTGGCGTCTTCAGGCGACAATGTGTCCGGCAAAGTACGCCGCGATGGTGGCGTCGTATGCTGCAGTATGCACGAACACCTTCCATGCGAGGTGGCGCCGCGCCTCCGGCGAAAGCGGGTTGCCGTCGCGAAGATCGGTCAGCGCCCGGCGTAGTCCGCCGGATCGACGAGGACGATGACGTCCTCGTGATTCTTCGCCGCGGAGCGAAGCATGGCGGGTCCGCCGATGTCGATTTGCTCGACACATTCGGCGAACTCGACCCTTCGCGACGGTGTCCGCGAACGGGTAGAGGTTGACGCAGACGAGGTCGATCGACTGCAATCCGTACTTGAGCACCGTAGCGTGATCCTCCGGATGCCCTCTCCTCCAGAGAATCCCACCGTGCACCTTGGGGTGCAGAGTCTTCACTCTCCCCCCGAGCATCTCCGGGTAACCAGTGAACTTCTCGACCGGCTGAACGACGACGCCGGTTTTGGCGAGTGCCGTAGCGGTTCCACCGGTCGAGATGATTTCAACACCGAGCAGCTGCAAGCCAGCAGCAAACTAGGTAAGGCCGGTTTTGTCACTGACGCTCATGAGCGCCCTTCGAATATTCATGATGTCCTCCGAAACGTTCTCGAATGTGATTGATAAAATGAACAACCGCAAACCTTTTTGCGATCCCTCCAGGTTACGAACTGCACCGCCTTACGCTAATTCAATGCTGGAAGCAAGAGAAATCAACATTACAAGTTGACCAAATAATATAAAATGGAACAAGATGATGTGCTCCTTAACAATAATGTGGCGAGGGTTTTATGCGTTAGTATGGTGCATAAAGCCCTCGTCATATTCAAAACAAGGTCGAGGAGGAGAGAAGCCATGATTGGCAACATCACATTCATCGCCGAAGTAAAGACACAAGCCTCTTCCGGCTGGCGGTCAGAGCGAAGCTGGGATGAGCTCTTTGACATCGCGAACGAACACGGAGACTGGATCTCGATCCACACCGATGCACGCTGGGGCGGGTCGATGAAGCTCGTCAGCGAAGCGTGGCGGAGAACCAGCCCATTCTCGCCAAGGGAATCCACGCAAGCGACGATGAGGTCAAGGCCGCATTCGACGCGGGCGCTACCCACGTTCTGGTAGTCGGACGAATCCCCGAGTACTGTTCGATGAGCTGCCTCATCGAACCCTACACTGTCGAGGAATTGCGGAGAATCCCGGCTGCCTACCGTGCGGTCTGGAATGACCGCGACTTGCGGCTTCTTTATCAACCCGAGAACAGCAAAACAGAAACGTGGGAACAAGCCCGTGCCGCGTTCGGACGAAACTGGCTCTGCCAAGCTAGCAACCTCCGGACCATCGCGGACATCAAACCCGGAGCAAGTGCAGTGCTCGTCGGGACGCGCCTCATTGGATTCGTCCAATCACTCAGATAGAACACAACCGCGCTCTTCAAAGCGCCAAGGAGAACGCCATGTCCGAACCACGGAGAGTAAAGACCGTCCGGTTCAAGAAACGCTACGTGCGACACGCCATCGATGAAAATGATGTCACCTGCTGTGGCATCGACGTCGCGGGAACGATTCGCGCCTTCCGTTCGTACAACGGCAAAATTGAGGAGCGACCGGTCGGAGAAATCACCTGCGCACTGTGCCTTTTTCGAGGGGCCTGGTACCGCGGCGCAAGGGCACCTGCCGCGTCGCCCGGGCACCCGGAAGGAAGCCCGTTCATCTCATCGTCGAAGACGGGTCGGGAGAGTTCAAGACACACTGCCGACTCAACTTCTTCTAATTCCCGGAAGACATTCGGGAAGGTACTTTCGCGGACGTCACCTGTGGGCACCGCCAGAGGCATGCCCACGAGATGCCGTGAAACCGAAGACACCGACGCCCGGGGCAGTTGCAGAAAGCAGCTACCCCGGGCGTCGTCACCAAAAATGAAGATTAGGACAAAAAATATTTTAGCTCCATTGTCTGGCTATAAAAATAAAACAACAATCTCGGCTTTTAAAAATTAATTAACTTTCAAATAGCCCCCCTAACTTGGAGTACTCTCTTTTAGATACGTTGCCATTTGTTCGTTATGCTCATCGTGGTACGGGACACCGCGAAGCATAACGAATAATCCGGCTACTCCTAAAAGGGAAGAACTCATGGTAAGAAGGAACCCTCCGGTTGAAAATATGAAAAAAGTAAGCGATGCGAGAAAGAGAAAAAACATCCCCGCTGCCAAAAAGAACGACCGGCGGCGAACCAAATTGTTCGTCTTTACCTTAAACCCCAACACCACAAAGGTGCTAATAAACGTCAACGAACTAAGCGCCGCCACAATGCCGCTCACGACCCGTATCCAGTTTGGTGTTGCCGGATGCCAGTAAACATAAGGCGGAATAACTTCTTGAATTGACGGCGGGTGAGAAAACACGAGCCCAAAGAGGTAAGCAACCCCGCACGTCGCGACAACCAAAGACAGCATCACCGCAAGGTTTGGTTTGTGCAGCGCGAAGCATACGATATTAAGAACAACAGCAGCACCAACAAGGACGAACAAATCAGCCAGCGACTGAAACACCATAATCCAAGTGAGGTTAGTCGTGATAAGACCGGGAGTAGAATAAAGAAGCCACACAATGGTGAGGACAAAATAGAAAGCAATAAAATACTGGACGCCCGCCGGTGGTGTATGTTCGCGCATCCTTCTTTGATAACGACGATAGAGTCGTAACGTAAGAAATCCTGAGAGCACGCCGTTTACCAAATTTGCAATAGCAATAATAGGAAGCATGGGGTAATGATACACGATGTATGGTTTTTTAAAAATTAGTTTTTTGTAAAAAAGAATGCCGGAAATGCAACAAGTACGTCCCGGCCGATCAGGCACAGTCGCTGCCGACTCAGAGCCAGCCGTTCTTTACGAGTAGAACCGCCGCCTGCGTGCGATTCCTGATCTCGTGACTGAGCTTGTGGAAGATGCGCTTGAGCTCCGACTTCACGGTCTCGCGTGCGACGAGTAGACCCGAGGCGATCTCGGCATTGGTGAGGCCGTCGGAGACCAGGCGAAGAATCTCTTTCTCCCGCTCAGTCAGCTTCAGTGCCGGCTGTGTCGTTTCGGCTGCTATCGCTCGGTACATTGTTTTACTCCTTCTATCATGGTACCTACTCCGAAAAGCAGGTCCGCACTCAACTTTTTTCGAATGACCTAATGTGTCAAGTAAATAAGCTGCTAAATAAACGAGTAGGAAAGTCCTCCTTCGTCCTCTGTGTAAACTTCGGCAGGACATTCTTCGCTTTTTGCTTTTTTATAAAATAGCTGTGCTCTTCAAAATTATGAAAAATGACTGGCGTGCCGTTCGAAGCTCGGAGAGCGAAGAATGGTGGGTCGGCTGGAATCCGTCCGCCAGCTGGCGAACTTAAAACCCTCGGCGCTTTCCAGCTTTCTTGCGAGTACTGATTTTGTGAGGATGCTCAATCAGGCTTTGCTCGTTGAGCAGCCGAAATAAAATCAGTACGTCCTTGGCGGAGGGAAAGAGTTATTCGAGAAAACCGGGAGGTTATCTCGAACGGTTTGGTGGGTCGGCTGGGAATTCCGACGCACTTCGTCTTCAGCAATACGACTCAGTGCTCTGTCCTGGGCAGCACTGGATGCTCGATTGACTCGCATCCATCGGCGCTCGCGGTATTCATGATTGCTTCCACAATCACTCAGCGCTCGCTGCTGCACGTTCGATTCCCTGCGTAATACATCATATAAAAATGACGCCAAAAGAGGTCTTGTTTTTCTGGTGGGACGGCAAGCTCCTGAACTCCCACCAGTAGGTTTTACGGCCTTTTCAATCCCTTATATAGGTAGCCTACCAGGCAGCTGGGCCAGTAGTCAAAAATCCAAAATGGAACAAATGGAACACGAAAACGGGGTATGTACCGTGTTCCATTTTGCTTATTTACTGCTTTTCTAGTGTAGTATCGGCGTACGCTCAAAATTGTTTTGGACAAACGACGATAGCCCGTGCCCGTCGTAATGTTTCAGCAAACCCAAATATGACTGTGTAACCTGATAGAAACGCTCCTCGCTGACGAATCCGCTTTGGACGTTAGCGTCACCAGCTAACAAGCGTTTCATCATCCTCCGACGGGACGTAGTTCGAAGAACGCGATGATGCGGTAAAATAACGTAGCCGAGAAAATCTACACCCTGGCTCAACTGTCGTATTTCCACCTTGCAGGGATGAAGCTCCAATGCCAGAGTCTCGAGTAAAAATGATCGCGTTGCCGCCAATGCATCTAATAGATAATCAGGGTCGCCGTGCACGATGACAAAATTATCGGCATAGCGATAATAATCGCGCACGTGCAGCGTGTGTTTTACAAACTGATCAAGCTCGTTTAAGTATATGTTTGCAAAAATCTGCGAGGTGAGCTTGCCGATGGGAATACCGGCGCCAAGACCTTGGTCGGAACGCCGAGAGAGAGAGAGAGAGAGAGAGAGAGAGAGAGAGAGTGGATTCCGGCCTCCCAGGAAAACTGCTCACTACGTCTCGCAGTAGCCAGAGGAGATCGTTATCACTAATCTTGCGCTCAATCAACGCCAAAAGCTTTTGGTGATTAACGCTGTCAAAAAACTTTCTGATGTCACACTTCAAAACGTAGGCCTGCCGAGTGTAATTACGACTAACACCTCGCAATACTTCAGAAACATTGATGACCGCCAGATGTGTCCCTCTCTCCGGGCGAGAGGCATACGAATGATAAATGAACGTCGGTTCAAATATTTCGGACAAACTTTGCCACAGAGCATGGTGTACCAACCGATCACGTACGCTCGCTTTACTGATAATACGATGCTTCGGGTCGTGAATATGAAAAGTGTGGTATGGGCCGTGTCGGTAAGTTTTGCGAGCCAGATCATCATGCAAAGCAAACACATTATCCTCAAGGAGGCGTTCAAATTGTTGCACATCAGCTTTGCCACGCTTCCCCCGCCTGAACTCGTCCCAGCAGTAAAAAAGATTTGCCGGGCTTACTATTTCTCTATAACTTTTATGCCTTTGTCTCATACCGTAAAACAACAAGAGGAAATACCCATCGTACAAAAACTTTATGATCTCTATAAAACTTTTTACAGCTACTCACTGCTATTTCCAAAAAAGGACAAGTATACCCTCGGTGCCAAGTGTGAGCGTTACATTCTCTCAACGCTTGAATTGCTACTGGCGGCCAGCAGCACTCCACAAACAGAAAAACTGGTACTTTTACGACAAGCGAACGTCAAGTTCGATGCGCTCAAGATTCTCTTGCGACTAGCCAGAGAAATTTGCGCGATAGATGCCAAAAAATACGTTACTCTGCAAACTCAGATTCAAGAGATCGGACGGATGCTTGGTGGCTGGCAACGATCGCTCAATAACATTCAGCAGCCGATACGAGAGCTTGCTTAGTTGCGCAAGCTCTCGCCGGCTTTTTAACAGACACAATCCGAGGAAGGACACGCCACCAGAGTAGTTGTCGTTCGCATCAGCGAGGTTCGCCCTGTTGTCGAAGTAGAGGAAGTCGTCGTTCGAGTTCAGGTAGAGCGAGTACTCGGCGTCCTGCCAGAAAATACCGTTTCCTATCCATTGGCACCGACTCTCGGCCACGTTGACTCCGAGTCTGAATTTTATTCGGTCCCTTCTTTCATGTCCGCCACCCGTCAACTGACAGAGGCGACTGGACCACAGGAAACGGTACGTAGTGTCTGCGTGCTCCATGTACGCTCCGACAATCAAACTCAGTCGAGACTGGTAACTGTCGGATTCCGACACGTTGGTGAGCTACGAGGATTTCGGCGGCCGTGATCAGGATGAGCCAACCACGGTACAAGAGCCTAATCTCAAATGCAGTATAGCAATTTTTTGAAAACGAAAAACGAGGGTGCGACATTACATCACACCCTCGTTCGTAAACTGGGGCATCGGTGGTGAACCGAAAGACCAAAGACCGAAATCCTTGGTCCAAGGTTCAAGCCACCGAAGCCCGAAGACCCTCACTACCCGAGGAAGGACACGCCACCAGAGCAGTCGCCGCCCGCACCAGCGAGGCTCGCCCCGTAGTCGAAGTCGAGGAAGCCGTCGCGCGAGAGCAGGGCGAGCGAGTACTCGGCGCCCCGCCACTGATAGGCGGAGAGGTCGATCACCGGGGTCTTGTAGTCCCGGCAGATGACGTCCGGCCACATGATGGCGCTGAGGATAGTGTTGAAGCCGTTGAGGATGAACCCCTTTGGCATCGTTTCCATCTGCTCGCGTTGCGCGTGAACCGAGTACCCTTGCGTCGCGGTCGGGAACTCGATCAGGGGAACTGGACCCTGCTTCGCCCGCTCGACAAGAATATCGAGCTTGCTTCCCTCGATGACGGTCGTCTGTCCCGTCAGCTTGCCCTTGCGGTAGTTGTTGAAGGGACGAGCTGGGAACTCCTTCTGGTAGGAGCGACCGAGAGCGAGCAGCAGCACATCGTCGAGCGTGGTGCCGTGTTCGACGACTACCATCTGCGGAACGACGTTCGGCAGATGCACGCCCTTCAGAGCGTTCTCAATCTTGGAGTCACTCGTGACCTTCACCTTGAGTCCGCCGATGGCGTCCTCGAACCAGGCAGCCTCGGGCAGTTTCACCTTGCCCTCGAAGGCATCGCGCACCCGCTCGAGACGAGCGACGTAGTCGATGGTCTCCGGTTGAAGCAAGTGGTACGTGCGATTCGCATCGCACACTGCTGCCTTGATGCCCCGGGGCGGGATGCGTCGGCCGTGACAGTCGAAGAAGGTTGCAATAACCTCTTCAATCGTCACCTTGGCACCAGCCAAGATAGCGTGGACTGCAGCGAGTCCATCGCCATCGAAGGCTTCACCGAGCTTGTTCACGAGCGCCTCATCCTGTCCTCTTGTCAACGAACTGTACTTTGCCATGATGGCCTCCTGTCAGGCTGCTTGCCCGATGTTCTGTAGCCGCTATCCCTTGGCCGTTTGGGTCTTTTCTCCTCGGAAACTAGACTGAAAAACATTAGGAAAAGACATCCTAAGATAGCATGTTTATCGCTCTTTGTCCAGTCCTCGGTGTAATATGCAACCGTTAAATTACTTAACCCATTAAACCTATGGAACCATCAAAAGAAGCGATTGAGGAATTCAAAAAAATTTACAAAAAAGAATATGGCAAAGAGCTCGACGACAAAGAAGCCTACGAGTCAGCTTACAATTTGCTGAACTTCTTTAAACTGCTCATGGACATCGATATGAAGGATCGTCAAAAAAGCGTCGTCTTAAAAAGGAGCCTGACGGTTTTCCTGTCGACGGGAACTATAGCTGCATCCTTTGCCACTCCTCAATCAACGAAACGACCGGCTGGCACGATTGGTATGGCCCCAAATGTTTAGTGTGTCAAAAGGCAGTGAAAGATAGCGTTGTGCCTACATTCATCTTCAATAATCGAGAAAGCTACTTTTCGTCATGGAAGCTCAAAGACGAACTAAAAATTAATGCACCGACGCTCAAAAAACTGGTTCGAGAGGGCAAGCTATATGCTAGAGAAATTCTCAATGACAATGGATCTGTTCATGAGTATATATTCTTGAAAAAGGAGAATCCCGATCTCATCGAACATTTTGACCCGATCTGGAAATCAGTCAAACGACACTGAGACAAGGTTCACAAAAAGTGGGCGCGAGAAGAAACAAAGCAGGCGAAAGAGGAGTGGGCGGACCGAAAAAAGAAACTTCGACTATAGACGTTATTTAAACCGAATAACGTCTTGAAAAACGAGTGGTGTTTTATTGTTATCAACCCAGTCCTCTAAGTCTATTGTTTTCTCATGCACATTGCCCACTTAAAGTTAAACGTTTCCCCCTCTGAGCTGACACCACGGGAGTCTGCCGCGCAAAGTAAAACACCCCGCGAGGGGCGTTTTACTGTCTGCTATTTATCACGATCGCCGTTTAAGTCCCGAACCCGTATGGGGCATGGAATTCTTTGGACACGGGTGGGACTTGAACTGCTGAGAACATAATACATTTGGCTCCATTTGGAACCGTATTTTCCTTGGTGGGTCGGCTGGGAATCGAACCCAGAACCTTATCCTTAAGAGGGATCTGCTCTACCGATTGAGCTACCGACCCATATGGCAAATAACATATAGCGTATAGCAAAAACAAACCTTTGCGAATGAAGATGTAGTCCTTCGACTTTGCTCAGGACATTCGACTCGCCAAAAGGATTGCTTGCCATGAGCGAGCGAAGCGAGTCGAATGGTGCCCCCAGAGGGAATCGAACCCCCATCCCTGGTTCCGAAGACCAGTGCTCTATCCGTTGAGCTATAGAGGCGTAAATATAGTAAAACCCTCGAGGCGCAACTACGAAGGCAAAGTGTAAATGGTTTTTTAAATTCTGTACACCCTTGGCTACCAACCAGCGGCGCGAAAGGTGGCAAACCCGGAGACTAGAACGACTCCGGGTGAAGCGCGTAGCGTTTTGCGACGTCGGGGGCGACCACTCCTTCTTTAATGAGGCGGATGATATCGCGATCGAGCGGCTGCATGCCCTCGGCTTTTCCGGTTTGAATGGCGGTAGCGAGTTGCGCAATTTTATTATCGCGAATGAGCGAACCAACCGCTGGGGTCGCCATCATTACCTCTCGCGCCGCTACCCGACCGCCGCCAATTTTGGGCAACAACCGCTGCGACACAACACCGCGAAGTGTCATTGAAATCTGCAGCCGAACTTGATCCTGCTGATATGGTGGGAAGGCGTCAATGATACGATCAATAGTTTGTGCGGCGCTAAATGTGTGCAAGGTCGCCAAAACAAGATGTCCCGTTTCCGCGACCGTGATAGCAGTCGAAATAGTTTCAAGATCACGCATCTCGCCAACCATAATGACATTAGGATCTTGACGTAGCACGTGTTTCAACCCTTCGCTAAAGGAGAGCATATCGGTACCAAGTTCTCGCTGCTTAATCATGCTCTTCTTTGGTACAAAAATGAACTCGACCGGATCCTCGAAAGTAACAATATTGTTTGCCCGCTCGGTATTGATGAGATCAATCATAGCAGCAAGTGAGGTGGACTTACCGTGACCAGTCGGACCGGTCATCAGCACCAACCCTTGGTCAAGCCGCGCAAGGTCGTACATAATCTCCGGCATTGAGAGCGACTCCATCGTCGGCACTGTCGTCGGGATAACCCGTGCAACGAGCCCAACATTGCCACGCTCCAAAAACAGGTTTACCCGAAACCGACCAAGCCCCTCTTTTTCGTACGCAAAATCAAGCTCGCGTTCTTTTAAGAAACGCTCCTTGGATGCGGGACTAATCATACTAAATGCAGCTGCTTCAATATCTTTTGCGGTCAACGGGCTACCTGCAAGCTGCTGCAATTCGCCGTCGACGCGAATTGTCGGCGCGTACGAATCCGCCAAGTGTAAATCTGAAGCACCGGCGCTTACCGCTTTTTTTAGAAAATCATCAATCGCCATAGGGTAGTTATTCTACCACGACTTTGCTTTGAGCGCTGCCCGTGCGGCCGCCTCTTCGCCTTCTTGCTTGCTGGCACCTGTACCCTCGGCGACAAGCTCATCATTAAGATAAATACCAATGGTGAAAATTTTAGCGTGATCCGGACCGGTTTCACTGACAACGCGATAGTTCGGTGTAATCCCGACTTTTTCCTGAGAAGCTTCCTGAAAAGCGCTCTTAGGGTCGCGGTACAGTTCGTGCTCTAAAATGTGCGGCAGTCGTGGCAAGAGAAACTGGTGGATAAATTTTTCTGCCGCGCCAAAACCTTGATCAAGGTACATCGCCCCCACAACGGCCTCAAACGTGTTTGCTAAAATGTAGGTTCTGGCCTTGGGGTTAGTCTCTTTTGCCTCGCCCCGCGACAGGTAAAGGTAGTCGCGCATGTGTAGCTCTTCTGCTACTTCGGCAAGCATCTTAGTGTTAACCAAACTCGCTCGCCAATTGGTAAGGTCTCCTTCTGGATTCTCATAATTTTTATAGAGGTACTCAGTAACCACCAGCTCGAGAACGGCATCACCCAAAAACTCTAGCCGTTCATTGTGACCAAAGGGAAAGGTCGGATTCTCGTTGAGGTACGAACGATGAACGAGCGCCTGTTCCAAAAAATCGCGGTTAGCAAACGTAACACCAAGTCTCTCTTCAAACTGTTCGAGATTATGATTCATGCTGTTCTGTTTTACTACCTTCATCAGCAACCTCAGTCGCCGAATCGGCACTGTCTTTATAAATTGCACCAAGGACACCATTTACGAATCTGCCTGACGACTCACCACCAAATGCTTTGGCAAGTTCGATTGCTTCGTTAATGGCCACCTTAGCCGGCACGTCGTGAGTAATGACAAGTTCAAAAACGCCAATCCGCAAAATGTTGCGATCAACAATGGTGATTTGACCAATCGGCCACTCGGGCGCATACTTGGTGAGATAAGGATCAATCTCCGCTATATGTTCTACCACTCCGGCAACAAGCGCCGAGGTAAAGGTTTCGTCTTCGGCGCCGGGCGCGAACTCTTTCATATTCCCTCGTACAAGCGTATCGAGCCGCTGACGCAAAGCATCGTCAAGGGTAAGTGTTGCTAGCGGTTCGGCAAAATCAAGCTCGTAGAGCGACTGCATTGCGACCGTCCGAGCAAGGTGGCGGTTCGACATCTTAAAGTCTTACTTACGTTCGGTTTCCTTTTTTGCAGGACGAGCAGCGGTGGTCTTCTTGGCGTTGCGCGCCTGACGAACCGAAGCGGCGGTAAGTACTTGTCGTCCACGGTAGGTGCCACAAACGGCACAGGCAATGTGCGGAAGTTTCTTTGTGCCGCACTTATCGCAGGTGGTAAGTGACTTATGCTTCAATGCATTGTGCGACTGACGACGACGCCTATGGGCGGCGGTACGGCGTTGGGCTGGTACAGACATAGACTAAAACTAGTTAGTAAAGGCTAGAGCATCTTACCCGACCAGCGTCACAGAAGCAACCCTATCCCCAGGTTTCTTCATTCGCATGAGGCGTACCCCCTGCGTGACGCGACCAAGTAAGCTTACCGATTGGTATGGGATACGAATGACCTGACCTCCAGTCGAGATGACAATAAGGTCGGGCAGCGGCTCTTCATCGGGGACAAAAACCGCGCCACCAACAAGCGGACCAGTCTTTTTGGTGACGTCCGCAGCTTTTACTCCGCTACCGCCACGTCCCTGCACCTTGTGGTTAGAAAGTTTTGTACGCTTACCAAAACCTAGCTCACTTACCACGATAAGTTCATGCGCGTTGGCGGCTTTGCCGGTTGGTAGCACCCGCATCAGCATCACCTCGTCATTCTCTCGGATGCGAATACCCATAACCCCGCCGGCAGAGCGACCCATTGACCGTACGCCTTTCTCTTTGAAGCGAATCGACTGACCGGTTTTTGTAACAAATAAAATCTCATCATTGCCAGAAGATGGCTCTACCCAGCGCAAGATGTCATCTTTGCGCAGCCTGATGGCAATAAGGCCAGAGCGGCGCACCGCAACAAACTGTTCGAGCGGCACTTTCTTAACAACTCCTTTGCTGGTACCCATCACAAGATAAGAGAAGGTCGTACGGTCGGTAAACGGCAGCACCGCGGTAACGCTCTCATCCGGCACTAGCTGCAAGAAGTTCACAATGGCTTGTCCTTTGGCAATACGAGAAGTAACCGGAACCTCGTACGCTTTCAGCTGGAACACGCGACCTGCGGTAGTAAAGAACAAGAGATCGGCATGCGTGTTGGTAGAAACCAAGTGCGCAACAAAGTCATCTTCTTTTGTGGTAAGACCAACCACTCCTTTGCCGCCGCGCGCTTGGGTCCGGAAACTATCAGGTGGCAGTCGTTTAATGTAGCCACCACTCGTTACCGCTACCACCGTGGGTTCATCTGGTATCAAATCTTCGGAGGTAAACTCACCAACTGGCCCCTTTACCACCACGGTACGTCGTGGTGTTGCAAACTGTTCTTTGAGGGACAGCAGTTCGTCTTTGACGACGTCTCGAATTTTCTTTGCTGAAGCAAGCAAGGTAGTAAGCTCTTTCATAATCTGCCGCTTCTCTTTAAGCTCGTCTTCAATTTTAAGTCGCTCCAAGTTCGCCAACTGCTGCAGGCGCATCTCCAAAATGGCGACGGCTTGCAACTCTGATAACTTAAACTTCTTCATCAAACCAAGACGCGCCTCGTCCTTGTCGGCAGATTTCTTAATAAGCTTGATGACGGCATCAATGTTGTCTTCGGCAATTTTCAACCCCTCTAAAATGTGCGCTTTTGCCCGCGCCCGCTCAAGTTCAAATTCTGCGCGACGCTTAACAACTGTTTCGCGATGCTTAATGTATTCCTCTAGTACCGTTTTCAAGTTAAGTACCCGTGGCTGCACGCCGTCAACTAGCGCCAACATATTAAGGTGGAAAGTCTGCTGCAGTTCAGTGTGTTTGTAGAGTTGGTTCAGGACTTTCTTTGGGTAACTGTCTTTCTTTAGTTCAATCACCACCCGAACACCTGCCTTGTCAGACTCATCGCGCAAATCCCGAATGCCTTCAATCTTTTTATCCTGCACCAGCGTTGCAATGCGTTCAACGAGGGTAGCCTTGTTCACTTGATACGGGATCTCGGTAACCACGATACGGAATGCACCACTCTTCTCTTCTTCAATTTCAGCTTTTGCTCGCGTTACAATCGAACCGCGACCAGTACCGTACGCTTCTCGAATGGCCTTAATGTCATAAATCGTCCCGCCGGTTGGATAGTCCGGCCCAGGAACAAACTGCATCAAATCTTCTACCGTCGCCTCGGCATTATCGATAAGATGCACCGCAGCATCAGCAACCTCGCCAAGGTTATGCGGCGGGATAGAGGTCGCCATACCAACAGCAATACCGGCCGTACCATTGACGAGCAAATTCGGCATCTTACCCGGAAGCACCAACGGCTCTTGGTGAGAACCGTCATAGTTTGGCACAAACTCAACGGTGTTCTTGTCGATATCTGCCAAGAGTTCTTCGGCGATAAGTGAGAGCTTCGCCTCGGTGTAACGCATAGCGGCTGCGCTGTCGCCATCCATCGAACCAAAGTTTCCTTGTCCGATAATGAGCGGGTCACGCATCGAGAAGGGCTGCGCCAAACGAACCATAGCATCATAAATCGCGCTGTCGCCATGCGGATGATATTTTCCCATCACTTCACCAACAACGGTGGCGGACTTTCTGGTCTTACCGTTAGCGCGCAATCCTGTCTGTACCATAGCGTAAAGGATGCGACGCTGCACTGGCTTTAGCCCATCTCGCACATCCGGAAGTGCGCGCGACACAATAACCGACATCGCGTAGTCAAGGTACGACTCTTCCATTTCCGCCACCAAACCACGCGGGGCAATCTGCCCGACGTTTTTGATAATCGTAATATCGCTCTCTTTTTTTTTATCCTTGTCTTTCATAAAACATTACGGTTGTGAGGGAAGGTGTTGGGTTGTAGTATTCTCTAACACTTTTTGTTTTAAACTTTCAATCTCTTGCGGTGTCAGTGTTGGTGCGGTGCTATTTGCCACAGGTGAAACATCGGTTGGTGTAGGGACAGACAACTTTTTTGCATCATCTACCGTTTGCTGAAAGAGTGTAGAAAATTCTCCCACTGTTTTTTGTAACTCCTGCGCTGCGGGGTCACTGGATGGCGGCACCTCAAGCGAAAAACGAAGTGACCACCCCCAGCCTAGCACAACCAAAAACATAAAAACCGAAACTGCGGTATAGAGCGCCATTTTCTTCGTCTCATTATTGGTTGATACTGAAGGGTGCGGGAACGTTTCGCTCATCGGTGACACGACAACCTCTGGTGCTTTTTCCGAAAGCTTCTTTACGCGCTTCTCCGTTGTCGCCGGCCGGCGGCGAGAACTGTCGGTTTTGCGCGACGGCTTTTTAAGCGTCGAGGACGACGAGTTTGGTTTCGTCATTGGGAAGATCTTTCTTGGTCACAGCAAATTTTTTAAGATGCTCGACATTTGCCTGCCCCACTTCTTTTGCAAAAGAGTTCACCGGTTCACGTTTTGGCGCCGCCGGTTCTTTGAAGTGCATCGGAATGATAACCCGCGGCTCAATTTTGTTTACAACCTCGGCTGCTTCGCTTGGTGAAAATACCTCGCTGCCACCAACTGGCACAAACAAAATGTCTACCCCTTCGAGTAGTTCCGCCGCTGTCTCGTCGAGTATTTTTTGGTTACCAAGGTGACCACAGTGCACCCCATCAATCACAAAATGAAAAACGGTTTCCTTGCTGGCACCCGCTGCTTGCCCTTCAACAAGTACCTCCTTTACCTCGTATTCCCCCGGGGATTCAATGGTAAAGGTATCGTCCTTCAAAAAGTCTCTGCCCTTTACTGGGAAGGGGCGCGGGAGAAGCAATAAGTCAGCCGCCGTTTTTGGCATGCGATTACCCGTCGAACCTTCGAATGGATCAATGACAACGGTTGTGTTTTTGCCCTCTATTTTAAAACAATTCTGGCCAAGCCAGGAGATAGTCATAGGTATTCTTGTTGGACCGCTAACCCGCTTATTTTAGCACAAAAAACTGCTTCAGAAAATATTTGGAGGCGGCGCTGGTTCGAACATCAGCACCGCCTCCACAGACTTACTCCTCTTCTGGTAGGCTCGGCTCGAAGACGGGCACTGCAACGCCCTTCTCCAAAAGCGAATTGATGAAATCTTCAAGGCTGGGTCGACGCCAATGCGCAGAAACACGCAAGCGTTTTCTGCCTTCTCTGGTGTCAACCAGCATACCTTTCTTTACTTCGATTTCTTTGGCGATTCGCTCCTTCGCTTCTGCTCTGCTCATCGGTCCGCAGCACCAACTGAGCGTGTACCCTACCCGCACGTGGAGACAGGGAGCTCCGCAGCCACGTCTCCACTTGTGGGTGAAGGTAACCGTACAGAGCTCCTGACACAGAAGAGAGACCTCCTCAGTTGCTCTTTCCATTCCTCTTCCTCTTTTCCAACCCCTTATAAACCTCTTGCTTCTGGTGCCCTGTTGTCAGGGCGGCGGTGTTTTGTGCAAGATGGCACCCCTGCTTTTGATTTGGTCTCGCAAGACCGATTGAAGCGAAATTACAACAAAACCAATAAAAAAGCAAGCCCCTCATTGGGCTTGCTTTTTGTATCCTTCTGTTGCTGATACTTGGGTTATTGATAGGACTATTATTTTAAAAATGGTGCCCCGCCTGCTGGCGGGATAAACGTACCTGGTGCCCCGCCTGCTGGCGGGACTACTGATATTTTATAGGTTATGACAAAGTCATAACTGACATTATTGGTGCCGGAGGAGGGACTCGAACCCTCAAGCCCTTACGGGCACAGGGTCCTAAACCCTGCGTGTATACCAATTCCACCACCCCGGCACGAGTAGGCAGTATATCGCCGACCATTTTTTAAAACAAGAAAAAACGGGCAGAAGGCAACGGCGAAGCCGCCTTCTGCCCGCCGAAGCGAGTTGGTTGTTGGCGGTTCCTCCGCCACCTTGCTAAGCAAATGACTCCAACGCTCACAATGTGATGCCGTGTCATCACTTGCGAGCCAACTTTAAACCCCGACCTTTTATTGTCAAAGTGGCGGACGTATACTAGCAAAACCTTATTTCTTAACCAAAAGCTATGACAAGGGTAATGCTTTTTGGTATCAGCGCGTCGTTTTTAATCGCGCTGGCAATTTCTCCGACTGTCCATGCGGCAACCGTCACTCATGTTGTCATTGCAAAAATACAAATTGTCGGCACAAGCGCCAAAGACGAATTTGTCGAACTTTATAACCCAACTGACGCACCGGTTTCGATTTCTGGCTGGCGACTCAGTAAGCAAACTGCAAGTGGAACAACCGCTAACCTTTTGACCACCTTTCCTGACAGCACTATCGCCAGCAAGGGCGCTCTACGTATTGCAAGTAGTGATTACGCTGGTAGTGTTACTGCTGATCTAACCTACTCAACACAAAATTCGATCGCCGCCGGCAACACCATTCTTCTCTATAGTGACAACGGCAACACCGTCATCGATAAGGTTGGTTTTGGTTCAGCAACCAATGTTGAAGGCTCAGCAGCGCCCAACCCAGAGAGCGGACAAGTATTAAGTCGTCGCTACGCCAACGAACAAATACAAGACACTGACAACAACGCGGCTGACTTTGAACTTACTGGCGCCATTCCAGTAGAAGCACCCCCGACACCGCCGCCAGAAAATCCGACTCCGGTAGCCAGTGGTGGTGGCGTTCCTCGACCGGCACTAGCGCAAACCGGAGCGCTACGCATTAACGAATTTGTCTCCGACCCGGCAGACAACGACACCGAATGGGTAGAACTTTTTAATACCACGACCGCAACCATTTCATCTGACGGTTGGACGCTTGCTAACGGAACAGGACAAGTAACTGCCCTTTCGGGATCGATAAAAGCGGGCGGCTTTTTAGTAGTTACCCAACCTAAAGGACAGCTCAACAATAGTGGCGACGCTATCATTATAAAAGGACCGTCCGGAGAAACCGTCGACCAAATTGCCTATGGCGACTGGAATGCCGGCGAGTCGAACGCACCAGCAGCCAAAGATCCAAACGCTGTTGCTCGCATTGTTGATGGAGAGTCAACCAACAATGACGCTGCCGATTTTGCACTGACGACAACCCCAACCAAAGGGTTACCAAACGGCATCACTGAAGAATCTGGTAGTAGCTCGACAAAAAACACGGTAGCAACCTCTGGCCTTAAAATAAATGAACTTTTACCAAACCCATTTGGTAGTGGGGACGATGAGTTTATAGAACTCTTAAACACCGCCTCGGCGCCGATTGATGCCACTGGTTGGCAGTTGTCGCTTGGCGACAGTGAGCATTACACCATCAACACTGACGATTTCTCTAGCACTATGGTAGACGCGGGGGGCTACTTTGTTGTGCCGCGGTCGGTTTCGCGTATTGCCATAAAAAATTTTGGTGGTGATGCGGTACGACTCATCGCGCCTAACAAAACACGAGCAACTGATACCGCGCGCTACAAAGAAGACGCCCCCGAAAACCAAAGTTTTGCACTCACTGATCAGGGATGGCTATGGATGGCCACTCCGACGCCGGGAGAAGCTAATATTTTTCTGCACAAAGACAAACCTCCCGTTGCTACCCTCTATCTACCAACGCACGTAGCACTTAACGAAGCGGTGGTAATGAGCGCGGAAGATAGTTTTGACCCAGAGCACGAACCGCTAACCTACAACTGGTTCCTTGGTGACGGCGCGAATGCCACAGGAGAAGTTGTTGTCTATACGTACCCCCATGCCGGAACGTATCCGGTAACACTCACCGTTACGGACGACCATGGGAATCAAAAAAAGATACAGCAAACGGTTACCGTTGGCGAAAACGCCACCGCACCAGCTGGTCGCGTCGCCGGCATAAGCACTTCGCACTCAGCCCTTACGCTTAACGAACTGTTCCCTTCCCCGCCAACTGGCAATGACGAATGGATAGAACTCTACAATGATGGCGCGACGCCAATCTCACTTGCCGGCTGGAGTGTTGAAGACGCTAGCGGTCGTCGCTTCACCCTTACCGAACCAAGTTCGATAGCAGCTTTTGGTTACGTCCTTCTTCCTAAAACGCAAACACACATCGCTCTCAACAATACTGGCGACACTGTTACCTTGCTTAACGCAAACGGTGATGAGGTTGATAGTGTAACCTACCCAAGCAGCACCATCGGCACCGCGTATGCCAGAAACGAAGATGACGTCTGGGTTTGGACAACCACCACGACACCGGGGGCCAAAAATACTGTCGACCAAGCGTCCTCGATAACGACGCCGACTGGCGGTGAACTGATTGTTTCCGGCACCGTACTTGCCGAGCCTAATACCTTTGCTACTAATGCGCTCTACCTCACCCACATCACAGCAAGTAGCGGCATCGAAAACTTACGCGTCGATCTTGACCCAACTGTTTCGCTCTCCATTGCCCGCGGTGACCGACTACAAGTTAGCGGCTCCCTCCACTTAGTAAGCGGCGAACCGCGTCTTCGCGTTACCGAAGAGAACGCAATAACTCTATTAGGCGGCGACGACACAGAGCTGGTTGCAGAACTCTACCAAGAAACGGCGGAAAAATTCGGTACGCTTATGGCGGTTGACGGGACAGTTGATAAAGGAAACAGCACTGGCTTTGCACTTATTACGTCCGAAAACAAAACCATTCGCGTGGTAATGCCGGTCGGCGTTACCCAAAAACGACCCTATGCGGTTGGCACACCAGTTACCGTAACCGGCATTCTTAGCCTCTCCAGCGCTGGCTTCCGCCTGCTGACGCGCGACGCCGACGATATTGTAGCTGCGCAGCAACTTACAACGCCCACTACGTCGACTGCAGTGGTTACGGCGCCGCCCGAAACGCCGTGGAGCATCAACTACTATTTGGCAACCGGCATTGGACTTATTGCCCTAGCCGGCGCACTCGCCTACCGCTGGTGGTGGAACCCTTCACCCGTGCTGCCCTTTGATATCATCGACGAAGAAGAAACGGTTTAAGCTGGCATCACACCGCTAACATCTGGTACACTATTATTATGCAACAGATTACCAAAGCAGTCATACCAGCCGCAGGTTTTGGTACGCGATTTCTTCCTGCCACCAAAGCGCAACCAAAAGAAATGCTAACGCTTGTCGATAAGCCCGTTATTCAGTACGTGGTTGAAGAGGCAGTAGCGTCAGGCATTAAGGACATCATTATTATCACTGGACAAAGTAAGCGTGCCATCGAAGACCATTTTGACAGAAACTTAGAATTAGAAACTCGGCTTCGCCACGACAACAAGCGTAAAGCACTTAAAGAAATTCAACGTCTTGCTCGTTTTGCAAACTTCATTTATATTCGCCAGCCAGAACCGCTCGGTGACGGCCATGCGATTCTTGAAGCGTACAACCTGCTCAAAAACGAACCGTTCGCCATGCTTTACGGGGACGAAATTATTCAGAGTAAAACACCATGCCTAGCTGAGGTCATCAAAATCTACGAAGAATTCTCAGCGCCAGTCATAACGGTAAGCAAAATACCCCGACAGCAAGTAAGCCGCTTTGGTATTATTGGTGGCGAACAAATTCGACCAAATCTCCACCTCGTTAACCAATTTATAGAAAAGCCATCCCTTGAAATTGCGCCTTCAAGGCTCGCAAACATTGGCCGCGCCATTATCACCCCAAATCTTCTTAAAACATTAAAGGGTATTAAAGTTAAAAAGGGCAGCGAGCTACGGATTGCGGATGCCTTTGCGCGCTACCAAAAAAACCATCCGCTCTACGCCTATACGCACAGTGGCAAACGGCTGGACTGTGGAGACAAGCTGGGTTTTCTTAAGGCAACAGTCGATATGGGGCTTGCGCATCCAGAACTTAAAGGTGCGTTTCGCAGCTACCTCAAACGCGTATGATGAAAACCGTTCGAAATCTCCTCCCGCTACTCCTCTTCTTGGCCTTGCCGGCACTGGGGCTTGGCTGCCAACAACGCGTCACCCCTAAGCCGGTAACACTTAACTACTGGCGCGTCTTTGACAGTGAAGACACTATGAAAGGCATCATCGACGCCTACCACGCGCTCCATCCGTATGTAACCATTAAGTACAAAATGCTGCGCTACGAAGAGTACGAACAGCAGTTTTTAGAGGCGCTAGCCGAAGACCGCGGTCCGGATATCTTCTCCATTCATAACACGTGGGTCGGCAAATACCAATCAAAGATTACACCGCTACCGGCAACAACCACACTCGCTACCGCAACTTCTAGTGGGCAAAATCCTAATTACGCAATGCAAACTAAGCCCACCGCCAGTCCCTCAACTATCCGCCAAGCGTTCATTGATGCGGTTGGAAAAGACGTCATTCGGCAAAGTAGTGACGGCAAAGAGCAAGCATATGGCTTACCGCTCGGCGTTGATACCCTAGCGCTCTTCTATAATAAAGACATCCTGAACAGTGCTGGCATTGCTACCCCACCAGAAGATTGGACACAATTTTTGCAGGCAGTCGCCCGCATCACTAAACTTAACGAAGCCGGGCAAATCGTGGTTGCCGGAAGTGCGCTCGGCACCGCCAACAACATCCCTCGCTTCTCTGATATTCTCTCGGTGCTGATGATGCAAAATGGGGCCAATATGACAGACGCCAGAGGGTATGCAACCTTCCAGCTCGTACCGGCACAGTTCCCAAACAAAACATTTGTACCAGGACTTGAAGCGTTGCGCTTCTACACCGATTTTGCAAATCCTACGAAAGAAGCCTACACGTGGAACAGCACCATGCCGGACGCACTAGAAGCCTTTACTTCCGGTCGCGTCGCCTTCTTCTTTGGCTATAGTTATCAAATACCCATTATCCGTTCGCGTGCACCGCAGTTGAATTGGGCGGTTGCTCCTATTCCGCAAGCAGATGCCGTCAACAACAAAGTAAACTTCGCTAACTACTGGGTAGAAACAGTTTCAAAAAAATCTGCCCACCCCGATCTCGCCTGGGACTTCTTGCAGTTTGCGGCAAAAGCAGAAAACGACCGCTCCTACCTTGCCGCTTCTGGTAAGCCACCTGCCCTTCGGTCGCTCATCGACGAGCAGAAAGGTGACGCTCTTCGTGAACCATTCGCCTCAGAACTGCTCACTGCACAAAGCTGGTATAGAGGAAACGATCCAGCGACAGCGGAAGCATCCTTTGATGACCTCATTACAGCAGTCGTTAATGGAACGACCGACCTGAAATCTGCCGTCGCCAACACTATCCAGCGCATTAACCAAACTATCCAATAGGCTTATGCTGAGTCGTCAACAGTACTACAGGTTTATCATTCTGCTACTCCTTCTGGCGCCGGTCGCTTTTGCTTCAGCTGACAGCGGACTCATCCCTCAGGGCTGCGCCGACTTCGGTGCACCCAACTGTGGCATTACCGATTTTATCCAGCTCGGTCTTAACATCTACAATCAGATTCTACAAGTCGTTGGTAGCGTTACCCTCCTTGTCTTTGTCTATGGTGGACTCATCTGGATGACTTCAACCGGTAACGCGCAACGAATTGAGCACGGGAAAAAAGTTTTTGAAGGTGCCCTTATTGGACTTCTTATTATTTTTGGCTCTTGGGTCATCATCAATTTTGCTGCAACCGCGCTCACTGGTGGCACGCTTGGTGAACCAGCAACCCTTTTTAACAACCCAAGTAACTCAGGATTTGAACGACCGGTTTTGGAGGTACCGAGATCGTAGTGCGCGCAACCATTGACCTTGTGTTTGTTTACCGCTACGATAACAACAGTATAATTGTTGAACTGTTAACCCTTAACTCCCGCTGGGAGATTGAGAGGAGGTGATACCATGAAGAAACAACTCATCAAACGACTCGCGGCAACCGGTGTTGCAGTAGCAATGATGGCACCATTTATCGCTTTGGCGCAGAGCACTAGCGGAACGCTTTCCCCTGACGATCTTGGGCTCAACGACATCAAAGACAATATTGGTCTCGGTGACGCCAATGGCGACGTTCGCGTCGTTATCGCCAGAATCGTTCGTGTCCTCCTCGGCTTCCTCGGTATCGTCGCAGTGTTAATTGTTCTCTACGGCGGCTTCCAGTGGATGACGGCGGCAGGAAACGAAGAGCGCGTGTCCTCGGCTAGAGCAACGTTGACTGCGGGGCTGATCGGTCTCATTATTATTTTGAGCGCCTACGCAATTGCCAGCTACATCATTAACACGATTCTTGAAACGACGACAGGCGTTACTGCCTCATAACCACGTTATACTATCGTTCTATTACACCCCTCGCCTTTTTTGGTTGAGGGGTGTAATATTATCTATAGAATTCCATGTCCTTTGCTGCTAAAAAAACCGTACTTGCTTTTCCTCTCTCGCTACTTCTTGTCGGGGTGTTTGTTGTAGCACCGGCGTTTGCGCAGTCGCCTTCCCCAAGCAGCGAAAATTACGGCCTGAACAAAACAGCTGAAGAGGCAAGCTTAAATGTAGATAGAAATCTTAACGAAATCATTGGGGGCATCGTCAAAACCGTTCTCGGTATTACTGGTGTTATATTTATGCTTTCTATCTTTGGTGCTGGTGAAATTTGGTTAACAGCCGAAGGCAATGAGGAAAAAATAGAGAAGGCTCGGACAACTATCTTTAACTCTGCTATCGGGGTGATCATTGTCTTTACTGCTTATATTGGCACCAACTTTCTGATCAATACGATCCTCTGCACAATTGGCGTAACAAGCTGTAGCTAAAACTATGAAAAAAGCAACCAAACAAATCTTCTACGCGATTACTCTTTTTTTTGCGTCACTTCCTGTTGGGACATCAGCTGCGACAACAGGCGCTAACGGCTTACCGGGTCTCATTCAAAACAGCTATCAAGAGGTAGCAAACAGTGCGGGTCTCCGAACTGGGGCAACCACAGATAAAATTACTCCTCTAGAAATTTTTGGGCTGTACCTTAATATCCTTGTTGGTTTTATTGGTGTGCTTTTTATTGTGCAAGTTGTCCACGGCGGTATTTTGTGGATGACCGCCGGAGGCAATGAAGAACAAGTAGAGCACGCCAGAAAAAAAATGATTAGCGCCACTATAGGAGCAGCCGTCATGTTCGGTTCTTATATTCTTACCTACTTCATCCTTTCCCAAATTGCTTCGACTACTGACATAGTCGGCTTTTAGTTATGGGACTTCGTACTGCAAAAATAGCCATCACCACATTCTCTCTTATGGCACTGCTTGTTCCACCAGTGGTGCTGGCCGGTCCCTTGAATGCTAGCTGCGATTCAGGTACCGACCCCAAATTTAGCACCGTTCTCAATCGCGTTGCCTGTGACGCCGGACTTATTCCCTCGTGGCAAAACGATGGCATTGGAGAAGACACCCTCCTTGGCATTGTCGGTTCTCTTGTAAGCCTGACTCTTGGTTTTGTCGGTATTGTCTTTGCTATTCTTACCATTTACGGCGGCTATCTCTGGATGACCGCTCGCGGCAACAAAGAACAGGTAACCGATGCACAAGATTATATCCGCAACTCAGTGATTGGTATCATTATTGTTTTGGCTACCTTCTCGCTTACCCAGTTCGTTGTCACGCAACTCATCGGTGTGGTAACCCAAGCTAGTCCTGGTCTATGAAAGCACGATTACTAAAAAGAGTAGCTGTCCTCGTTGTCTCCTTTGTCCTTCCGCTTATAGTATTGGCACAGACAACAACACCAAGTCAGTCTGGTTTTGATCATGCGCAAAACAACCTAAATACTTTTCAAAACGCAGCGCTTCTCAACCAAACACCACAGACTCCCCAAATCATTATTGCACGTATCATTCAAATAGCCCTTGGCCTTATTGGTATCGTATTTGTCCTTCTTATGGTGTACGCCGGATACCTTTGGATGACCGCTCGGGGTAATGAAGATCAAGTGGAACGTTCCCGCAATCTTATTATTCAAGCAATTAGTGGCGCCGTTATCGTCTTTCTCGCCTACTTCATCACCGCTTTTGTAGTACAGCGTATTGGCGAATCAGTCTTTAGGCCAGTGTTCTACTAGCTCATATATGCGACTAAAAAAAGTACTTGCAAGCATTCTCGTTAGTTCTTTCTGCCTCCTTGTAGCAACACCGGCACTCGGCACAACAGACCCCCTCAATCAAATCTACGATAACCTCCGACCTATCGGCAGTGTCTACGGACAAAGCACACTTTTGAATAGTCAAAACACTCAACAGATACTGATTATTCGCGTTTCCAGAATTATTCGCGTTGCCCTCACTTTGCTTGCTATTATTTTTGTCGTTTTGATGATTTACGCCGGCGCGCTGTGGATGACAGCAAGAGGCAACCAAGACCGTGTAGAGCAAGCCCAACAAACGCTTCGCAATGCCCTTATTGGTCTCATTATTATTGCCGCCTCTTACGCAGCAACAGATTATCTGGTTTCTAAAATTTTAGAAGGAACTATTGGCTAGGCTGCAAATAAACTAAAACAAGAAAGCGCCCCAATGGGCGCTTTCTTGTTAACTCTCAAGCCGGGTAAAACTAGATAATCAACGCAACAACGAGAAGCGCAACAATATTTAACACCTTAATCATCGGGTTAATGGCTGGACCGGCAGTGTCTTTGTAGGGATCACCAACCGTATCACCCGTAACTGCTGCCTGATGCGCGGGAGAACCTTTGCCTCCATGCGCACCGGACTCAATGTACTTCTTGGCGTTGTCCCATGCCCCACCGCCGGTGGTCATTGAAATGGCAACAAAGAGTCCGGTGATGATAGCACCGATAAGAAGTCCCCCAAGCGCTTCGACGCCAAAAGCAAAACCGACAATAATCGGGGCCAGCACCGCAAGCAGCGCAGGAAAAATCATCTTCCGAATTGCTTCCTTGGTAACGATATCAACCGCCTTGCCGTAGTCCGGCTTACCGCTACCGTCCATGATACCCGGAATATCGCGAAACTGACGACGCACTTCTTCGACTACGCTGCCCGCAGCATCTCCCACTGCCTGCATAGCAAGCGCAGCAAACCAAAAGGTAACAACACCTCCGGCGAAAAGTCCGGCGATGATCGCCGGCGTGCTAAGTGAAAAAGTAAAAAGGGAGCCAGTCTTCTCAACCGCATGCAAGTAGTCCCCAAAAAGTACCAAAGTCGCGAGTCCTGCCGAGCCGATAGCGTACGCTTTCGTAACCGCTTTTGTGGTGTTACCTACAGCGTCCAGTGGGTCAGTAACGCTACGAACCGCTTCTGATAAATGCGCCATTTCAGCAATACCTCCTGCGTTGTCGGTAATAGGACCATAGGCGTCAATTGCAACAATAATACCGGCAAGTGAGAGCATTGCCATCGCCGCTACCGCAATACCAAAAAGTCCAGAAAGATAATTCGCCCCGAGAATACCAAGCACAATGACAATTACCGGCAACACTGTCGCCCGCATTGACAGCGCTAGTCCCGCAATAATGTTCGTACCATGACCACCAACCGAGGCGGCTGCTAGTTTTTGTACGGGGCTATGTGTTGTACTAGTGTAGTACTCAGTAATATAGATAAGCGCACCCGTAACAACTAAACCAATAAGTGCGGAGAGAAACACTGCTTTGGTCGAGAGACCAGGAATACCCGCAAGGAGTTTGTCGGTCACTGGCCAAAAACCAATGGCAGCTAGTACACCGGCAACGATGAGCCCATGATAAAGGGCTGACATAATCTTGTCCCCCTTTAACCTAATGAACCACGAGCCAACAATTGAAGCAATGATAGCAACCGCGCCAAGCGCCAATGGGTACAGCACCACTGCGGGGTACGCTGGATAGAGAAGCGTTGCCAACAACATAGTTGCGATAGAGGTCACCGCATAGGTCTCAAAAAGATCTGCTGCCATACCTGCACAGTCACCAACGTTGTCTCCCACGTTGTCCGCAATGACCGCCGGGTTTCGTGGGTCATCTTCTGGAATACCAGCTTCAAGTTTACCAACAAGATCAGCCCCCACGTCTGCCGCTTTCGTAAAGATACCACCACCAAGACGAGCAAAAATAGAAATTAAGCTGCCACCAAAGCCTACCCCAAGTAACGCATGAATATCCCCCGTTGCTAGATAAAAACCGGCCACCCCAAGGAGGCCCAATCCCACGACTAAAAATCCAGTCACGGCACCACCGCGAACGGCGACACGAAAAGCGGCTGCCAATCCTTCCTTGGCTGCTTCTGTTGTGCGGACATTTGATTTAACCGAGATACGCATCCCGATATATCCGGCCAACGCTGAGAGGCAAGCGCCTACAACAAATCCTAACGCCGTTAACCAAGAAATAAACAACCCAATAAGTAGTGCTACTGGAATTGCCACCGCAAGAACGCTCGTATACTGACGTTTTAAGTAAGCACGGGCACCCTCTTCGATGGCCGAGGCAATACTTTGCATTGTTTCGTCCCCGCTCGGTAAACGTAACAACCATCTAATCAAAATACCACCGTAAAGCACTGCTGCGGCACCAGCCAAAAGGGCAAACACTATTGTGTAGGGAATATGCATAGATACGAAATAATAAATAAAGTAACGTTACGCGTTTGTTTCTTCGGTCGCCGGCTTTTCTTCTACTCCTTCTGCTTCTTTGTCAACAGAATCAGTAGTACCCACCACTTCTTCATCGTCATCATCAACAGCTGGTATCACTGTTGTTTCTCCGTCCTCTTCAATTTCCTGCAACTCCCCTTCCTCAGAACGAATATCAATACGCCAACCGGTAAGTTTTGCGGCCAAGCGTACATTCTGCCCACCCTTACCAATCGCCAGCGAAAGCTGATCTTCGGCAACGGTCGCCACAGCGGTGTGTTCGTCTTCGTCAACTTCAAGAGTCAACACCTTTGCGGGAGAAAGTGCATTTGAGATGTAGCGAATGGGATCATCGCTAAATTCAATGATATCAATTTTCTCGCCAGCAAGTTCGCTAATAATGGTTTGCACTCTGGTACCGCGTTGACCAACACAAGACCCAATCGGATCAACATTTGGGTCAACTGCCGCAACGGCCACCTTAGAACGAGCACCAGCTTCCCGGGAGAGACCTTTAATTTCAATAAGCCCATTTGCGATCTCAGGAATTTCCATGGCAAACACCTGCCGGACCACCTCAGGGTGAGAACGCGACAGTAAAATTTCTGGACCTTTTGGCATCTCTGAAACCTGCAACACGTAGACGCGCAACCTATCTCCAACATTATACCGTTCTCGCGGCATCTGTTCTTCGAATGGCAGTATGCCTGTCCCTCTTCCGAGATCCATAATAATCGTTCGTCCATCTCTTCGCTGGACGGTTGCCGTAATAACCTGATGCACCTTGTCTTTGTACGCTTCAAAAACGTTTGCGTGCTCAGCTTCTCTAATTTTTTGAATAATTACCTGCTTTGCGGTCTGGGCCGCCATGCGCCCATACTCTCCAGGAACCGAAAGCTCAGTACGAATCTCTTCACCAACCTCTGCACTATCTTTCAGCTCTCGTGCAGCAGTCAAACCCAAATGCAATTTTGGATTATAGCGAAACTCTTCTTCCTCCTCAGGGCTCGCACCACCCCCTTCTTCTTCTGCTCGAGCTTCAGCAGCTTCAACTAACGCATCGTCTATAACGGTCTTTACATCAAATACATGCGTCTCGGCAGTATCTAAATCAAAGCTTACCCTAATATTCTGATTCTTCTCTCCAAAATCTTTTCGGTACGCTGCCGCAAGCGCTGCTTCAATCGTACCCACAATAGAAGCAACCATCAGCCCTTTCTCCTCGGCGATCTGTTCAACTGCCGCTTTAATCGGCGAAGCTGTTGTCATACTCAATAATGTTAGCCCTGCGGGGGCAAATAAAAAACTCATTCTGAAGAATGAGGTCTATAACTAGTCTACCCTAGTTATGATAGAAAAACAAGTTGCCCTTCGCCCACCGACCGAAAGTGCTTGAGGCGAGGCTTTCTCCCTTCGGTAAAATAAATAGCGACCACATCAATACGGGCAGCAGCAATGCTAGGATGTCTATTCAAATAGGTCGCCAGTGCTTGTTCAAGATTACGAATTTTCCGACTTGTGACAGAGGCTTCTGGTGTGCCAAACTGCGCACCGCTTCGCGTTTTTACTTCTACAAAGACAATTTCTTTTTTGTCGCGGGCAATAATATCAACTTCGTGGTGTCCAAAGCGGGCATTAGTTTCAAGAATGGTAAATCCGCAATGCCTCAAATAATGTCGCGCCAATGCCTCCCCTTGCTCCCCAACTGCTTTTCTCCCCTCCATACTTCCGCTACGGCAAGTACTTTCTTTTTCGTCGATCTTCTTCTTCGGCAGCCGCTCGCAGTGGAATTTCTTTCCAGGCAAGCACACCAAGGTACGCCCCCCAAGCAATTACTGCGAGTAGCAAGAGGACAATCCAGTAACGCGAAGAAAACCATGGCGTTTGCTCCTGACGGAAAAAGAGAAAGATAAGCGAAAAAATACCAAAATTCATTGCCGCCACACCAACTCGTTGCCACCACTTTATCCAGGCGGGCAACAATGCTTTTTTGTAAGAGATGCCAATCCTCAACGCTGCTCCCCCAAAGACAAGAAACAAGCTCACAATGAGCCAAAGATAAAGAAACGAAGGGCTCAACGGTCTCGGAAAATTGACGAACAAGTAGGACGGAGACAAAAACTGTAACAAATGTATGGTCATATCAATGAGGTAAAGAGGTTGGTCATCTAGTGTAATACAACAAAAACAAATTAGGCAAGCCGGAAAGAGCAACGATGAATTGGGCTTAAGCCATAACGGCGAATAGCTCGCCGATGCAAGACCGTACCATAACCGACGTGTTTAGCAAAACCATAGGCAGGATAGCGACAATGCAACTTTCTCATCATACCATCTCGATGCACTTTAGCGATAACTGATGCCGCAGCAATGGTCCGAACGTCGGTATCCCCACCCTTCACTCCTTCTATTGGACAACGGTACCCGGCAAGTGAAAAGTAATCAGCTAGCACGTAATCTGGTCGAACTCTCAAACCGTCAAGTGCGCGAATAAATGCTACGTTGTTTGCCTTCGCAATGCCTAGCCGGTCGATTTCTCTTGCGCTCACTACACCAAACGCGTAGGCAACTGCGCCGGCAATAATCCGCGACGCATAATGTTCTCGCTGTTGTGAGCGTAAAGCTTTCGAATCTTTTAATCCGCCAAGTTTTACGTGTGGCCGTAAAACCAGTGCAGCCGCGACAAGTGGACCAGCAAGTGCCCCTCTTCCAACCTCGTCAATACCGGCAATAATTTGGTAACCTTGCCCTCTACGATATGATTCTACCGGCCGAAAACTTGCCATAACGAAATTACGCGAACTGCTCTGGAAGCTGATAGCGCCATTCTGGTTGCCAGTGAAATGGTTCGTTAACTACTACCTCAAGTGGCCGATGGTTTAGTAAATATTCAAGGCCAAATTGTGTGGCCCTATGACCAATAATCAAAATGTCTCCCTTTTCGTGTCGCCCTTGCAGCTCTACCAAAAAATTTTTCATACGAGCAACACACTCGTTATAGCTTTCACCATTAGGAAACGGGGTTGTAATTCGCTGCGCTCGCTGTGCTTCTACTTCCCCGCTTGGATAACCAGTGAAATCCCCATAATTACACTCAATCAAACGCTGATCACAAAGTAAACTGACCGCAGAAACATCACCAAAAGCAAGAGGACCTGTTTGATAAGAGCGCTGCAGCTCAGAGCAATACACGGCGCGCAAGGGTACTCCTTTGTATCGCTCCCCCAACTCCCTTGCCCGCTGTTCGCCCAAAGGTGAAAGTGGTGCGTCAGACCAACCAGAAGAAATACCCGCCTCATTGTCAGTGCTCGTTGCATGCGCTGCAAAAAGTATAGTTCGCATAGCAACAAGGCAACTTCTCCGTTAAGTTATCCTATAACCCCGTTAATTTTTTGACGTAGTAAAGCCTCTGACTGTACGCCAACAATCTGATCATGCACCTTGCCGTCCTTAAAAATCAAGATTGTCGGGATACTCATAATCCCATAGCTTCCGGCCGTTGTCTGGTTTTCATCTACGTTAAGCTTTCCAATGGTAACTGGCTTATCAGCATACTCCCCTGCCAATTTTTGAATAATCGGTCCCATTACCAAACAAGGGCCGCACCACGGAGCCCAAAAATCAACAAGAACAGGTACCGAGGATTGCAACACTTCGGACTGAAAATTTTGATCACTCAATATTTTTTCTGCCATAGCAATAATGGATATTAGTAATTAACAAAGAAAAACCAATAAGGTAAAGATAGCACTGTTTACTACAATTGTTCAGTACTCCGTGTTTTGGTCAATTAGTATCAACGTGTTAAAGTCTACCACTAAACTCAAAAAACAGATATAAAAAATCTGATTCACTAATAAACCTTCTTCTTTGAAAGGTATAGGGGTATCTCTACTCGGCAAAGCAAAAAGGCGCGCGCCGAAACCTTAGTTTAAACAACAAAAGCCTGCTAACTTAATTTCTCTTTTACTCTTTTCACCACCTCTTCAATTTTCCAGTCCGTTTTTATTAGGTATTCGAATGTGCCAAGACTCATGGCCTCAGCTATTTTTTCATTGCGACTTAGAGTATTGAGAAGAAGTACTTTTGCATTTTTGCCCCAGCGGTCTTCTCGCAATTCCTTCAACATGGTAATGCCGTCCATTTTGGGCATAACTATGTCAAGTAAAATAATATCCGGCTGCTCTTTAAGAGATATTTTCAGACCTTCTTCTCCGTCATGAGCTTCTAAAATCAAAAACCCTCTCGAGTAAATTTCTCTACAAGCGCTTTCAGCGACGCTCTACCATCCTCAATTATTAAAACTTTACTCATAGTTATTCGCGCTTGCTTCCGACGACAAGAAATTTTTGGATTTCTTCAATAATCTCATCAAGCCTGTTTTCTGCTTTTACAAAATATTTCTCCACCCCAAAACGCAAATAGGTTTGTACCTTGTCTGAGCTTACCGTATTAGAAACGACATAAATTGGAATATGATTACCCGGTGACCCAGTCTTTTTGCATTTAGCGGCAAAATCCAAACCGCTTTCTTTGCCCAAAAGATAATGATCAAGCCAAACAGCACTAATGCCACTAATATCTTCTACGTAATTATACGCCTGCTCCGCGTTTCTGGCGGCAAGAATAGAAACACCACTTGCTTCAAGCTTCTTTTTTATAGCATTGAGAAGAGGTTTTTCATCTGCTACGACTAAAATTGTTTTTTCTTTTTTTGTTCAGTCATAATAATATATAAGTATTAATTAATAGTTTCTTTGTTGATATACGCCTTAGAAATTAAATCTTTAATCCCTCGCTGTTCGCGTATGCCAGCAACTGGCCAAGATACAAAATACGACATGTTTTTATGACCAAGTCGTCTCTTGCAATTTATTTTCCAGACTTTCTCCGGTTATCGTCTGTGCACAACAACTGGCAATTTTCTGCGTTAGTTTTACCACCCTCGTGCCAAGGAGTAAGGTGGTCGGCTTCCATTTCAGAAATATCAAACTTTTCTTTGCGGAACGGACAAATGCCCTTTTGTCTTTCGTGTACCTCTCGCTTCATGTCGTCGGTAAATGAATGGCTATTTAAGTGCCGATCATCGCGGGTTAAAATACGGATAGATTCCCGATTTTTTCGTTACATCTTCGTCTTTCATCAATTCCTCAACTTCCGTTTCCAGTTTTTTAGCGTTTAGCTTTTTATCCTTAACTTTGTTGTACAGCTCACCCCAATGCACGCTCGCCATTTCTTTTCGATAATTTGGAAAGGTCTTTCGCACCCACGCAATAACATCTTGGAAGTATGGCCATAACTCGTTAGCGTTTTTGTCGTGCTGCTGTTTTGCCATGTAACCGGCTACTGCGCCGTTATTTGTCCACGAGAGTGCAGTTTCCAAGTATTCTTGTCTGATTGGTGAACCTTTTAGCAGTGATCCGCCATCATTTGCCAAAAGATACGCCGCGCAACTTGTTTTGCTAAATTTCAGCTTTGCGTCAGAAAGCCACGAGTCGGTATAAGCGGCGTTACGTAGTTCTTGGTCCGTCAATTTTTCACCAGCGATATTAATGGTTTTGAACCAGTCCAGTCGTTCTTTGTCCGTGCCCTCGCAGAAGTAAATCATCAATTCGTAATTCAAAATCTGGTCTTGTTCTTCTTTGGTGAGATTATGGAAAAAATAATCATTGAGTGAAAAATCGCCATTCACATATTCCCCGATACTGATAGTGCGCTGTTGGCCATCCAGCATTTCGTATACTTCTTTACATAAAAACTTGACAACCAAAATTGAAAAGATTACTATATCAATAAGTATTGATATAGTTATAATCAATAAATAAATTTATGAAACCAAGGTGTTGTATAGATAAAAAATCAGTTGCCAATTTGTCGCAAACTGTTGAATTTTTGAAAATAATCAGTGAAGAAAATCGCCTGAAAATTCTATGCCTTTTACGAGGTGGAGAAAAATGTGTTTGCGACATTTGGCAATATCTTGGTTTAGCCCAAAATCTTACTTCCCATCATTTAAAAGTATTGAAAGATTTTGGGCTGGTATCATCAAAGCAAAAAGGTTTAAAAGTTATTTATTCAATCAATATAAAGGTTATTAAAAAATATTCAAAATTATTAAATAACTATCTAAATTCATATGGAGAATAAAACTATGAAAATTCAAGTTTTAGGTTCAGGTTGTTCGTCTTGTAAAAAGTTATTTGAGCTGACGAAGAAAGCGGCTGAAGAATTGAAATTAAAAACGGAAGTGGAATATATCACCGACATTCAAAAAATCGTTGAAATGGGCGTGATGTCCAGTCCAGTTTTAGCCATAAATGGAAAACCGGCTTTGACTGGTTCATTGCCTGATATTGAAAAAATTAAGGAAATAATACAAAAAAATTTATAATTTGATGTCTGATCATAATTATCCTACAACTTCAAAAAATCTCATCTGGTCAATCAGTATTAATGTGATCATTGTCATTGCTGAAATTATCTTCGGCATACTGGCAAGAAGTATGGCTTTGATTTCTGAGGCTCTTCATAATTTTACCGACATTGGTTCAATGACCCTAAGTTGGTGGGGAGAAAAAGTGATGACGCGTCCGAACACCAGTCAAAAAACTTTCGGCTACAAGCGAGCTGAAGTGATCATTGCTTTCGTAAATGGCGGAGTCCTTTTGGGAGTAAGCGGCTGGGTTTTGATCGAATCAACGATAAGGATTTTCCACCCTGAACAAGTCGCTGGGTTTACCATGCTTATTGTAGCCATTGTGTCGCTAGTAGGTAATGGTATCGCCACCTATTTATTGCAAGCTGGCGCTGATAAAAATTTGAACTTGAAAAGTGCGTGGCTTCACTCGATACAAGATGCCTTATTTTCTTTGGGTGTTGTTATCGCCGCAATCATTATTTACTACACAGGTTGGAACTGGGTTGACCCGATTGTATCAATTTCCGTTTCCATTTTTTTATTTAAAGAAGTCTACGAAATACTGTCCGAGTCGGTAGATATACTTTTGGATTCCGTGCCGGAGGGATTGGTTTTAGAAGAAATCAAGGAATTTTTATCTGGTTTTTCAGGAGTAAAAAACGTAAGCGATCTGCATGTCTGGCAAACAGGATCTAACGATAGATTTTTGAGCGTGCATCTTATCACGAATGAAATAAGCAGTAATGAACGGACAAAAATTCTTGCGGAAATAATAAAATTATTAAAAGAAAAATACAATATTCATCACCCCACGCTTCAAATGGTTTCAGAACGGGAAATAAATGAAATCGGGTTAGAGTGCGGACATTGTAATTAAATACCATGAAAAAACCATCCTTATCGGAATTACTGAAAACTACTTTTTATATCGGAACTATCGGCTATGGTGGCCGGCGATTTTGGCGTTAATGAAAAAAACTTTTGTCCACCAAAAAGAATGGATTTCGGAAAAAGAGTTTATGAACGCACTAAGTCTGGCGCAAATTCTGCCGGGCGCGACTGGCGTTAGCGTAATGGGCTATATCGGTTTTAAACTGCACAAATTATGGGGCGGCATTCTTGCTCCTTTCCTTTATATCCTGCCGGCTGTCATAGCGATGATTGTTTTAGCTTGGGCATATTTTACTTTTGGCAATATTTCTTTTGTGAAAGCTTTATTTGCCGGTTTGGGTGCGCTCGTGGTTGCACTGCTTATAAACGCTACTTTGATTTTAGGAAAATCAGTATTTAAAAAAATAACAATCAAAGACTGGAAAGGTTTTGTTATAAGTTTAATGGCTTTTGTTGGGATTTATTTTTTAAAGTTCAATATTATTTGGATAATCCTCGCAGCCGGAACTTTGGGTTTTCTCCTCTTTTCTTTCACCAGAGAATTTGAAGATGAAAAAGCCAAAAAAGGAGAACCTTTGCTTGTTGAGCCAGATATTTTAAAACGCGAACTATTATCAATGAAAGATTTTGTGCCAGTGATTTTAATAGTGGCAGTGTTCGCTATCGGTTTATTTATTCCTTATACGCGCAATGTCATCATTACTTTTTTTAGGCACCGGCGCGCTTGCTTTTGGCGGAGGTTTTACGACAATTCCGCTTATCCAGCATCAGATTGTTGATATACACAGTTGGCTCACCGTCAAGCAATTTATTGATGGCATCGCTTTGGGACAGATTACGCCCGGCCCGGTTTTTATTACGGCGACATTTATTGGCTATCATGTAGCGACAATCCTCGGTGCTCTTTTTGCCACTTTGGCGATTTTTACGCCATCCCTTACGGCAATGATTGTATTGGCCGATATCCACGGACGAGTACAAAATCTCAAAATTATTAAGGTTATTATCAAGGGATTTTTATCCGGTTTTATCGGCTTGTTGGTTGCCGTTACTTTGCAGTTTGCCTTCAAATCTTTGGCTAGCTGGCAAGCATGGTTGATTTTCTTTTTGGCAATCATCTGGCTGATGATTTTGAAGAAAAATTCTATTTGGGCGATTTTGGGAACGATTGCTTTGTCACTAGTAATATTTTAACGATAAGGAATTTATGGATATTTTTTACCCCGTAAAATTATTAGCTGATTGGCTCACCGATAGCGTCTTTAATTTAGCGACAAAAACGATTCTTGCCGAGGCAATAAACTTTTTCATTTATGACACAATAAAAATTTTCATTCTGCTTTCCGTTATCATTTTTATTGTTTCAATCATCAGATCGTTTTTGCCTCCAGAAAAAATCCGTAACATTTTATCAAGAAAAAATAAATACCTCGGTAATTTTCTTGCTGCAACATTGGGAATTATTACCCCATTTTGCTCTTGCAGTGCCATTCCATTGTTTTTAGGTTTTGTCGAAGCGGGCGTTCCGCTTGGTGTCACTTTTTCTTTTTTGGTGGCTTCCCCAATGATTAACGAAGTCGCCCTCGTTCTTCTTTTAGGGATGTTTGGGTGGAAAATTGCGGCACTGTATATTGTGAGCGGTTTAATTATTGCGATTTTATCAGGTATTATTATCGGTAAATTAAAAGTTGAGGATTTAGTTGAAAGTTTTGTTTTTAATAATAAAATTATAAATTCGGAAAACGGTATAAAAATGGAATGGAAAGACAGAATTTCTTACGCCAAAAAATATACGGGTGACATTATTAAGAAAGTATGGATTTACATTTTAATCGGTATTGGTCTTGGGGCGTGGATACACGGTTATGTGCCAGCCGATTTTTTGGCGAAATATGCTAGTGCAGACAAATGGTATGCCGTGCCATTAGCAACACTCACCGGTATTCCGCTTTATTCAAATGCCGCAGGCGTTATCCCGCTTGTAAGCGCCCTAACGGAAAAAGGCGTCGCTATGGGCACGACATTGGCTTTTATGATGGCGGTAACAGGACTTTCACTTCCCGAATTTATGATTTTGAAAAAAGTGATGAAAACTAAATTGATTTTGATTTTTGCTGGAATTGTCGGGATAGGAATTATTTCCACAGGTTATCTTTTTAATTTGGTTTTGAGCTAATTAAAATGATTTATCAAAACAGAAATTTTTTTGGTGGCGCATTTCGCAGAGCGAAATACGAAATTCGGCAGCGACGGAAAGCGAGGGCGGGAAAAAATTCCTTTCCCCCAACCCCATTCCTTTTTACCCGCCCAAGCGTTCCTTTTTGGTTCTGCTGAGTGAAGCTCGGCAATTAAAATTCGCAGTTCGGATTTTTGTCAAAAAAAGTTCGGATTTCGTCCAGTAAGCACCGCCCTATTGAATTAGTCGCCTCGCCCGGGGCTTCGCCCCTCGCTTCGTCGGGCAGTTTTGCGAGCAAATCAAATGGTGGCGTTTGTTTAAAAAAGTTAGAACCTATTTTGCGGAGAACCCCCACGAATGAGGATGCCCCGCCACCGCCTCGCGGACTCGACGGACACCAAAGAACAATATTCCTTGCTTTTCGGATTTGCCGAAGAAGTTGCCTCGGGGCTTCGCCCCTCGGCATTGGTTTCCGCCAAGAAATTCCAGCCCAAGCCCGCGCCTTTGGCGCGGGCGCGGTCAATTCGGAAGCAAATCAAATTTGGTGGACCGTACCGGGTTCGAACCGGTGACCTCTTGCATGCCATGCAAGCGCTCTACCAACTGAGCTAACGGCCCATAGTCAAGACATCATAGAATAGAAGTTGCTTTGAGTAAATAAGTTCGTGCAAAAACAGTTTGTTCATTATTTTTAATACTATATATTTGACAAACAAGCAATATTTAACTATAGATATTTATACTACAACATAATACTTACAAAATTACAAATACAGCTTTGAAAATCAATGCTCAGAGTTTCACGTGGAACAAAAATATTTAAAACTATTGATATTTTTTACAAAAAAATGCATAATCAATCATTCGTAATCTGCAATCCAATGGAAAAGCAGCCCAGAGGCACAAATAAAGAGATCGGTTTAATTTTTTGGCAACATACGCTGAAATATAAAAAGGCAGCTTTTTTTGCCTTTTCTAGTGTTGTTATTTATAACATAGCTCAACTTGCTGCGCCGTGGCTTTATAGGTCATTTTTTAATATTTTGGTCCAAAATCCTGAAGATTCTTTTAAGAAACTGACATTTGTCCTTTTTCAAATATTGATTATTTACATTATTTCTCAATTATTTAGGAGAATTTCTAATTTTTCCAATATATACGTACAGGCGCAAGTGATGAGTGATTTAGTCAGGACTGCGGAGTCTTATTTGCTCAAGCATTCTCAACAGTTTTTTATGAACAGTTTTGCAGGAACGCTCGTACGAAGAGTAAATAAGTTTTCCCGCGCCTATGAAGATATAAGCGACAAGCTTGTATTTAATGTATTGCCATTGCTTATATCCATTTTGGTAATTTTACCCGTACTCTACTTTAGAAGTATTATTTTGGGTCTCATCTTAACAATCTGGATCGGTATTTTCGTTTTTTTGAGTTACTACTTTGCCAAATGGAAGCAAAAGTACGACATAGCAAGAAGTGAAAAAGACTCTGAAAGTACAGGTGTTCTTGCTGATATCATTAGCAATAGTTCCTCTGTTGAGCTCTTTGCAAGCTACAAACAAGAGGAGAGCCGTTACAAAAAAGTTACTGAAGAACTCGCACAAATGAGGCTATTCTCTTGGCGACTTAACGAAAAAATGGATGCTGTTCATGCAATTTTTGCAACGGTAACAGAAATTGGAGTAATGTATGTAGCTATTTTGCTGTGGCAAAAAGGCGCGCTCACAATAGGAGATTTTGCTCTTATTCAAGCCTACTTTATTGTTTTATTAAATAGGGTTTGGGATCTGGGCAATGTTATCAGGCGATTTTATGAGGCTATGTCCGATGCTGCAGAAATAGTTGGCATTCTAAAAACAGGACATGATATTCAGGATGTAAAAAATGCACCTCCAATTAATATTGACGAAGGAAAGATAGAATTTATTAATGTAAATTTTAGCTATCATAGAACACGGCCGATTCTTCGCTCTTTTAATTTAACAATTGAGCCCGGGGAACACGTTGCTTTTGTTGGACCATCCGGCGCTGGGAAATCAACCATTACCAAGCTTATCCTTAGACTTTATGATGTTGGGCACGGTCGCATACGTATTGATGAACAAAACATTGCCTACGTTCAGCAAAATAGTTTGCGGGAACAAATTGCTCTGGTACCGCAAGAACCCACGCTTTTTCATCGTACCTTATTCGAAAATATCCAATATGGTCGAGGAGATGCAACTGAAAAAGAAATCTTTGAGGCGGCGAAGAAAGCGAACTGTGATGAGTTCATTCGTGATCTTCCTGATGGATATAAAACGTATGTTGGTGAACGTGGAGTTAAGCTGTCCGGCGGGGAGCGCCAACGGGTTGTTATTGCCCGAGCACTTCTAAAGGATGCACCAATACTGCTGCTTGATGAAGCAACTTCTTCTCTAGACTCAGAGTCTGAGGCGCTCATTCAAGATGCGCTTAAAAATCTTATGAAAAATAGAACAACGGTTGTCATTGCCCACCGACTTTCAACGATTATGCAGATGGATAGAATCGTTGTTGTTGAACATGGTCAGGTGGTTGATAGTGGCACCCATGATGAATTGCTACACCGAGAGGGGACCTACAAAAAACTTTTGGACATACAGGCCGGCGGATTTATTCCATAACGTCTGCATTGTTCAAACAATTTGTTTGTTTCAATGTACTAGTACGTGATAACAGTATTGAAACAGCTACTGTTTTCACGGCTCTGTTTTTTCTCGCGATCAAATTTCAGCATGAAGCTCTTCAACGCGATGCAACAAAGAGTGCAGCGCAATAAAAAAAGACCCGGTACAACACGTACCGGGTCTCAAATATTTGAAATCAATGGACGAGCTGGTAAAAAACTTCGTAGAGTGCGCTGATAAAAAAGATGGCGACGACGATAACGTAATGTATGCGGCCAAGAGGTAAGAAGGAATCATAGTTTGGCGTTTTTTTCCTCATCGTACGAAGCATCAACATTATGAAGATACCGTCAATGGCAATGAAAAGTCCGCCCACAAGCGCAATGAGATTAATAAAATTTTGCGCACCGAAAAGGAACGGCACAATAGGGAGCAGTGCGGCAAGTACCCACGCGTTCACCGGCCTCATTTTAAAATCAAAAGTGTAGAGTTCTTTGAGGTCGTAGCCAATAGCAAGGTATGAGGTGAAAACCGCAAGTAGTCCAAGAGCTGCTCCGAACTGCACTACCCCAGAACCAAGTACGGGGATAAGCCCCGAAATGGCGTCTGACGTTACCCCTGTGCCGGAAGCCATCAATACCCCAATGCCAAAAATAATGCTGACAAGAAAGGGGATAGCGCCACCAACGATGATTGCCTCGCGAAGATGAAACCTATTCCTTTTTATCCCATGAAAAATTTGATACGTGTCCGGGATAACCGTATACCCAGCAAGAGAAAAGACAAAAACAGCAAAAATAAAAAATGGTGCCGTCGGGGTAAAGGCGAGCATTGCGGCGCTACCTCGTATGCCAGCCGTTAACGCTATGGCGAGCAAAGAAACAATAAGCGGAACCGTGAGAAACAAATTTATTTCGCCAATTTGCGTCGCCTTACCAATAAGCAAAGCTCCACTCACTACAAAAAAACCAAGCGTCCACGTTTCTACTGGGCCACCAAAAAGTTTACTCAAAAAAATACCGGCCAGTAGCGCATACCCAACCAAAATGCCATTGAGCGCGAGAATTTGATTGAGTGATTCAAAGCGACCAGCAAAGGTACCAAGGTAGCGACGTACGTAACCGGGCAGTCGATGCCGGCCGGGGGTATTGACGATAACTTCTCCGTACGCGAGCTGAACCGTTACCACGGCAAAATAAGCAACCGCGCCGAAGAGAAGAGACCAGTGTACACCTGATACCCGCATAGCAAACGGCAGGGCAAAAAGACCGGAACCTAAAATCATCCCGCTGATAAGTCCAACTGCTGACCAAAATATTTTTGTATGCTCTTTCATCATTTAGTCAAAGGCGCCGACTAAAACTTTCTTAAGTATCTCACTGCCACGTAGCTCACTTGTTTCTGCGTCAGCAACGATAACGCCATCAACCATGATAATACCACGATTTGCGATATCTAAAACACTACGAATGTTATGCTCGACCAACAAGACGGTAAGACCAAAGCGATCACGAATCTGTGCAATGGTGGCAAACGTTTCTTTAACGAGCTTTGGAGAGAGCCCGAGTGACGGTTCATCAAGGAGGAGCAGGCGTGGCACGTTCACTAGGGCGCGACCAATGGCGAGCATCTGCTGTTCACCACCCGACAAGCTAAAAGCATAAGCGTTTTGTTTTGTGCGTAACACTGGAAACGTTTCATAAACCTCCTCGATATTTTTTTCTATTACCGCCTTTTCATGCAGATGGTAAGCTCCAAGTTCGAGATTTTCAGCAACGGTCAGAAGGCCAAAATTGATTCTCCCTTGCGGCACAAAGCCAAGCCCGCGAGTGGCGCGCTTGTGTGTTGGGAGGGTAGTAATATCGTTACCTAAAAACTGAACCACACCGCTGGTAACATCGGTAAGGCCGTACAGTGTTTTTAGTAAGGTTGACTTGCCGGCGCCGTTCGGACCCATAAGTACTGTCATCGTCCCTTCACGAATAGTAAAGGAAACGTTTTTCACAACCGGAATATCTTTGTAGCCAGCACTCAATTCAAAAATTTGCAGAATGTTCATACGCCAAGATACGCCTCAAGAACTCGTGGATCACTGAGAACCACCTCAGGTGTGCCGCTTACCAAAACCCGACCGGCATCCATCACCATAACTTGATCGGCCAAGCGTCGAACGAAGCCCATATCATGTTCGACAATAAGCATGGTTTCTTCTGCGTCGGCACCAGGAGTCGGCTTGCCGCGCATTTCTAAAAGTAGCGTTTCTATTTCTTCTTGCACCAGTGCGGTTACGCCGGCAACTGGTTCATCCAGCAAAAGCAAGTGGTGTGGTTTTAACGTAGCCATAGCGAGCTGTAGTAGTTTGCGCTGACCGTAACTTAAATCAGCAACAACAGTCGAGAGTGGTTTTGTAACCTTAAACCGTCCAAGATGAGCGGCGAAAAAATCTTGTTCAACCTTTTTTCTTTTCCAAATGTTAAACAAGAGACGAGTGTCGTCATTGTCTTTCGCCATCATAAGATGATCGAGAATAGTAAGGTTTCTAAAAAGCCGAACTTGCTGAAAGGTCCTGCTTAGTCCGGCGTTCGCAATGACATAGGGTTGTTTGTTGGTAAGGTTTCGCTCACCTAGCAATACTTGCCCACTATCGACAGGCAAAAGACCGGACACCATATCAAGAACCGTTGTTTTTCCGGCACCATTCGGACCAACAAGGGCGGTAACGCTTCCCGGTTTCACGTGAAACGAGCAGCCGCTGACTGCAACAACACCACCAAAATGCTTTGTTATGTTTTCTACGTGCAGCATAGTTACTCAAGTTCAACGGTTCCAAATAAGCCACGCGGGCGATACAACAAGATGAGCAGCAAGAAAACGGCGTAGAGCAGTTGCCGTGAAGGACCAAGGACAGAAGAGGGAAGATCCACAAAACGCAACGCCTCTGGGAGAAGCACTAAGAGTATCGTCGCAACAACAGTGCCGCGTAGTGACGCCAGCCCACCAACAATAACCACCGAGACGATAAAAATTATTTCCGGTATGTCATAAGCTGTGGGATCGATGTACGTAATATAGTGAGCACTTAGCGAACCAGCAATACCTGCGAGAAACGCGGCGATAGCTAAACTTTGAATTTTTAAACGCATGACGTTTTTCCCGAGCATAGCAACGGCTAATTCGTCATCACGAATTGCGCCGAGTAGTGTACCGTAACGTGAACTGGTTAGCAGCCAAATGATGAATAGTACGATACCTGCAATGGTGACGGTAAATAGGAAAAATTCTATTCTACTTGAAACAACAAAGCCAAAAATATCTGGTCGTGGTATGCCGGGGATACCGAGCGGCCCGTGGGTAAGGCTTATCCAGTTTAGAAAAACGGCATGCGCCACTAACCCAAACCCAAGAGTCGAAAGTGCAAGGTAGTCACCGCGTACATTTTTTGTAAGATACATGAGAAGTGGCGCAAAGAGTGCGGCAAAAATACCCGCAGCTAAAAATGCCAAGGGGAAGGGTACCCCAGCAAGCGTAAGTAATGCTGAAGTGTAGGCGCCAATACCCAAAAATGCCACGTGACCCAAATTGAGCAACCCGGTAAATCCAATGGACAGATTTAATCCAATCGCCAAAATGATGTACGTAGCAATGTAGACAAAAAGATGGGTGAGGTACGGCATAGACTACTCTCGAACACCTTTAGTGACACCTAAAATACCGGCGGGACGAAGCAGCAGAAAAAGAACGAGGACACCAAAAGCAATAGCATCTTTGTAGCCGCTTGGAAGAAACCAAGCGCCAAAATTTTCAACAAGCCCCACAAGGTAACTGCCCAAAACAGCACCCGGAAGGGAAGTGATGCCACCGACAACGGCACCGGTAAACCCTTTGATAATGAGTGCCGTACCCATAAACGGGGTGCTGTTTTGCTCAAGCGCTACTAGCACACCGGCGATACCCGCAATGGCAGAACCAACAATAAAACTTAACTCTTGAATACGCTCGGCATTCACACCACCAATGCGAGCAAGCTCCGCGTGGCCAGCAACGGCTCTAATAGTGATGCCCATTTTGGTGTAGCGCATCACAAACCAAAGTACCAATAGAAAAAAGAGGGAGATAACTACAATGCCGATTTGCCGTGGTGTTACTGTTGCCCCGAGTATTGTCAGTCCTCGTACGGTGGGAAAATAATTTAACGTCTTTACGCTCGATCCAAAGATAAGCAAGATAAGATTTTCAAAAAAGAACATGAGCGCAAGTCCTGCAATGAGCAAAATAGAAGAAGAGGCGCCACGGCGTTTAAGCGGGAGATAGATGAACCGATACGTTCCCCAACCGCTAACGAGTGCAACGGCAACGGCAAACAAAACCGATACGACAAAGGGCAACCCGAGGCGAGTAAATCCATACCATAAACCGTAGGCACCAACCGCCACAATATTGCCATGAGCAAAATGCATAAAACGATTGGTCGAATAGATAAGTGAAAACCCAACCGCAACTAATGCGTAAATTGAGCCGGCAATGAGTCCGTTGGCAATGAGCTGAGAGAATACCATAGGAAAAGAGTAGCAATGCAAACCGCCCCAGCGCAATGCCGGGGTGGAATTAATCAGCGCATGAAACAACTACTAGTTTACAGGAACGTAGGCTCCGTTCTTCACGGTCAACACGTTGTACCCACCTGAGACATCACCCTGTTCATCAAAGGAGATATGCCCTGAAGCGCCATCAAATGAGGTAGTGCGAAGTGCTTTCTCAATTTCTTCGCCAGTGCGTGCCCCGCCAAGAATAGTCAAATTGATAGCGCGCATTGCATCGTACCCTTGCGCCGCGAATGGACCCGGATCTGCACCATCGTACTCTGCACGATGACGGTCGACAAAACCACTAGACCCAGAACTTACCGAAGTAACCGTTAACCCTTCAGCGGCACTGCCAGCTTTTAGAACATCGGGGCTCTTTAATCCTTCGGAGCCAAACAGAGCCGCATTTAGACCAAGCTCTTTCAATTGTTTTAGTGCAGCAACGGCACTGTCCGGGTTATTCACGATAATATAAATGGCGTCTGGTTTGGTATCCCTAATTTTAGTAATCTGCGTACGCATATCTACGTCGTCTCGCCCAAACGCTTCGTTGGCGACAACCTCGCCACCCAAGTCTTTAAACTTTGCGGTCACGACGTCGTTAAAACCAATGCCATACTCTTCGTTACTATAGAGAACAGCCAATTTACGTAATCCGTGATCGTAGACAATCTGGGCGCCAAACGAACCTTGCAGTGTATCCGACGGTATGGTTCTAAAAATGTATGCGCCGGCGTCGGACAGCTTTGGGCTTGTCGACGAGGGACTAATCATCACCACTTTGTTCTGATTCGCAATTGGTGCGGCTGCAAGCGTAGCACCTGAACAAACTTCGCCAACGATAGCAGACACATGGTCAACAGTGACAAGCTTAGTCATTGCATTAACGGCATCAGCCGCTTCACATTTAGTGTCCTCGTACACGATTTCTACCGTACCCGGATTAACTTCTTTGGCTGCCATCTCTACGCCACGTTTAATGCTCTCACCGTAACTGGCGGCTCCACCAGACAAGGGACCAATCCAACCAATTTTAACCGGACCAGCGGGTACTGTTTGTTTTGGCAACAACTGTTGCTGATAAATGGTGTACCCAGACCAGACAACAACCAAGGCAACCACGACACCAGTAAGATATTTCGATGCGGTATTCATAGAAAAACTTAGTAAATGACCTCTCCATAATAGCAAATAAAGCCAAAAAAACAAGGTGAGGTGCTGCTAAGCGATCGCTCCTTTCTGCTATGCAGTCTTTCTATGTACTAGTACAAATTTGTTGAACGTGTACGCTGCGCAACGAAACCTTTTACTACTGCCCGGATAACAATGTTACGAGATGAGTGTTGCCAGGCCATCCGCGATAATTGCCCGAATGGTATGTTCTGCTTCCGGTGCACTGCGCTTGCAACCAAGATTGATACGCATGTAATAACCATTCGGTGTACGGAAGGTATGCAGTGAAGTCAGATTGATACCTTCGTCCCTAAAGTACCGTGATAGCTGATGAAGCAAACCCGGCTTATCTTCAATGGCCAAGAGAATCTGATTTTCGCTAGCGCGATCGGTTAACATTTGGCTCATCTCGTCATATAGGTAGTATGAAGAGAAAAGGTTTTTATTGCGTAATGTTCTGCCGACAACCGAAACGAATCAGCAAACGCTTCGACGTCGCGTTTTTCAACCACCTGACGAAAAACATTTACTTCTTCACTAAGACCGTCAAGAACCTCTTTCGTCTCAGGGTTCATCATTTGGATGTCAGCGTAGAGATGGGGATCTTAACGAAGAATACGGCCAAGAAAACTGAAAGATAGTTTATAGATAGGACTCATATGTTCCATGACATCCGTCACGTTCACCTTCAAGCGCCGCAGGAGTCCCGCCATGATAAGTACATTGGCATGAATTAACCCTTCGATGATCACCATATTTTTATCCTGCTCTTCTGGCGTACTTACTTTACTGTGAGCGCCAGTCTTTTTCATAAAGTCCTCGAACCATGTCCGCCACTGCCGTAAACGTGCCTGACAAACAATTACGGTTTGTCCTTCCCAAAGTCTTTTTGTTGGTGCGCACATGGGGTGCAACCCAACAACCTCGGCTCGCGATTCAAGCACGGCTCGAACCGGTTCACTCTGGAGACAGCTGCAATCTATCCAAAGTTGGTCCGCGCGAGATACCTCAACGACGCTCCGTACAATGTCCGGTAAAAGATGTGGGGGTACAGCAAAAATAACGACGTCAGCATTTTCTACCACCTCGCGGTTTCGCTGAGTGATGCTGCTGTCAAATTGTGGGTCAGACCCGTCGACGATACAGCCAAATTCGTAAAATACCCGCTCAAACCAACGGCCACACAATCCAGCAATCCCAATAATTCCTACCCATACAGAGTTCATGAAACAATAATAATATAATATTTACGCGGTTAACCTACGCCCTAAGGTGTCAATAATCAAGAAAAACCGACGGTAAAATCACCCCGCTGTAAGTATGGGGTTAAACTAACTGCGTCTTGAAAAAATTTTGAGTGTTTCCTATATATGTGCAACTAATTGACACCACTGGATACTTATTTGATGAATAACTCAGGAAAGTCAGTACCAATTTCGTCAACGCCAAGAGCCAGTAGCCGCTCACCGGTTTTTTTGTCGTTAACATGGTAAGCATAGACGAGCTGACTATTGGTGTGAGCACGCTCTACGAGCGCTGGGGTCACGGCACTATATTTTGGGCCAAGGTAATCGAGAGGCATACTCTCGATGAGTCGCTCTATTTTTTTAGAGTAACGCCCAAAGAGAAGTCCTCTTTTTATTTTCGGATTTAACGCTTCCATTTCCTTTAATAGCGTGTCGTCAAATGAGATAACAATGACGTCGTCAGTAATATCATTTTCTTTTACGAGTGCAGTAACGGCTGCGGGTGTCCCGGCGGCTTTTAGCTCTATGAGAAGGCTGACTTTATTTTTGCAAAAAGTGACAACCTCTTGCAGGGTCGGCAACTGCTCACCATTTACACAATGCAACTGTTTGAGTTCTGCAAGTGTTTTATTCTTCACTCGTTCCCGACTTGTTGTCGTCCGAGAAAGCGTGGCGTCGTGAATAACGATGAGCTCGTTATCTTTAGAGAGATGAACATCAAGTTCTGTCCGGTCACAACCAAGATCAATGGCTTTCTGAAAAGAGGAAAGGGTGTTTTCTGCCTCACATCCTGCAGCGCCGCGATGACCGACAATTTTGAACATATTAAAAAGCTAACGCTTTATATGACTCGTACATAGTCGACTTTCTGTTGAAAAATAAAACCCTTTTGTTGCTGACGTAGAATGTACGCCTGAGATTTTTTACGAGTAAAAGTACGAACTTAAAGTAGTTGGAAGTGATCATAACTCTTAAACTTTACCATAAAAAAATTCCTGCCACATGGGCAGAAACTTTTTTCTTCTAAGAAGGAGGGATTGGTTCATAGGACTTGCCACAAGTCTACACCCTTGGATTCTCACCGGTCTACCGTTTTTTCATGATCCAGCACGTTTTCTCCTGAGCTCACGGAAGGGGAGGGATTCGAACCCTCGAGACCCTTGCGGATCTACCGCTTTTCGAGAGCGGCGCCTTCGACCACTCAGCCACCCTTCCCCTACCGTGAACCCAGAAAAATTAACAAACCCTCTATAAACGTGCGGGGCGAGAGCGGCCCATTTGACCGCTAAGCGTCTCCCCATAGAGTGAATAGTCGCACGCTAGCACGCCAACGCCGGCTAGACAAGCCCGAATCTAGCGAACGACGCGCAAACGAATACCCACAACGCCCAAATACTGCTCGTCTTCTTCGCTATAGCGCTGACGCAACGTTGCCAGACCGTGTGCTTCTGTTTCAAACCCTAGTTCAGCCGGATGATAGGTTGCCAAGAGCTCTGAAAATGTTTCTTTTGGGGTGAGCTCTACCACTTCGGCGCGTACGCACTCGTACGAATTTTCGTGTGGGTAGCAAAGCAATATATCGCCAACATTAATTGCGCGATGACGTCGGTCGAGGAGTCGCGCTTCAACCTGCCGAGCGCCACGTGAAATTGCCGAAAAAGAATCTTCACCAACATGGAGAACATGGACACGAAGACTCTCTAAAAGCGAAATTGCCATGAGTATCCAAAACAGAAACGCAAGATCGTTTTTGAAGTACGGCACGTCAACCAACCCATGAACGAGCAGTGCCACCATTGCTGCCATTGCCGCGACACTTAACGCTTGCCCGCGCCTATCCCACGCTAGACGAAAGAACGCAAAGAGTAACCAGAAAAAAACAAGCAGCCCGGCAATGCCGAGTTCTGCCCAGACATTTAAAAAGGCATTGTGCGGGTAGAGAAAAATTTCTATTTTGTAGGGGGTAACTTCCGGCCGCCAGTCTTGATGGTATGGCGCAACGGCTATTTGATATCCTGCTAGACCAGCCCCCACAACAGGGTGAGCGGTGAGCATCGCCATCGTTTCTTGCCAAACCGCCACACGCATTTTGCCTGATGGAGAGTGAAGGGTTGCCTGTTCGATAATTGTCTGACGAGTAACCGGAAGCACTAACACCGCGAGTAACGCGATAACGCCAACAGCAAAGAGAGCGATGCGATGACGACCGCGTAGTGCAAAAAAGGCACCAAACAAAATACCAGTAACAACACCAATCCACGCGCCTTTGGTCATAGAAAATACAATGGCACCAATGCCAAAAATGACAACAATCGCTTGCCAGAGAAGTCGCAAACTATTACGCGCGTTGTAGAACGCCCATGTCGCGTACAGAGCGATAACCGGCGCCAAGAAAAGACCAACGGCGTTTGGGTAGGCAAAGAAGCTTGTTACTTTTAAAGGAAGCGCGCTTGCATACGGCTCCGGGATGAAAAGTCCGGTAATTTTTTGAAACCACGCGCCAAGCGCAATTGCTAACGCAGCCACGCCAAGCCCATAGACGAGCCAACGTCGTTCTTTTGCCTCCACAAACTCAACTATCGCGATTGAAAAAATAAGTAGTGGCTCTACAAAGTACGCCTTCCATACCCCAAGTGCCGCTACTGGGTTTGGTGAAACGACTGCCGCCACCGTTGCAACCGTCAGCCAGAGGAGGATTGGAAAAAAATAAGGATGAAACGGATTGTTTTTTGAAACTGCTTGTGCAGGTTTTAGCAGACGAAATCCACCTCGCTGACGGTACGCCGTCAAAAACCATATAAACGCAAAAGTCCAAATGGTTACCTCGAGTAATGTTGCTGGCACTCCAAAAACAGTAAAACGAATTAGATACGACGGCAGTACTGCTACCAAAGTAGCGAGGGCCAACCGTGGCGAACGGTAGGTAAGGTAAGCGAAGAGAACAAGATAGCTACTTATGAGGGCTGACAGCATATAAATAGTATAGCGCTGAAAAGCCCTGATTGCCTACTCGACACGGTTGTTGTCACCTCGGCGAGAAAAAGAAAAAATCTCTTCAACAAGGGCACGAGGGAAACCGCCAAAAAGGTAAAGCAGCGCACCATAGATAAGCATCGCTGAGAGGATAAAAAATAGAGTAGGTAAAAAACTGGCAACCAGTAACCACGTTGCCATCCCACAACTGGCAGCAAATGCAGGAACAAGGGAACGGAAAAGAAGTGATACCAAACTGTAGCGACGAACATAGTAATAAAGCAGCAGCGCAATAAATAATTCGACCGCCACCGTAACTGCAGCCGCACCGACGGCGCCGGCAACTGGAATGACAACGAGGTACCCAACAAGACTAAGGAGGGCGGTAAGGGCATATGCCCACAATATCGAGCGCTGTCTGTTCATCGCCACAATGACGTGACCAAAAAACGTACCAACAAAAATAATGGCGGTTGCAACCCCAAGTAGGCGCAACACGTCAGTACCAAGCCGAACAAAATCTTCTCCCAAAAAACCGACGATGCGCGGGGCGGTCATTGCGATGCCGACTGCCAGCGGTAAAGCAACCGACACAATTGCAGTAAACGATTCGCTAACGGTATGGCGGAACTCTTCGTACCGCTCAGCCGCCCAAGCACCAGCAAGAACCGGCAGCAAGATACCGGCAAACATAGTAGGGAAGGCAATAAGCACCTCAAGTACCCGATACATCGCCCCATACACACCTACTTCGGCTTCCGGTCGCACAAACGACAGAATAATAGTGTCCGCTTTAAGGTAGACAAGATTGAATACGACACCTAGAGCAATCGGCCACGACCGCTGCCAAATTAACTGCCAGTACTCTTTCTCAAACGCCACTCGCAAACGTACCAGACCACGACTCAACAGCGCCGCGAGACCAAGATTGAGAAAACTGCCGACAGTAACGCCGATAACGACGAACAAAATACCTCGCTGTTCAAAAATCGCAGCTAGAACAAATGCCAGCAGTGCCGCTCGACCAAGTAGCTCTCCGGCAACCGAACGCCACATCGTAAGTGCCTGCTGAAACAAGCCGGTGAACACTTGCAGCAACGCGACGAACAGAAACGATAGCGTCAAAATAACGACGCCGGTTTTTATAACGGCAGAATAGGGAAAGAGCCAAATGAAGAAAGGAGCAAAAACGAGAATGATTGCACTTGTTGTAAGTCGAAAACCCAAGAGGTTGGCAAAGATACGTTCTCGGTCGTTAGCACGTTCGGCAAAAAGTTGGGAACTTACCAATACTAAACCGAGATCTGCCGCTACGCCAAAAAACTGTAGGTACGCGGTCATGATGGTGTACGAACCAAACCCTGCCGCGCCAAGATAGTTTGTCATAGCGAGCACTGTCGCCCAGCCAATGATAACGCTCAGGATTTTTCCTAGCGTTTGGACGACGGTGTTGTGGGTGAGTGCCCGGTGCTGGAGCATACGGTGTGCTTGACAGGAATGGCTACCTGTGATAGGGTAATCTGTTTTGCGAAAGAGGAAGTGCATCCACGACAAGCGTGGTGTCCTGGCGCGAAGGAGTCCTCGGTTTTTTACTCGGGACTTCCCCATGCAGGATTCCTTGGATGCACTTCCCCTTCTTCAAAACAATACACACCGACGCTATGTCGGGGTTGTGTTATTCACTCTGTAAAATTTCATTCAACAGCCGGCGGGCTTCTGCCTGTTCATCATCCGCTGCCTTAGCTTCTGATCGCAAGCTCACAAAAACGGTATCACCAACCTTAACCTCGGAGGGTAATTCTTTAATCGGCCACGGCAGCGTTGCACCGCTCGTTAGTTTTAACACCGCCGCCTCGGTAGTTATTTGTGCTATGGTTGCTTTCTGTGTGTGCTGCATAATTAGTCTTCGATTTCACGGATGGAAACAGAGGTTGGTTCGCCGCGCGCTAAGGTAACAGTTAGAACACCATTTTTCATAACGGCTTCTGCGCTATCCGCCTGCACCGATACCGGTAACACAACGGACCGAGAAAACGCTCCCCAATGACATTCTTGCAAAACGTAGTGACGATTTTCTTCAGTGCGTTCTTCTTCACGTCGCCCGCGAATAGTTAGGAGATCATTGTGAAACGCCACGCTTACTACCTCTGGTTTAACACCAGCCACTACGGTTCGAACGACCACCGTAGCATCTGTAACGTAAACGTCAAGAGAAAGCTCCCCCTCTTGCTCAACCCAGTTGCCAGCAGGCGACACCGCCACCACGTCGCTGCCCTGCCACGCAGCTTCGGCTTCATCTGCTATTGGCACAGAAAGGTTTTGCTTTTCATTTTGTTTTTTGAATAAAGACATAAATTGCTACGTATACGACTAGTATAGAAGAGGTAACAGGGCGGGGCAAGGTTTACTCTGCGCTAAAAGAAACCACATTCTTCCGCGAAGCCGATGCAACCTCAACCCAAACCGAACCGCGAGCAAACGTAAACGGCTGACCATTGGCATCAAGAAATGCAGTAGCAGAACTTGCTGACTTTTTCTGCCAGCGACCAGTAAACGCCTTGCCATTTCTAAAAAACCACGCATCCCCTTCGCCAACAGTGCTTACACTAACTGCGGCAGGAACGTTTACCCGTGGGGCAGGAGCAACCTTAGTCAGCTCTACCACCACCGTTGCCGCGCCAACCTTGTTTGCATTTTCACGATCGGTTGCCTCCACGCCGCCTACAAAACGAAGGTAGCGACCATGTACATCGTCCCAACGCCAAGTAACCCGATAACTCGGCAGAGAAAAATCTATGGTCGCTGTTTTGGCCGCTTCGCCACCCGCTGGTACGTCATCAGAAAATTGCCGCGCGCTAACTTCGGCTGGAGTGTTCCATTTTTTCGCCAGACTAAGTGTTGTCAACTTTTCTATCGAGGTAAAAAGGTTATGAGGCGCAACCAAATTTGCTCGACGATAAAACGCTGAACCATTGGCAAACTCATCGGCGTTGGTGAGCATTTTTGTGGTAGCTAGTTGTTGTAACGCTGCCGGGCTACCGCCAGAATGAACGTAAATGGCATTTAGCTCACTTGCTAGCGGCAAAAAATACTCCCTAGCAGAACGGACCGGGCCAATAGTTGCACTGTCGGCTGATTGAAACACCGCCATCACTCTGGTAACCCCGCCCTCGACCAGTGTCTCCCAGACCCAGTCGGCATTGCTCACGCCAGACTCTGGACGAGCGCTTGGGAAATCATCAAGCATTACGGCAAAGGGTCGCCTCGCTGCCGACATTTCGGCTATGTACTCGCCGATTAGCGAAGAGCGAACCATACCCTCGGGCGCCTGTTCGACAACAACTGGTTCGGGCACTGCTGGAACAACAGGGGGAGGCGAAGACGGCGCCAAAAAATTTACGTACACTAAAATAATATTAAGCGTAAGGACAACGAGTGCGAGGATGATCCAAATATTCTGTCTGCAAAAAGCTTTTACTATTTCAATCGTTTTATTTTCAACCATGCTTAAACAATTAGCGGTACTTTACGAAGGGGGAACTGCTCGTCGGTAATAACGCTTTGAATACGGTAGGCTCCGTGTGTTGGCGCTTCGGCGTAGCCACTCCATGCCATGCGGGCAAGCCCGCCACTCTCCACCCAATCAAACAACCATTCGTTAGTGTAGCGGGGATCATTCTGCGGTACGCCTCCACCAACCGTCTGCAACCAGCGAGCATTAAAATCTTCTTGTGACCCAACTGGCGGTGCGATGATAATAGGAATACCGGCGCCCGTGTAGAATGACTGCTCCGAGGGCTTCGTCCAGAGAATATCGGTTTTTTTGAGCAGGCGAGTGTAAGACCGAAAATATTCGGCACGTGTTTTACTGTGACGAACGTGGACGAAGGTGCCGAGGTAGCGCTGTAGGCGATTTTCTCTGACCCCTTGCAAGAATGCTTTTTTTACAGCTGTGTGCGTACCGGCTTCCATATTAAATACAATCTCGCCACGGGCAATACGAACGCGAAGTGATTTTAATATCTGTAGGGCTAGTTTCCACTGAGCGCCGGCGCCACCGATCGAAAAGGTAAGCGTGAGAGTTCGTTTCTTTGGCGGACGAGTGTGCCAGTGCTTTCCCAAATTTTGATGTAGCGTCCGGTCGTATTCACGGCGGAAGATACCGTTTGGATCCAAATTATTGAGTCGTCGGGCAATGTCCTGTTTTAACTCGATAGCGCCTGGACCATCTACGAGTTCTTTGGGTAACGGAAAACCGGTCAAGAAAATATTTTCAGGGCGAACGCCGTACAGTTTGAGCCGCTCAACAACGCGCCCATTTGGAGCAAAGTATTTGATGCGACTCTTTTTGGGATCGAGTGGTGCCCAAGCACGACTAATGTCAGCATCAGTAGCCACACAGTAGATTTCGCCCGGAAAACCAAATACCTCGGCCGCGAAAGCGGGCATAAAGAACGTCGTGACCATTGGCAGGTTGCGTCGACGTAAACGGTCGATGAGGTCTCTGCCAAACCCATGATGTTCTATAAGATAATACAGTTGTCGCACTTGCAAGGACGGGGCTGAAAGGTCCCGACGTGGGTAGAAAGGTTTAATCTCTTGCAGTTTGTCGTACGTTTCAAAAATGTAGTTACCGACAACCGGAACCGACTTGAGTCGCGAGATTGTTTCGTAAAACGTACGACTCTTCTCCCACAACTCTCTGTCTTTTTTTGAAATGCCCGGATAGTTGTTGGCAATGACAATGCGACCAAAAGCAAGATCTTTAAGGGCGTAGGCAGCGCGCTCATGGCCGTATCCCATATCGACCGAAGCGACCCACGCTTTTTGTTCTATTTGTTTTTTGCTTGGCATATATCATTAGTATACACCAAACCGACAACTTAGGTGGTAGCTGGTTGTGTGGTTTCGCTATGCTCCCGAAAAAAAGCAAGATTCTCGCGCATCGTCCGTTCTACTTCGGCAAGTGACATAAAGAGGTGATGATTCAAAGGGAAAACCTCTAACGTGATTAGCCCTTGGTAATTACTCTCTACAAGATGGCGGAGAAATTTCGCAATCGGAAGGGTGCCCTTACCAAGTGACAGGTGATCAAAGCCGGCACGATAATCTTGAATGTGAATGTTGACGAGTCGCTCTTTGATGGTATCGAAGTAGGTTGCCGGATCTTTAACCAAAGATGCCATATGACCAATGTCGTAGGTGGCGTGAAGGTTATGCCGTTTAATTGTTTCACGAAACCGAACCGGATCGTGTGTATACCCAAGGGCGTTCAATTTAAAAAAAGCGAACTGCGCCATTGCATTTTCAAGACCAATCGATAGCTGATAGCGTTCTTCGAGGGCACGAATTTTTCCAAAGAAACGGTTGTTGGTTGCCCGACGATGCACCGAAGCAAAATGTATGGTTGCAGCTTGCGCCCCCATTCGACTCGCCCGACCGGCGACGTGCTCAATAGAACCAAGCGAGCTCCACAACATTCGCAAGGGTGACTGATGAACGCTAGTTACTGGTAGCGCAAAATGGTCAGCAATAGCTTTGATGCGCTTTGGTTGAAGCAGACGCGTGGTAATGGTTTCTGAAAGCTCGATGCCGTCAAACCCTGCCTCTTTAGCAAATTTAAAAACACGGTCAAGCGAATGACCGATGACGCCAAAGCGATGAAACGTTTGGTCGGAAAGTGAAAGTTTTAATCTTGGCATTGCTGTCTAATCAAATTATATCGCCAACCAGGCTTTAGCTTCGGTAACCGTTTCAAAAAAAGTTACGCTATCTTTCTGCGCAAACTTGATGGCGAAGTCCACAAAAATTTTCTGCGTCTCATCAATAGCACCGACAAAAGCAATTTTACGAATGCGTGGGTGCTCAATGGCTGGCTTGTAGGCCTTAAGGGTCGCCGGCTCGGCAGAGTGACTAGCTGCTGATAGGTTTACCACAACGCCAAAGGTCTGGTTGGCGTGTTCTTCTACAAGACTAAGCAACTGTGCCACCAAACGAGCCGCCTTTTCGGGGCTGTCCTCGGCATAGAGTGTAATTTCTATAGTATTGTCGCCGCTCAGCACAACTTGATGTTCTTGCATGGGCATAAGTGTAGCTTTGCTGGTTTATGCAGGCAAGCCCCACCATGGACTGGTTGTGGTATTGTAGCTATAGTGCAATGTCCACGTAACAGCGCGGACAAATACAAGCAAGGGGAAACAAGAGGATGAAGGTTTTTATTTACGACCCGGACCAGAGGGTCGTTGATGCGGTTCGAGAAGTCTGCGCCGAACTCGGCATTAGGGTTGCGGGGGTAGCAATCTCGTACGAGGAAGCGCACAAGGTCCTCGAGCGTCTAAACGGCGTCGACGTCGCCGTCATTGGTGAACAGGCTGAATGCAACCGGCCCATCGACACCGACGGCCAAACGCTCGCCGAGCTAGCTCGTGCGAATAACCAGAAGATCTGCGTGATCTACTGGTATCATCACGACTGGAATCCGCAGAAATGGGCGGACCGGTCGGTGCAGCAACCAGTTTACATGGGTCAAGTAGAAGCATCCATCAGGATGATTCTACAAAAACAGAAGGAGGTAGAGGTGGTTAAAAAAACGGCGTGGTGCGAGACGCTGCGGTCTGCCATAGGGCTGACGCTGGTATTGGTGATGGGGGTACCCCTTACCACCGCCCTTCTCTATTACCTTTTTTTCTGCGCGCCGTCGTTTTGAACGACGACGCCGCGCAGAGGACAACAGAGAGCCGTCGAGGAACATTAACCTCGACGGCTCAACAATTTTGATCACGTATTTTTACTCCTTTGCTTTTTTAAAAAACAACTGTTCAAACTTTAAACCAAAGTACATCTTCCACTTCTTGGGAAAAACAAGACCAAAAGAATTACATAATTAATTACTTATTTAAGTATATAATTTCCCTAAGGTTCTTTCCACTTCACTATTAGCTATTTGCTCCGACGAGTAATCGGAGCCCCGATTCATTAGCTTGCTAATATAGCGTCGTGGCCATTTGCTACCTCCCTACCCCTTCGCCGCCCTAGGAGAGTGTGCGGACGACTGACGAGCCGAGTAGCGACGGTACTGTTTGATCCAGCCCTTTCTTGAGACGCGACGGCACAGAAAGGGCTGGGGAGTTCACCGTCACCGGTGAGTCTTAGGATCGCCCACTGACTTCTAGTGTCTGCGTGGGGCTGGTTTTTCCGCCAGAGACGGATCGGCCTTCGACGGACTTTCCACCACCATTTCTTTGCCCGCACAAAGAAATGACAAACCTCAGCCCCGATGCTTAGTCGGTACAATATTAAGTCAGTATAGAAAATTTAAATTAAAACATTTATTAAAAACCAAAATAAAAACCCCTGATAGCCTACCAAGAGTTTTTGCATCTATCTGTTTATTAAAAGGCGCCGGACGGGTGGCAGGGGGGGTACCACCTGTCCGGCTGATGGAGCACTCCATTAGAGAAGCGCCGGGTCCATTCGACGCTAAACATGGAGTGTCCCTCTTGCTTTGCCTCCATACAAGAAGCCTAATCCTCGCCACACAGCTGGTCAACCCTATAAAAACTTTAACCCGTTAGTTTAGCTATGGCATCTTCAACTCGCTTCTCCCATCCTTCTGTTTCGACATCAACATCTATGCCATTCTTTTTAGCAAAATCTAGTAATGCCGTCCTGTGCTGCTCTCTCCCTCCCGCATCCCATGTATAGACTCGCTCAGGTTTCCCTTCGTTAGCTTCTGGAGAAATAGGCGGAAGCTTTTCTTTTAAAGGCCCCCTTTTTTCTCTTGCAACTCGTGCGGCAGCGGTTTCTGGTGCTTCCTCTTCCATTAACCGCATTGCTTCGTCATAGAGTTTTTTGCCTCCTGGGGTACTAAGATCGAGCCCGAGTGCATCCGCAAAATTCATCTCTCGCGTTTTTTGACTATTTTTTTCTCCTTGTTCTCCAACTTCTTTTTCCATAGCTATACCATAACATAAAAATACTAAGCGGTGCTCAACTCACACCTCCATTTTACAACAAAACCCACGTATAGTGAATGGTATATTTTAGATACAAGTTGTCCTAACGCAAACCCTTTGATTGATTGTTTGGAGGGCTTTTTTTAAAAAATTATCTTTAAATTAGTGCTCTCTCCCTTTACGGTGCCAAAAAGCAGCTTTTGAGGGCCCAGGTCTCGTGTGCGGCTTATCGTCATCCGGTTCATCTTCAGATACTAACGTCTTCTTGTCCTCAAGATAAGCCTCAAGAGACGCGACGACCTCTTCTCGACTTGCAAAATCGTTCATTACTCTACGTTCTATCTTGGTAGGGTTTCTCTTTTGAATAGCTACACGTCCAATGATCTCCATAATCGCGTTATGCAGCGCTGCCCGCTGAGGAGGAGAGTACCTAATCTGCCGAAAAAAGTTTTCGCTATCTGTGTTCGCTGTTGTTCTCCTGCGCTCACGTAGATACTGGCGACCAAGTTCAAGGAAGTGCTCTCGGGCTTCATCGCTTCCCATGATGCCTAAAAAAATCTCCATCCGTTGTTGGGGACGTAAAGATTCGGCGGTCTCTTCTTGATTAACTCTTTCCCTGCTTTTCATGGTTTTACCCATCTTACACTTTAAAAGGATAAAACTCAAACCCTTTGATTGATTGCTTACGCGAGTTTTTTAATGTTGAAAGAAAGGTACTCCTAGCAAGGAGGGCATCGCTTCAGAATAAAATAGGGTTAACTTTTGCAATAAAAGTAGTAACTTATTTGGTCGCCTACAACCGTAGGGGATCTATGTAATCGCCATGAGCAACCGCGATAAATAGTAAGGAATGCTCGCCGACAATAGAAGATTACAAGAGGAACCATGAATAGCGTATGTGTAATGACGCAGTTCCTCCGAGATAATCCGGAGGTGCTGGACCCCCATCAAAAAATCGACGAAGAGGAACACTTCCGTAGATGGATCGCGAACCGAGAAACGCTTCTTTGGCTGGCATATGCAGCCCGAACAAGGCGATCTCGTATCGTAGCTTCAAGGTCGGTTGCGCCGTCTACGCATGGCGACCATACTGAGAAGCGAAGGAACCTTGGCGGGTCGACGAAGATGTTGCTGATTACATGGGTGTCCGGTGGACTACGTTCGTCGGAGCAAACCTGAAAACAGCTGAGAACATTCGTCCGGTCTGTGCGGAGCAGGGTGCAGTGTCGGCAGCTCGTATGGCTGGCTACACGCGCATCCTTGGGCTTGCGGTGGTCGGCATACCGCAAGCCGATCACGACAGCGGTCTGACTCATCGGACGTTACCTCCCTGTGGCGTCTGCAGACGAACACTCTCCGCGTTTCCTGAGATGCGTAGCGACACTCGAATCCTAACGGCAGGGATTGATGGCGACATCATCCACACCGAAGAATGCAATTTCAACGAGCTCGTGCAACTGCATGCGGAACGCGAGGAGTAAAGCAGTGAGCTGGAAACTGACGAGCAATGAAGAAGTGCGGAAAGCCATTCGAGACATCTGCGCCCGGTGTCACGACGACGAACAAGGCAGAACCCGCATCAAGGGCGAGCTCGGGTATGACGGTTGTCCCGCGATATCGAGCATGAGCACTACATGCGGTCCCATGAAGATGACGATGTTCAGTGTTATGGTCTTCGGACCGAGCGGCAACATCATCATCGTGTAACCGTTACCAACTGAGGCACCTTCAAGTAACAACGAGGAGGTATGGAAAAAGATGAGGGACAAGTTTTCTCACCAACAGCATATTGGTGATAACCCGCAGCTGGTCAGCTCCACGGTCGCCGAGACGATCAAGGCGGGATTGACACAGGTCAAGACGACCGACGCGACGGATAGGGTCGCGTATCTTGCGCGTGTATACGCCGTGGCCGATGCTTGTTGGCTACCGCGAGATGCACGCGACAGCGCCAATCAGATACTGGCGATCGCCGAGGCGATGATCCGCTACCTCGAGCCTCGTGCCGCGCTGAAGGAGCTCGATGTCAAGATCGGCGACACAGTTCTTCACCGACAACTCGGGAGACGAGAAGTCGTTGGCATCACCGCGAACTTCCGGCTCAAGTTGAAGGACCACCGACACACGGTCAGTCCGACGTCTGTGGCCAAAATATGATCAACGCCCGAGGCAAATTCGGGCACAACAAAGGAGGGCGAGAGGGAAATTTGTCTTTAATTGTTTCATGCTTGATATCCATTCTCCAACTTAAGCAATACCCAAAATCGTTTGCTCTACTTGGTTTGTTAACGCTTGTCTTTACTTCTAAACGATACATATCCCCGCGTGGAATCGAAACTAAAATGTTCATATTTTTAGTATCCCTTAATGTGAGGTTCGCATCGTACTCATTCAGCGCCAATTGAGATAGCACCGCAAATTCTCCTGCTGGCGCAGTCGATGTGGTACACGTTTTGCGTGTTTTGATTTGGTTATGAAAAAGTAGTTTGAGTCATTTATTATACCGCGAACGATTTGATTACCCAAAGGGAATCCGCTTCGCTAGAACCCTCGTCGCTAAAGTTCCATCAAACCCCTAGGTTTGAATAATTCCGCCACGAGAAAACTAGAGTTTTCCCAACGCCCTTTCCTGGGTTCAACCCCATCACAGTAAAAGAAAAAACCCGACAAGAAGTCGGGTTTTTTCTTTTAGCCCCAAGGGGAATCGAACCCCTATTTCCAGGATGAAAACCTGACGTCCTAACCATTAGACGATGGGGCCTCATTAAGGCCAAGCGAGGCAAAAAGATCTCTGCATTTCTTGCTGTTCTTTTTCAATTCAACTTCTCGATTTCTCGTTTCTGTTTTCGTATCATACTTTTCTCTATATGCCAACATCCATGGGCGATACCCTTTTGTCAATCTCGTTGCCGTAAACAAAGAAGATTGTTTGAAGATAGTAGCGTTGTTTTGCGTTTGAATCAAGGTAGAAGGGGATCGGGGGGGGCGGTTGCTGTTGGCAACCGCCCCGCACTACTAGAGCCCCTCTGCGGCGCCAGGGTACGTTCGTCGTACCCCTGCGGTGCAAATCTCTGTGCCGCTTCGTCGGGATCGTCTCCCACGAGATAAGTGCACAGATACTCGGTGAGCCTATTGGTCGCACTGATAGCGACGCCGGCGCAGTGCTCCCATGCTTGACCGAAGCCCTCCACCGCCAAAAGCTCCGAGGTTATGGCTTCGTGTTTCGGATAGAGGGAAGAGAGACCCTCCTCCATCCGATGCAGAAAGTAGCAACAAGGATTCGGAACGCTATCTTTCCCGTTCACCTGCTCGCACTCCGCGGCGTTGGCGGCAAAAATGCTTCCCGCCGCGTACTGCTCTGCTCCGAGAACGGGGCGCGTCATAAGCACTCCCACAACCACCACTACTGCTAGCAACATTCCATACTTCTTCATAATGCGCTCCCTCCATAAAAACTTATGGTTTTTACCTTCTTTTGACTGGTAAGTCAACCAAATAGAATTGCAGAAAAGACAGCCAAACCGTATACTCTCGAGTACTATGGGTAAATCCGCAACAGTACTTGCCATTGAAACATCCTGCGATGAAACCGGCGTTGCTGTCGTCACGGGCAAAAAATCCGGCAACCGCTATGAGCTGACGGTTCGTGAACACCTGCTACATTCACAGATTGCCACGCACAAAAAAACAGGTGGTGTTGTACCTGAAGTCGCCGCGCGCGAACACGCTGTTCAGCTCCCGCGGCTCCTAGTGGCATTGAGTAAAAAAATACCGCTTGCCGCACTCATGCAAGAGGTTGATGCGATTGCGGTTACTGCGGGTCCGGGTCTCGTCACCTCCCTTCTGGTTGGGGTTGAGGTAACAAAAACAATTGCGCTTGCTTGGGAAAAACCGCTTGTACCAGTCAACCATTTGGAGGGACACGTTTATGCGAGCCTACTAAAACCAAACAAAGGGGAAAGGCACAAACAGAGGGATTTTGTGTTCCCGCTTTTGGTGCTTATTGTATCCGGTGGACATACTGAACTTGTACTAATGAAGCAGCACCTCAATTACCGCATACTCGGCACAACGAGAGATGACGCGGCAGGGGAAGCGTTTGATAAAACGGCAAAACTTTTGGGTCTTCCTTATCCAGGAGGGCCGGCGCTCTCAACACTTGCGCGCACGGGCGACCCAACGGCAATCACTTTCCCGCGGCCGATGCTCAAGAGCGATAACTTAGAGTTTAGTTTTTCTGGACTTAAAACTGCGGTCGCGACTTACCTTAAAAAGCAAAAGCGTATCAATAGACGAGACGTCGCAGCAAGTATTGAGCTCGCTATTGTTGACGCGTTGGTTGGTAAAACGATACGCGCAGTAGAACGCTACCGCCCAGCAGGTGTTGTCATTGCCGGTGGGGTAGCCGCAAACCGATTACTACGAAGTGAGCTCGAAAAAGCACTTAAACAAACGGCACCGAAGACCAAATTTTTTACGCCACTCCTTGCCTACACAACAGACAACGGCGCGATGATTGGTGCGGCCGGTGTTATTCGCTACCTTAATGGCACAAAGAGTCAACCAGCCACGCTGCGGGTAAACCCTCACCTTCCACTCAAATGAAAAAGCATTTAGGAAAAACTAACGCCAAAAAATACTCTCTGCGCACCCTTGACGACACTACCGCGCTCGCCAAAGAACTTGCGGCGACCCTTCGTGGTGGCGACGTCGTTGGCCTTGTCGGCGAACTCGGCACCGGCAAAACAAACTTTGTGCAAGCGCTCGCTAAAACGCTCGGTGTTAAGCAAGCCGTTAAGAGCCCGACCTTTACCATTTTGCAGCTCTACCAAACCGCGAAGCCCTATGATTTTTCACTCTGTCATGTTGATGCCTACCGCCTGCGAGGTGCCGAAGATCTTTCAGCTGTCGGTCTTGCTGATTATATTGGCGACCCCAACACGGTAGTTATCATTGAGTGGGCCGACACGATAAAAAAAGCGTTGCCAAAAACAACGCGCTGGCTGACCTTCTCTTTTACTGCGACCAAACGAACGGTAACCCTAAGTCTGTAGACTTACTCCTCTTTCGTTACTCGGAACACTTCTTCGATGCTGGTGATACCAGAAATAGCCTTAAGCACCCCATCTTCAATCATGGTAAGCATCCCATTTTTTCTGGCAAGCGCCGAAATGTTAGATTCGGATACCTCGTCTGGGCCTAGTATCGAGTCTGCGATAGCGTGATTCATAACAAGAATTTCGAAAATACCAATCTGTCCTTTGTAGCCAAGTCCTTGGCATTTGTCACAACCGCTACCGGTGAAAAACGAAACCTTTTTAGGTAGGCGCTGCTTCTCTTTGTCTGGCAGCCCGGCAATGACGGCATCGAGTCGTTTTTGTACATCGGCTTCAAACGTTGCTGGTTTTTTACAAGAAGGGCAAAGTCGTCGCACCAATCGTTGACCAATAACAGCATTCAGCGCCGGTGGAATAAGAAATCGTCTAAGCCCAATATTCAATAGCCTTGGAATAGCGCCGGCGGCATTATTGGTGTGCAGAGTGGAAAGTACAAGGTGGCCAGTGAGCGCGGCGTTTGCCGCAATGTCTGCCGTCTCACGGTCTCGAATTTCTCCAAGCATAATAATATTTGGGTCTTGGCGAAGAATTGAACGTAGACCCGCCGCAAACGTATAACTGCGCTCTTCTTCTACCTGACTTTGGTTCACCCCCGGCAGCTCATACTCTATTGGGTCTTCGAGGGTGATAATTTTGTTCTGCGTTTTTTTAAGTTTAATCAAAATAGCGTACAGGGTTGTCGTCTTACCGGAACCAGTTGGACCGGTCGAGAGAATCATCCCGTTTGGTTTTGCCAATTCTTTAGCTAGTGCCTCATATGCCTCGCCGGTAAGACCCAACTCTTCAAAACTGACCCGCTTCTCGTCCCAGGTAAGTAGGCGCATAACAATACTCTCGCCATGCGCTGTTGGCAGGGTTGAAACACGGACATCAACCTTGCCTTTGGTCTGCCGTATGGTAAAGCGACCATCCTGTGGTTTGTCAGAAACGTTAATTTTAAGTCCAGCTAACAACTTAATGCGCGCTACCAATTTCTTGTACACCTCGCGCTTAATGGTGGCAACAGGATAGAGGACACCATCGATGCGATAACGAAGTGCTACCGATTTTTCTTCTGCTTCGACGTGTATATCGCTTGCCTTAGTTTGGAGAGCACCTGCAATGGCCGTTGTTACCACCTCTGTTGTTGACACGTTCTCCAGCTGTGGACCAAGTTCTTTTAATGTTGCAATCTCTGCGGTGTGCTTAGCAATATCTTTGGCGGTCACCTCGACCCCTGCGTGGTGGTTTCGCACCTTAGGTACGCGGCTGTAGGCCGCAAGGGCAATGCGCAAACTCTCAAAAGAAATGAAATAGAGTTTTGGTGTTGTGTGATGAGCGGCCGCAAGCTCAGCAACCTTTTTTTGTACAGCGGAAGACATTGGGTTAACGCTCCCGAGGCGCATATCATCAATGGAAAACCAAAAACAAACCAGCCCTAAGGATCTAGCTTCTTCTTCGGTAATAAGCCCTAAACTTTCCGGGTTAATTGGGAACCCCTCGAGATTAAAATAAGGTAGACCAGAACTACTCGCTTCTGCCTGCACCTCTACTTCTTTACTTTGAAAGCGCAAACTGCGCAGCTTATCGGTAAGCTTCTGCGCAGCATTGGCCGACGAAAGGTCGGAAAGTTTTTGTCCACCGCCAAATCCGGAGGCGGCCATAGCTACGAACGGCCTGACAACCGTACTGGACGATTCGAAATAAAACGACCGAGAAAACGAACAATTTTAGGAAGAGCGCGGCTGCGTTGCTGAAGGTACACAAAAAGTACCGTCCACGCCGCCCACTGGAAAGTGCTTAGTAACGCACCAAACACAAAAACTGTTGCCAGAAAACCAACAACCGAAAGCGTCGCCAATAAAACCGCCCAGCCGGCAATGTTCGACTGCCAGAATACTGATGCGGTAACAAGAAATGGCAGGACACCGACATAGATAAATACCAGCAAGAGAAGGCCTGCGATAAAGTTAATGAGCACTAGCAGCAGTGCCAGCTCGGTTGCTACCATCCAATTTTTCCGTACGAGATGTATTGCCATTTCAACACTTTCAATAATGCCTTTCCCTTTTAACACCTCGGCCATAATAGCAAAGCGAACTACAAAAGAAACAAAAAAGAGAACGGGAACAAGGACAACGAAGGCAACAATAAATAGAGCTAGGCCTAGATAAAAGTCGACGAACACAAGCGTGCCAAAAAGTGTAACCAGCCCCACGATTAACCAAAGCAAGGTACGACCAAAAAAGTAGGTCACGAGAACTGCCCCGAATGGTTTTTTTGATTCGCGAACCGTTTCGTTCAGCTCAGCAACAAGCCCTTGTGATTTCCAATTGCGTGCCGCGGCGCCACGAATGAGCCCAATAACCGAAACGGTGATTAACCAAACAAAAAACGCAACGAGACCAGCCCCGAACGCACTCAAGAGTAGCAAAATAAAAACAGAAAAGGGATCGGTTGTCGTCGCTTGCCAGAGACCAGATAACACTGACAGTGGCGGGGCAGTAAACGTCAGGAGAGATGGTGGCTCGGCACCGCTTACCGCACTGGTAAACGCAGTGGAAAGAAAGCGGTACTCTCCAGCATCCCCAAGAAGAGCAGCAAAGAGTCCCCAAAACCAAAGCGCTTTGCGTTCTTTGGTTAATTTGAGTGCCTGCTGTAAAACGGTTCGATACACGGGTGTTATATTTTTCATATTCCTCCTACGTGCTCACAGTATACCAGATACTAATGACCGCAGCAATGAGCTGCGGTCATTATTTATTTTATACGGCACTCATAATTGCTTCAAACTCTTGTCGCTCTAGTACTTCTTTCTTAAGAAGCGCTGCCACGATGCGCTCTAGACTAGCGGTATGCTGCTTCACTAGACGCTTGGCGGTTGCCTGTGCTCGCTGGAGGAACGCCGCGACTTCTTCGTCAATATGTTCGGCCGCCTTCTCACTGTAGTCACGCTGTTCGTGAATTTCTCGACCAAGAAAAATAAGTTCTTCTTTTTGACCAAAAGTACGAGGACCGAGCTCGCTCATACCGTATTCTTTAATGAGCCGTCGCACCAGTTTGGTTGCCTGCTGCAAATCGTTTGAAGCACCGGTGGTTAGCTCTCCTAGTACCTCTTGCTCTACCGTATAACCACCAAGCATAACCGCAAGATCGTCAATGAACTCACTCTTAGTATGAAAGTTCCTGTCCTCGGTCGGCAACTTTAGCGTGTAACCAGCAGCGTGTCCACGGGAAACGATGGAAATCTTGTGGACAGGGTCAGCGTTTGGCAACAGATGCGCCACCAGCGCATGCCCCGCCTCGTGGTATGCGGTAATCTTCTTTTCTTTATCCGATATCACTCGACTACGCCGCTCTGGCCCAAGAATGACCTTTTCCACACTTTCCAATAAATCACGTTGGTCGATAATTTTCTTCCCTTGGCGGGTGGCAAAAATTGCCGCCTCGTTCATAACGTTAGCCAGATCCGCCCCAGCGAGACCTGGGGTGCGCTCGGCAATAGCGCGCAGCGACACCTCGGGACTGATGGGTTTTTTGCGGGCGTGAATTTTCAAAATTGCTTCACGGTCGTTAATGTCGGGTAAGTCTATGGTAACGCGTCGATCAAAACGGCCGGGACGAAGTAGCGCCGCATCCAGCACGTCTGGACGGTTGGTTGCCGCCATCACAATAACGTTCGTCGAGGGTTCGAAACCGTCCATCTCAACCAAAATCTGGTTTAATGTTTGCTCGCGCTCGTCATGCGAACCGCCAAGCCCTGACCCTCGCTGCCGACCAACGGCGTCAATTTCATCAATAAAGATAATTGCCGGCGATACCTTTTTAGCACGGCGAAAAAGGTCACGAACCCGAGAGGCGCCGACCCCAACAAACATCTCTACAAACTCTGAACCGGAAATGTGAAAGAAGGGGACACCAGCTTCTCCGGCAACCGCGCGCGCGAGCAACGTCTTACCGGTACCAGGGGCACCCATCAAGAGAACACCGCGCGGTATTTTAGCCCCCATCGCTTGAAACTTTGTTGGTTCTTTCAAAAATTCAACCACCTCTTCAAGCTCAATTTTGGCCTCTGTTGCGCCGGCAATGTCACGGAAGGTAGTGGTCTCGCGACGTTGATCACCAAATTCACGGGCACCGCTCTGCCCGAACATCATCGCCTTATTATTCATCCCTTGCACTTGGCGCATCATGAAGTAGATGAGCACCCCAATTAACAAGAATGGTAAAAGGAATGGTAAAATGGTGGTTAACCAAAAGCTCAAGCCACCCTGTTGTTCAACAGTAATAGGAAGGCGACGAACAACCTCGGGGTCAATGCCGTAATGAATAAGCAAGGTCGGCAAAGATTCGGTGGGTTCTTTGTAGGACACCTCTTTGGTACCATCCGTCAAAGTAAAGGTGATGGTTGTATCGTCTTTGATACTAACCGACTGCACCTTACTGGTCTCCACCGCGGCAACAAAGGCTTCCAGCCCGACCTCGGTGGGTTTCTGGTTTAAACTCGAAAAAGTAGAAACTGCTCCGGCAATAGCAAAGAAGAGCAAGGTGAAGAGAAGAAAATTTTTGATGAGGTTTCTCATAGAGGTAAAAAGTAAATCTTAGTGTAACAGGAAAATGCCGACCCGCCAACGCGTCGGCATTTTCTATAGTCGCTTTCTGGTGCCGCTCTTAGTTTGCGGCCTTTTCTTTGGTGTCTTCGTTGGTTGCGTCAATGTCTTTTTTGTCAGTAGCAGACCCTTCGGCCAATGCCTCTTCTGGGGTCTTAGTCAACGATAACCCAAGACGATACTCTTCTGGTTTTAGGGAAACAATGGTGAATTCAAGAACATCGCCAATTTTTACCTTTTTGGTAACTTCTTCCGGTTTCATATCCAGTTCTGAGATGTGAGCAAGCCCGTGGATTTCAGGGTCGAGCTCAACAAACAACCCGAAAGTATTAATTTTCTTAACGCTCCCCTTCACTCGCTGACCCACCGCATAGTGTTCGGCAACACGCTGCCACGGATCGGGGAGTAATCGCTTCATTGAAAGGAATACTTTAGGCCCGTTGATGTTGATGATTTCAGCTTTTACTTTCTGCCCAATCTTTACCACCTCTGATGGATGTTCGACTCGCTGCCAAGCAAGCTCTGAAATATGAATGAGCCCGGTGAGCCCTTCGCTAAACTCCATAAAGGCGCCAAAATCAGCAATGGCGGTTATCGCTCCTTCGCAAACCTCACCAATATTGTGACCGGCAATTTCTTTGAGCTGCTGATCTTCTTCAATCCGTTTTTCGGAAACGATGAGCTTCTCTTCGCGCTGGTTTGCGTCAAGCACTTTTACAGGAAGCTTCAGCCCGACAAAGCTTTTGAGCTTCTCAAGAATGCGCGCTTTGTCGCCACCAGGAATTCTAGGATAGTGCTCTTGTGAAAGCTGGGAAACCGGAAGGAACCCTTCGAGATAGTTGAGGTCAATAATAAGCCCGCCCTTATTTGCCTCTTTGACGGTGGCGGTGACCACTTCGCCGCTCGACTGCAGTTCTGCCAAATGCTCCCACGAACGCTGCTGACCGGCATAGCGGAACGAAAGCTCTACCTCGCCGAGCTCGTTCTCTAAATCTAGAACCGTTGCCTCAACTTCATCCCCGAGAATGAGTTTTCCGTACTCGTCTGATTCGTTATAGAGCTCGCGTCCACGGATAACACCGGAACAGCCGCCTAAATCGAGATGAACCTCATTCTTGGAGGCATTGGTTACCACTCCACGAACGACGTCGCCAACCTTTGGCATAGCCAAAAATTGCCGATCCTCCAGAAGCTGCTGGAGCTCGCTCTGAGTGATTTTGTTTGGGGTTTTTACTTGGGTTGTCATCATAGGTTCTGACACTATACGGTAATGCTCACACTTTTGCAAGGGTGCCGCTTCTGCTATGATACAAGCAATTATTTCCATGCCTCACCCCCATTTTAAACGTATTGCCTATACACCGCCCTCGCGTTCGCGAGGTCCTCGCTTGCCGCTGCGCCACCCTCGGCGTCGGCGCCGCTCTTCGGGCCGATTTCAAAACATAGTACCAAAACTTTTTGCTGTTTTTGGTGTGGGTGCTGTTGTGGCCTTTCTTCTTGGGCTCGGCCTCTTTGCTTGGTACTCAAGAGATCTGCCAGACCCAAGCAACCTAACCCACCGTGCCACCGAAGCAACCACCAGAATCTACGACCGTACCGGCAAAACACTCCTCTACCAAATACATGGTGACCAAAAGCGCACACCAGTATCCCTGGGCTCACTTCCCGACAGCGTAAAGAATGCCACCATTGTCGCCGAAGATCGCGACTTCTACCACCACAATGGATTCGACATCACAGGCATCGTCCGTGCGGCGCTGTTAAACATTTTCAGTAGTGGCACCCAAGGCGGATCAACCATCACGCAACAACTGGTCAAAAATACCATCGTTGGTGGTGAAAAAAAATATTCGAGAAAAATTAAAGAGCTCATTCTTGCCTATCGTATCGAGCAACAATTTAGCAAAGACCAAATTTTGGAAATGTACCTCAACTCCGTGCCTTATGGCGGTAGCGCTTATGGGGTGGAGGCGGCTGCCAACCGCTACTTTGCTAAAAGTGCTAAAGACCTGACGGTTGCCGAGTCGGCAGTACTGGCGTCTCTTCTTAAAGCACCTTCATCTCTCTCTCCTTATGGTGGCAACAAGAATCGCCTCATAGAGCGCCAGCACTACATTTTGGACGAAATGGCTCGGCTTGGGTACTTGACCGATGAACAAAAAAAAACGGATGAGGCAGAAGCACTCACGTTCGCACCGCTTCGTGATACGATTGTTGCCCCGCACTTTGTTTTCTATGTGCAGTCACTACTTGGACAAAAGTACGGAGACCAGTATGTAGAAACAGGCGGGCTAAAAATTATTACAACAGTAGATGCCAAGATGCAGGCGGCAGCTGAAGACGCAGTCAAAACAGGAGCGGAGCGAAACGCCGAACGCTACGGCGGGAACAATGGGGCACTCGTAGCGCTTGATCCTAAGACTGGCCAAATCCTCAGTATGGTTGGTTCACGAGACTACTTTGACGAGTCTATCGACGGAAACGTTAATGTTGCGCTGCAGCCTCGTCAGCCAGGCTCTTCGTTTAAACCAATCGCCTACGCTACTGCTTTCATGCGTGGCTTTACACCAAGTACTGTCCTCTTTGATGTTGCTACTACCTTTGTTGGCGGTGCCGCACCTTACCAACCAGTAGATTATGATGGCAAGGAACGAGGACCACTAACTATCAGACAGGCGCTTGCGGGCTCATTAAATATTCCGGCTGTCAAAATACTTTACCTAACCGGCATCGATAATGTACTCAACGAAGCAGAGCGGCTTGGTTACACCACGCTTGGGGATCGCAGCAGGTTTGGGCTTTCGTTGGTTCTTGGCGGGGGAGAGGTAAAACTACTTGAGCACGTAGCAGCCTTCCAAGCGTTCGCCAACAACGGCGTCTACCACCCACCAGTTGCCATTCTGCGCGTCGAAGATGCCAATGGCAATGTACTTGAATCGTTTGAACCACAAAGCACTCAGGCACTGCCAACCGAGGTCGCCCGACAGATGGCAAACGTTCTCTCTGATAATAATGCTCGCAGCTACGTCTTTGGCCCTTCTAGCCCGCTTATTTTAAGCGATCGGCCAGTAGCTGCAAAAACAGGGACAACCAATGACTTCCGAGACGGGTGGACGGTCGGATTTACCCCCTCGCTAGTAGCGGGGGTCTGGACCGGCAACAACGACAACTCATCCATGCACAAGGGGGCGGACGGTGTTGTCGTCGCCGCACCTATCTGGCATGCGTTCATGCAACAAGCACTAAAAGGAACCCCCGTTGAATCATTCCCTGCACCACAACCAATTCAACAAACCGGAAACCCCGCACTCTACGGCGAGGTGCCCAGTACGACCACAGTAGTTATCGATAAGGCCTCAGGAAAACTTGCTACTGATTTTACCCCTCCAGAGTATCGAGAAACAAAAACATTCCCACAACTTCATAGCATTCTCTACTACATCAACCCGGCAAACCCAACTGGTCCTTCCCCGGAGCACCCAGAAGACGACCAAAACTTTGTTTCATGGGAGGCAGGTGTGCAAGCGTGGGCAACGGCGCACGGAGAAACGGTAGGGGTTACCGCGCCAACGCAATATGACGACGTCCACACCGCGGAAAACCAACCACAGCTCATTGTTACAGAACCAGCCCCAGGACAAACGGTTCGCGGAACAAACCTGACCATTACAACCGTAGCGACAGCTCCCCGTGGTATTAAAGCCATTACTTATTTCCTCGACGGCAAAGAGCTCACCACTAGTAATAGCTCTGGAAACACCAGTGTCCCATTCCCCACAGGAACGAGTGTTGGTTTTCATGTTTTAAAAGTAGAAGCTGCTGACGATGTTGGCAATAAAAAAGTAATCGAACGAAACTTCAACTACATTCCGTAGGCTACTACTCGCGAATAGGCATTATAAGGTAACGGTAACGAACGGCACCTTGGCTTACTGGACTAATGAGTACTGGCCGCTCCGGGCCATGGAGAGCGACAGTGGCATCGTTCCCACACGCACCCAACCCATCCATAAAAAATTTTGCATTGAGCACCACCGGGTTTGTATTTTTAACCTCCCCAGAAGAGGTAACGCTAGTATGATGAGAGCCAATTTCACCGCTCTCCGAAAAAATTTCAATCTTCCCCTCTGTTTGTGGATTGAGGGTAATATCGGCAATCCCTGACCGAGAAAAAAGTGTTGTCGCTTTTATTGCTTTAGTAAGGGCAATAGGTGAAACAGTAAGCGGTGTTGTTTCGGTGGGAAACAGTGCTTCGTAGTCAGGAAAGTCGCCCTCAATTAAGCGCGAGGTAAGGGCGGTTGCACCAACTGTAATATTAACCTGGTTGTCCCCAACAACGAAGGTAATAGCGGCGTCGTCAGTATTTGTACTAAATAAACGAATAACCTCCTCAATAGTTTGTCCTGGAATAATAATACTACCTACATAAGACCCCCCAGAAAGGGGTACGACCGCTTCTGCGAGCCGATAACCGTCAGTAGCGGCGGCGGTTAATAGGTTTTCTTTAAAGGAAAAGTAGACACCTCCAAACTGTGGTCGTTGTTCGACCCGACCAATAGCAAGCACTGTCTTCTCTAGAACCTCTTGTATAATTGGTTGGGGAAGTGAAAATTCACCTTTTTTGTTCTCAACACGAGGGATTAAAGGGAAATCTGTTGGGGGGGTTACCCGAAGTGTTGAGGTAGTATCGTTTGTGGTGATTACTAATCCGTTTTTTGTATTTTCTAAATAAAGTTGTCCTTCAGGAAGTAAAGGAAGTAAATCGAGTAATAACTTTGCGGAAACCAAGCATTCACCCGCTTCTTCAAGCTTTCCTCGTACAGTATGTTCTATCCCTATTTCTAAATTGGTAGCAGAAAGATGTAGCCCCGCATCTCCCGAGGAGAAAAAAATATTATGTAAAATAGGAAGACCGCCGGAGCGTAAAGCAACATGCCCAACACTGCTTACCCCCACACTTAGGTTCTCTTTTAAACAAGAAAATTTCATATATAAAAAATAGTAATAACAGTAAGCGTTGTAGAATAGTGGAAAAGAGTTAATAATGGAGTTTTTTTGGTTTATTTTGTTGTTGTGGTGCGGGTAAAAAAGGGATATTGGTTGTTTATAAGTAGTGGGCAAGTTTGCTGTTTGGGATAAGTTTATCATTTTACTTTTTTAACCCCAAAGAGAACACACTGCACACACAGGGTTACGAACACGTTACCTACATGTACAGCTGTTGACGAAGAGAAAGTACGTCGCGTTTTATTTTTTCATTTGTTTCAATTGCTCTCTTAATTTTTTCATAGGCGTGCATAACGGTGGTGTGGTCACGCTTCCCAACCTCTTGTCCAATAGAGGGGAATGAGGCTTGAGTTTCTTCACGAAGAAGATACATACTGATTTGTCGCGGTACCACCAGTTCTCGTTTTCGACTCTTACCCACAAGGTCGGTGTGGTTAATAGAATAGTAACTGCAGACAATTTCTAGGAGCTGTTTTGGGGAAACATAATCTCTTCGAGATACCGCCTGCTCCATTCCGTGAAACAATTTTTTAACTCTTTCTATAGAGAGTATTCCTCCGCTAAAATCTTGCTCTGCAAGGATACGGTTAAGTGCTCCTTCAAGCTCTCGAACATTGTTTTGCACCACACTAGCTAAGAAGTTAAGGACTTCTCTTTCTATAGAGACGTTTTTTTCTCGGCATTTTGACTGCAAAATAGCAATTCTAGTTTCAAGATCTGGGTTGGCAATGTCTGCAATCATGCCCCACTCAAAACGAGAGAGTAGTCGTTGTTCAAGAGCGGGGATTGCTTTTGGTGGACGGTCGGAAGTGAGAACAATTTGCTTGTTGTTCTGGTGCAGTGCGTTGAAGGTGTGGAAGAATTCTTCCTGGGTCGCTTCTTTACCGGCAATAAACTGAATGTCATCAATGAGGAGTACATCAACCGACCTGTACTGATCTTTAAACTCTTTTGCCCTACCGGCGCGGACCGATTGGATGTAGTCATTGGTAAACCGTTCACTGGTGACGTAAAGAATGCGCGCTCCTTTCTCAAGAAGGTTTAGCCCTATACCTTGCAGGAGGTGCGTTTTTCCAAGTCCGACACCGCCGTAGATGAACAGCGGGTTGTAAGAGCGGCCGGGGTTACTGGCAACCGCAAGGGCGGCCGCGTGAGCGAGCTCATTCCCCTTGCCGACGATGTAATTTTCAAAACGGTAACGATCGTTAAGTCCAAAATGTTGCTGAGAAGGGCTGACTGTTATTGGTCTTGGTTCAGTGGTGGCCGGGGCGGGGCCGGTCGGGATGTCAGTTCGACGCGGTTCCACTTTATAAATAACTTCTCGAACGCTCTCTTGGGTAATGTTTTGAATAGCAGAGACAATGGCTTCATGGTATTTCTTCTCCAGCCATGTTTTGGTAAAGGTGTTTGGTACTCCTATAATGAGACGACCATCGTTTGTGTCAACAATGAACGTGTTCTTAAACCAAGTGGTAAAGTTTGCACGGCTCAGCACTAGTTCAAGTTCACCGAGCACCGCTTGCCATAACTGATCGTTGGTCATAGAGAAGCTGCATTAAGGCTAACGGTGGTCATATTTTGTTTCATTTGGGTACGCACAAGAGGGAGACGAGGTGTACCCCACAATATAACACAGTCGCGGGACTGTCAAAACAAGCAAAAAGATGATCGTTTGTTAATAACTTGTGGATAGCTTGTGCACAAGCCAATTTTTCAACAAATTGATTTTCCCGATTTTTTTAATGGTTTACATGGTGGGCAAACTACGCAAACTTTGACCAATAGGTAGACTCTTAGGTATACTTGGTGCGTTAATTATTGTTTTGTAATTACATGCCAAAGCGAACGTTTCAGCCAAAGAACAGAAAGAAGCTGAAGAAACACGGTTTCCGCTCCCGCAGCAAAACACCGGGCGGTATCCTTGTCCTTAAGCGCCGCAAAGCAAAAGGAAGAAAGCGGATTGCTGTTTCTTAGCACATGTTTCCCCGTGCGCAACGGTTACGCCGCCGCAAAGACATTGATGCAGTGTTGCGGCGTGGTCGCCGTTTCCCGCATCCGCTGCTTATGCTTCGGGCGATGCCTTCGGTTACAAAATCCCCTCGCGTGACCGTTGTTGTTGGGGTGGCGGTTTCTAAGCGAGCAACGGTACGTAACCGACTAAAACGCCAGCTTCGCCACTTACTGCGCCAGCAGCTCAATGAGCGAAATGCTACCACCATCGGTATGGATTTAATGGTGAGCCCAAGAGCGGCCATCCTTAAAGAGCCAAGTGAGGTACGAGCGAAAGCGCTTGCTCAACTCCTCGATCGTATTTACCCCAAAAGAAAACCGTAACGTAATGCTTACTCTTCTCCGCTATTTGGTTCTTCTCTACCAAAAAACACTTTCCCCAGACCATGGGCTATTTAAGCATCGCCATCCTTATGGCTGGTGTCAGTTCTACCCAACCTGTTCGGAGTACTTTTTAGAAGCCACCGCTACCCATGGCTACCGCGGCTTGTTTTACGCTACCGGACGCGTACTGCGCTGTAACCCGTGGAGCAAGGGTGGAATTGACCACGTACCAACAAAACAACAGCCGGAGTCGCTTCACAAAGTTAGTAACTGCTAATCGTTTTTATGTTTGCACTCTATAACACGTTCTTCTACCAGCCGATTTTTAACTTACTCGTTTTTCTTTATAACGTCCTTCCGGGAAGCGATCTCGGTATTGCGATTGTGCTACTAACCATTGCTATCCGGCTTGTCCTCTACCCACTTTCGTTAAAATCAATTCGCGCCCAAAAAGGGTTACAAGAGCTGCAACCAAAACTGGACGCTATCAAAAAGCAGTACGTGGGGAAACGCGAGAAGCAAGCCGAGGAAACAATGAAACTTTATCGTGAAGAAAAAATTAACCCGCTCTCTTCGTGTTTACCGCTTCTGTTGCAGCTGCCTTTTTTGTTGGCGCTATTTCACGCACTTCGTAACGTCACCGATCCAACCAGTCTCGACACGCTTTACAGTTTCGTGGCGCGGCCGGAAGCCATCAATGCCGTAGGATTTTTTGGGCTGCTCAACCTAAATGCACCAAGTGCCGTTATCGCCATCCTTGCCGGTGCCGCACAGTTTTGGCAGGGGCATATGCTTACCCGTCATCGACCAAAAGTTAAAGACAAAGGAGCAAAAGATGAAGATTTTTCTGCAATTCTCAACCAGCAGATGACCTACGTTATGCCAATTGCCACTATTGCCATTGCTTGGCGTTTCCCTTCTGGGGTTGGTATCTACTGGTTTTTAAGTACGTTCCTGTTGGCACTGCAGCAGTGGTATCTCTTTCATAAAAAAAAGAAACCTCTCAACAGCAATGAAGATTCAACACCGCCAGCTATTACGGCTGCAAGTTGAAACCAAGTCGGGCACCCCGCTTGGGTTGGTGCAATCGTTTGCTGTTGACACAGAGACACAAGGCATTGCCTGTTACTATGTCAAGCCTTCACCTTTTGCCAAACCATTTGCCGACACTCTGCTTATTCCTCCAGCTCAAGTTTTAAGTATCAGCAAAGAAAAGATGATTGTTGAAGATGCGATAGTCCCAGGGATGGTAGTTGCTGGCGCGCCGACAGGCAGTGTAGTTTAAAAAACTCTGTCTTTTCCGACAATGACACGAAGGGTACGGGGGATGATTTCTATAGTTGTCGGTAACTTTACTAGGTAGGTATTTTCAACGACCGCCGTTGCTCCTTCAGCGCTGGCGATACGACCTTGGCGGAAGGGAACGATACTGCGGACCAGCGACCGTTTTAGCCAACGCCGCTGCGAAGACTCTATCGTTGCTTCAAGGTACCCATCTTGGCACTTAGCTCCTGGTGACAAGTTGGCAATAGTAACAACCGATGAGCCTGCCGGCGAGCTTATGGTGTAGTGTTCATCACACTCTAGCGTTACCGCGTCTTCGACGGTAAGTTCTGCCGATGTTAAAAAATAGTGGTTGTTAATTTTTCCAAGATCTACTGTTTCAATTTTGCGCGCTGCCAATACTTCAACCGCGGCTCCCCCCTCAGGGATGCCAAGCAGCTCCGCTATGGTTGTTGGACTGCCTACCGGAAGGATGCCAAGGGCAATATCGCTACCAGCAAGGGCGTTAATGACCTCAGCAACGGTTTTGTCGTTTCCAACGGCAACGACTGTTGTCGCCCCAGCGCGAATCGCTTGGCGAATCATATCTTTGGCGCTCTTCAGGGGGCCAAGTCGTCCGATGCGACCCTGGAGCTCAAGGTCGGTGAGGCGTGTTTCTATTTCTGCCACCGCATGGGTCAGTTTCGCATTGGAGAGCGACTCGCCATAGACGTAAAAATGCATACAAGGTTGGACGGCCCGAATTGTCGCCGACTAGGCTCGTGACTTACCGTTTGCTTTTTGTTCTGGCTCTGATTCTTTCAGTTTGTTGCTTGCTTTTTCCGAAGCACTATCATTTGATCGGGTACCCGTCGTGCACTTGCCGTTTAAGGTAGCACCTTCGGCAACAACAAGCGTGCTCGTCGCAATGTCACCTTCAACACGGCTGCCGGCTAGTAACTCAAGGCGGCTTTTTGCCACAATATTTCCTTTTACAAAACCACCAACCACGACCGAGTCAGCTTTGATGTTTGCTTCAATGGAGGCAGATTTTCCTACCTCGACTGACTGGCTGGTCGAGACCGTACCCTTGACCGTGCCATCGATAACCATCGGGCCCTCACCTTTAAAATTTCCCTCAACGAGTACACCTTCGGCAATTACTGTTGCCCCAGCGAACCCCTCTTCTTTCTGTGTAAACATGCGCCTAAAAATTAGTGGAATTACTTTGTAATCGTATCGGGGTATTGCCGCTTTGTCAAAAAGTTGCCAACAATGTTTTGCTGCGCTACATTCAGACCATTCTCTTGCACTACGCCTCCGTAGCTCAACGGATAGAGCTACCCCGTCCTAAGGGGGAGATGGGGGTTCGATTCCCTCCGGGGGCACCAGTTGCAAATAGCTAATCGCAAATAGCTAGACGAGAAAGGCCGTGCTTATTTTTTTTCGCTTCCGCTAGAGCTACGTTCGGTTGTGGTGCTCGAAAAAGAGTGACTCGTATGGCTCAGCAAGAGACAACCACATGTAAGCAAATAACAAACGGCGAATCACTACGCAAACAACTTTTCTTTTCTCGTTATTTGCTATACGCTATTTGCACTTTATTGTACGGGCCCGTAGCTCATCTGGTAGAGCGCTGCATTCGCATTGCAGAGGTAAGGGGTTCGATTCCCCTCGGGTCCACCAAACGAAACATTGTCGGAATTAAGAAAATGGAGCGATTTTGCGGGAGCCAAAATCGCGCTGTCAATTTTTTCAAAACCCTTTCCGCCTACGGCGGAAGCGGTGAATTCCCAAAGTTCCCCCCAATTGCATGAAAGTGTTTTGTCTTTGAGAGTGGGGTTCGAGCCGATTTTTTGGAAAAACTCTTTCCATGCGAAATAGTTTTCTCCTTTTTCCAAAATAACGGCTTCTCTCAAAGACAAAACGAAACTCCGATTGATTTTGATAAAGTGAAGCAACATACCAAAAAGTTTTTTGCGGTGTTCTCTGACGATGACGAGGTTGTACCGCAAGAAAACAAAAAACTTTTTGAGGAACGGCTTGGAGCAAAAACCGCGATGGAACACGCCAAAGGACACTTTAGCGGAGGTGATGGAGTGAAAGAATTGCCAGTTATTTTGGAAGCAATTCTTTCGCAGGAGCCGCCAATTTTTTAAAAAAAGAAAGCCGAAGCCCGCGCGGATTCCTCCCCAGACCCCTCCTCCGCGCGGACAAATGCAAAAACAAAATCAGCCGAGGTTTTGCCAAATCCTTTCCCCCAGAAAATAGTTTTGGCAAAACCGAGTCCGCATTTCGTCCCGCCACACTGCCCGAATACTTGGAGGGCAGAACCCCGAAAGAAAAACACCCTTTCCTTTTTCAAAGGAGTGTTTTTTCTTTCGGGGTTGCCGAGGCTCTGCGAGGCGGTGGCGGGGCGATTCATTCTTGGTCGAAAAAAGTTCGAGCAAATGCTAAAATAACACCACCAAAACAAATGAGCTGGCACGTGGCCAGCTTGTTTATTTTTTGATACAGCAGAAGTGAACCGAACATGGAAAAAGAATGCCTTTTCGCTAAAATTTTGAACGGCTGTGCCATCCAAAAGCAAACGATGATTCACCAAAGCTTAGAAATCTTCTTGTCCAAAATTTTGTTCTGCGCCCACGTTTTTAATTTTACTCGGATCAATCCCATCACGCCCGAGGAAAAAAGCCGGGTTGTTCCACTCTGGCAGTATTTCTTTCCCCATTTTTTGACTCTCGTACTGATAATACAAATCAACCGATGCACCAACGAGAGCACCGAATAATATATCATCTATGTCTTCGGGGTGAGCTTTCATATAGTCTACGTTCATATTTGCAACATAGGCTTCATATTCCTTCAGTTCTATCGGCATTGAGGGTGCCCCTTGGTTTTGTAGTCCGTGTATCAATTCATGTTCTAGACGAGACAGGCTTCGGCGATATTCTCTGAGATCATCCCTGTTAATATCAACACCTATTTGTCTATCGTTCTCGAAATGGACAGCATCTGCAATTGGGTATTCTTTAAAAAATTTTCCGAACTCAGAAGTTGGTTTAATTCGCGTAGCAATACTCTTAGCAATCCTTTTTAGAGCTCTTTGAAATTCGGCTGGCGGTAAATCCTGTGAAGGAAGTCTGTATTTTGACCGTAATATTTTTTGATCTTCTTGGAGCCTTTCGACCATGGCCGGATTATCGGGCGTCATACCGGTAAGGTATTCGCACAGCCGACTAGAAAATGATTGAGCAACCCTCTCAGCGATTTTTTGACGTTCATCCTTAACTGCTTTCGACGCCTGCTCGCGATCTGTCACGCACGCGTTGCAGCTATCGGGAAAATTGCCGTGTGGACACATTCCTTCTAGTACATTTTGATTTTCTTTTTCGTCCATGATTTAGATAGTACCACAATCTTAAGTGTTTTACCCCTTTCTAAGTAGCACAGCATTATAGCTTACTTTTCTGGGTACTGGGCCCAGAGTATGCTTTGACCGCCGCGCGCCCGCTTGCTAGACTCACTAAACTATGAACGAAGAGGTGCGACAGCAATTTTACGTCGGGGTCAATGTAGCGCTATTTCGTGGCGGGAAATTACTGTTGGGGCTGCGGAAGAATGTTGCTGGTGCCGGCACCTGGGGTTTACCTGGTGGGCATCTTGAGAGTAAAGAAAAGCTCGTTGACGCCGCTCGTCGGGAGTTATCGGAAGAGACTGGATTAAAGCCAGAGAAGCTTACCTTCATCAATCTGACAAATAACAGTCAGGACGAAAAGCACTATCTGCAAATTGCCTTTCGTGCCGACGGTGTTGAGGGAGAAGCGGAAATTTGTGAGCCAGATTGCTGCAGTACTTGGCAGTGGTTTTCGACAAGCGAATTGCCTGAGGACATTTTCCCGCCCCACGCGGCGCACATCGCCGCTATTATTGCGGAAGAGGTATATCGAGAAAGTTAAATTACTATGACAGCAGAAAAAAAAATTAACCTTGCCCTTATCTATGGCGGCAAAAGTACCGAGCATGAAGTTTCGTTGCGCTCGGCACGCAGTATTTATGAGAAGCTCGACAAAGATAAATACAACGTCGTTCTGCTTGGCGTTAGCCAAAGCGGACGGTGGTTGCTTGCAGATGAGGCGGCGAACCTACTTACCGAAACAACCGTTTCTGAAAGCAATAGCCGGCAGGTAGTTCCCACCGGCAAAGGTGCAATGTCGTTGGTCGCAGCTGAATCAGGCAACGAGCTTGAAGCAATCGATGTTGTTTTCCCAATTATTCATGGCGCGGGCGGTGAAGACGGTAGCTTACAAGGGATGTTGGAACTCCTCGATGTCCCCTATGTCGGGTGCGGCGTCTTGGGTTCTGCTGTTGGGATGGACAAAGATGTTACCAAGCGATTACTGCGAGATGCTGGGGTTGAGGTAGCGCCTTATGCCACGCTTCGCTCTACTGATTCGTGGCAGGCGGAACTTGATGCTATCGTCGCCACGCTTCACTATCCGCTATTTGTTAAGCCGGCAAATTTAGGTTCTTCGGTAGGCATTACCAAAGTGAAAATTCGTGAGGCGTTAGAGGTAGCAGTAGCCGACGCTTTTACCTTTGACCAAAAGGTTCTTATAGAAAAAGCAATTGAAGGGCGAGAGATTGAGGTTGCGGTTTTAGGTAACGAAAAACCGGAAGCGTCCGTTCCGGGTGAGATTCTTCCGCACCATGAGTTTTACTCGTACGAGGCAAAGTATGTGGACGAGCACGGCGCCTCACTCTCGCTTCCCGCGAAACTTTCTACAAGCGAGACTGAAGAAGTACGGATGCTGGCTTGTCGGATATTTAAGACGCTTGAACTTTCTGGTATGGCGCGGGTTGATTTTTTCTTGACTCAAGACGGTAGGTGGATTTGTAATGAGGTAAATAGCCCACCGGGGTTTACCACTATTAGTATGTATCCAAAATTGTGGGAGATTTCTGGCGTTCCGTTTACTGAACTTCTCGATCGACTCATTGCGCTAGCGGTAGAGAAAAAAAAGGCGCAGCGAAAACTGCGCCGTCAGTACCAACACTAGTCTTTACAAAAGATAGCGTAGGTAGACGTAGGCGCTACAGACAACAAGGCCGACAAAGGTGACAGGGACGGCTATTTTCATATATTCACCAAAGCCGATACGGTGACCTTCTTTTTCTGCCATACCACTAATAACGACGTTTGCCGAGGCGCCAACCAATGTTGCGTTGCCGCCAATGTCTGCGCCCAACAGGAGCGCCCACCAGAGTGGTGCCAGTGGCAAACCAGTGCTCACGCCAACATCTTTAATGAGTGGAATCATTGTTGCCACGAACGGAATGTTATCGATGATTGCTGAAAATACTGCCGAGCCCCACAAGGTAGCCATGGTTAAGATAGCAAGTTGGCCTCCGGTAACCGATACAAGCGCGTCGGCAAGCAAATGAATTGCCCCTACCGCCTCAAGTCCGGCGACCAAAATGAAGAGCCCGATGAAAAAGAAAATAGTCGTCCATTCGACATTTCTAAGATGTGGCTCTGGGTCGTCGGTGGTAAGCAGCAAAAGAAGTGCTGCACCCGAAAGCGCGATGGTTGCCCCCTCAAGATTGGTAACACCATGGGTAAAGAAGCCTATCAAAATAAGTCCAAGTACAAGAAGGGATTTTTTTAACAGCCACCAGTCGGAAATCGCGCTGCTAGGATTAAAAGCCATAATGCGTGCCGCTGCCTCTGGTGTGGATTTCATACGACGACCGTAGAGCCAGTAGAGCATGCCCACCGTTACTACAACAACCAGAAGTGCCGCCGGGGCAAGGTTGATAAGGAAGTCGTTAAAAGAGAGATCGGCCGCGCTACCAACCAGAATGTTTGGTGGGTCACCGATGAGCGTAGCCGTACCACCAATGTTAGAAAGCAGAATAGCGCCAATGAGAAATGGCTTTGGTGGTACCTCAAGGTTGTTGGCGACAACAAAAATGACCGGCACCATCAAAAGCACCGTTGTTACGTTGTCCAGAAAGGCAGAGAAGATGGCAACCGTAATGCCAAGCAATATAAAAATAGGCGCCGGTTTCCCGCGCCCTAGTTTTGATACCCACATGGCGATAAACTCGAACATGCCAGAGTCTTTGGCAATAGTAACGACCACCATCATACCGATTAAGAGGCCGAGAGTGTTAAAATCTATTCCCTTAATGGCTGCCTCTTGCGTAACAACACCAAGACCTATCATAACCATCGCCCCGGTGAGGGCGATGATGGTGCGGTGCGTTTTTTCTGAAATGATGAGCGCGTAACTGGCGATAAAAATCCCAACGGCCAGTGGGAAGAGATACTCCATAGAAATTTAACTAACGTTCAGTCTCAAGGGGGATGCCAAAAACGTCTCCAATGGCGTGTTTAATATTCGTTCTACTGATGTAGCCAACCACTACACCAGCATCGTCCACAACCGGAAGTTGCCGAATACGGTGTTTTGCTAGTAAGGTGGAAGCCGCCATTAGAGAATGCGTTGGCTTTACCGTGTGAACGTGTTTCGTCATGAACTTGTCAATCGTATGGTCCTCAAGTGCCTGCGTTCGTTTGGCAAAAGTGCTCTCTGCCGCGAATGAAGCAAGGTGCTTATCTCCTTCAAGATAGTCAGGGACGATGTAGCTAATAACATCCCAACTGGAGAGGATGCCGCAGACACAGTTTTTTTCGTCGACTACCACAATACCGTTCGTCTTTTTTTTAATCATCAATTCAACCGCTTGGCGCAACGTCGCCGTCGGTGAGATAGTAACAACACTGCGGTGCATGAAATCTTGAACGAGGTACTGTTTCATAGAGGATAGTGATAAGAATTGCCTGTCAGTCTAGCAGGAGACGTTAAATCGTCAAGATGGCAACAGTGTGGACAGCGCCCGTGGTTGCCAAAAGCTTCGGCATTTACTACGATTGCTGTAGGAACTCGACCGCAGAGTAAACTCACCCGTCGGGTGAGCTTTCCTTTACCTTTAACGCGAGGGCTATGCAAAAATCACTCAACAGAGTACAAGAGGCGTTTCTTCGGTTGGTGCACAACCGCGCCTACTCGCATGCCTACAATGCGCTGAAGCAGATGCATCCGGCTGACCTCGCGCAACTGCTACCCTACCTACAAGAGCGTGAGCAGCAGTGGTTTGTAGAAACACTGCTTAAAACCAGAAAGCTTGGCGGGGTGATTAGTGAGCTTGATGAAAATAAGGTACTTGAATTTTTAGAACTAGTACCACAGGAAGAGTTTGTAAAAGTACTCGAAGAAATTAACGCCGATGACGCTGCTGACCTCATTGCTGGGTTACCAGAGGGACAGCGGCAAGAAATTTTCGAACGGCTCTCAGGTTCTCAAAAGAAGGCTGTTGGTAAGCTCCTTGGCTACGCCCCAGACACCGCTGGTGGAATCATGAGTCCAGAGTTTGTTTCGATGGAGCAAACCTTAACCGTCGGAGAAGCCATTGACCAACTACGAGCAAAGGCGAGCGGTGAGAAAGAAGAAATTTATAACATTTACATTTGCGACGCCGACGATCAACTCGTCGGCGTGGTGTCGTTCCGCGATCTTGTACTTTCGCCGCCAGACAAAACCCTTCAAGATATTATGGAGCGCAATCCGGTTGCTGTTAGGCCGCACGCCAACCAAGAGCTAGTAGCCGATATGATTGCCCGCTATAATCTACTGTCCGTGCCGGTCATTGACGAGAACCATCGCCTCATTGGTCGCATCACTGTTGATGACGCTATCGACGTTTTGAAAGAAGAGGCGACCGAAGATATCTACCACCTTGGTAACTTGGCGCAGGAAGATCACATCTCGACTCCTGTCTGGACGTCAGCAAAACCGCGAGCTTTGTGGTTACTCATCAACCTTGGTACGGCAGTGTTGGCGGCTGCCACTATCTCGCTCTTTAGTGAGACCATTTCGCGGTTTGTCATTTTGGCGGCGCTTATGCCGATTGTTTCGGGTATGGGAGGTAACGCGGGGACACAATCACTTACCGTCGTAGTACGGGGGTTGGCGCTGGGTGAAGTTGATTGGAGTCTCGCTCTTAAGGTTATTTGGAAAGAGCTAGCAGTCGGTTTATTTAATGGCGTCATCATCGGTGCGGTTATCGGCGTCCTTACCTATCTCTGGTATCACAACTTGACCTTGGCAATGGTAATGGTGCTTGCTATGGTTGGTAACTTGATTATCGCCGCTCTTGCTGGTGCATTCATTCCGCTACTGCTTCGTAAATTACGACAGGACCCGGCATTGGCCTCGAGTATTTTTGTTACGACCGCAACCGACGTCGGCGGCTTTCTTCTTTTCCTTGGTCTCTCGACCATATTCATCAAACTAATTATCAGCTAAGCCATGGAAGCACTTGACGTACAGCATCTAAAAAAAGTGTATGACGGTATGACGGCAGTTGATGATATTTCGTTCTCGGTTCACGAGGGCGAATTTTTTGGTTTTCTGGGACCTAACGGCGCTGGCAAGACGACGACGATTGGAGCGGCCGTGGGGTTGGTGAACCCAACCAGTGGGACGGTTTCAGTATTTGGTCACGATGTCGTTAAAGACTACCGGAAAACACGCGCGCTTATTGGCTTGTCGCCACAAGAATTTAACGTCGATATGTTCCGTCACGCATGGGAGACGCTTATTAACAATGCTGGTTACTTTGGTGTCCAGCGAGCGGTCGCCAGAGAACGCGCCGAACGACTCCTGAAACGCTTCGGGCTTTGGGAGCACCGCTTTAAACGATTTCAAAGTTTGTCTGGGGGGATGAAGCGTCGCGTACTTTTGGCACGGGCATTAATTCATCAGCCAAAGCTTCTCATTTTGGACGAGCCGACTGCCGGTGTTGACGTAGAGCTTCGTCATTGGCTCTGGAAAGAACTTAAAACTATTCAAAAGCAGGGCACAACCATTCTACTGACGACGCACTACCTCGAAGAGGCAGAACAACTCTGCGAACGAGTAGCGATGATTACTCATGGGAAAATTGCTCTCATCGAAAATACGGCTGACCTCATCAAGCGCTATGGTGGGCATAAGAAACTTGAAGAAATTTATCTCCAGATTACGGGCAGTGATACTACCGAAGACGGTAACGCGCCGGCCGTATGAAGATAAACTGGATTGGACTTGGCACCATTTACTGGCGAGAAATTCGCCGCACCTTTCAGGTGTCGATGCAAACGGTATTCCCACCGATTATTACTTCGCTTCTCTATATTTTGATCTTTGGAAACGTACTTGGATCGCGCATTCAAGATATTATTCCAGGGGTATCCTATATCGACTTTATGATCCCAGGGTTACTGATGATGAACGTTATTTCGGCGAGTTTCGCCAGCACCTCGTCTGTCATCTACATTGGCAAATTACAAAACACTATCACCGAGCTACTCGTTGCGCCGCTCTCTTACGTTGAAATTGTGATGGGGTTTGTATTGGCCGCAGCGACGCGTGGCGTCATTGTGGGAATGGGCGTCTACGCCGTTGCCCTCTTCTTCACCACCGCAACGTTCGCGCATCTCTGGGCATTCCTCTTTTTCATTCTAGCAACCTCGCTACTGTTTGGTGCTGTTGGGGCGATGGTTGGTCTCTGGGCGGAAACGTTTGATCACGTCAACTTGCCAAACACTTTTATCTTGCTGCCGCTCTCATTTTTTGGTGGCGTTTTTCACTCTATTCGATTGCTTCCTGACTGGATGCAAACGCTAAGCAAAGCGAACCCGGTGTTTTATATGGTTAACGGTATTCGGGCGAGCATGATAGGTATAGCGGATGTGCCAATGTACGTTTCCGCGCTTGTTGTCTTGGTACTCGTTACCGTTGCCCTCTGGTTTTGTGTCAGTCTTTTCCGCCGCGGCTACAAATTACGGAGTTAACCTTATTGTTTTGAAAACTTGTCGGTAGAAGACGGCAGCATCAAAGTGCCGTCGTTTTTTTGAAAAAAGGTGCTATCCGTGATAAGGGCTGTCCGTTCAAGTCTTAGGAAGAAGCTTAAAAATTGAATCTTGCTTAAACGCCATGTTCAAGCCGAGGAGTAACAAGAAATGGATATTCAGCGTTGCGGAGTTTTTGATGGGGGGCAGCTGTGAAGCGGTTATTGCAAATGTTCTCTATAACGGCGGGAAAAGCGTAACGAACGCGGCACCAGCCACGTTTACTCAATCGGAAAACCCATGGCTGGCGGATACTTTGCCAGCCACGCTAACGGGGTTTCCGTGGACGACGACGCGGCAATCGACGCCTTTGTCAAGAGGCATAATGTTGATTTCATCGTAGTGGGATCTGAGGCCCCGCTCTGCGATGGCATCGTCGACAGGTTGACCACGCTCGGAATTACAACGATCGGTCCGACGAAGGCTGCTGCTCAGCTGGAAGCCAGCAAGGCTTTTTTGGACGAACTCTGTGTGACGCTTGGTATTTCGGCTCCGGAGTCCGTGGTTTGCCACAATTTGCATGAAGCCCGAGCAGCACTCAGGGAGTTGCGCAAAAAGTACGGGGTACTTCCCATAATTAAGGCCGACGGCCTGGCGGCGGGCAAGGGCGTCTTTCTCAAAAAACGTTGAGAGCAGGCTATCAGGTTCTTCGTCAATTGTTCACTGAGAAGATACTTGGCGACGCCGGAACGACGGTCATCATTCAGCAGCGTCTGACAGCGCGGGAATTTTTCCTATTCGCTCTTGCAGAGGGGACGGATGCAATCCTGTTCGGAACGGCCATGGATTACAAACGTCTCAAGGATGGCGACCAAGGTCCGCACACGGGTGGCATGGGTGCAGTGCCCCCTGTTCCATTCGTGTCATCCAAGCTCGAGGAGCAGGTAATGGTGGAGGTGGTGCGGCCACTGGTTGCCGAGATGGCGCGTCGCGGTACGCCGTACCGTAGCATCATCTACTGCGGGATGATGCTGACCACGGAGGGGCCAACGCTTCTCGAGGTCAACGTACGCTTCGGCGACCCTGAGGCGCAAGTGCTCCTTCCTCGGCTCGATCAGGAGAACGGCCCGATCTTGGCCGAGATCCTTCTGGCGACCACAAAGGACGGAGCGTTAAAGAACTCACCGTTCGTCTCAGCCCAGAGGCCACAGTGTGCGTCGTGATGGCGGCGGAGGGGTATCCCGGATCACCGCGAAAGGGTGACGTCATCAGTGGACTCACCACTTACGTGGAGGGCACCGAGGTCTTCCATGGCGGCACAGTATTCGATTTGGAAAATCGAATCGTCCGTACTGCTGGTGGCCGGGTACTTAGTATCGTTGCCCTTAGGGAAAACATGGCCGATGCATGTTAGGCCATCTACTCTCGCGCCGCAACGATTAGTTGGGAGGGTGAGCAGCACCGTACTGACATCGGCGCGAATGTCCTAAGTAGGGCCCCAATACGGCGGCACGGAGGTTACAAAAGATAAACAGGAAGGAAGACGGCGTTGTGCAACGGCGCGATGCCGTTTGTCTATTATAGAAAATTATATAATTAGTTATATATTTAACTCTAGAGTTAGGCCGTACGCTTTAGGCTATGGGCTCTACGCTTGACGCCATACGGCCGGAACTCCGATTTGCAGCTCTATTGGGGATTTGTCAACTGAGCCTCGCGAGTGCTGATTTTGTGAGAACGTTCCCACCTGACGGCCGGCAGGCGTTCACCCTTTTATCGGGCTGAGCGGGGTGGTTTGTCGAACGGGCGAAATGAAATCAGCACGTCCTCATGAGGCCGGAAAGGAGTATTAAGGAAAGCCGAGGTGGGTTTCCTTAACGTATTATTCCCACTCTGTCGTTGCTGGCGGCTTGGAGGTAATGTCGTAGAGAACGCGCGTTACCCCTTTTACTTCGTTTGTTATGCGCCACGAAAGGCGGGCGAGAAATTCGTGTGGCAGGCGCGCCCACTCGGCGGTCATAATGTCTGATGAGGTAATAATACGCACCACTACCGGGTACGCGTAGGCACGCTCGTCACCCGTAAGGCCAACCGTTTTTTGGCTGAGGACTTGCGCGAAATAATGATAGAACTCATCCTCTTTTTTAATACGTTGAATTTCATCACGCACAATTTGGTCTGCGTCGCGTACAATACGTAACTTTTCTGGCGTTACCTCGCCAGCAACACGGATAGCAAGACCGGGACCGGGAAAGGGTTGTCGCCAGACGAGTGCCCTGGGCAGACCCAGCGCTTCGCCGAGTTCTCGCACCTCGTCTTTGTAGAGGTCACGCAACGGTTCAATCAGTTTCCATTTAAGATGTTTTGGCAGTCCACCAACATTGTGATGAGATTTAATAACACGAGCCGTTTTGCCGCTCGATGCGGCCGCAGATTCGATGACGTCAGAGTAGATAGTACCTTGGGCTAAAAATGTTGGCCGCGATTTCATTTGTTTTACCGCACGATCAAATGTTTTAATAAATTCGCCGCCGATAATTTTTCTTTTCTGTTCACCGAACGTAACACCACGCAGTTTTGAAAGGAACTGTTTTTTGGCGTTGACGTATCGAACACGGCAGCCGAGCTGTGAGAGAATGGCGCGTACCTCCGTTGGTTCATTTTTACGCGCCAGTCCGTGGTTTACAAATATGGCGGTAAGTTGTGAGCCAATGGCTCGACTGATAAGCGCCGCGGTTACCGTTGAGTCCACGCCGCCAGAAACCGCCGCCACAACCTGTGCGTCACCAACTGTTTTTTTAATTTGTGCGACCTTCTCTTCTGCCTTGCCACTAATGTTCCAGTCTTTTTCGCATTTGGCTATAGTAAAGAGAAAATTTTTTAATATCATTGTACCGTAGTCGGTGTGTTCGACTTCGGGGTGGAACTGGATGCCGTAGAGTTTTTTCTTTTCGTTAGCCATTGCCGCATCTGGTGAGTTATTGGTTTTTGCAATAAGAGAGAAGCCGGCAGACAGCTTGGTAACAATATCGCCGTGCGACATCCAGACGTGAGATTGTTTAGGCACTTTAACAAAGAGTCGGGATGAACGCACCGTTTTTAATATCGCCGGACCGTACTCGCCCTTTTTGCCCCGTTCAACTTTCCCACCCAACTGCTGAGCCATCAGTTGCATACCGTAACAGACGCCAAGTACCGGAATGCCAAGAGTAAATATTTGTTTTGAATAACTTGGGGCGCCAACGGCGTAAGCAGAACTTGGCCCACCAGAGAGGATGATAGCCTTAGCGTTTTTTAGCTGCGAAAGTGGCGCGGTAAAAGGAAGCAGTGTTGCCTCAACACCAAGCGCGCGCACTCGGCGGCCAATCAGGTGGGAGTACTGTGAGCCAAAATCAATAACGTATACCATTGTTCGTCAGGACGAGCGTTCTTTGATAAACGTAGCTGCAAACGCATTGTCGGTACACTTTTTTATTTCGTCAACAGTGAAGACATTATTGTTGGCTAAAAATTCAAGCTCTTTCGCCAAATTGGTTTCGTACATTTCTGGGCCATCGGTGTTGATGGTGAGCTTAACACCAGCGGCAAACAAGGTGCGGTACGCTTTTTTGAGTTCGGCAACTGTTTTAAAAACGCCCACCTTGAGGTTCGAGGTTGGGCAGATTTCCAATACAGTGCCCTGCTCAACAAGAAGCCGCATCAGTGCCTTGTCTTGGTGGGCTTTGATACCATGGCCGATACGATCCGGTATTATCTCTTTTACCACCATTGCCATCTCTTTACGTTGTCCTTCTTCGCCAGTGTGAACGGTTACCCCGAGGCCTTTCTTTTTTGCGTCACAAAATAGATCAACGTAATTTTTCATTTTAAACTCCTTTGCTTGAGGTCCGGCAATATCGATGCCGATAATTCCGCGGTGCTTGTACTTTAGGGCTTTGTTATAAATAATTTCGTTTTGGTGAAAGGTAAACTCGCGGTCGAGCATAAGAATGATGCCAGCGCGTACCTCCGGATATTCAAGCATTGCCCGCTCCAGTCCGCGAATGGAAGCGTTAATAATGTAATCTAGGTCACGCTCTCCGTTGCGGTTTCGTTTCATTGGGTTGAAGCGAATTTCGTGAAGCACAATGTGGTGCGACCGGTAAGCGCCGCCGATGGTTTGGTGCACGGCCGGCTCCATGGCAACCGGTGAGGACTGAATAAGCTCGGTCCAGTGATACTTAGCACGATCAATTTCTTTAAAGCTTCGGTAACGTCGTTTTACGGTAACCATCTTTTCAAACTCCCAGTAGTTTTTTGTTGGCAATTTAATGCCCTGGTCGTGCGCTAGCGTCCAGAGCACTGCCGCATCAACCGCGCCACCAACGTGCGAGTGCAGTTCGGCAAGGGGCATACCTTGTAGCTCGTTAATGGTGGTGTGATTAGCCATAGCGTTAGCGGTAGTTTGGTGCTTGCTTTTCAATGGTAATAGAGTGCGGGTGACTTTCTGCTCGTCCGGCGGGCGTGATGCGTATGAACGTCGCTTTCTTTTGTAATTCTACAATGGTCTTTGCTCCAGAGTAGCCCATGCTGGCACGAAGTCCGCCGGTCATATGAAACAAAATATCGGCAACAGCGCCATGGAAAGGAACGACACCCTCTACACCTTCTGGCACGTACTTCGTGGCACCCTTCTGTCCGTAGCGGTCAGAACTCTGGCCTCGCTCCATGGCACCTAAAGAGCCCATACCGCGATAGCGCTTGTACTGTTTCTTAGCAATGGTAATGATGTCGCCCGGTGCTTCAGTGGTACCGGCTAAGACCGAGCCAAGCATAACGGCAGACGCTCCTGCGCCGATGGCTTTTGCAATATCGCCAGAGTAGCGAATACCTCCGTCGGCAATAACCGGTATTTTCTTTTCCTTGGCCATTTTTGCTACTTCCATAATGGCGGTGAGCTGTGGCACGCCAACACCGGCAACCACGCGCGTCGTACAGATAGCTCCCGGACCGACCCCCACCTTAAGGGCATCGGCGTAAGGGAGAAAGGCGCTAGCTGCTGTGGCGGTTGCAATGTTGCCCACTATGATTTCTGCTTTCAATTTGCGCTTTAGTAGTTTGACGTCGCTGATAATTTTCGGCTTATGGACGTGGGCAGAATCAACTACCACAACGTCTACACCCACTTTGTCTAGTGCCAGCGCCCGCTTAATGTCGTGTGGGCCCACGGCCGCTCCGACACGTGCCTGCTTTTTCTTTGCCGCCATCACCATCTTGACCTGTTCGCCAACCGTGCAGTTTCGATGCAAAATACCGAGTCCGCCAGCGTTACTCATCGCGATTACCATTTTGGCTTCCGTTACTGTATCCATGGCAGCAGAAATAATCGGCATTTCCAGTCGAATTTTTTTTGTGAGCTGTGTTTCTAGTTTGGCCTCTCGTGGGCTGACGCTCGAGAGCTGAGGCACGAGCAGGACGTCGTCAAAGGTTATACCAAGAGGAATATCCATAACTAAGCTAAAAAGGTATGGTCGTAGTATATAAGAAAACCGGCTGTTCGCACAGCCGGTTTTCTGCGGTCATCGATTATCCTATTGGCGACCCGCTCGTGTAGGTGTTGAGATGCTCTGGTGACACGGTAACCACTTCTGACCAACTGTAGTGTAGTGCAGTAAATACTTCACCCGACAGAAATAGTCGTTTCTCGCCGTCTTGCAGTAGGTATACTCCAGGGCTGCTTGCTGTTTTAACGAGCGTTGCGTTTGGGTAGGCGTTGACGTCAATCTTATCTACAACGACAACGTTACCCCATTGGTTTTGCGGGTACGAAGCAAAAGCGGTGGGAGAAGGGAGATTAATTTTTAGCCACTGTTGCTGCGGTCTAGTGTAGAGGAAGTAGATGGTTGGGTCTTCTGGTGTGCGAATGAGTCGCGCCTCAGGATATGATTCAAGTTTCGCTTTTGAGACAATACGAATGTCGTTGAAGTTGTATCCATAGTGCAAAAAAGCAGTCGGACTCGTTATATAGTGTCGGTAGCCATTTGCGTAAACAGCGTAGACGGCCGGGCTGTTAGCTGTTTTAAGAAGGGCAACAGCCGGCGTGTAGCCAACGGTGCTTGCCCCCAAAACTTCGCCACTATGTCCGTCGCCATTTGTGCCGTCGCCGATATCACCAGAGGTATCGGATCCAGTGTGGTTATTGATAAGGTCTGCGGGTACGTCATCAATTGAACAGCCCGGAGGCAGTGGGGCGTAGTAGAACGAGGTTGGTGCAGTATAAGAAAAAATGGAGAGCGGTCGTGACCGTTCTGCAAAGTAGATATTTATTTCATGTACACCTGCACTAAGTGTAATTTTCTGTGTGCCATTAGCGCCACGGTAAGAGTTACCAAGGTTGATGAGAAGATTGCCGTCAATATACACCCATGCGTCGTTGTTTGCCCTGACACTAAAGGTATAGGTGCCAGCAGTTGGAACAATCATCCCCGAGCGCCAATGGACCGCAAAGTGAAAAGGGTCACCCTTTTTACCAGTGTTGACGGGCAAGAAATCATTGCCAAAATCTATGCTTTGATCAACGCGACTAAATACATAGTAGTCTGACCCGTACCAGTAGTTTGCTGGTCCCTCGTCGGTGGTATAAGAGTAGATGTTTGCCTGTACGCCAGGGTCAGTTTCCGCCATGTTGTAGTACTGACCGTAGAAGCCGTTTTCATGGAGGACAATATTGGTGTCGCAGGTTGTCGTCGTTTGCGCACGCGCCGGTACGATGCTTGTAAAACCAGTAAGCGCGAAAGCGATACTAATGAAAATGCGCCCGAAGGCGGTGAGATGTTTTTGCATAGAAGTAGTAGTGTGCAAAAATGACGCAATCAAGTAAGATAGCAGGTATTGTATCGCCTGTCAAGGACTAGGACGTAATAGCTGACGTCTAACGTACTATTTGTTTACAAGAAGCCGTTAGCCTACCAACCACCGCCACCGCCGCCTCCACCCCCGCCGCCAGAAAATCCTCCACCTCCGCTGCCACCACCGGATGACGATGAAGCGGCTACTGCCGAAGTGAGGGCAGCGAAGTGCGTGAGCGAGCTATTAAAGGTTATGGCGTTAAAGGCCGCAGCGTTGGTGCTTGTGTACCAGTTGGGTGGCGAAGTATAGATGTCGGCAAACTCTTTCGCCCAAATGTTAGCAACCCCCAGTACCATTGCATACGGCAATAGTTTCTCGAATGTCTCCGGTTTTTTGTCTGGCGCATTCTGAAACAGCAGCCGATCTTTTTCCGCAATTTGCAGATACTCTTTAAGCCCAAGGAGGTACTCTTTCGTTTCTACACCCTTCACCGTTTTTGCTGGGCTGAAGCAGGAAACAATACTGTAGAGGAGAAGAGAAAGAAGAACCCCAATCAGAAGTGGCAGAAAACTTCCTAGGCCGAACTCTATGTTTAAGATGTCAGCAAAAAACCCATCACCGTCAGGAAGAAAAAAGCAATACCAAAGAAAAGCGCGAACCGATTTATATTATTTTTTATTCGACCCAAATTTTTGTAGTAACCTTTTTGGATAAGCGCTGCCAGTACGAGACCAATTGGTTTTCGCATATCGGCGTAGGGTACATTTTTAAAATCAGAGACCCGTACCGTTTTTCCTTCGTCGCCAACACCTGCTGTTTCTAACTGTTTTCCGCGGAGCAGTTGTTTGAGACTGGCGAGGGTAAATTGTGGTCGTTTCTTGAATAACTTTTCAAAAAGCATACGGTCAAAATCGTTCGGGAGTGTAGCGTAGTCATTGAGCAGCTCCAGCTCGTAGTCTTTTGTCGACATAAATCCTCGTGGTCGCTCATCTACTTCTCGAATTTTAAGGTAACCCTTTGTCGCGAGGTAGATAATTTCGGCAGCTATATTTTTTGCGCTCACCTTCTGCTTGATGATGCCGGCGACTTCGAAAGGGGTGAGCTCGTCAGGCACGTCGTACTGCGCAATAATGACACCTCGGCCTTTTGGGTCTCTGCCCCTTTTCCACCAGTAGAGGAGAGAGAGGGTAAGGGTAATGAGCGGTGGGACAAATATAAAAAACCACCACCACCCAGTCGCAAAAGTACTAGTGTTGGGACTTGGGGTTGTGTATGGTGTGACGACGCCTTTTGGAAATCCGACGGCAACAGTGAGGCCTTCTTTTGGTTGAAGCAATGTCGGTGCGCTGAAGGTAGACGCGATACTCCCAGCAGTTGTCGAACAGGGTGTCGTGCTACCTTTTGGCCCGTAGTAGCAAGCCGATTGTGTGGGGGCAGTATCTGGCGGTAGGGTAACTGAGGCCGCCACTGTTTTTATCGGTATTGCCCATTCGTTTCCGGTTACGTTCCAGTAAATTTCGTCCCCGTCTTTCAGTTGCGCAACGGCATTCGTTGCTCGGTACTGAATTTTATAAGTACGCTCTCCGGTAAATGTTTGATTAGCCTCGCCGATTTTTATTCTGATTTTCCCGCTGACGTTCGAGGTTTGATAAGGGTACGGCTGCCCATGCTCATTAGTAACGCTTGCTACCTCTATTGCCATCTTCCTTCCGGTTGAAGAGGTGTGAGTAATATCACGGTAGATGCCATGGCGCGGTATTGCACCAGTATCATATTGAATGGTTTCCGCTACTGTAATTGAATTGTCGGTATGAACGGTAATGTGTGCGCTGTAGGAAACGATAGCTTCTTTCCGTAGTGTCGGCGTTTGGGCTGATGCGACGCCAGCCATGTAGCCTGTGCCGAGCAGTAAAACAAGTAGAGCGAAAGTAAATTTTTGGGATGTTCTAATTAATGCTGTGCATCAAAACCGTTGCATACCACCGATCGTTTGAGTCGAAGAAATGCAACAACACGCAAGCGAAGCGACTCCGGTGTTCGTGCTGTGCGCGTTGCTTTG
>Ga0210057_1000185_pt1 | contig 110233 bp, 111 predicted proteins | sample CryGeyCG2114_010_2_FD_183968 | JGI IMG/M metagenome (GOLD analysis project Ga0210057, IMG submission 183968) | Groundwater microbial communities from aquifer - Crystal Geyser CG10_big_fil_rev_8/21/14_0.10 (SPAdes) (version 2) | ecosystem: Environmental > Aquatic > Deep subsurface > Groundwater...
TCTTTATCCTCTTCGGTATAAGCATGGGCCACCTCTTTTCCTTTTTGGATTTTATATAGAGGCGGTTTAGCAATGTAAATAAACCCTCCTTCCACCAAAGGTTTGAAATATCTATAAAATAAAGTTAACAACAAAGTAGCAATGTGTGCTCCGTCAACATCAGCATCAGTACCTATAATAATCTTATGGTATCTAAGTTTTGATAAATCAAAAGTATCACCTATTGCTGTACCCAAAGCCACCACCAACGCCTTTATCTCGGTATTCACAAGCATCTTATCAAGACGAGCCCTCTCCACGTTCAATATCTTTCCTCTGAGAGGCAATATAGCCTGTGTACGCCTATCTCTACCCTGCTTGGAAGAACCGCCGGCAGATTCCCCCTCCACAATAAAGAGTTCTGATTCTGTAACATCTTTTGTCTGACAATCAGCCAGTTTTCCTGGAAGAGTCATCCCTTCTAGGGCTCCCTTACGCAAAACACTATCTTTGGCGGCCTTGGCAGCCTTTCTAGCACGCAGAGCAAGAAGAACCTTACCAATAATAGATCTAGCGTCGTCTGGATTTTCCTCTAGAAACTCAGAAAAGGCATCGCTAAAGACCGTTTCAACAGCCCCTCTGGCTTCCATACTTCCAAGCTTTCCCTTAGTTTGACCTTCAAATTGAATTTCTCTAAGTTTTACAGACACAACGGCAGTTAATCCTTCGCGAACATCGTCTCCCGTCAAAGCCCCATCAGCTTCCTTGATCAAATTATTCTTCTTTCCATACTCATTAACAATCCTGGTCAAAGCTGTTCTAAAGCCAGTCACATGAGTACCGCCCTCGGGATTATAAATATTATTCGCAAAGGCCATCTCCCTTGAAGAAATGTCATCTACGTACTGGAGAGCCACCTCAACGGAGACGTCATCCTTTTCCTTTTCAACATAAAAAACGTTTTTGTTTACTGGTTTTAAGTGCTGATTATAAAATTTAACTAACGATCTCAAACCTCCTTCAAAATAAAATGACATTGACGGAGCATCTATTCCAAGCTCGCTAAAATAAAAAATCTTGTCGTCATCTATTTTACCCTCATACTCCCTGGCATCAATAACATCGATTCGCAAACCCTTAACAAGGTAAGCCTGCTGACGAAGATGGTTTACAATTTTATTCCATTCAAACTCTATACCCTCTTTAAATATTTCCGGATCAGGCTCAAACGAAACAATGGTTCCATTTTTTTTAGAAGAAGCTACTTTTTTCACACTAGCTTTTTTCTTGCCCTGCTTGTACTCCTGCATATATTTGCCACCATCTCTGTGTACCTCTACTTTGGTGTTTAAAGACAGAGCATTAACAACAGAAGCTCCCACTCCGTGCAAACCTCCAGAAACTTTGTAGCCTTCACCCCCAAACTTACCCCCAGCGTGGAGGGTTGTCATAATAGTTTCCAAAGCAGAAACCTTTGTCTTTTTGTGCATATCCACAGGAATACCTCGGCCATTATCCACTATCCTCACCTTATTATCTGGCAGAAGAGCAACCTCGATATGATCAGCAAAACCACCCATAGCCTCATCTCGGCCATTATCAAAAATCTCCCAGATTAGATGGTGTAAACCCTCTGGTCCAGTAGTACCAATATACATTCCGGGTCTTTTCCTAACAGGATCGAGACCCTCTAAGACAGTAATGTCTTCAGCGCCATAATGATGTCCGTTTTTAGCCATATTTTAGTATAAAATAAGCCCCTAAATACAGGCTCTTTGTTACCTCTATTATAACAAAAAATCCCTTAAAAAGAAAGGGATTTTAGGGGATATATAACCCTATATCTTAAACTCTATAACATCTCCGTCTTTTACCACGTATTCCTTACCCTCAGTCCTTACAAAGCCTTTTTCACGGGCTTTTGCATACGACCCGGCATCAAGCAGGTCTTTCCAGTTTATAACGTCAGCCCTTATAAACTTATCCTTAAAATCAGTATGTATGGCCATACCAGCCACCGGAGCGGTAGAGTCTTCAAAGATAGTCCACGCCCTCGTTTCATCATGTCCGGTTGTGAAATAAGTAATAAGACCCAATAAGTCATAACTTTTCCTTATTAAATTATTTATACCATCCCCTTCTTTATCAGAAGCCCCTAACTCTTTTCTAAAAACTTCTTTTTCCTCTCCCTCAAAATCTTTCAGCTCATCTTCCACCTTTGCGTCAAATACAACGTACCTTGAGCCTGTGTTTTCTAAAAATCTTATTAAAGCATTAAATCTCTCATCTCTCATTTCATCAAGATTATTGCCTCCTGCTTTCTTATTCAAAGCATAGAGAATAGGCTTCATCGTTATGAGATGCATACCCCTTATAATTTCTCGCTCTTTATCTGTTAGTTCTAAAAAAGAAGCAAGCTTGCCCTCGTCTAAAACTTTCTCTACTTTTTTTAAAACCTCTTTTTCCGCAAGGGCACCCTTGTCTCCCCTTTTCACATCACGTTCAATATTGCCAAGTCGCTTAGATATAGTTTGAAAATCAGCAAGAATAAGCTCAAGATTTATAACCTCAACATCTTTTAAAGGATCTATCTTGCCATCCACATGAATTATATTTGCATCCTCAAATATGCGAACCACCTCTAGTATGGCATCTACCTCCCTTATGTTAGCCAAAAATTTATTACCCAGTCCCTCTCCTTCTGAGGCCCCCTTCACCAACCCTGCTATATCCACAAACTCCATTATGGCAGGTATCTTCTTTACGGACTCTGAAAACAGAGAGAGCCTTTCAACCCTATCATCAGGTACAACAACAACACCCACAGACGGGTCAATGGTGCAAAAAGGATAGTTCTCTGCCGGAGCAGACTTTTTTGTCAGGGCGTTAAAAAGTGTAGACTTACCGACATTAGGTAGACCCACGATACCCATGGATAATGACATAGTGCGGAAATTATATATAAAAAAAGTAATTTAGCCAAGAAAAAACCCCGAAGACCTATAAAAAGTCTTCGGGGCGGGATTTAGTTAGATTGCTTTAGATTGCTTTAAATCAAAACAACTGGGTGGATCCACCTTCTTGGGGATCCCTCCAACCAGAGATTCAATTGAATAACCTCTGGAACTTGTTTTCGTAAGCAATTTCCTATAAGCCAGCTTATAGTTACAAACACTCGAGCTGGAGAATGCACACTTCTCGCACTCAGGACAATAATCCTCATTATTGCATATCTTGTTTTCAGGAAACAAAGGGGCTGATTGATCTTTCCCTTTTACCTGATTTACTTTTGCTGTCGTGAGATCTTTTACTGCCCCTAGTGTATTTACTGGCATGATACTCCTCCGTTTCTAAAATTTGCTAGATTGCTATTTAATTACTTATTAATTACTTAAACAACAGGTTGGGGTAGGATGCACCTCCATAGCACGCAAACCACCTTGAAACATAATGATTTTATCCCTTTTTAGAAAAACTATTTGTTTTTCTAAAGGCCCAATAGATCCCCTCCAGCTTTCTGGAGAAAATGTGATATCTTTATTGGTCACCACATAAATAATATTTCCATGAGGGTTACGCACGACTTTGGTTATCTTAGCCCTGATAAATTCATCTTCTTTGATATCTTCCTCGCTACCACCTCCTCCCCTGTGTTTAGCCTCCTTTTCAACAGTAAACATTGCAGACCTCCTTTCTTATGGATTTGGCCTATCTAACTATTCAAATGTCAAACAACTAAATTATGACTTTAGTATAAAATCACGTGTCAGTATGCTATCACATTAAACAATAAAAGTCAACCCCATATTCACTATCTGCGATATATAGACGAGGGACGCAAGACCCCTTATATCCCCCTTTTACCAAAGTTCGTAAACGCTTCTCCCCACTCAGTCTTTTTCTTGTCTATAATCTCTTTTATGGGGCCAATTTCAGAGATACGCACAGGATAAATACCGCAAAAATTTAGTATACTATTTTTCATAGTACGTGAAGTTCTAGTCTTAAAAAGCTTTGGCATAACATCCATAGTTACGACTACTCTAGCACTCTTACCGGTAAGATATTTCAGATGTTTACCGTCCCTAAAATTAAAAGCAAAACCGGGTAAAAGCATCCTGTCAAAAAGACCTTTAAAGAGGGCGGGCATAGAACCCCACCAGTTTGGATAAACAATAACCAAATGATCCGCCCACTTGATGCTCTGCTGTACCATTAGTAAATCGGGCTCAAGAGTCTGAACCTCTTTGTATCCTTTGTGTAAGATAGGGTCAAATTCTAAATCGCCAACATTTACTCTTTTGACCTGGTGCCCCACCTTCTTGGCGCCTTTTTCATAAGAATCCGCCAAAAATCCAGATACTGTTTCCTTATCTGGATGTCCCATTAATATTAAAATCTTTTTTTTATTTGTCATACACTACCCCTGGTGAGCAAAAAAGGCTTCAAAAACATAAAACCCTATAATAGCAACTGCACCAATTGAAACTATCGTAACTAATATAGAAATATTTTTTTCTAAATCTTTTTCTTCCGGAGTGTCTTTATCAGAACCATAAAAAGCAAGCGATGCAAAAATAAACAAAATTATAGATATGGCCCCCTTGCCTATCCAGTGGTGATAAAAAACAACCTTCAGCCAATCCTTAAAGATGCTGTTCAGCTCTCCGTAAATCGTAGCAACAGTAACAAATACAACGGAAATCATCGCCCCCAAGACAGCAGAGCAAAGAATTTTTAATTTTGAATTATTATTTTTCATATTTTATCTTGCCGAACCTGATATCACCACCCCTGACAAGGTTATGAGTGTTGCCAAGATGGTTATAGCGCCGGCAAGCATTGCTGTTTTATTTTTTAAAGATTGATTTCTATCTAATTGATCTCCGAACATATATATAATTATAGCCAAAACAAGAGACAAGACAGGTAAAAATAAAAATATATGTTCCTTAGTCTCCATAAAAAATGAGTGGGCCCAAGGATAGTCACCGGCTTTTATTATGGGTTTTACATTATCACCATAATAAAGCACATAATAATAACCCCCTGAAAACCAAGACAATATGTAGCCTAAAAATGCTGTTATGGAAGAAATCCTTAGGAAAGACAGAAATAAATTCCTTTTTAGAAGCCCCATAAAAACAGCATAAGAAGCTATGATGCCGACTAGTCCAAAAATAACATGCATTGAAAGTGATATGTTAATTATACTCATTTTGATTTTTGATTTTTACCTCTAGCAAAATACAACTTTTTAATCTTTTCCAAAATCCAAGCTACCACCAACACAGCTACTATATAGCCAAGCATAATCTCGATATAAGAATAGGAAATACCTCTCCATAAACCCAAGATCAAAGCGGTATACCACGATGTGAAAGAAAGAGAGGACGCCAACCATATAGGTATGCTTCTGGTTTGGAGTAAAAGAGCATTGATCAGTATAACAATAGTAACGGTCATTTTGGCCCAAATCTTTGGTTCAAACAAAGCTGATTCATTACCCACAAAATTAAGCCACAAAAGCATTCCAAAGCCGGACAATACAACAAAAATCATTCCTATCCTAAGTACCGTATATGTAGTTTTTAAAAAACCACTTTCTACAGGGTCCATCTTGCCGTCCTTTAATGCCTTAAGATAAAAAATCTCAGAGAATGTAGCCCCTCCCACCCCCAAAACAGTTCCTATTACGTGTCCTATGATTAAAAAGGTATACAAATCCATTTTATGAATTGATTATTTTTTGAAGCTCGTCTTTGTGTTTAGTCATAACCTCCATAGCCGCGGTTTGCTGATCTTTGCCATTTTTCATCTCAGCCTGTATTTCTAGAGCCAAACTCTGAAAGAATTGCGGATTCTTTATAACCAACGCAATCATTTTTTCCTGCTCTGCCTCCGGCATTCCCTTAAGCTGAGACTTGAGCATCTTCTTCATCAACATTTCTTTAAACATATTTGGAAAAACTTAAGCACCAATACCAAGAAGTTCTGATAATTTTTCTTTATTGAAACCTATAACCATATTATCATCAACGTATATTACTGGCACCCCCATTTGTCCACTTTTCTCTATCATTTCTGTTCTTTTTGCCATATCGGTAGCAACATCAAATTCGCTATATTCAATATTATTTTCCTTAAAGAATTCCTTGGTCATTTGGCAGTAATGACATGTTGGAGTTGTATAAATAGATACTTTTTTCATATATTTAAATTAAGTTAACTTTTAACTCTTTTATTGTAACATATAAGTAAAAGGACCTTAATTAAAAGGTCCTTTCTTGGAAATTAAAGAGGAGTTAGATTTTGACCACAGAAAGCGGGCTGAAATGTAAGTAAGTTTTTGCTTACATATAGCCACTTTACTTCAAAAAAAGATCTGCTGAGTGTATCGTAAAAATTAAGACTTTCCCAAACATCTTTCTTTTTTGCTTCGCCATTACAAAGAAGAAAATTTAGAATCTGGAATATGACAATAGATTCCATTTTTTCTTCAGTCCTTAGTTCAGAACTATCCTTCATTATCCCATGCACCATAAGCCTCTCTTGAAGCCACGCTTTTAAGTCTTCGTCGTCCGGCAAGATGATTTTTTCTTTTTCCATGGTCTTCTTCCCCCTGTATTTGTAAAGTTCTAATCTAAATTCGAAATCCTCCAAAATTAAACCATTCTTAATAAAATATTGCAAACAAAAAGATTGTTGACAAAATAGCCAGGTGCGATAAGGTATCCTTGTTAATTAGCACACTAAAAGCCCGAGTACGGGGGCTAATCAGTGGTTTCGCCTTACGGCAGAAATCAGTTTTCCCTTGAATTAGCCCCCATACTCGGGTTTCTAGAAACTTAATTTTATAAATACAGATTGCGGAAGATAGATTTTACTTGTCAGATTATTCTAACACAAATACAGAGGCAGAAGTTTCAAAAAATGTTTATAATCATAAAAAAACCGTTCTACCATAAAGTAGAACGGTTTTTTTGCCCTTTACATCATTAAAAATTTATTTCCAAAATTGCCACCAAGCCTTTACCTCGCTTTCAGCCTGTACCGCCCCTTTATTTTCACCGTCCACAATAACAATTACCCCCTCATCCTCTTTAGCAACATTAAATTTAGTTCTTACTTCTTCCTCGATTCCTTTCTCAGTAGAAAGCCTATCGATCTGACTTCTTAAATACTCCTCCTGCTCTTTTAGTTTATCAAGTTCCGCCTGAGCTTGGCCCCTCTTTTCAGCTGTCTCTTTAGCTTTTCTATATACGTCCCACGTAGAATTGAAGAAAAACAAAGCAACTAGAACAAGAATTACAATAGCCCCGCTAGAATATATTATTTTTTGAAATCTTCTTTTTTGTTGAAATTGTTTCATAGACAGGATATATTATATCATAATATATAATATGTTTAATAAAAAATACAAGAAAGCTCTCCATATTTTGTGGGTCATAGTAGGTGTTATAGTAATACTCGGTATGACCCTCCTTTACGCGCCATTCTTCTACTAAAAACTATTTGCCCGATTTCATCATTTTTATAAAGACGTCTCCAGGAATATTTACCTTACCTCTAGCTTTCATTTTTTTCTTTCCTTTTTTTTGCTTCTCTAACAACTTCTTTTTTCTAGTAACATCTCCGCCATACAGATAGCCAGTCACATCTTTACGCATAGCTGACAAAGTTTTAGAAGACACAATCCTACCCAAAGCCCTGCCTTGAATCTTTACAGCGAAAAGTTGTTTTGGTAAAACATTTGCAAGTTTTTCAACACTTTTTTCTGCTTCTTCCTCAACTCTTCTTTTTGATACCACTTTTGAAAATGCCGGCACTACTTCTTCGGCTACCAAAATATCAAGACGCGAAACATCAGCTTCTTTAAATTCACCCATTTCGTAAGAAAGAGATGCGTAACCAGAAGAAACACTCTTGAGCTCGTCAAAAAATCCCCTCATAAGCTCCCTGAGTGGCATAGAGACATCAAGAGAAACTCTACCATCTCCAAAAGTATGAGAATTGCCAACCTCTGCCTCATGCTCAAAAAGTACTTGCATAATAGGGCTGACGTAATCCGAAGGAGCAATAATTGTTACAGAAACCCATGGTTCTGTTACTCTTTTATATAAACCATGATCTGGAAATTTAGAGGGAGAATATATTATCTCTTCTTTGCCATTGTTATATTCTATTTTATAAGTGATAGTAGGCGAAGTCACTATTAAGTCCAGGTTGAACTCTCTTCTCAGCCTCTCTGTTACTATCTCCAAATGGAGCATACCCAAAAGACCACACCTAAAACCTCTACCTAAAGTACCGGATGATTCTTCCTCAAAGGAAAGGGATGAATCTGAAAGTTTCAATCTTTCCAGAGAGCTTTTCAGTAAAGTAAAATCATCTTGGCTTTCAGGGTAGACTGAAGCCCAAACCACAGGGAATGGCTTCTCGTACCCGGATATCGGTTTTGGATGACTTTTAGCCAAAGTGATAGTATCGCCAACAGACGCCACATCAGGTTTTTTAATACCAGTCACGATATATCCTATTTCCCCAGACACGAGCTTGTCTTTCGGTCTCTTGTCGGGGGAAAATACCCCTATTTCCAAAGCATTAAACTTTACCTTGGCAACAGAAAAAGTGAGACCCTGACCCTTTGTCAGACTGCCATCCATAACCCTTATGTAAACAATGATCCCCTTGTGTGTGGAATATTCAAAGTCAAAAATAAGAGACCGAAAAGAGTCTGGGCCAAGAAGTTCTTCTCTTGGTGGAGGGACATAGTTTACGACCTCTGCCAAAAGTTCCGCCACCCCAGTTCCCGCTTTACCAGAGACTTCCATAATAGTATTTTCACTAACCCCTAGAAGCTTACTGAGCTCTTCCTTGACTTCCTTAACTCTAGCGTTGGGAAGATCAATTTTAGAAACAGCCGGAATAATCTTAAGGCCCAAATCGCGCGCCATAGAGAGAACAGTGAGAGTTTGAGCTTGTATACCTTGCGAGCTATCTACAAGCAATATAGCCCCTTCCACAGCGCGTAGGGCCCTTGAAACCTCATACGAGAAGTCTATGTGTCCAGGAGTATCTATAAGGTTAAGCTCATAGAGCCGACCACCTATTTCGTAATCCATACGAACAGGTTGCATTTTGATGGTTATACCCCGCTCTCTTTCAAGATCCATACTATCAAGCACCTGCTCTCTCATCTTTCGTTTTTCAACAGTCTTGGTAACTTCAAGCATACGATCAGCCAGCGTAGACTTACCGTGATCGATATGAGCTATAATAGTAAAATTTCTTATATTTTGTAGATGATTTTCAGCCATATATTAGAGTTCCTGCTGATCTGGAGCGATAACTTCTGATTCCCAGAATTTGTGATGTAGAGATTCCCAAATTTCTCTGATCTCCTTGTTTCCAAGGATATATAAAAGGAAAAGTCCCGCAATAATACCTATAGCCCCAGAAAAGAGTCCCTGCAAGAATATACCCCAAAATGTATTGATGTCAAAGATATCATCAAATATATTCAGCATTTGATAGGCGGTAAAACCCATTATGATAGAGCCCGCAAAGCTATGAAAAAAAGAATGGACGATAGACAAAGAAAAGTCCCTAAAATCTTTTTTAAAAAGGACCCACAAAAGAAGTGCGTTGACTATAGACCCTATAGAGAAAGCCAGAGGGAGCATAAGTATAGAAGTACCAGACAAATCTTCTACCCTAAGCAAATTCTCTACAAAATATTTAAAAAAGTCACTGTTTTTAAATACCTGAATCAAACCAAAAGCTGAACCTATAATCACTCCTGTTGAAAAAATATTTATAAGAAGAGGTGTGCGCGTATTGCCTGCTGCGTAATATCCTCTAACAAAAAGAAGTATGAGGCTTTGAGCCACCACCGATACAGCAAACAGGGCAAGTGCAGCAGCAGTTAGTCTCGTATCAGACCAATCAAACTTACCAACTCCAAGTATAGTTCTGACAATCTGGGCTCGTAAGATTATAAACAAAACCAAAATTGGCAACGACCAAAAAATAATATGTTTGGCAGCAATTGCCACATTCTTAGCAAACTGCATTTTTTCACCATTTGAAAAAAGTCTCGCTAGAGTAGGAAAAGCAGCAACAGAATAACTCACTCCAATAATAGAAAGTGGTACAGACTGAAGATTGAATGAAAAATTAAATATCGATATAGAACCTTCACCCATTAAAGAAGCTAGTCCAACAAGAAAAATAAAAGAAAGTTGATTTATAGACAAAGCAATTGTCCTCGGCAAAGACAAAAACACCACCTCTTTTATACTTTGAAAGTTGAAATTGAAAGAAAATTTTAAAATAAATCCCCTCTTTATAACAGCTGGCACCTGTATCGAAAGGTGCATCAGAGCGCCAAGCGCCACTCCCCAAGCAAGACCAGCCAAACCAAAAACAGGATAAAGAAAAACTATGCCTACTATAATGCCAACATTATAAAAGACAGGACTAAGCGCATAGACCAAAAACTGTTTATAAGACTGAGTGATTGATCCCAAGAGATTAGATAGGCCGAGCAAAATAGGAGACAAAAGAAGTATTCTGGATAACAACACAAGGCTATTTTTTGCTTCTATATCAAAGCCGGGTACCAGAAGGTCTGATAGCAAAGGCATCAGAAAAAATACCAATAAACTGACCAATACAATAGCCACAAAAAATACAGAAAAAATATTATTTATAAATCTGTAAGCTTCCTCCTGCGAATGCTCCTTATTCTCTTCAATTTTTTTTATAAAAAAAGGTATCAACACAGAAACAGACACCAAAGAAGCAACAGAAAAATAAATAAAATCAGGAATCCTAAAAGCAGCATAGTAAACATCAAGAGATGTTCCAGCACCAAAAGAGCTAGCTAGCAACCTATCCCTGACAAGAGCAAGTATCTGTGAAAACAGAGCAAACACCCCGAGAAGATAAGCGGCCTCATGAAGGCCGCTCCACTCCCTATGAAAAATTTTTATTAGTCTCTGAACCATCTAGATCAAGCCTTTATATATCGTCCTCAATAGGAGGAGTATCTCTGTCCTCAGGACTTACAACATCTATGCTAGCAAAGGGTCTCCTGCCAGCCCTTAGATTGGCAAGAATTTGTTTTACCTCGTTATTATCTGGATTAGTGATTTCTATTCCCTCAAACTGCACGACAGCTTCTTCTGTTCTACCAACCCTATCATAGCTTAAACCCAGGAAGTACTTAGCGTTTGCGTAGTCTGGCCTTAATGATACCGCTCTCTCTAGAGCAACAACCGCTCCCTCAAAGTCGCTATCTGAGTACTTCAAAAATCCAAGATTGAAGAATAGTCCAACATCGTTAGGTGAAATAATAGAAGCTGATTCCACCTTTGCTATGGCCTCATTAAGCTTTCCTTCTTCGGCCGACAGTCTTGCTGATAAGAAGATAGCGTCAGTGTAGTTTTGCTTTAGCTCAATCGCTTTTGCCAAACCTTCTTTGGCCAACTCCTGATTTCCCACAGCGAGATCTAATCTAGCCAAACTTAAATATATAGCAGGACTTTTTGGATTAAATTCCAAAGCTTTTGAGTACGAGGCTTTGGCATTTTCATAAGCGCCTTGAATTTGAAGAGGTACGACAGATTCATATACCCTAGCCAAAGCTAGCCAGTTCTGATAATTTTCAGGATCTTTTTCAGTAGCAATTCTTGCATTTTTTATAGCATTCCCCAAAAGGTCCTGAAATTCAGTCTGTAAATTTTCCAAAGAGGAAGGGTTTGCAGAAACCAGGATACTGAGTTCTGCAAGATTGATGTCAGATAATGACCTATAATACAGATCAGAACCTCCAAATCCTACTGCCCTCTCCATACTGGCCTTAGATCTTTCTATGTCACCACTATTTATAGCAATCCTGCTCGCTTGAAAGAAAGCGGCTGAAGTAAACTTCTGAATAGAAACATACACACCCACAACACTGAGAATGATCATAAGAACTAAAATCAAGACCGAGGTAAAACTCCTTTTAGGGCTGTTTGAGAAAGAAATTTTTAAATTCTTAATAACGCCAACATATACCAAAGAAGCCACAAAAACTCCCGTCATTAGAAAGGCCAATCCAAATATGGCAACATTTGGTACATAAAATATTGAGAATATCCACAAATAAAGGGAGCCTAAAAAGCTAGAAATAACAAGGTAGCGAGATTTTTTATCTGACCTTGTAGACAAAGAAGCTCCAATTCCCACAAAAGCAAAAAGTCCTAAAAATACTATCCAAGACAAAACGCCGAGTAATCCGGTGGTAACCGCGAAAGAAGGTATGATGCCAATACCAAAATTAAAGTCGGCATCCCAAAAAACAGACTGATTAACACTGTCTGGCTTACTTAAAAGCCACTCTCCAGCAAATCTATTTGGACCAGCACCTAAAATCGGATCACCAGCGAGAGTATTTTTTGCCACATCAATGGTCGCTGACCAAGTAGGCCTTGCTTCTATCTGTGAAATACCAAATCGTGAAGAGACAAAGTTGCCAATCTGACCGCCTAGAAAAATGGCGACTAGAGATAGCACTATAACCACAACAGAAAGGATAGAAATTTTTCTACCTTTTACAGAGTCATCTCCGCGACCAAAAGATAACATGTAGATAAACGAGACTATAGCAAATAGGCCCACAACGACCCAAGCAATAGCAAAATTTATCACAAACATAAACAAGAGAGATGTGACCAAAGCAGCATAAAATACAATCTTGCTAAGCCGACTTACACCAAAAAACTCTATCGTCAGAAGAGAGAGAATAGAGGTAAAACCAAAAAATATAGCCATATCATTCCACTTGCCAACCAGATTAGAAAGCGCTGTAGTAAACAAACCAAAAGACAATACATCAGCACCCCCCACAAGCCTGATCGCCTGAAACAAGGCTAGTGCGAACATAGATAATATAATCAGTAGGTACAAATTAAAAATCCTTTTGTCTGACTGGAAGAAGACGGAGGAAAGAAAAGCCAAGACAAACATCACAATAACAGAAAAGAATGACCCAACCTCAGAACCTATGCCAAATAATGAAGTCTTAATGGCGGGCGAAGCAAGGGCGGAAATAAAAAATACTAAAGGTATTAGAACATAAAAAACAAACAGAGATGTTTTTGGAACAACAAAACTGCCATCTTTTAACCTTGCAATAAGCCATAAAATTAGAGATGCGAGAACGCCCACAGACAAAAGTAGGCTTTTAGAAAATTCTACGGGTATACTAAAAATTGGCAGAAAAAATAATGGCACAAAAAAAGCTACAACCACAAGAATTATATAAGCTATATTATCTAAAAAAGTTTTTTTATGTGACCCCAGAGAAACTTGAGAGTCTAGATCACCAGAATCAGAGCCTATGTGATCCGCTTCAACACTCTCATTAAAAGTAAGTTTAGTTTTATCCATATTGTCTTGAGTATAAGTTAAATTATTATAAAGATTACATATAATTATATATAATAGCTTGTACTTATTCAATGAATTTATGTGGATGACAAAAACCCCGCTTTTAGCGGGGTTTTTGTAAAATTTTGGATTTTATGCCTATAAGCCGAATTCTGTACTCCGCTAAAAGCGGAGCGATAGTCATTTATCTGTCTTGTTGGTTACCCAACAGATCAAGCGGCACTTCTTGATTAAAATCAAGACACGGCCTTGCATACAAGTAAGGATTTAGCCGTTTCACCTCTACATTACTGCAGAATTCACCCAAAAAACTGGGATGCTCGACCTTTCGATCTTGCTCGTCTCTGCTCGCACCTCTCGGATTGCTCCGGACGGGTATTACCCGCTACCATTTTATCCACCTAAATTATTTCAAACGGATGTATGTTCGGACTTTCCTCCCCCACTAAAAAAGTGAGAGTAACTATCTAGCATAAAATCTACGACGAATTATACTACGAAGTACATAAAAATCAAGTCCTTTTAAACGGCTCAAACACGCAGTTTGAGCCGTTTAAAACAAAAACGTGCTATAATTTATCCATTATGATGCAAAAACAAATAAGAGAAGAAATAAAGCAAGCAATGCTTGCAAAAGACACAATAAGATTAAATACTCTTCGCGGATTATTGTCAGCATTTATAAACGAACTAGTGGCTCAAAAAAGACTACCAACGGACGAACTTTCTGATGAAGATGTAGTAAAAGTCACAAAAAGAGCAGTCAAACAGAGAAAAGATTCTATTGAGCAATTCACAAAAGGAGGACGTGTAGATTTGGTAGCAAATGAAAAATCGGAACTTAAAATCCTTGAAACATACCTACCACAAACTATGCCTATAGAAGAAATAAAAAAAATCGCAAAAGCCAAAAAAGATGAGTTAGGCATAACAGATAAATCTAAAATGGGAATGCTAATGGGATCGATAATGAAAGAGTTGAAAGACAAAGCTGACGGAGGGGATGTAAAAGAAGCCGTAGAAGGCTTATTTAGCTAAAAACCCTTCTTAAAAAGATGATTTTAAAAAGTGGCCTATTAGACCACTTTTTTGGTATATATTTCGATCTCAACCTTGACAATAATCATACTATAATATATAGTACAAGAAGACTAGTCCTGTTATAATAGAAGAAAGGAGGGGTAAATTAATGTTTACAAAAACACGAAAGATCAGGCCCAGGCTACCTCAAGCCAAAAAAACAACCGTCCAAAAGGTGGCGGATGAGGTCAGTCAAGTAAAGGGACAGTATACCAGTATCCCGAGTGCTATCAGGGCAGTCTTGAGGAATTACCCTCGAGAATGTCGTAGCCAGTGGTACATGAGTGAGGTAGCCCGAGAACTGGGAAAGAGAAAAAAAAGAAAAGTCGCTATCCCAAGCTCGGAAAAAAACAGACTTCGGCGCCAAATCGCAGAAGCTGAGAAGATGTCCCTGGAAAGGGGCGACCACTTTTTACCAGATTTATGAATATGTCCCCCCTTCTTTAAACCACACAGACCCCGCATAGGATCACACTTCTAAGCGGGGTCTTTTTTATTATAATTTTTCAGAATCCACAATATCAAAGTTGCCAATTCTCGTCCGCCTTAATTCCTTTACAGTCGCGGGGACTCCCAGCCTGCGACCTATTTCCTCGGCAATAGAACGCACATATGCTCCACTTCCCACTTCCATCACGATTTTTAATACATAACAATCACCATCTTTAAAAGAACCCAAAAGTTCCATACTTTTTATTTCCATTTCTTTTATGGGAGGCGCAACATCTTCCCCACTTCTCGCTTTTTTATACAAAGGCACTCCACCCTGCTTAACCGCAGAATATACCGGCACAAATAAAGCCACTTTTCCAAGCATACTTTTTAAAACCCTCTTTACTTCAATATTATCAATTTCTAATACTTTTTTTGCCTCCACCACATCTCCTTCCATATCTCCCGTAGTAGTTTTTCTGCCAAGTAAGACTTCTGTTTCGTACACCTTAGACAAACCTACATACTCAAACATCTTTTTTGTAGCGCCACCAACACCAATAATCATAAGACCCGAAGCAAGTGGGTCCAGAGTACCGGCATGACCCATTTTCTTAGCGCCCAACTTTTTTCTAAGCTGGCGAATGACATCAAAAGACGAAATACCTTTTGGTTTATCTATTAAAATTATTCCCTGTTCCATAAAATAAGCCCCTATACATATTATTATACGGGGCTTATTATAACAGTTATACTAGGCTAATCAATTAAAGAATGAGTCTGCCCTCTCTTCCTAGACGAATGAGAAAGAAGAGTACGAAGTATATCAAATGCTCACTTCCTTTTGGCAAAACATTTTTATCCAGAGCGCCCATAGATGCTATTTGATTTGACTCTACAAACTCACTATCACTATAATCGTCTAAAGTTATGGGAGTAGAATTTTCAGCAGGTGAAAATTCTACAGTAGCAAATTCTTCCTCTTCAACCACCTCCCCGTGAACAATACTCTTTGGAGTAGGAGTTAACGGTTTTTGAGAATTTTTTAATTTAAGCAAAGCAAGTCTTGTTTGTTCCACCTTTTCTCCAAGAGCCAGTATATCCTTCTGCAATTTAATAATACTTTCAAGTATTGGTTGTAGATCCTCTCTTAACCTTTCCAAATCCTTTTCATTGGCATCACCTGTCTCTTCAAACTGATTCTCATTTGTCCATCCACCACCACCCGTTTCTTGTACTTCTTTTCTCTTAAAGAATTTCACAATACTCTTTGCGACCCTAGATTCATAGATTAACCCGTATTCAGGGTCAGGATGATATTGCAAGGCAAAAACTTGAGCATTGTTGGTATATATTCCAGGTGTAGTGCTTCCATTAAAGAATATTTGATAAGAAACATTTATCTCCTCCCCCATTTTTACGTCACCCAAAGGCCACACTTCTTTATATATAACATCTCCATTGTCATTGATCATAGTATCCACCAAGATAGCATCGTAAGCCGTGCCACCACCCTCATTGGCTAAGGTAATCTTGTAATCAACAGGAGTGCCGGCGGTTAAAGGTCCTGTAGTATTATTTAGTTTTGATATTCTTATCCTTGGAGGTTCATCGTACTTAATACCATCGTGACCTATAGCAGGGATGAGTCTGCCATAAATATTCACCACTCCAACATCAGTATTATCAACGAAATTCTGATCGTCCTCAAAAGAAGTCACGGTGACAGAGTTTCCAGCTTCGCTAAAGCCATATGGAATATTAGGATTAACCTGCACGCTGTAAGAGAGTTCTACGGACTGACCTGGTTCAAGAGTACCGATTTTGAAAGTCGCGCTATCCAGACCATGCTTTTGATAGTAGGGCGATTCGGAATTTACGAAAGACAAGAGACGATTATCAAACCTATCCACTACGGTAACATCAGTAGCGGGAGCATCACCCCTGTTTATCACTGTAAAGTTATATGTTGGCCTGTCTCCCTGCACAACAGGATCATTTTTTACCTTCACTATTTCCCCAATCCAAACATCCGGTCTGCCAAAGGCCAAATCCCCAGTCCAGTCTCCAAAAATATTCACTATAGCTAATATCCAGTTTCTTCCCAAAATATTTGTATTGGCAATGTTAATTATATTAGCTGAAGAGTATGCATTCCCCGTCTGTATGAGAGCATCACCGCTATCATTTATCTTGTTTTTACCAGTTAAAGCAAATACATTTATGTTATTTTCTATACTAGCCTGATTTGAGTTAGCTATAACGGTCTGACCATTATTTGAAGTTGAAGACCCACTACCCTCGCCAGTAATAAATAATTCAAGGCCACCCCCGGCAGTATTAGCCCATGCCACGTTACTAGGCGCGCTAAATATATTTCCAGCCCAGTTACCATGAACCCTGAGCAAAACCGCAAATGAATCGTTATTAACGATATTTGTATTAACCTGATTTACCACATTTGTAGACGATATGGCATTGCCTGTATTTATAGTTCCGCCATCCCCACTCGCGTTTCCATTGGCTTCATTTTCTCCAGTATTGGATTCTGTTGAGACGTTATTTGATACCGTGGCTGTGTTTGTATTATTTACATTCAACCCTCCTCCTACTCCACCACCCCTGCCAAAAATTTGCTCAAAGAAACTACCTGGAGGAAAAACTAAGTCCCCTGCCCAGCTTCCAAAATTATTGAAAGTCAAAACAAGATAATTTGAATCAACTATATTTATGTTAGCAAGATTAACAACGTTTGCAGAAGCATAAGCATCACCTGTGTTTATAGTGCCATCCCCACCGCCACTAGCATCGTTGCCTCCAGTAGTTGCCCCAACTGTCACATTGTTTACTATACCGGCGTTATTTTGATTATTTATAGACAAACTATTTAAAGCCTCGCATCCTGATGGACAGCCATCTACCGTCTCACTGTTCTCTTCCGGAGTACCTCCAAATATACCAAAGGTCCTAAGGTCTATCTCTCCTATCTGACCAAACAAACTATTAAGGAAGAGGAACAGCCCATTCGAATTGTATATATTGGTATTAACAGCATTTACCACATTTGCGGTTGCAACCGCATCACCCGTATTTATAGTGGCGCTTTCATTTCCTACAGCCCCGTTGTCTCCTGTATTTGCCGAAACGTCTGCGGTATTCTCCACACTAGCGTTATTATTATTTCCACTTGAAGTATTTGTAGGAATAGACGATGCCGTATTTACTTCTGTACTTTCTGTACTTATAGCCTCATCCTCACTAGAAGAATTGCTAGTATTTAAATTATTAGTATTTACATCGTTTAAAATATCACCCTCCGCTATAGCATTACCCGTATCTATTACGGTCTCGTCAGGAGTATCACTCTCCGTCGTTTGAGGTGTAGAGTTGGTACTGGAATCACCCTCTGCGTAGGCAAATCCAAAAACCAAACCAAGACCCAAGAAGGCCACAAGAGCTAATATGAGTAGCTTTAATAAAATTCCCTTATTATGCCGTGAATATTGAGAAAACATATTTAATAATTTTTGCTAAAAATTTCACAACGATAGTAGTTTTTGAGTAGTCGTCCAAACTACCCTCATCTCCACCATCTTCCGACCCATTAACCACCTCATCTGATTCTTCCTCAAAATCCTGAGACGTTTCATTTCTTACCGCCTGCAACACCCTCTTTATAGGATTCTCAAGATTATTTTCTGTTTCTAAAACAGGTTCACTTGTCAAAACCACATTTTCTTCTCCAGCAACCATCCCTATATTTGTCTCAACATGGGACCCTTCCCCGCTATTTGAAATAACGTTGCTTTCAACTGTCACCGAGACGGACCCCTCATCTGAAACAACTTCTTTATTGACATACTCCACAACTTCTCCGTTTACAACGGTTTCTATAAAGACGCTTGATTGGCTCGTACCTTCTACCACTTCTCCATTTGAAGCGCTGTTACCCCCGGTCGAAGCAGACGATGATACGTTGTTTACAATGACCGTTTCCGCATAGGATACTTGGTACATTGAAAGAGCTAACGCAAGCATTACAAAGCCTATGAATGCGTATTTTTTCATAAAGTCCCTCCTATAAGTTCTCAAATGTTTAAGAACTTATAAGAAGGAGGGAAAGATTCCCTCTCCTTCTTGTGGATTACCTCAACACGCGAACAATGTTGTTGTTCACCATGTTTGCAATTGAAGACAAAGAGTCTGCGTGACCTGTAACAATAAGACCTCCTTCACCTCCTCTTCCACCGTTACCACCGTCGCCACCTACATTTGTAGAGTAGCCACCTCTGTGGTGTCTGCTATACCAGTGTGAGCCAGAAGCATCGCCACCATCACCACCATCATCTCCTTCGCCTCCATTGGCATCGTTGTAGCCAGTTTTAGCGTATGCTGATGAAGTATTGTTCAAAGTGGCACTATTTCTAACGTTCACATTGATATCATTGTCTCTTGAGTGTGAATTACATCCACAATCATCTACAACCCTAATATCATTGGAGTTAACTGTATTTGTAATGTAAGAAGTAGCCATAGCGTTACCGGTATGGATCTCTCCACCGTTACCACCGTTACCACCATTACCAGCATCTCCACCAATGTTTCTACCAGCGCCCCTAGCATCACCACCGTTACCACCATCATCACCGTTACCACCATTGGCATCGTTTCCGCCAGTCTTGGCAGTTGCTGATGAGTTATTTGTGATATTTGCAGAGCTTGAAACGTCAACATTTATGTCATTGTCTCCATTGCTTCTGCTCCATCTGTAGCTAGCTTCAGCCGGAGTAGCCGTAATAGCAAGAAATGCAAGAGCAAGAGCCGCGATAGAAACTAAAGCAACTACTTCCTTTGTTGTATTTTTTGTTGCGTACATATATTTGTATTTTTATAAATTAATAATTTTTTATTTTTTCGTACTTTGTTCCGTCCCTTAAGGGAACACGGAACAAAGTATTTTATCGACCCAAGTGAACCCAAAAAGTCCACGCTATGCCCCACAAGTATTTATATATTTATGAATTTAAAAACTTACGAAGCAAAACCTATACTCACCAAACTTAAAAAGCAAAAAAGCCATCCTCTGATAGCAGGGGATAGCTTTTTTAAATACTTATTAAATTAGTTGGGAAAACTCTTACTGTCATATTCGTGACTAATTCGGTTTTCCCATCGAATTAGCCGTTACTTTTCTAAGTTCTTAGGCATATTATCCCTCCAAAATTATTGAAAGGCAAATAGTAGATGTGGACAAGGTGTCCGATATCGTCATTCAACACCTTGCAAGTTTTTTTGTCAAGAATTTATTGCCACTTACTGTTCACTGGAGAACTTGTTATAGACCCAAGCAATCACAACACCTAAAATAAATCCGTCAATAAATCCCCAAACAGCTCCTATCACCGCTCCCAGAATAGAAGCTTCGTAGCCTATATAAAGAGATGACATTACATCGACCAGACTATTGCCCCATCCAAACATCGCAGTAATACCTGCCAAAAAAATATAAACAGCCCACAAGACTCCACAGCCCATACCAAGCGCCTTTATATTTAATTTCATCATAAAATTTTAAAAATTTAATGAGCTTATAATTATCGACCTTTTATTTCAATAATTTAGTCAAAATTTTGAAATCTTCTTTAAGAGTGTCCTTTGTATTTGAATTGTACACCGCTACTGCAGGATGGTAAAGAGGGACAATAACCACTTTTCCATAAGACATGTCCGTCTCAAAATGCTTGCCATGCATTTCCCCTATTAGACCAAGTAAAGAAGTAAGCCCGAATCTTTCCATAATATACTTCATAGAAAAGCGTCCGAGCGTAGCTATAATTCTGGGCTTAATAATCTCAATTTGTCTGTCTAAAAAAGGGGCGTACACCTCTATTTCTTCCGGTATTGGATCTCTGTTTTTGGGAGGCCTATCTTTAACAATATTGGTGACATAGACATCATCTCTTTTTATCTTTACAGAATCCAAAAGCTCATCCAATATCTTGCCGGCCGCCCCACAAAAAGGCTTGCCTGTCTTTGCTTCATTTCTGCCGGGCGCTTCGCCCACAAACATAATATCCGTATAATGATTGCCCTCGCCTATAACGGGGTAATTTTTACTTTCAATTCTAAAGGCATAAAGAGGAGAACTCTTTAGTCTCACAACCTCATCTCTTATATCCTTTAGTAATTCTTTTCTGTTATCTTTATCTTTCATATATACAAATCCACGGGATATATTTGTAATAAACGACTAACAATACTTTTCTTTTATCAATAAGTCTACCTTAGCCTCCATACCCCTGTTATACCCACCAAAAGAGCCGTCAGAGCGTATTACTCTATGACACGGATTTGGATCATAATTTTTATTTAAGATGTTACCGACAGCCCTGAAAGCTTTTGGTCGTCCGACTCTTTCTGCAACCTCTTTATAAGTAAGAGTCATGCCACAAGGTATCTCTTTAACTATATCGAAAACTTTTTGCCTGAAAGAGTTAATCATTTCTACATTATAGCAAGTCAACAAAAAACCCGCCAAAGGCGGGTTCTTTGTGTCTAGTATTTGGAGATTTACCTCTTAGACCACTGTGCGGCTTTTCTCGCCTTCTTCAATCCAAATTTTCTTCTTTCTTTTGCTCTTGGGTCGCGCTTCAGATATCCCGCTCTTTTTAGTTTCTTTCTGAATAAAATATTTAAATCTACAAGGGCTCTGGCTATGCCGTGTCGAACCGCTTCAGCCTGACTATGAATACCGCCCCCCCTTACAAGAACAGTTACAGCAAAACTTGGTGCTTTCACTTTTGCAAAAGAGTCATGAATTATACTCACAAGCTCTGCTGTAGGAAAGTACACCTCTAAATCCTTTCCGTTTATAGTAAAACTTGTCTTAGAAGCCTGAGACAGTCTAACTCTGGCGATAGAAGTTTTTCTTTTGCCGAGAGCCTCAACATAGCGACCCTTTTCTAGGGTTATTTTTGGCTCCGCTGACACTTCCTCACTTTCGATATTCACATTTTCTAATACATTATCAGTCATAATTACTCAGTGATTACAAGATTGCTCATAACTTTCTTCTTTAGCTTATTGGCCGGAATCATACCATATACAGCTTTTTTATATACTTCACCCACTCCTTTTTTAGCAATTACTTCTTCCATTCTTGATGACTTCAATCCTCCCGGATAACCGCTGTATCTCAAATACTTTTTATCAAGAAGCTTGCTTGGACTGAATTTAACCTTGGACACATTAACAATGTTAACTTTCACATCTGATACTGTATTTTTCTGAAAACTAGCCTCACTCTTTCCCATAAGCAAAGCAGCCGCCTGACTTGCGGTTCTTCCTAAAGATTGTTTTGTTGCGTCAATAGTATATTCTTTCATAATTATACAAACTCTATTACTGCCATCTTGGCACTATCAGACAGCCTTGGGGAAAGTTTTGTAATTCTAGTATAGCCACCTTGTCTATCTTTATATTTTGGACCAAGATTATCAACAAGCTTTTTTACAGCTTCGTCTTGACCCTCTCCAAGAGTCGAAGATATAACCCTTCTCGCATAAATACTACCTATTTTTGCTCGAGTGACAAGCTTTTCCACAAAAGGCCTTATTTCCTTGGCTTTTGCTTCGGTAGTTTTGATTTTATCATTCTTAATCAAAGACAAAGCCAAAGACCTTAAAAGGGCCCTTCTCTGATTTCTCTCTCTACCAAACTTTCTACCTGTTTTTAAATGCTTCATAAAACTACTTTAATGATACTCCTGATTCAGCTAAAATTTCTTTTATTTCCTCAATGCCTTTGTTGCCAAGACCCTCTATGTCTTTCAAATCCTCTTCTTTCTTTCTTGCCAGACCACCAATGGTTCTTATGTTAGCGCCAACCAAAGCATTCATTGTTCTCTTTGAAAAATTAACCTGTTCAATTCTAGTCTTTAAAAACTCAGGATCTACAACCTCTTTAGACTTTGGAGCTTCCTCTGATACGTCTTCTGATAAAACTTCTGCTTCTTCGATTACGGACTCCTCTTCCTTAAAACCAATAATAGCTTTAAGTTGGCTTATCATAATTTCAATTGATCTTTCCAGAGCTTCTTTGGCTGAAAGCGTTCCATCTGTTTGAATAGAAATCCTCAATCTGTTGTAATCTGTTCTATCGCCAACACGCATATTTTCTACTTCATAACTCACCCTCTTGATTGGAGAAAAGGCTGCATCTAAAGCAATAGCCCCTACTTCAACCTTGCCCTCCTGCAAAACTTCTCTTGGTATATACCCAAGACCTTTTTCAATCTTCATTTCAATCTCAAGCGAAGCCTGCTTGTCTGTAACATCGGCGATAGGCTGGTCTGGATTTAAAATCTCCACCTGTCCAGGTACCTTTATGTCAGAAGCTGTTACAGATTTTATACCCTTAACAGACAAAGTGATTATCTGGGGCTCATCAACAAGCATCTGAAGCCTAACTTTTTTCAAATTAAGAAGAATGGCTATAACATCCTGCTTTACGCCATTCATGGTAGAAAATTCATGACTTACACCGTCTATTTTCACGGAAGTGATAGCTGCTCCGGGCAAAGAAGAAAGTATAATTCTTCTCAAAGAATTACCTAGGGTGTGGCCATATCCAGGATACAGACCGTCTATTTCGTAAATACCTGTTGTTTCATTCTCAGAAACAATTCGGGGTTTTGAAGGTAAAATTATATTATAATTAGGCATAAGAGATACTTAAAATTAGTATTCGATATATTAATTGGTTTATAAAATATACAACATTTATTAAATCTTAGCAAGTTTGGCTAAAAAGGCCTCGTTGCTATCTACTATAAAATTCAATTACTGAGGTCAGATCGTATGGCATATGAACCTTGTCTAACTTCGGTTTAGCTGACAATTTACCCTCAAGACTACTTGAGTCAAATGAAATCCACTCCGGAGTACTACGCGCTTTTGTCTTCTCGGACGCATTGATAAACAAAGACTTTGATTTACTGCCCTCTCTAATCCCTAAAACATCTCCAATCTTCACTTTGTAGGAAGGAATATCAACTCTTCTTCCGTTTACTGTGATGTGCCCGTGGGTAACCATCTGTCTTGCGCCCGCATGAGATAAAGCCAGCCCCATTCTAAAAACAATATTGTCCAAACGAGTCTCCAGAACCTCAAAAAGCATTTCTGATGGATCAACACCGGGAGTAGAAGATGCTTCCTTTATGTAATTAACGAACTGTCTTTCTCCAACCCCATAAGTATTCTTTACCTTCTGCTTTTCTCTGAGCTGAACGCCATACTCAGACACAGGAGATCTGTGCTTCTTTTGGGACTCAGGTTTTCCGGGAGGAGTTGGCCTTTTTTCAAAGATACACTTATGCGTAAAACACTTTTCTCCTTTTAAGAAAAGTTTTTCTCCAGCCCTTCTACATAATTTACATTTTGGATCTGACATAATATAAAAATAAATTGCTTACACTCTCCTTGGTTTCTTAGGCTTAGGTCCATTGTGAGGAACGGGCGTTGTGTCTTTAAGGTAAATAAGGCCAATACCTCTTGAAATGAAAGCTCTGATGGCAGACTCTCTTCCTGATCCAACCCCCTTCACAACCACACCAGCCTCCTTCATACCCATCATAGTGGCCTTGTCCCCTATAAGTTCGCCTATCTTAGCGGCAGCAAAGGGGGTCCCCTTCTTAGCTCCCTTGAACCCTAGTGAGCCACTTGATGACCAAGTTAGAGCATTCCCCTTCTCATCGGTCAAAATAAGCTTGGTGTTGTTGTATGTAGATTGAACATGCAAAATACCACTCACAACCTTCTTCTTAGGAACACGAGAAATAGCCCTTGCTTTAAGTTCTGAGTTTAGATTGCCACCTGTTTTTTTGATAATACGCTTTTTGCCCATAAATCTTTAAAATAATGAAATACTACAATACAACAAATCTCACTTTAGGTCTTTTCAACCTTCCTTCTTCCTGAACCCATGGTCTTTCTAACATTTCCGCGAACAGTTCGAGAATTTGTCTTTGACCTCTGACCTCTTGCGGGAAGCCTTTTTGCATGCCTTGATCCCCTATAAGACCCAGCATCCTTAAGTCTTTTTATATTGCTTGCGACCTCTCTCTTTAGATCCCCCTCAAGCTTGAAAGACTCAACCTCCTTTCTTATCTTATTTTCATCATCTACAGATAAGTCTTTTGGTTTTTTGCCATGATCAATCCCCGCTTTGTCTAGAATATCCTTAGCGCGAGGACGACCAATACCATAGAGAGCGGTTAAACCGATTTCTAATCTTTTCTCATCTGGGATTGTAATACCTAAAATACGCATAATTTTTAACTCTGCTTTTGTTTATGCTTTGGATTTTCGCAAATAACAAGAGAATGTCTCTTTCTTTTGACAATCTTGCATTTACTGCATATTTTTTTAACTGATGCTTTGATCTTCATAGTGAAAAGCAGTTTATAAACGCTTGGTTATCCTACCTTTGCCCCCATAGGGGTCTATTTTCACAATAATCTTATCTCCAACCAAAACACGTATTCTATGAACTCGCATCCTGCCGGACAAGTAAGCAAGCATAGAACTCTTATCTTTTAGCTCTACCCGGAACATGGTATTAGGAAGAGCCTCCAAGACTATGCCCTCTACCTCATCCTTATTTGCTTCTTTATTGCTATTATTATTCAAAATGTAGAAAAATTCCGAAAGAATATGCTCCTTTCAGGGAGCATATCTATACAGAGTAGAATATTAACAAATACTTAAAAAAGAGTCAATACAGCCATTATAAATGGCTTGAAAAACCTACAAAGAAGTCTCTTTTTTGAGGACCTCAATTTTGATCTTTTTTATGCTATCTGGGAAAGATTTTTTCCAAAAAGGTCGTATAGACACCTCTGCTCTTTCTATGTTTAGAAACTCAGCCATTACGCTCTGGAAGTCTCTTTTTCGAGTACCTGCAAATTTATTTTTTAAAACATCTTCATCAACCACCCAAACAACATCCATATCTCCCGAGAGACGGAAGGAAACTTTTGAGTCATCCCCAAGATCAACCGTATCTTTATTTAATAGTTTAAATGCTAAATTTTCTAGACTAACCACCTCCACATTTCCACCATCAAAACTTTCTATGGCACTGCGCGCTATGTAGCTACTCAAAACTTTTTCATCAAATATAATAGCCTGCATAGTGCCTTTCTCCACTATGGTTGCCTTATTAGAAGCAGAGCCGTCAGACGGCGCGTCAACCTGACCTTCCTCAAAACTGGTAAATACAGCATCTGGATAAAGAACGAATCCCTCAGGCTTCTGTTCATCTAAAGCCTTTCTCAAATCGACCTCAAGAGTCGTCCTTAACTCTCCTTGAGCGTTGGCCCTATCGCTGTCTGACACAGTTTTCATTTCACCAGAAAAGCCTCCTGAAATAGCAGTTTTGGACCTAGCGTAAAACTTTTCATACATAGGACTATCCTTCAAGCCAGGTATGGTAAAATCTGCTGTGGCAATATTGTATTCTTCGCCCGTCTCATCAGCAAATATTTCTGCTTCTATAGAGCCCGGTATAATCTCACCACCAGACACTGTAGTCCCAGGTACGGTAATTGATTTCATAATTCTATATATTTTACCGCTTGGAGACTCGAATCTTGTATTTTTCACAAATTTTTGACCCTGGGAGCTGTAATTATTGTAGACAACTATAGTACCAGATGCCTTTCTCTGAACCTCTTGCACTCCCGTAGCTGGCACTTCCTTGGAAGCTTCTTGGCTTACAGCCACAATATCAAAAGGAAGCCTGTCTCCTATGTCGACAGTTCTTTTATCTGCTGTAAAAATGTCATTTAGAGAAATAGCTTCTTGCCTAGGCTCAATCTTGACTGTAGCCCCAGAGAAAACCACAGACACAGAGAAAACTAAAAAGAGAATGGATGCTATTGCTATAATCCATATAAAAACCTTGGGGAAACCACCCTTACTGTTGTTGGAATGACGCTCCACTTCTTCCCTAGCATCCACCCTTCTGCCTATGTCATAACCCCTCTTTCTCTTATCAGCAACAACATCTTGTAATATATTTTTTCTCATAATATCAAATGACACCTAAATTAAATAAGTAGGGTTATTATACCTTAACTATTTTGCAAATTCAAAAGTTTGTCTACGAATACAGCCTCAAGCATAAGAAATGGATCACGAGCCACCACTCCTTTAAAATCCACGAGTTGCCGTAATAATGTTGCATTAACAGATATAACGGAAAAAGATAGACCTTTTTCAGCCATGTTTTGGTTTTCAGACTTCTTGGACAAAACCCTGGCAAACCACGATACCGCCTCTGGTCCAGCTGTCAAAAATAAATCATTAGGAAAAGGAGCATACCTGGATAGGCCAGATAACGCATTGTTTACACTCCCCATCCACTCATCTTCTATTTTATCAAGTATTTTTTTTAGGCGACTAAAAGTTGTTTCATTCAGCCTATCTTCAGCAAATAGCCTAATCAAAGACAGAGCTTCTTCTTTTTCCACACTCAATGCCTTCATAACCCCTCTAATTAAAAAATTCTTGCCTAAAGGCACAGAGACTGTTTCTAGTAAAATATTATCTTGTATTATCGAAATATCAGTTACCTCTCCACTCACGTCACAAAGCATAAAATCCTCTTTTTGAGGGAACATATCTCTTATAACGCCAAAAGAAAGAAAAGACAAAGTATGGAACTCAACATCTTCGGCATGAAAAATATTCCCCATTATTTGGGTAATAGCATCGTTGAAATCAACCTGACCAACACTTGTATAAAGAAAAACAGACAACTCTTCTGCATTTTTACCATAAGGAGCATTAGTGGCATAGCCATTTAATTTAATTTCCATATTATTTTTTTCTATAATCTCCACGCCACTATAACCGTATTTTCTTTCCTCAGCCTCCATCACTAAACCAGCCTCTTTTTTTACTATCTGGTCAACTAATTTTTTAGTCACTAAGACAGGTTTAAGAGAATCAAATTTTGCCTCCCTTGTTTGAGACACATACCACGGCGATGACAGAACACAGTAAACCCTGAGGGGGTGTTTTGTTGTGTGTTTTGCCATATGCTCAGCAATCTCTTTCGTAACCTTCTTTATCGATGATACTAATCTGTCAGAATTTAAGTGTTCTCCAAGTGGCACATAACGTCTTTCTGCCCATATCAAAGTAGGTATAGACTTATGTCCATCACCAATATCAACCAACGCTCCTCCCACACTAGTGCTTCCAATGTCAAATATGACAATAGGAGCTTTTTTTACAAGGTCTCTAGAAAAAATACTCATAACTAAATTATACCATGTAAAAAATCTAGTGTTTGTGGATTAGGAGGTTTTATTCGAGCACAGCTTTAATTCTTCGCACGCCAGCAGAAATAGATTCTTCTTTTTTTATTTTAAATCGGCCAAGTTCATTTGTATTTTCAACATGCGGTCCCCCGCAAAATTCCATACTGAAAACCCCGCTGTTTTTATCTCCAACCTGATAGACCTTTACCATTTCACCGTATTTATCATCAAACACTCCTATAGCGCCTAGTTTTTTAGCTTCCTCCAGAGGCATTTCTTTATAAGAAACAGGCAAAGCCTTTTTTATTTGTTCGTTTACAATTTGTTCTACTTTAGCTTTTTGTTCATCTGTCATTTTTTCTGGATAAGAGAAATCAAAGCGAAGACGCTCTGGGGTAATATTGCTACCCTTCTGCAAAACATCTTCTCCTAACACCTCACGCAAGGCCTGATGAAGAAGGTGAGTTGCTGTATGATATTTTGTTTCCATTTCACCATGACCAGCCAATCCCCCTTTGAATTTTTGTGTTGCGCCTGCTTGAGAAAGTTTCTGATGCTTGTCCATAGCAATATCAAATTCTTGTCGAAGAGATTTAATATGATGAACTCCTATTTCATGACGAGACAAAAGCTCTTCAATCAACATCTCAAAAGGAAATCCGTAAGTCTGATAAAAATCAAACATCCATTCTCCATTAATTATATAAGGAGTATATTCTACTCCCTCATTTACTTGATGTGGATTAGGGTCTCCCACCTTACGAATTTGTGATTCTCTTTTAGTATTCAAAACTCTTAGTGCACGCTGAAGTGTGACCCTAAACTTCTCTTCTTCTTTAGATATTTCATCATTTATTAATGATTCATTGTCAGACAGATTCTTATAAACATCTTTGTATTTGGCAATAACTACCTTTGCCAATTCGGATAGCGATTTCTCTGGCACACCTAAAACATCAGCATACCTTACCGCTCGCCTTATTAGACGCCTCAAAATATATCCTCTATCTGTGTTTGACGGGATCACTCCGTCTGAAATCATAAATACAGCGGTACGTATGTGGTCGGCTACAATTCTTACAGCCTTCTCATTCTCTGTATTTATACTTTCTTTTATTGCCGTCACTAACGGTTCAAACAAATCAGTATCAAAAATATTATCTTTGCCCTGCATAACCATTACAAGTCTTTCAAGCCCTGCTCCAGTATCTACATTCTGCTGACTTAATTTACCCACCACTTTACCGTCTTTCTTTTGATACTCCATAAAGACATCGTTCCATATCTCAACAACCTTTTGCTCATCGTCTGCTTTTATAAATTCATTTTTATCTAAGTCCCCCAAGCCTTCTTCCGTAACATCATAAAACATCTCTGTATCAGGACCACAGGGGCCATTATCTCCCGGACTCCACCAGTTTGAATCTGCCCCCATAAAATATATTCTTGATTCAGGTATGCCAAGTGATTTCCAAATACCGAAAGACTCATCATCACGAGGGGCATTTTCGTCCCCCGCAAAGACCGTTACGTAAAGTCTTTTTGGATCAAGACCTAGCCCCTCTTTTTCTGAAGTTAAAAATTCATGGCTCCATTTAATAGTGTCTTCTTTAAAATAGTCTCCGAGTGACCAGTTTCCAAGCATTTCAAAAAAAGTATCGTGGGTATTGTCACCTACTTCCTCGATATCCTGAGTTCTTACGCATTTTTGAACATTGGCGATTCTCCTGCCTTCTGGATGAGGCTCACCAAGTAGATAGGGAACGAGCGGTTGCATGCCAGCAGTGGTAAATAGGACAGAAGGATCATTCTCGGGCACCAAAGAAGCCGAAGGAATTATCTTATGCCCTCTACCAGCAAAAAAGTCCAAAAACCGCTTCCTTATCTCATTTGATGTCATGTTTACTAAATATATCAGAAAATGGCTCTTTATTTAATCACCCCGCCTCCTAGACATACATCGCCATCATAAATCACAAGAGACTGCCCCACAGACGCCGTAAGCTCAGACTTATCAAGCACAACGTTACTATCTTCTATTTCGCACAGTTTTAATTCTCCCCTGTACCTAATTCTTGCTTTGTATTTTTTCCCAGTTTCAGGAATCTCAGAAATCCAATTCACATCTTCAAGCTCAAATTCTTTTTTGCCAGCATCCGACTTTTTCAGATTATGGGAAACTATTAAAACATTTTTCTTTAAATCTTTACCCACAACATAGTAAGGCTTTTCATCAATTCCCTTTTTGGTAACAATAAAACCATGTCGCTGTCCTAAAGTATAGAAAGTCGCGCCATCATGGGTTCCAACAATATCGCCCATTTCCGTAACCACATCTCCTTTATTTGATTTTATATAGTGCTTCAAAAAATCTTTCATATTTAGCTCACCCAAAAAGCAGACTCCTTGGCTATCTTTCTTTTCTGCAGTTGGCAAGCCAAATTTCTCCGCAAGTTTTCTTACATATTTTTTTTCGTATTTCCCCACAGGAAATAAGCTTTTAGAAAGCTGGTCTTTTGTCAGGGTCCACAAAAAATATGACTGGTCTTTTTCTTTATCTATACCAGCAACCATCTTATTGCCAATCCTTTGCACATAGTGCCCAGTAGCTATATAGTCCGCACCCATCTCAAGCGCCTTATCTAAAAACGCGCCGAATTTTACCGCTTTATTACACATCACATCTGGATTGGGGGTTCTGCCTTTCTTATATTCAGAAATCATATAGTCCGCCACATCACGTTTATATTCTTTTTCAAAATCAAAAGTCAGAAATGGAATATCTAAATGAGCAGAAACTCTCATAGCATCAAGCCTCTCTTGCTTCCATGTGCACGGCAAAAAATCAGGATGCCATGTTTTCATAAAAACACCCACCACATCATAGCCTTCTTTTTTAAGCAGTGCTGCTGATACAGAGGAATCCACTCCTCCAGATAAAGCAACAAATACTTTTTTATTTTTCACATTTTTTTTCATAATATTAAAAGGCCTGCTTTTACAGGTTCAGATAAACCAGAACGAACAACAAAAATTATGCCCCTAGAAGTATTTTATACACTTCATAGGTAGCCTTAGCGTCAGATAGAGCTGTATGGGCTTTGGCGTTTTCTACTCCAAACTTTTCACACATTGAAGCAAGGGAATACCTCTGAATGGTCATATCGTCATAATTTTTGGCATAATACATAGATAAAAGATCAAGCTTGTGTCGTCTCATTTTATTTTCAACGCCCATGTCTCTAAAGGCTTTATCTAGGAAACCTGCGTCAAATGACACATTTTGAGCAACCATATTTGCGCCCTCTGCTCTGTCTGACAAAGATTGGAGCGCGGACTTAAGATTGCCCGCAAAAAGCCAGTCTGCATCATTGTATCCGTTTACATCCAACGCATCAGGATCCGCATCCTGAAGTCTTTCAGGTTTCACTTTAATATCAAATTCATCAACAATTTCAAGTTCCGGTCCCTTTCCTTCCCTCCTGATCTGTTTAGCCAAGACACATCCGATTTCAATAATCTCATGCTTGTCTGGATTAAAGCCCGTTGTTTCAAGGTCTATAAAAGCTAAATTGTGTTTCTGCATCTATATAAAGTAACATCAAATAGACTCTTGGTCAAAACTTATCACGGCAAAAAGCTTTTTTTCAAAATGGTCTGGGCTTGGGGCTGGATTTTGAAAAGAAGCTTTTTGCGGAGATACTTTAAAAACGGCTCAATTCCACCAATTGAGCCGTTTTTATTTAACTAAATTTTCTGCAACCTGATATATGTCTCCCGCGCCCATTACAAGTACCACGTCATAATTGCTCATTTTTTCTCTTACCATCTTCTCTGCTTCTTCTAGATTTTTTGCATAAGAAATAAGGAAGGCGGGTTTTTGCCCTTTTATAGCACTCACAAGATCCCTAGAGCTTATGTTATGTCGAGCTTCGTTTCTACCAGCCACTTCATATATTTCAGACAAAATGGCTTCATTGGCACCATCAAAGGCTTTTACAAAATCATCAAAAAGTTTTATGGTTCTATCTTTCTGATGAGGTTCAAAGACTGCCAATATTTTTTTGCTCGGGTAGAAATTCTTTGCCCCATTTATAGTCTCTCTTACAGCAGTAGGATGATGAGCATAATCTGAAATAATAATCACTCCATTTTTCTCCCCCACCTTTTCAAACCTCCGCCAAGTACCTGAAAACAGCTCGACGACTTTCTTTACATTGTCATAGGAGACTCCTAGAGAAATAGCAGTCGCAATAGCCCCCAAGGCATTGTATATATTAAATACTCCTGGAATATATAATTTAAAATTTCCTAGATTATTCCCCTGCCACAAAAGTTCAAAAGACTGAAAGCCATTTCCTTTAATTATATTTTGAGCGATTAAATCAGCCTCATTTTCTATAGCATAAGAGATCTTTTTAGAGATTGCCTCATCTGCAACCAAAACGGTATTCTCATCATCTTTGTTATAAACTAGTAGGCCATCTTCTGGAAGCTTTTTCACATAATCGATAAAAGCACTTTTTATATCTTCTATGTCTTTATAGTAATCAAGATGATCTTCTTCTATATTTGTTAGAACAATCACTTTAGGCTGCATATTCATCATCCCTCTTTTATATTCGCATGCCTCTACAACAAAAATATCCCCTTTTCCTAAAAGAAGATTACCATCCCAGCCCGATACCTGACCGCCAACGATAACAAAAGGAGAAAGCCCCCCTTCTTCTAATATCTTCCCGAGCATAGCCGTGGTCGTCGTCTTACCATTGGTTCCTGATACGGCAATCCCCTTGTGACTCGCCATAATTTGCCCCAAAGCCTCCGTGTAGCTAAACTTAGTAATATTATTTAGAAGCTCAGGATTATCTTTGGGAACAGCCGAAGAATAAATTATCAAATCAACGTCGTCAGACACATTTTCTTTCCTATGCCCTATAAAAATCTTAATACCCTTCTTTTCCAAATCCTGTTGCCTTGTATTGAAGGCATAAGCATCTGAGCCACTCACTTCTTTCCCTGTAACATTAAAAAATTTAGCAATGGCCGATACGCCAATACCTCCTATGCCCACACAGTGGACCTTTTTTATTTTTTCCATATCAATCGAGCCCATTTATTTGAGATACTTCAATTTGTTGACCTTATGCCCATCAAAAGTAGTAGCATAGTGCATATTTCCATCCAAATCTGACAGGTAAAACCAATAGGGAGAGTCTGTTGGACTGATAGTGGCCAAAATGGACCCAAGACCGGGGTTAGTAATAGGCCCCGCGGGTAAGCCGGCATATTTATAGGTATTATAAGGAGAATCAATGTCTAAATCATTTAAACTAAGCTCAAAAGTATTCTTGCCATTTATATAAGTAAAGACAGCGTCTACCTGAAGACGCATACCGCTATCAAGTCTTTTCCATAAAATACCCGAGATAGTTTCTCTAGTTTTTTTCGTCCTGGCCTCTTTTTCTAAAATAGATGCCATTACAACAATATCTCCCAGAGGCCTACCAAACTTTTGTATTTCCTCATGAAGAGGTTCAATCTGATTGAAAAAATTATTATTCATTTCTGATATAACTTGCTCTGGCTCTATGTTCGGTAAAAAGAAATAAGTATCAGGAAAAAGATAACCCTCTTTTTCTTTTGCCAAACTCACAAACTCCAAACCATCAAAATCAGGCAACCTATTCTCAAGAATTTCCGCAATTTCAAATATATTTAATCCTTCATGAATAGTAACCCTAACAGGGTCAAGACCATATTCTCCCCTGGTAATCTTTTTGACAAGCCCTATCACCGTGACCTTTTTATCAAAAAAATAATCTCCAGCGATAACTCTACCATCACCAGAAAATAATCTGACCAAGAGTTTAAACATCATCGGAGAACGAACCACTTTTGAATTTTCAAAATGAATAGCCGTCTCTGACAAGGTCAAACCTTTCTCTACTGACACCAAAGAACCTACGGGAAAACTCATGGGCGAGCTAAAAAAAGCCAGATACAGGAAAAAAAACAAGACCAAGGCACCAGCAATGATAGTTCTTCTGTGGTTATAATAAAAAAATCTATTTTTTAAAAACACTGGAAATAATCTCATATATTTTTATATAGGTAAATTGGTTGGTGGTTCAACTTTCTTGGCCTCCACCCTTTCAAAGCTTGGTGTTTCAGCTACGCGTCCAGGGAAGTGATATATAGTAGCAAGTTCTTCTGTATTAAGAACAAAAGGTTTTCTAGGGTACGGCCAGTAGAAATAGGAACGCCTTCTAAAAGCATCGAACATTTTTGCTTTCATACTACTTACACGAATATTTTTATAGTCCTGCCAAGGGTAATCTGTGCCTGTAGTGCGAGTAGGCGCAAAACCATTTAAATCTTCCGTATTATACTGTCTTATTGAGCCAACCAAACCCACAATATTAACGGGATTAAAAATATCTTTTTTGGCCAAATAGATACCTCTTATACCGCAGTCAAAACCATGTTTAGAAAGACCTCTTTCGATGGCGGTAATAACATCTTTTTCTCTGGTAGTTATAACATCAGCTTGAAAAGAAGAATCACTCGGTTTCTGAGAAGTCCTCTTGGAGGACTGCTTTGATGCGTTTTTCATCAAGGTGTTGACCAAATCCTTTCCTTCTTTGACCCAGCCTCGCTTGGCAAAAAGACTACCTGGCTCTGGGAACCTGTCTATGGTTCTACGAACCATAATTTGAATCCAAATCTGTTCATCTTTTCCAGCAGACCCTAAGTACTCTAATACAGGAGTAATGGGGTCTATTTTATATTCCTCTTTCAATCCCTCTTTATCAAGTCCGTAATCCACATAAGTTTTAATTGGATATGGATCTGCCTTAGTAAGTTTGAATTCCCCTCCCCACATTTGCCAATCTGAGCCTGGCTGGCCATAATTTACATTTTTTGTGTAGTCTTCTACTTCGTGAATTTCTACATTCGGATACTGAGCATATATTTGAGTTTCGACGATCTTTTTAAAAAACTTCTGCATTGTTATCATAAACTTCACTTGACCGTTTATGGATACAAGTTCAAGAGAAAACCACGGCACAAGATTGCCATGCCACCATAAATCTATGAAAGTAGCGGTCATACCCCTTTGATACAAAGCATTTAAAAAAAGTTCCATAGCAAGAGGAGTCTTGGTAATTTCTTTTGGTAATTTTATTTCCACAGTTACCCACTCAATATTTGAGATATGATTGACTCTTATGTAATGAAGCCATATATTCCAAGCAACAACCACGAGCACAACGGGCGCCCAGAAAGGCGCCATGTCCCACGACAAAAGAAATAGTTTCCAAAGAGCATTTGATATCAATTCAGACATAAATATATTATATCAAGAATAAAGCGGAGACGCATATTATAAAACATCCCGACAAACGGGATGTTTTACCTAACTCCAACTAAAATGTATTTCCCCTCTTTATTTTTTTTAAAATACTTATTATTTTGAAGATTTACTACAATAGTGTTTGGTTTTACGTATCTCTCCTTCATAACCTTTTCGATAATTTCATCTTTTGTAAGGGGTCCATGATTTGCCAATATATCTTTGACCACGTCCCTTACAATGCCCTTGGCATAACCCCAATCTGAAAGAGCATATAATCCCCTTCCAACCAAGACAAATCTTTTATCTTTTATTAACTCATTATGACAAGTCGCAACATGAGCTTTTTTGCCAAATGATTTTTGAATAGCGTTTGCCACTTCAGTAAAGTGCATTGGAGACCCGTGTCTTCTTATAACAAGAAAAGCAAAATCTTTTATCCCTCGAGCGTTTACGTTTGGGGATTTAGTTATACCCCACTCACCAAGTGGATTGGCCCCGATGGCTTTAGATAAGGCAAGCCATCTTCTAGCATACTCTTCCTTTTTATACTCTTCGGGGATATCTGTAAGATGACCCAAAAATACAGAGAGTAATTCTTCTTCTGGTATTAAGTCTTCCTCTTTTAAACCAGATGATAATTTTTCTAACGCAAGATGTACGCTATCAGAGATGGTTTTGTCTACAACCCACCTATGAGTAAAGGCATTGTCCTCTTTTCTTTTTTCAAATTTGTCACCCAAAACCAATAAAAAATATATGTGATTTTCTGCATCCGCATCCTTTTTTATGTAATCAAAAAAATCTTTCTCTGCCACCACCCCTCCAGCATAAGACAATATAACTTTATGTAGATCATCAAAGATATCTTGAGATTCAGTATAAACATCTGATTTTCTTATCAGTTTTAAACCAAAATCCTCAATCTGCCTGATTCGCTCTCTTGTAACTCCATATTTTTTTCCAATAGATTCAAGTGTTTTTCTTTTGCCATCAGTGCCCAAGCCAAAACGCTCGACCACAACGTCACGAACACGCTCTGGTAATACAGATAAAAATTTTTTTGTAACCTGTTTTGGTTTGAAATTAAGCACTGACATATTTGTATAAATATACTATGTTTAATACCGTTTATCTTACATCATTAAATAAAACTCGTCAAGCTTTTATACCCATCCCAATACGACCTCTTTTATAATAAAGAACCCGTCCATCGATTGGTACGGGTTCTTTCTTAAATATCCTAGAGCTCAGCTTCTAATGCCTTGAATGAGGTCGAAACAACCTTACTAGTACTATCCGTTAGCGCTGTGTCAGTCGCAGGGTCAAAGCCCTCTACCCCGTCATCTGACCTCAAAACAACATGATATGTATTACCAGCCACGGTATTTCTTAACAAACTTACTGTTCCCGTAGCCTCTCCAGCATCAAACCTTCTTGCGCCCAATATACGTCCTGGCTGTCCGCTCTCATCATCTTGAACCGCCACCCATCCAGACTTTGCTAAAATAACCTTACCAATAACTACAGTGTCTCCGGCAGGCTGATCGCTTACAGATATAGCACTTGATGAAACCCCAACAGAAACAGTATCGTCCCCAACCGTAACATCATCTTCACCGGCAACCATTTCTTTGCTTGCATCATCTTTTTTATCTGATGAATCACCATCATCCTGACCTTTATCCCAAAGCCAGAAACTACCGAATCCAATAATAACGCCCACAAGAAACGCTATAACTATTTTTTTATTATCACCGCCATCCATCATTTCCACAGTATGAATGTTTCCACTTGTATTTCCTTTTTGAGGATTATAATTTGAATTATCCATAAAATTCTATAGTTACTACACAATAATTTAACAATATACACAAGATACTAATACATCTATATTAGACATTTGAAAGTAAAAGTCAAATCATATTACACGACAATATTAACCAACTTATTTTCAACATATATAACTTTTTTGATTGACTCACCGCTAATCCATTTTCTCACAGACTCAACTTTCATAGCCTGATTCTTTATTTCTTCCTCTCCAATCTCACTGTCTATATGGAAACTTCCTCTTACCTTGCCATTTACCTGAACGGCAATATCAAAACCCTCAGAAACTATTTTTTTCTCATCGTAGTCTGGCCACTTTTCCACAACAACAGAGCCACCTTCCCCTAGATCAAACCAAAGTTCCTCAGATACATGAGGGGCAAAAGGAGAAAGTATTTTTAAAAGTAATCTAAAATCTTTTGAAGATATTTTTTTCTGCTTATCAAATTCGTTTACTAAAATCATCAGGGAGCTGACTGCTGTGTTAAACTTAAAATCCTCAATATCATCAGAAACCTTCTTAATCGTCTTGTGGAGCAATGAGACGGCACCAACGGAAGTTTCTGCATCATCTGACACTTTTTCTTTAATCTTCCAAACACGTTCGATGAACCTTCTAACTCCAACGATATTATCGACACTCCAAGCTATAGGTTGATTAAATGGCCCCATAAACATTTCGTACATTCTAGTAGAATCAGCACCAAAAGTCTCCACCATCTCATCTGGATTTATAACATTACCGAGAGACTTGGACATCTTTCTGCCATCAGAAGCCATAATAAGTCCGGGGTGACGCAATTTTATAAATGGCTCATCAAAACTGGCATATCCCATATCACGGAGAGCTTTGGTGAAAAATCGCGCATACATAAGATGGAGCACGGTATGTTCTGCTCCACCCACATACACATCTACAGGTAACCATTTTTTGATTGCGTCCCCTAAAGCAAATTCTTTTTCATTTTTAGGATCAGTAAATCTAAAATAATACCAACTTGAACAAACAAAAGTATCCATAGTATCAATTTCCGGTTTCCATCCTTTACCAAATATCTTCTCTGTTCTTTCAAGTAATTCTTTTGAACTACCTAAAGGAGAAGTACCCTTTGGCATAAACTCCACATCAGTTGGTAAAAGCCATGGTAAGTGTTTCTCTGGAATAGAATGAGCTTCTCCTTCTGGATCATAAACTATTGGTATAGGCGCTCCCCAGTATCTTTGACGAGACACAAGCCAATCTCGAAGTTTGTAAGTAACTTTTAGTTTTCCTCCGACAAATTCAGTAATTGCTTTTTTGGCATCCTCACTCGATAGTCCATCAAACTTACCAGAATTGAAAAGAAAACCATCTCCCGTGTGAGCAAAACCAGATTCACGCATACTTTTAATCTTAGCTTCAGTGAAACCTGGTTTTATTTCTGACTCTGAATTTACTTGTGCAATTACAGGTTTGATGTCAAGGCCAAACTTAATAGCAAATTGTAAGTCTCTATCATCATGAGCAGGCACAGCCATTATTGCTCCCGTACCATAATGGGCCAATACATAATCAGCAATGAAAATAGGCAACTCTTCTTTGTTGGCCGGATTTACAACTTTTAACCCGTTCAACACCACGCCGGTTTTTTCTTTATCCTCTGATGTCCTATCTATTTCTGTTTTATTTTTTGCCTCTTCAATATAACTAGACACCTCATCCCAATTTGATATGTTGCCAGATAAAACATCTACCAATTTATGCTCTGGAGAAAGCACAACATACGTAGCGCCAAACAATGTGTCTGGTCTGGTGGTAAACACTTTTATTTTTTCACTTGAATCTTTTACAGAAAATTCTATTTCTGCACCATTGCTTCGCCCAATCCAATTTTTTTGATTTTTTACAGTAGACTCAGGCCAATCTACTTTATCCAAACCATCTATGAGTTCATCAGCATAATCTGTAATTTTGAAAAACCACTGCTCTAAATCTTTTTTTACCACTTTGGCTCCAGAACGTTCTGCTGTACCATCGGGCAGAACTTGCTCGTTAGCAAGCACGGTCTGGTCCACAGGATCCCAATTTACGGGAGCTTTCTTCTTGTAAGCTAAACCTTTCTCATAAAGTTTTAAGAAAATCCATTGGGTCCATTTATAGTACTCTGGAGAATGAGTATCTATTTCTCTATCCCAATCATAAGAAAGCCCCAGGTCTTGAATCTGCTTTCTAAAAGTATTTATGGCTTGCTCGGTGATTTCCTTAGGATGTGTATTTGTTTTAATAGCATAATTTTCAGCTGGCAAGCCAAAAGCGTCCCACCCCATAGGGTGAAGCACATCAAAGCCATTCATCCTCTTATATCGAGAATAAACGTCTGTAGCAGTGTATCCCCTGGGATGCCCAACATGAAGACCTGATCCAGAAGGATAAGGAAACATATCAAGAACATAGAATTTTTTTTCACCAGGTTCTTTTTTTGTTCTATATACATCCTTTGCTTCCCATTCCTTTTGCCACTTTTTTTCTATTTTCTTGTGGTCGTATAAAGACACCTCTATCCTTTTATCTTTTTAATTCCAAGCCAGATAAGCACAGCAAGAGCAATACCCAAAATAATCACCCTTAGCCATTCATCCATATAGGACCAATATCTTGTTGAACCTATAATAAAGGCCAACACTCCTCCTAGAGAGAAAGAGAGCGATATCACTTCAGCGCCACTTAGGAAAAAGCTAACGACAAGTACTATTACACCAAATACAATCCATGCCACAAAAACATTTCTTTCGTATAAAGTACTAGCATCTGAAAACTGCTGTCCACAAGTATAATTTGGATTACAATATCCTTTTTGCTCTGTTTCTATAACAGGAACTGCTGGCTCCTCAGCAACCCTTCCAGGAAGGCCTTTCTGTATAAAACGATCCTCAACCCACTGACCGCCTATTTCTAAACATTCATCTCGTGTTTCTGGAACAATCACCACTTGCTTATCTTCACAAAAATCAGTAAATTCAGGAGAATGATAAATAACCCTTATAACACTCGCAAAAAATAAATTCAATATCACAACAATACCAACAACCAAAACCCATTTCAAAAACCTCTTTGGTTTTTTTTGCATATCCATCGTGGATTCATTTGTCATATTTGTATCCATATATAAATAAATTAGCTCTTAATGATGCGGTAATTATACATTAATAATCCATATATGGCAACCAAACTACCTGGACAAAAATACAGACATCTTGCGCCAATATTCTCTGAATGTTTCCATATCAACAAACTGCCTATTGCCATCATCTGCTGGATTCAGAGAGTCCGGTTCGTGATAATAAAACCCAGTAATTTCACCGCTATCATCTTCCCTAAAACCAACCAATACAACCAAATGAGGCTTGTCCTTGTGTTCAAAATTTTTTACAACAGAAACAATAACAGGTTTTTCTTCTTTTAAATACTTAATGTGCTCCAAAATAGACTCATATAAATTGTCTTCACTACCCTTAAATTCTTTTCTATGCGAACCGACTAGGCCATACCTGAGACCCATTTTTACCAAATAGTCATGTTTCCAGCCTACTCCATCAATGTAGCCATCTTCTTTTCCATCCTCTATAAGATCATCAAGCGTTGGCGCACCAACATCATAAAAATCTAAAACCATTTTGAGGCAAGCAACACCACAAGACCTTTCCTGCCAAGAAAAATCTCTTGCGCTATATTGAGTAAAATATGGTACATCTAATATCATTATCTAATTTGAAAATCTTTGGCTATTAATACTGAGTTAATCTTTTCCATAATCTCATTCACCTCGCCATCTTCTAAGGTCTTATCATAAGATTGAAATATCAACCTAAAAGCCAGAGATTTTTTGTCATCTTTTTCGAACACATCAAATAAATATATGTTAACGATTAAATCTCCTCCATTTTTAAGAATCATTTCTGAAACTTGTTCTGATTCAACATCGCTAGGCACAAACATAGAAATATCTCTTGAGACAAAAGGATACTTAGACGAGCGTTTGTATAGAACAGACGGAGATTGAATATATATATTTTCTGGAGACCAATCCTTTGACACCAAAACATCCGGACCAGAAAATATTTTATCCAAATTAATTTCAATAATAGTTTCAGATACACGGCCCACCTCTATCCCTGAAACAAAAATGACTTCTCCTTTTTGCTCATACGACAAACCAAACTCACTGAGAACTAAGCCTAGGACGCCCATAACCTCTTTATTTTCTTCTTCTATTTTTCTTTTTTTCTTTAGATGCCTTACTACTATACCCAAAACATTACTCTCCCCATCTTTACTAAACACCTTACCAACCTCGAATATTTTTATTTTGTCTACCCCCAGCAAATCTCCATAATACGCGTTTGAATCAAGCTTTACAGACAACTCATCAAACAGATTGTGCCTCAGAAACGGTCTATTGTTAGCCAGAGGATTAAGAAGTTCAATATGCACTTTGTCGTCACCCTTCTCGACAAAAGAATAAGTGTATACCTCAGAAAAACCTATACCTACCAGAATATTGCGCACAATATCTTTATACAGAAATTCTTTATTTAAAGACGAAACCTCATTTCCTTTTGGTAAAACATCTTTTATATTTTCATATCCATAAACTCTACCAACCTCTTCTATAAGGTCTTCGGAAATTCTGATGTCTAATCGGTCTTCTGGCACAGATACAACAAATCTTTCTTCATCTCCGCCACACACACTTCTTATTCCAACGATATTTTGAAACTGCTCTGACTCACTCAAATCTTCTATATCCACTTCTCCTGTTCCGTTATGACGAGACGCATGAATAATTTTTCCATCGCCTAAGTACAAACCACAATGATCAATACCTCTATCTATTTTGAGTCCTTTCATGAATTCCACACTCGTATCAAAAGTCTTCCCCCTTCCAGTATCAGAGAAAATAATATCACCCGGTTTTAGATTGTTTTCTTCCACCTCCTCTCCATAAAAATACTGATCTATAGAAATTCTCGGTATAGAAATGCCAGCCTGAGCAAATAAATACGCGGTAAATGAGGAGCAGTCAAAAGCTCTTGGTGCGTCATACAGAACACTAGCTCCATATTTATACGGCACTCCTTCAAATTGAGTAGCGAGTTCTAAGACTTTTTTTATTGTATTTATTTTCTCGTACCTAAACCCAAGACTATCAAAAATAGTACCAACTTCTTTTTCCGTAATTTGAGCCCCTAAAACTTTATTTATTTTTGCCAAAGATACCCCGACTTTATATACTCCAGATTGCCTAGGATAAAAATCTTTTTTCTCGCCCATTTGTGTCTCCTCCGTGCCCGCGATTTCTAAGATGAGAGCAGAAACCGCATCCATACCTTTTTCAGCAAAATTAGGACTAATCTTGACTTCAAACCTTTTAGACGAATCCGTAACAACACCAACCTTCCTTGATGTGAGTCTAATGTTAGATGACTCAAAATTAGCAGACTCTAAAATGATATTTTTTGTATTAGCATCTACTTCTGCCTTATTGCCCCCCTTTATGCCGGCAATAGCCAAGGCATCTTTTTCATCCGCAATCACTAAAACATCTTCAGTAAGTTCTACTTCATTCCCATCCAAAGTAACCAGACTTTCTCCTTTCTCAGCCATCCTTACTTTTATTACAGAACCATCTAACTTATCTTTATCAAAAGCGTGCAACGGCTGGCCATAATGAAACATTACAAAGTTTGTAGCATCCACAATGTTATTTATGGATTTTTGACCTATTGATTCAAGCCTTTCTTTAAGCCAATCTGGCGAAGGGCCTGTCTTCACATTCTCTATTGACCTACCTATATATCTTCTGCACAACTTCTCATCAGAAACTTCTATTTGCAAGGGGGCCTCAGAAACACCCACATTGTTTTCTCCAAAATTTTCCTTTTTTAATTGCAACCCTAAAACTACTCCAAGCTCTTTTGCTATACCATAATGAGACAGACAATCATGGGCTCTATTTGGTAAAATATCTATATCTAAAATAAAATCTCCATTTTTGTCTTCCACAGACTCAACCTCAAATGAACGAGTAGTCAAAACTTCCGCTACCTTAGCAACGTCAGGGAGATCATTTCCGCAAATAGATTGAAGCCAGTTATAAGAAACTTTCATAATTAAAATTTAAGCTAAAATTGGTCAACTAAGCGCAAATCACCAGCATACAGTACCCGAACATCATCAATGCCGTATTTAAGCATTGCAAGCCTGTCTATACCGCCACCAAATGCAAAACCTTGATACTTTCTAGAATCAATACCAACATTAGACAAAACTTTTGGATGAACCATCCCAGCTCCCATTATCTCAATCCACCCGGTCTGCTTACAGATATTGCATCCGTCACCCTCACAGTTAAAACAAGACATATCTATTTCCACTCCCGGTTCCACAAAAGGGAAATAACTCGGCCTGAATCTCACTTCAATATTTTTTTTAAACAGATTCTCAAAAAGATGAGTCAGCACTCCTTTTAAATTTGCCAGAGAAACATTTTCACCAACCAAAAGCCCCTCCACTTGGTAAAACTGAGCCTCATGAGTAGCATCCGTAGCCTCATAACGAAAAACTTTTCCTGGAGCTATTATGCTAATTGGCGGTTTATTTTTTTCCATATACCTTATCTGAACTGGCGAAGTGTGAGTACGCAACAGCTTACCCTCATCCTTAAGCCAAAAGGTATCCCACAAATCTCTAGCTGGATGATTTTTTGGAATATTCAATGCATCAAAATTATAGTATTCGGTTTCAACCTCAGGACCCTCCACAACCTGAAATCCCAATTTACTAAAAATACCCACAATTTCTCTGGTAATGTGAGTAATTGGATGAAAATGTCCTTTTTTATCATTATCCTGCAACATATAACTAATATATAGCAAAACAGACCCAAAACCAAGAAAAATGGCCATCCCCAGGGAAAACCCACGGTTTTTAATATTTTCCAACACGGGGAACCATCGTTCTCCCACACCCAGCATGAGAGAATCTAACCAAACAATCTAAAAAACAAAACTCCCATAACTTATGGGAGTTTTGTTTTTCGAGAGTGTCTTTACGACTTCGCTCGCGGGCAAAAATTTCCTCTCCCCCGACCCCATCCATTTTTGCCCGCTCACTTCAGGCTCGGTCGGGCTTGTATTTAATTACTGTTTTATAATTTGAAAATCGTCAAATTCTACGTCCATAAAGTCCGTTCGGATACCAGCGTAGCCTTCGCTTAATATCGCACTTCCGCCGTAAGTTTTGCCGTCGTCTTTGGCTTCCACGGCCAAAACCCAATCCCCTGTTTTATCTTTATCAATAAAAAGTTTTATGTCTACTGTATTATCGGGATTTGTCCTTATCTCGCTTCTTAAGCCGATCCATTTCTGGCCAGGGATAAGATTGGGTTTGGTGTCGCGGTTATACGGCGCGTCAGCGTAATAAAAAGATTTTTGAGCCAATGTGTAGTAATTGCCGTTTATCTTCTTTTTTATCACTGCCGTGCCATCAACGCGGATACCGGCGTAGTATAAGTTATCAAAATTTACATATCTATTAAAAAGGAGCATCCCATTAGATTCTGATCGTTTTCTGCTCTCGCTTAAATTATATTTTTCAATTTTTGTATAAACTGTCTGCTGAAAATTCTGCCATTTGCTTCTTGTAATCAGACGAAAAATATTCTGTGGATGGTATCCATTGTCGGTATCGATCGGATTTGAACTGGCGTAAGCTAAGCGCCATTTGTTAAATTGTCCAAGCTCCCCCTGAACTGTTTTACCGATGCTGTCTTTAAAATAAAACTGACCGCCGGAATTAAGCCAAAAATAAGGGCTTGAACTATCGTCCATTTTTCCGGATTCATCAAGAACACCATCAACTTTAAATGTATAATAAAACGGCGACTGAACAATCACTGCAATAGAAGCTAATTGTCTATTCGGCGATAGCACAACACCCCTGACAATTTTCTCAAAATAAGAGCTTTGCCATACAACAACCCCACTTGCTAAAAATATAATAATTAAAAATCCTAAAAAATATTTTCTCATTTTATTTCTTCGACATAAACATTTTTAATAGCCATTTCACTATTATTAAATTGAGGATCCCAAGTTTTAAAACCTATACCCCCACTGTCTAATCTGTCATCTATATCAGAAGTGTCTATAACTCTTTTGTTGTCTAAGTAACAAGACGCGTCTTTACCCGAAAAACCGATACCGATATTTTTCTCTTTCTCTAATAAATCAAATTTGCCTTTAAATTCGTTTAAGACTTTTCTCTCTCCTTCTACCATCTGCTCAAGTCTAACAGACAACGGTGTAAATGAACAAAACACATAATTTGAATTATCTTTATATCCAGCGACAATGGAATAAGTCTGACCTTTTTCAAAATACACATCAGCCTTGAAAACATAATTTTGCCATAAATGACTTCCATCTAGAAAGACCATACTGCCAGTTGTTGAGGCGTGAGAACCCATTGACACAGATTGATCCTTAAAATCAATATTGCCCCAAGTCTTCTTCCAACCTTTCTTTTTAAGAAAATCATCAAAATATGGCAATGTCTTTTCTCTGCTATTTTGCAATATCGTTAAAAGGTCATAATGATTGTTTTGATTCTCAATGCTATTTTCCAATACAAAAAGAAGATTTTCAGCTTTCCATTCTGGCTCGACATTGATTCTTTTTGCAAAGAGATGTTCAGCATTTACTTGAGGATAATTTCCCTTTGAATAATCACCCCAGACTTGATAAAAAGACATAGAATAAATTGATTTTATGGTATCCAGAATTACAAACTCTGCCTCTGGAAAATTTATTGAACTTTGACCGAAATCTCCCAAAGGATAGGCAAAACTTATCACCTCTATTCCAAATTTTGTTTCTAAACTTTTTTTAGAATTGACAAAATCATCATAAACTCTTGTTTTAAATTCTTCCTTTGTTTCAATTCCTCCTTTGTCTTCAATCAATAATTTATTACTGAAAAAATTACCTTTCGTACCAAAACTGTCAATAGTATACGGCGTATGACCATCATAGCCATGAGATTGAAGATCCCATCTTCCGCTTTTTATCATTTTTTTTAATTCATATTCAGATAGATAATAACCATCTGCACTTTTATTTCCAATAGAATATTTAGGAAGTATAAAAGATACCGCTCTGTAATCCAACGCTTTTAGTATCGGATCAACAGGATAATAACTTGTCTTTGCGCCGTCATCAAAAGTCAAAAGAAATGATTTATCGGGAAGATTTTTTTCTCCTTTCATAAATGCGTAAAAATCTTCTATGCCCACTGTCTGCCAACCGGCTTTTTTCAAGGCGAACATTTGATCTCTAAAATCTTCCAGCAAAACATTCGACCCATCGGGCTCATCAATAATACCGTGATAAAGCAAGACGGGAACTAATTTTGCATTATCATTGTTATCTTCAATAATTAAACCAGTATCATTAAAAATTGATATTACAGAAGCAGTTAAATTTTTACCATCAGCTTTATTTAGAGATAATTTATAATCTAAATAACTAATCGTTTGAGAAAATTGTCTCTTGGTAAAAAAGGTCTTATTTTTAATTATAGAACCGCCACTAATTATTCCCATTATCATTAGTAATACAACTACTGAAAACAATATTTTTGTTTTTTTGAAATTATTATTCATATTATTTATCTAGTCCCCCATTTTCTATTTTGTATAGTTGCTAAAGCATAAAACAAAATAAAAGAGAGGACTATCATATTAATAGCTGACCAAACGAAAACATAAGGCCAATATTTATTATTTCTTGCCACTGACCGATAATATAAAACAATAACGCAAGATACTAAAAATATACCTGCTACATAAAAAAATGGAGTTATACCCTTAAAAATGGGGTTATAAATTAACGCTTTTGTTGCCATAAAAGGAGTCGCTAAAGTCAAAAAAATTAACGGAAAAAAATAAGTGAAAGATACAAAAGCATGTTTCTTGTAAATAAATTTACTCGCAACTATAGAATTAACAAACCATCCTTTTTTCCATCTAACCTGTTGTTTCAAAAAAGTTTTAATATTATTTGGGCATATTGTATAAGCTTGTACATCGTCCATGTAAATAGTCTTGTGATTCATCTTTAAGACCCAATTAGTTAATGCCCTATCATCTCCCCATGTTACTGGTAATCCCAAAAATGATTCATTAAGCCATGTATCCAAAATCGGCAAGACAATACTTTTTCTGTAAGCGGAAGAACAGCCACTGCAGCAAAATACAGACATAAAAGCCGACTCAGCCGCTTTTAAAATCTTAAATGACATGAAATAATAGGCTGCCTGCATTTTAGTTAAAAAGTTTTCATCAGCATTTTCAGGATCAGCATGAGCACAAACGGCTCCGATTTCTGGAATTTGAAATGGTTTTATTAAATTACGGAACGATTTAGGATCAATATAACTATCGCTGTCAAGCTGAATTATTATTTCACCCTTCGCCCTCTTGAAACCTTCCGCCATTCCATGCCTCTTACCTCTATTTATTTTCCAGTCAATAATAATAAGTTTATTATATTTTTTCTTGAGTTCTTTTAAAACATCTATTGTATTATCTGTGCTTCCATCATTTATCACAATGACTTCTAGTTTTTTCGTTGGATAATCGGCGTCAAAGCATTTTGTAATAGTTTTAGCAATAGCACCACCTTCATTTTTACAAGGTATTACAAAAGTTACGAACGGCTCATACCCCCCCCACTCGCTAAACTTTGTGTAATCTTTGATACTGAATGTTTATAAAACATCGCGCCAACAACCCTTGACAGCTGAAATGTCGTGACAAATATTGTATAAAAAAAGAGAAGAGGATCTCCCCAAAATTCAGAGACTGTTTTTGATTTGATTAAAACAATCAAAAACAAAGTGATCATTCCAAGAAATAATAAAAATAACTGATAAGCGATTTCAGAAAAATTTAATCGCGAAAAATATGGTTTAAACGATTCTATATTAGAATTAACAAATTTTAAAATTTTAGTTGTCATATTTTACCTTCCAACCCCTTTATAAATAATCCCCGCCTCAATAAATTTTTCTTTTGGCAGGCAATTACGGCCGTCAACTACGACCTTTACACCATTTTTTAAAAGATAATCAGGAGTTAATTCTTTAAATACCTTATGAGCCGTCGCTATAACTACCGCTTGTGCATCTTTAATTGCTTCATCCAAGCTCTTTACCGTTGATCTACCGAGAACAAAAGGGTCATAAGTGACGACATTTGCACCGAAATTTTCAAGCGCTTTTATAATCTCAAACGAAGGGCTTTCTCTACAATCATCAATATCCGACTTGTACGAAAGACCTAAGACGGCGACCTTGGCTCCATTTATAGGAAGCTTATTTTCATTGAGACCATGCATCACTTTCTTAGCAGTGAACCTCGGCATTTTATTGTTTATCCTGCGCGCCAACGATAAGAAGTCGTGCTCGAAGCCATTTTTCTTCGCGTATTCGATAAGATAATAAGGGTCAACAGGTATACAGTGACCACCCACACCACAGCCCGGAAAGTGAGGCATAAAAGCGAAAGGTTTTGTAGCGGCACCCTCTATCACATTCACCACATCAATGCCAAGTTTAGAGAAAGACATCGCGAGTTCATTTACAAAAGCAATATTTATATCACGGAAAGAATTTTCAACCACCTTCACGGCCTCAGCTTCCTTAAGAGAGTCCATGGGCTTTATATCACCAATGATGACTGCCTTGTAAAAATCAACTGCTTTCTGAAGTCCTTCTTTGCTTGACGCACCGACGACACGGTTAATATTTTCTACATTCCATCTTTTATCGCCCGGATTTATCCGTTCCGGACAATGTGCCAGATAAAAGTCTTCTCCACACTTCAAACCGGATTCTTTTTCAAGAATCGGGATAACAATACTCTCGCAAACCCCCGGATTAACAGTAGATTCAAGGATGACGAGCTGACCTTTTTGTAAAAATTTAGCAACCCCTTCAGACGCACCAATAACGGGCGACAAGTCAGGAACATGATCTGAATGAACCGGTGTAGGAACACAGATAATGACGATTGATGATTCTGCAACAGGCGAAAAATCAACGGAAAATGAAATATTTTTCGCTTTGATGAGGTATTCTTCTACTTCAGAATCAAGAAATGGTAATTCACCCCCTTGGAGTTTTTCTATTTTTTTAGTATCAATATCAATCCCTCGCACAGAAAATCCTTTACGTTCCGCAAGAAGAGCGAGGGGGAGCCCCACATATCCAAGGCCGATAACCGCGATTGTTTTATTGCTTTGATTTTCTGTAAATTCGGATTGTTTTGACATAATAAAGACACTTGATAAAGTCCTTCAACTTATATCATATCTTATAATATGCGTCAAGTCCGAAACGAGCGGGCAAAAAGTGGAAGAAGGCTTGAGGGGGAGGGAAACTTTTTGCCCGCGAGCGAAGTCGTAAAGATACTCTAAAAAAACAAAACTCCCATAAGTTATGGGAGTTTTGTTTTTCGAGAGCCACCTGTCAGATTCGAACTGACGACCTACGGTTTACAAAACCGTTGCTCTACCAACTGAGCTAAGGTGGCATAATTTCATTCTACATCTTTCCTAAAGAACCTCCATTTTTCTTTTTATGATCCGATATACTTTTTATAAAAGCCGAAGCTCTGCCATTTCCACCAACCACACCCTTGCCCTCAATGGAATGTTTTATGTCTGTAAATTTCCTCTGAGCTCTTTTCAGTATATCAATAATTTTATTGATTACAGACCTTTCAATGCTGTATATCAAAGGTGTAATATGTCTTTCACGAACCTTGGATATATGTACACCCAAAATATTAGCATGCTTCAACACAACACTGTGACGTTTATGACTATTACTTACGCCATTTTTAAATTCCACTCGTCCTGTTTTAAGTTCCCACATCCTGAATCCAACCATCCCGACCGTACTTGCTATAGATATTATGAATGCTGAAACAAAAATATACATATCTAATCTTAATTTTATTTACCAGAAATAGAGAACCTAGTAAATCTAGAAAGCTCTACCTTCTCGCCAAATTTTTGTATAGCCACCTCTATAAGACCTTTGATTGTTATATCCCCCTGCTTAATAAAGGGCTGAGTTAACAAAACTTTTTCACTAAAATAAGATTCAAGCTTTTTTTCAACAATCCCCTCTTTTATATTTTCAGGTTTATCCATTTCTGATACCTCCTTAGCAAAAACCTCTCTGGCTTTTTTCTTATCATCTTCTGAAATATCTTCAGTCGTCAAAAACTCAGGATTGGTCGCTGTAACATGCATAGCTATATCATATGCAAGTTTTTTAAAATCTTCGTTATTGGCTACAAAATCTGTCTCACACGAAAGCTCAACGATAGAGCCCACGGTACTATCTGCGTGAATATAAGCACTTACAACTCCGGCACCTAATGCTCTATCAGATTTCTTAGAAGCGATCTCTCCACTTTTTTTTCTCAAAATAACAAGGGCTTTTTCTTCATCACCCCCACCTTCTTCTAAGGCTTTTTTACACTGCATCACAGACACACCTGTTTTGTCCCTTAGTGCTTTAATTTGTTCTGTTGTAATTGCCATAATGAATTCCCTGTTTACAAACCAAAACCCACAAGCGCAAGTAGGCTTTGATATTTACAAAAATTATTAATTTGTCTTTAAGTTTAAGCTAGTCTTAAATTTATCAGAAAAAAACTTAACGCTTGCTACGGATGAGTCGTTGGCTGGAATGGGATAAGCAACTTTAGTTATATCACAATCAGAACCAGATAGAGCGATTGTAGGAATTTTAATCTGAGAAGCCTCTTCAACCGCAATAGCTTCGTTTCTTGGATCAACGACAAACAAAACAGCTGGCATATTTTTCATTGAAACAATACCTCCAAAATTATTTTCCAATCTATCAATATCCCTGTCTATCAAAAGCTTTTCCTTTTTTGTGTATTTAGCCAAATCACCTCTCTCTTTTTGCCTCCTAAACTCCTCGAGCTTCGCTATTCTTTTTTTGATTTCAGGAAAATTAGTTAATGTTCCCCCTATCCATCTATTTGAGACATAGGGCATATCCATAGATAAAGCTATCTCTTTTACAATATTGGAAATCTCAGGCTTGGTACCAACAAACAAGATTTGCTTACCTTCCGCCACCACGCTCTTGGCAAATTCTAAAGCCTTATCAAAATAAACCTGAGTCTTTTCCAGGTCAATTATATCGACGCCATTTTTCACACCGAAAACTACCGACTTAAAAGACGGATGCCTCCTTGACCTGGAGAACCCATAATGAGCTCCCACTTTGAACATCTCATCTAGAGCTGTATTTGACTGTGTTTTAACACTATCCATAATAAATCAGAATATAACAGGAAATCCTTAATTATGCAACCACACCTTGTTCAAAAGCATTAATAATCTCATCAATATTACCGGCAAAAATACCTTCAATGTTGTGCCAAGATTTTTTGATTCTATGGTCGGTAACCCTGTCCTGTAAAACATTATATGTTCTTATTTTCTCAGATCTATCAGCTGTCCCTATCTGACTCCTTCTTTCTTCGGATATTTCTTTGGCATATTTTTCGGCCTCCTCCATCTCAAGCTTGGCAGATAAAATACTCATAGCCTTCTCCCGATTTTTTTGCTGACTTCTCTCGCTTGTAGATCTCACCGCAATACCGGTAGGCTTGTGTATCAAGCGAACAGCTGTTTCAACTTTGTTTACATTCTGCCCTCCGGCTCCCCCGGAACGGGAAAATTCCATTTCTATATCAGCAGGATTAATTTCTGTTTTTGTCTCCTTTCTCATAGGCATTACGGCAACAGAGGCTGTAGAAGTATGGACCCTTCCTGATTTTTCTGTAGCAGGAATTCGCTGGATTCTATGCACACCGGTCTCAAAACGAAGTTGTTTGTACACCCCCTTACCCCTAATCTCAAAAGAGACTTCTTTGTACCCGCCAAGGGGGCTTACAGATTCGTCAACTTTTCTAAATGCCCAGCCCTGCTTTTCGGCATACCTTTCATACATCTCGGACAAATCAAGAGCAAAAATCGCCGCCTCTTCTCCACCGGCACCGGCCCTAATCTCAAGAATAATTTCATTTGGGAATTCCTCTTCTTCTTTGTCAGACGCCAAAATAGAATCCATCTGGTCCAAGATGACTTTTTGTTGAACTTTGATCTTGCTTATTTCTTCTTCTGCCAACTCTTTGAAAGATACATCGGCTTCCATGGTTTGTATGACGTCCATTAAAGACCTTTCAAGTCTTGTATACTCATCCGCCAAAAAACTCGTCTTTTTATTTTCTTTATATTTAGCAATGTCCATATTTATAACTTAAATGTATATCAAAAAACAGCCTGAGGCCACAATTTGTAAGAATACAGACAATAAATAAATGTATCCAAACAAAAGAGGCCTCGGCTGTTTTAGCTATTTCTTGCCTGAAGCTTTTGCTTTTCTTGCTCTAAATTTTTCTACCCTACCGGCAGTATCCAAAACTTTTTCCTGCCCCGTATAGAATGGGTGACAGGCACTACAAATTTCCACATCAATTTCAGGTAATGTAGATCCAACTTCAAATTTGTTCCCGCAGGCGCATGTTACCTTAGCCTTTGGATAATATTGTGGATGTGTATCTTTTTTCATAATCTTTATGCTAAAATCTAACACATATCTAGCTTCCTTGCAATATGTCTATCATTCCTTGGTATTTTTCAGCTAAAGCCATAACATCGTCGCCATAAAAGGCATATGCTGGTTTTTGCCAATTGCCCCCAGCCAAATACCTGAGAGCCGCGCGTCTTTCCGCCGTATACCCACCTGCCGCCGCGCCATTGTCTTTCAAAAGCAGGGCTGCTGCCATAAACGCATCTCCTGGGTCCCAAGGACTGGGAGGATTATGGCCGGTTCTCTTGGCGATTGAGCTCTCATACAAAGCCCATGTGGTAGGCATAAACTGTGCTGGCCCCATAGCACCCCCACATCCGTAATAAGGAGCTTTAGAAACTGGCATAGTATCAGGATTTAAGCCAAGCCTAGATGTTATATCAAGAAAAGCGGACTTTTGCTTTTCGGCACTTGTTGGATAGCCTATTTTTATATAACACTCATAAAGGTCATCTTTCCAATTTCCAGAACCTAAATTAGCTCCAAGCTCCGACTCTTCAGCCACGGTACCAAGCAGAAATGCTGGCCTAACACCGGTTTGCTCAAAAGCTTTTTGGGCAAAAGCAAGAGCTTTTTCAAAAGGAATAGCAGCGCTACCACGAAGAGCAAAAAGCTCGCTTCTTATAGCGGCCGCGCTTTTTTCTTTCGATTTAATTATGTCTTGATACTTGTTTTCCTCTCCCTTAGTGATAGCTAAAATTTTTTTCCTTTCTGTTTCATTTTCTTCTATTCTTTTCTTTTGTAAAACTTGAATACTTCTAAGCTCCTCCTCCTCAGACTGCTTGGTCTCTAGAGATCTTTTTTCTTCTTCTGTATATTGTCTTGTCTCCACAACAGAGTTAAGCGAATCATTTAAAGCCACCTCTACAAAATTAAAAGAATCTATGTCAGAAAACAGATCAGACAGATTTTCATTGGCCAAAACAACCTCAACAATAGAGTAATCATCTATTTCATTTGTCTTTCTTATGAGCTGGGCCATGGAATCCTTTTCTCTTTTTATTTTCTCAGAAAGAGTGCCTATAGTAGCTTCTTTACCGGAAATATCCCTAGTAAGCTGTTGTATGGCAATATCTCTAGCTCTAATACTGAGCTTTGCTTTATCTATCTGCGCATTCAATATGGCTACGTCTCTTTCAAGGGTAACCCTCTCTCTTTGCTTGCTTTCAAGAAATACTTTTTGCCCTTCAATCTCTTTCTCAATCTCCGCGAGCTCAGTCTCAAGAGCAGCTCTCCTTGCGTCCACAGCCCCAGGACTCACCTGGGCATAAAGGGAGCCAACGCCAAGAAACAAGACTATAGTCAAGACAAAGAAAACATAAATATAGATTTTGAAACTATAATAAAAGCTCACAATAAGTAAGTAATTACTGTGAGCTCATTATAACAAGTCTAGCCAGACTTTGTCACTTTATGGCTATCTTATAGATTATTTAGTGGCTTCACCCTCGGCCTCTTCTTTCTTTCCTTTTTTCTCAACCTCAACAGAGGAAATATCGGCAGAAGCAGAAGATTCCTCCTCTTCCCTCTGGACAGAAACAGCCGCAATCACCTCTTCTACAGAGTCAGTAGGAGTAGCACTCTCTGGAATCTTAAGGTCTTTAATGACAATCTGGCTATCTAAAGTAGAAAGAGATGATATATCGACGTCAATGTGATTGGGTAAATCTTTTGGTAATACCTTAATCTCAATCTCGTGCATAACCTTTAACAAGGTAGCTCCCAATTCTTTTACAGCAGGAGAAACACCAACAAACCGTAGCGGTACAGATACGACAATCTTTTGATCTTTGTCTATTATATAAAAATCAGCATGTCTTGGCTCACTCTTAACAGGGTCGATATCGACTTCATATATAAGGGCATCCAAATCACCATTTGGAGTTTTAAGAGTGATGACAGTAGATTCACCGGCTTCAGCCCAAATCTTTTTAAATTCAACCATTGGCACAGCAACAGAAACAGACTCAACTTTTTTACCATAAAAAACAGCTGGTAATCTGCCTGCCATCCTTAGTTTATTATTATCCTGGGACGAATCCCTTTTCTCTGCATTTAGTGTAAGCATTTGTAGTTTATACCGTATTTTCAAGCAAAGTGCAAGTAAAAAACCCTGACTTCTTAAATTTGAAGTCAGGGTTTGTATTAAACTAATTTACTGATCGATACTGGAGTGTAATAGGAATATACCAATTACACAAAGAGCAATGCCCGTTATCTTCGTCACGGTCACTGATTCATTAAAAAATAATATACCACCGATTACAGTTGTCGAGATCATCAATACATCGATAATAGGAATAGATGTTGATGCTTCCATTAACTGACTTTCGACAACCGGGCTAAACATAACCAGTCCAGTCCCCATCATCAATCCAGCAATACCTAACTTAATAACCGACGATCCCGAGGGTGTAAAAATTCCACCGCCGCACCACACACTAAACAAAACAGGAACAACAGCAGTCGTCACCAAAACTAGAGAGCCGACGTTGCCCGTCTCACCAGCAGTGCGAGACACAAGTGGCCATCCACCCCAAAGCAATGCAATGCCCGCCATGGAAATATAAATTTCCCTCATCTCACTCCTCCTTTTTAAAAGACTTATCCTAAAATATTTTAAGAATTCTTTTATGTTTTTAACAGGATTAATTCATAATGTCAATGGTGCACTGGTTATTATCCACCAAAACAAGGTCTTACCTTTATGATATACTGGGACTACTATGAACAACGATTTTGACTTTATTGCCATAGGCGATATCACCACAGACGCTTTCATTAAAATAAATAAAGCTAGTGTTTATAAAGAAAATGATGGCAGTGAAAAACTTTGCTTAGAAAATGGTAGCAAAATCCCATACGAATCAGTCACGGAGGCTATAGCAGTCGGCAATTCGCCAAATGCTGCCGTATCAGCCCACAGACTAGGCCTTAAATCAGCTCTAGTAACAGACTTGGGAGATGATCAGAACGGTAAAAACTGCCTGGATACCCTTCAAAAAAATGGAGTAGATACGAGCTTTGTTAGAGTTCACCATGGCAAATTAACTAATTACCATTATGTTTTGTGGCATAAAGCCGAACGTACGATTTTGATCAAACATCACGAGTATGAGTATGAATTACCAGACATAGGAAAACCTAAGTGGATTTATTTCAGCTCCGTAGGAGAAAACTCCATAGGCTACCATCACGCCATAGCTAAATACGTAAAAGAAAATCCAGAAACAAAACTGGCTTTTCAACCGGGAACATTTCAGATAAAACTTGGGTACGATAAACTAAAAGATCTATACGAAATATCAGAAATTTTCTTTTGCAATAAAGAGGAAGCTAAAATTGTTTTAAAAACTGACGAAGACGATGCCGTAAAGCTAGCCAAGGGCATCCACAACGCCGGCCCCAAGATTACCGTTATAACAGACGGACCAAAAGGGGCTTATGTCTACGACGGTACCGATGCGTGGTTTATGCCACCATATCCAGATCCAGCTCCACCATTTGAGCGAACGGGCGCGGGAGATTCATTCTCATCAGCCTTCACTTCGGCACTAGCACTTGGGAAAACACCCGAAGAGGCAATAATGTGGGCGCCCATTAACTCGATGTCAGTGGTACAAAAAATAGGAGCCCAAGAGGGTCTTCTCACAAGGAAGGAGCTTGAAGAATATCTAAAAGACGCTCCATCAGACTATAAACCAAAAAGATTATAAAGTTAAAGATGGTCTCGTTAAAAGTAGGAGTATAACTCACTGTGAGTGTCAATCTCTGAAAAAAGAAATAAAAAATCCCGACGATCGTCGGGATTTTTTATTTCTTTTTTCTTGAAATTTTTGGTTTTGGCTTTCTTTTGAGAACTTTATTTATTTTTTTTATTATCGTATCCACGCCCATCCCATAATGATCCACAAGCTCTTCTGGCGTACCGGACTGACCAAACTTATCATCCACACCCACAAACTCTACAGGCACAGGATATTCTCTTGCTAATACCTCAGCCACGGCAGAGCCCATACCTCCAATAATCTGATGTTCTTCTACTGTCACCACGGCACCCGCCTTTTTTGCCACCTCCACAATGGCCGTTGAATCAATCGGCTTAATGGTATGGAGGTTTAATACCGACACGCCAACGCCAGACTCACTAAGCTCTTTGGCTGCAACCAGAGCGTTGTGCATAAGTGAACCACAAACAATAATAGCTACTTCAGGATTATCTGATTCAAAAAACACGTTTGCCTTACCTATCTTAAAAGGGGAATCCTCTGTAGTGATAACAGGCGTCTTTTCTCTTGCTAATCTTATATATACAGGCCCATTCATCTTTGCTGCCTCTATAGTAGCCTTCTTAGCTTCTATAGCATCGCAAGGCACCAAAACAGTCATTCTTGGTATTACCCTCATTATTGTTATATCCTCAATAGCCTGATGAGTTCCACCGTCAGGCCCCACAGATATTCCAGCATGAGCGCCTGCTATTTTAACGTTAGTATTGTTATAACAAATAGTTGTTCTAATCTGCTCCCAATTCCTACCGGGAGAAAACATTGCATAAGAAGCAAGAAAAGGTACTTTCCCCATAGCTGCCATACCAGAAGCAACAGATGCCATAGACTGCTCCCCTATACCCATCTCCAAAAACCTTTCTGGGTACTTGTTTGCAAAAAGAGATGTCTTAGTAGAATCTGTTAGATCCGCGCACAAAGCCACAACTTTATTGTTTCTTTCACCGGCCTCCAAAAGACCCTCTCCATAACCCTGCCTAATGGGGACCTGCTCAACATTTTTATAAAACAATTTTGGATTTAATTTTTGATTGTCTTTAATCATAATTACGACACTTTGTTATTTATTCATCACCGCACTCGATCTTCCCTCCCATGGTCCTCAATTCTTTAAGCGCCATTTTTGCCTCATCTCTACTTGGTGGCTTGCCATGCCATTCATACTTTCTCTCAAATTCTTTTACTCCTTTGCCAGGAACGGTATTTGCAATAATCAGTGACGGTTTTGCAAAAACAGCCTGTGCTTCGCCTACGGCATCCACTATCTCATTAAAATTATGACCATCTACCTCTTGTACATGCCAGTTAAATGACTCAAATTTTGACTTAAGTGGCTCCAAAGGCATTATGTCTTCAGTAAAGCCATCAATTTGAATATTATTTCGATCTACAATACCTATTAAATTATAAAGCTTCTCTTTACCGGCAAGCATAGCCGCTTCCCATATCTGACCACAATCAAGCTCTCCATCACCCATCAAACAATAAAAAAACTTTCCAGACGAACTCCCGTTATCTATCCTATCAGCAACAGACATACCAACAGCCTGCGATAGGCCAGAACCTAAAGGACCAGAGCTCGTTTCCAGAGCTGGCAAAAACTCCCTATGAGGATGCCCCTGAAGACGAGAACCGAACTTGCGCAAAGTCTTAAGCTCCTTAACAGGGAAATAACCACTATGGGCCATAGTGGCGTACAAAACAGGACATATGTGGCCATTGGACAACACAAGTCTGTCGCGATCTTTCCATAACACGTCCTCAGGATCGTGCTTCATTATATGAAAATACAAAGCGGTAAATATGTCTGCCATACCCAACGGGCCCGCAGTATGACCAGACCCTGCTTCCACAAGCATCTCGATAATAGACTGGCGAATATCATTTGCCTTGAGAGAAAGCTCTTTTATTTTTTCATCGGTTAAATGATTCATTAAAAATTTTCTAATTTTTTTATAGCTTCAGGTATGTTTCCTGAACGGAAAATTGCGGAACCAGATGCTAATCTATTTACCCCCGCTTCCACTAATCCAGAGGCGGTCTCTAGATTTACTCCACCATCAACACTTATTATCACATTAGGATAATTTTGTCGCAAATCTTTTATTTTATCCAAAACTCTTTCATCAAATTTTTCTCCCTGAAATCCAATTTTTGATATTCCCATAAATTGAATAAAATCTACTTTAGAAACAAATGGATATATATCTTCGTTTGGAGTATCTATATTTAAAGCAAGACCAATTTCCAAACCATCTCTTTTAAGATTATCTAAAAATGTCTCCGCGTCTTCAATCCCTTCTATGTGAAATATCAATCTCTTGGCCCCGGCCTCAGACCACGGCAATATATAATTTTCAGGATCAGAAACCATTAAATCAACCTCATAGTCTGTCTCAACACCCTCATTAAGTTTTATTTCACCTTTTGCCATCTTTTCCAAGTCGCCAGCACTGCCCACAGGCCAGCTTATAGATTCCACAAACTTGCCATCCATAACGTCAACCTGGACAAAAGAAACCAAACCTTCTACCAAAGAAACTTTTTCTTTTAGATCCTCAAGACTTTTTGGCATTATTGCTGGAATGATTTCTGTCATAAACAAATTAACAACTATCGCTTAATTCTTCTATTTTTTGTATTCTCCTCTGATGTCTTTCTTCTTCAGGAAAAGGAGTTTCAAGCCACATCTTCACCGCCTTTTTGGCCTCTTCTTCTGTCATAAATCTTGCCCCTAAAGACAGTATGTTTGAGTCATTATGTTCCCTAGAGAGTTTTATTATATCCAAAGGACCACCATAGTACACACCAGCTCTAACATTCTTAAACCTGTTGGCCATCATTGCCTCTCCCTCACCAGAACCGCCCAGAATTATTCCCCTATTTTCTAAAGAATTTTCAGAAACCTTACAAGCCACTGGGGTTATGAAATCGGGATAATCATCTTCTAGATTTGGATTTTCTGTGCCATTATCTGACACGTCATAACCCAACTCTTTTAGATAAATCTCAAGAGCTTCTTTCAGTTTATACCCAGCATGATCTGAACCTAAATAGATCATAATAATTATAAGTAACTTGCGAGCGACTCCACATGCTTCACCAGCATAGCGCAATAACCCCACTCATTGTCATACCAAGAAAATACTTTGACCAAATCACCCCCAACCACGCGAGTAAGATTTAAATCTACTATGGCTCCGTAAGGTTCTCCTAAAATATCGTGAGAAACCAAAGGTTCGTCTGTGGTCTTTATAATACCTTTCCATTCATTTTTAGATTCTGCGTCTTTGAAAATCTGATTTACTTCTTCAACAGACGTCTCCCTTTCAGCAACAAAAGTAATATCGACCAGAGAACCACTGACTACTGGCACCCTCATAGCCACACCATCAAACTTATCATTCATTGCAGGAATAGCTTTAGCGGTCGCAATGGCGGCACCCGTAGAAGAAGGTACGATATTTTGAGCCGCCGCTCTACCCCTTCTAAAATCCTTGTCTGCAGGACTGTCTACCAAAGACTGTGTCGCGGTATAACCATGAACAGTATTTAAAAGCGCCTTTTTAACTCCAATAGTTTCCATCATCACAGCAATAACAGGAGTAGTGGCATTTGTGGTGCAAGAAGCATTTGAAGTAATTTTACTTTCAGCAAGCATACTAACGCCAACATTCGGAGTAATAGTTTTTGCCTCGTCATCTTTTACCGGCGCTGAGATAACAACACGCTTAGCCCCCGCATCAAGATGTGCTTTTGATTTTTCATAAGAAGCGAAAATACCTGTCGATTCTACCACCACATCAACCCCCATATCGCCCCATGGTAACTTTGAAGGATCTCTTTCAGATAAAAATTTTACACCTTTCATGCTACCATCATATTTTCCATAAACACTATCGTATTTCAATAGATATTTTAAATTCTCTTCTGAACCAAGATCATTAATAGCTACAATCTCTAAATTTGGATTATTATAGGCCTGTTTGAAAAAAATTCTACCAATTCTTCCAAAACCATTTATAGCAACTTTCATTTTTGACATATATATTTTATATTTTAGCTTTTATCCATTATACCAACCTCCAGCCAAAAACTAAAATTAAAGATTTTCCTTAAATAGCTTAGCTAAAACCGAGGGATTGGCTGAACCTTTGGTCTCTTTCATTCCTTGTCCCACAAAAAATTGCAAAACAGACTCTTTGCCAGATTTATATTCCTCAGCTATTTTAGCGTTATCGGCAATAATTTTTAAAACAATCTCTTTTAATTCTCCCTCATCACTCTTCTGAAGCAAGCCTTTTGATTCAGCGATTTGTTCTGGCTCGCCTCCTTCTTCAAACATAGTAGCCAATATATCTTTAGCCCCGCGTGAAGATAGGACGCCATCACCAGCCATTCTTATAAGAGAGGCCAGGGAAATGGGGACTACTTTTTCGAAGCCACTACCAGACAACTTCATAAGTCCAACCAAATCAGAGGTAATATAATTTGAAGCAAGTCTTATTAGATCTTTGTTGCCATTAAATTCAGCAATAACCTCCTCAAATAGATTACCAAGCTCGACATTATAGACGAAACTTTCAACGTCTTCTTCTTTTATACCGTATTCACTCTGATATCTTTTTCGCTTTTCCCATGGTAGTTCTGGCATCTCTATATTTTTAAATTCCTCCACTTCGCCAAGTTTAAGCTTTGGTAAATCAGGATCAGGAAAATATCTATAATCGTGAGATTCTTCTTTGAGTCTTTGAGAAAAAGTTTTACCATTATTCTCATCCCAACCCCTTGTTTCTTGAACCACCTTTTCTCCTTTTTCCAAAACTTCAGATTGTCTTTTTATCTCATACTCAATAGCTCTTTCAACAGATCTAAAAGAATTTAGATTTTTAACTTCCACTTTAGTGCCTCTTATATCACCTTTACTTACAGAAATATTGGCCTCAACCCTCATTTCGCCTTTTTCCATATTTGCCTCAGAGACACCAAGAGTTCTTAATAAAAGCTGTAATTCCCTTGCAAAATCTCCCGCCTGCTTCGAAGAATGAATAACGGGTTCCGTGACAAGCTCCATAAGAGGAACGCCCGCCCTATTAAAGTCTATCAGAGAATAGTCACCAGCCTCATGTGTAGATCTTGCCGTGTCTTCCTCCAAATGAACCCTCGTAATTTGCACGTCATCTAATGTTCCGCCTGAGACTATCGGATATTTGTACTGGCTTATCTGATAACCCTTTGGAATATCAGGATAAAAATAGTTTTTTCTATCAAATTCCGTGAAGTCAGCTATAGTACTTCCAAGAGCTTGACCCACTTTAATGACATGCTTAACGGCCTCTTTGTTTATGACAGGCAGAGTGCCAGGATGCCCCATACAGACAGGGCATATATTTACATTGGGTTTTTTTTCATCCGGATCATTCTTAGAATTACAAAACATCTTTGTATTAGTTTTCAATTCTGCGTGTACTTCCAGTCCGATTGTTGGTTTGTATTCACTCATAGTTTTAAATGATTTATTCATTACTAAAAACTTTTCTGAACAACTTAGCGAAGCGCTTTAGAGAAGAGAAGTTTTTAGTTATGAAATTTATCTAAATATTACTTAAAACATCTTCTACATGCCCTGGTACTTTAACTTTTCTATAAATTTTCACAATTTTTCCTTTTTCATCAATTATGAAAGTAGATCTTTCGACTCCCATATACTTTCTACCGTACATACTCTTTTCTTTCCAGACACCGTACTTTTCTAAAACCTTGTGATTTCCATCAGACAAAAGAGGGAAGTTAATCCCCTCTTTTTGAGAAAATTTTTTATGACGATCTAAAGAATCTGGACTAACCCCAAAGACCACTGCTTTATTCTTCTTAAACTTAGAATAATGAGATGTAAAATCCTGAGCCTCTAAGGTACATCCAGAAGTCATATCCTTGGGATAAAAATACAAAACAACCTTCTTGCCTTTCAAGCCAGATAGCTTTATTTTGCCGCCAACTGACGGAAGAGTAAAATCTGGTGCAATATCCTCCTCTTTCAACTCCTTTGCCATGATAGGGTCATTATATCATAAATTCCTAAGCTTCTAAGGCTTTTTTAGCCATAGCCATAGCCCCTTCCTTTGAACTGGTAACCGCTATAAAACCTCCATTATGACAAAAGACGGCATCTGGCACACCCGATAACAAAGACAGCTCATGGTCTCTTTTACCCCTCCATTCTTCTGGAAAACTTTTTTTGTTTTCAAATGATTTTTCTGACAGAGGAACTGCTCTGATATGCCACCTACCGTCACCAGCTTCTGCGGGATAAATTACATATAAAAGTTCTTTATATTTAAGAATGGTATTTTTCCAAGGATAATGTCTGTCTAGAACAACAATTTTCTTATCGGGAGACTCTAAATACGTTTTTTCAACAATAGCTCTGGCATTTGCTTTTGATTTTGCCCGCACAAGCTCTCTTTTAAAAATACTTTTAGCTATCTCTACAGCTTCCATAAAACCTTCTGTGTATGTTCTTTGACCCCCTTCTTCCCAACTTAAAGAAAAAGATTCTATTATGTCTCCTATATTATAAGGATCTACGTGATCAAACTTTTTTTCAAAAATCTCCACACCATTATCAAGCGCATCAATTGGTACAACTAATTTATTTTCTATAATTTCCGCCACTTCTTTAGAATCACTAATTTTCTCCCCAAACTTTTTCCAGACCAAACCCAATGATGAATATGGGATACCGTTCTCTCTCTTTCCAGCCCCACCTTCCTGATGATGATCAAATAAATTCTTTTCTTCATCATAAATACCTCCAACATCAACCACATAATCCCCTGTTTTTATTATTTCCTCGTCCCTGGTTCTAATAATTTCGTATGGTTCAATAATAACCATAGTCAAAAGGACTACGGCAAAAACATCATCTGCGTGAAAATGTCCATTGTGGGTAATAATTTTAATTTTACTCATTTATATTTTATTTACGGAATGATTATTATTTTCTATAGCATCCACGAATTTGTTGCCAAGATAACCAAATACAGATACGGTCATAGCCCCAACTATCGCTGCCAAAAATCCTGAAACCTCAAACCCCCTGACAAAAGTAGACAAAAACCAAAACAACAAGCCGTTTATAACAAAAGTGAATAAACCCAGAGTCAATATGTTGATAGGCAAGGTAAGAATTATAAGAAAAGGCTTAATGACCGCATTTATAAGCCCCAAAAGTACAGCGACAACAAGTGCTGTGTAGAAAGAGGCCACGGCAATACCCGGAATAAGGTAGGCCGCCAAAAGGATAGCGATAGCACTTATGAACCATTTCGAGATCAAGTGAAGCATATTAAGGTATTCTATAATCTGCCGGTCAAAAAAGCAAAAAAGCGCCAAAGCATAAATGCTTTGGCGCCAACACAATAAAGAACAATCAATAAAAATCTACTAGGAAAAATGTGTGGAAGCAAGAGCAACCTCGATATATGCATCTAAAACCTTAGACAAAGATTCTCCATCTCGATAAAGAGGTTTACCTTTCTCGACTCCAAATTTTCTTAATCTCCAAGAGTCGTTATCGATAACATCAGCCAAGAGGATTTCTTTTGTCTTTTTACTAAAACCAAATTCCACCCTTAAATCCACCAGGGTATACTCTTGTTTCGCCCAAGCTTTTTCCAGAATCATAAAAACTTTCTCAGCAGTTTTAGCCACATAATCTATAGATCCACGATTAAAATGAAAAAGTGAATGTTTAAATATTTCATCTATTCGCAAAAAACAAGGGCGGGCAGTCTCCAGAGATTCACTCGCGGGAAAATACTTCCACATACCTATAGTTTCATCGAATTCTAGATACGGATTATGGAGTTCGTCATCCTTAAGGAAAAGTTCAACTATAGGCTCTATGGACATTTTCCCTTTTTTAATAAAAGGATATCTCCTACAAAAAGATCCTTCAGCAAACCGCCTTACAACCACCTTAAGAGGAATCATTACACACTTCTTTGCTTCTAGAACATTGTTATACGATCCCCAAGGGTCGTAATTACAAAAATGTGTTTGTATATCATTATCCTCAAGTAACCTAAAACAATTCGCCGCTGTTAATGCAGACCAATAACCCTTGTTTGGCAAAATGTCTTTCTTTGAGCCATCACCAGCAGTGACATCATCCTTACTTTCAATAAGTATATGATGTGGATTTCCAGGGCATGGTTTTATAATTTTTGTCTTACCTTCGTCCAACAAAACAAGCATAATGTTCTCCTTTCAAAAATTATTGATATCAAAGTAGTCTAAGCAAAGAATACCAGGCCCTCATGATAAATCAAGAAAAACAGCCCCGCTAAAAGCGAGGTCATTTTCATAAAGAATTTTTTTATAACCCTAAATCCTTGGTTTAACTATATTAGTCGGAGTACCAGACTTATACGAAGCAATATTTTCAATGGTAGAATCCAATATTCTTGTTAAAGCCTCCTCTGTATTGAAAGCAGTATGAGGGGTGATGATAACATTGGGGTGATCTATGAGATAATGATTTTCTAATACGGTCTTTAGTTCTTCTGCTTTAGGGTGATCATTCTCCAATAAATCCATTTCATCAAGCATATACCCCTCCTCTTCCAAGACATCAAGACCTGCTCCTGCCAATACACCCTCCTCAAGACCCTTAACCAAAGCATCCGTTTCAATCAGTCCTCCTCTGGCAGTATTTATAATTCTAGCGCCCTTCTTTATTTTCATTACATTTTCTTTGTTTATCATATGATGAGTGTGCTCATTGTAAGGGGCGTGGAGTGTAATGATATCAGATTGACCTAAAAGCTCATCAAACTCCACATATTTAAATCCAGCCTCTTTTTCATATACTTCATCTCTATTCACGTCAAACGCAATGATATTCATATCAAAACCCTTAGCTATCTTTATAGAATGTCTGCCTATGTGCCCAGTACCAACAACACCGATGGTTTTTCCTTTCAAGTCAAAACCTCTCAACCCCTGAGGAGAAAATGAGCCTTCTTTTAATACCCTGTCATAACCATCATAAGTTCTTCTGGACAAGGTCAAAAGCAAAGCAAAGGCGAATTCAGCCACGGTATTCTCTCCATAAAAAGGTACGTTAGCCACCGTAATTCCTCTTTTTTCAGTTTCAGCTAAATCAATGTGATCAAAACCAGTGGAACGAGTCACTATATGTTTTAGGTTTGGGAACTTGTCTAAAACAGGAGCATTAACCTTGGATTTAACAAAAATAGATAAAATTTCAGCATCATCATCTGCAATAGTATCATCTTCATCTAAAGACCCATCATAAAATTTGATATCAAAATCAGGCAGTTTTTCTTCCAAATATTTTCTTTCCCATTCTTCATTATAAAATGATACGATCTTTGTTTTAGACATATATACTAAATTTGCTTTTATATTAATAAATCTATTATATCATACGATACCCAGACAGAAAAAAGCCTCTTTCCTAGGAAAGAGGCTTCGTAACAAATTGTTATTTAGGGCAAGTTAGAGCCAAGCTATTCTTTTCATCAAATACCAATGTTTTTTGCGTATCACACAACATTTTCTCTTTTGAACTGTCACAGTCAGCTATATCAACCCTGTCCCACCAAGAGTCTGTATCAGTCCTGCTAAAGATAAAATTTGTTACCATTGTAGGCTCATAAATATGCTGTTTCATTATAGCTACTATTTTCGGGACATTGCTTGAGTCTGGATCAGCACTCATCCATGTCCACCCAACAGGAGAATCCTCGGATACCAACATGGTAGATTTATTATTTTCATCACCAGACTGGTAATACAAAACAATTTTTATCCTATCATCCAAATAAATTCTCAATTCGCCGCTTTCACTGAACAAATAATACTCAAAATCCACTTTAGTCATACGATCAAATAAATACCCTGTACCCACGATATGCGCCCCTTCTACACTAGATATTGCCGTTTCCACAGGCTTACCACTTTTACGATCAACAAAATGTCCGCTCAAATCTCTATCAAAATTATTTTCCAGCATATCCTTCATATGCCCAGACATAAGCTGATATAGAGCGTGAACCGTTGGTTCGAAGTCACTGTTTCCAATAACCTTACTATACTCACAAGAAGCTTTGTTGGCCTGATTATGCACCTCTGAAAATTTCACTTCTTCGTTGTTTTGAGTATCCACCTTTGCATCCACCACTACCACCGTCAACACAAAAAAGAGTCCTGAAAAACACAATGGAGCAATTATTTTTTTCATATGACCAACCTCCCTATCTATGTAGTATTTTTAAAATACTTTTATATCTAAAATGAATCCTACCAAAAAGACACAAAAATACAAGCTTAGTCAAGCTTCAGCAGGAGGCCCTTTTCTTTGACCCCAGCAAACATTTTATAGAAGAACCACAAAATAACGGCTAAATATATGAAGTTTGCAACAAAAGCCATGACAAGTTCAAATGTCGGAATAGATCCATTTGCAATAACAGCCCTCATTCCTTCAAATACATAAGTGGACGGCAATAGATATGATACAAATTGGACACCCTCCGGCAAAGCAGATACGGGATAAAAGACTGCGCTAAAAGGCTGTATCAAGAAAATAAAGCCAAAAGCAAGTACTTGGGCAGATGTTCCATATCTTAAAATTATACCTGTTGTAAATAACCCCAAGGTCCATCCAAAAATCAAAAGATTTACCATAAATGGAATCAGATAAAATCCAAATTGAAAAAAATTAAAACTATAAAAAACAAAAGCCAAAACTGACATAATCAAAGCGACAAAAAATACTCTAAACAAACCGACAAAGGCCATTGACGATAGAAATTCTATAATCTTAAGAGGAGTGACGAAAATATTTAAGAAATTTCTCTCCCACACATCCTCAAGGAAGGCAGTCGATACCGCACGCTGGGATTGACTTAAAAGATCCCAGAATATAATGGCCCCCAATAAAATAGTCACTATGCTAACCCCGCTAAAATCAAGACTCTCCAAATATAAACTAATAAAGCCCCAGAGCAAAAGCTCCATAACCGGCCAGAAAAAAATATCCATTAACCTAGGGAGACTTCTTTTATATAAATATAAGTGCCTTATTAGAAGGGCTTGAATTCTATACCATTTCATAATTATTTATCTTTTATCTTAGAGCCATTCATTTTCATTTTGACCATTACGAGCAATAGTAAGAAAAACATCATTTAAATCTTTCCTGCCATATTTTTTTATTAATGATTCAGGTGTGCCATCGTCCACAATCTTACCTTTGTTTATAAAAATAACCCTGTCGCATATTTCTTCTATTTCTATCATATTGTGCGATGTATAAAGAATCGTTACATCTCTTTCTTTTTGGATACGCACAAGAAGTTTTCTTGCCCTATCGGCAATATCAGGATCCAAAGACGCAGTAGGCTCATCTAAAAGTAAAAGTTTTGGATCATTTAAAAGAGCTTTTGTTAAATTAAGACGAGTCAGCTGGCCCGTGGATAAAGAGGCTGTTTTCTTATTAAGAAATTTTTCAATGCCAAAAAATTTGCTTAACTCGTCTACTTTTTCTTTTACATTTTTTACACCATATAATCTGGCAAAAGTGTATAGATTCTCCCAGACCATCAAGTTGCCAGGGAGTGCTACATAAGGAGATGAAAAATTTACACTACTAAGTATCTCTTCCCTGTTATGTTTCATATCCTTGCCAAATATTCTTATCTCCCCGCTTGTGGGAGTAATAAGGTCAAGAAGCATTTGGATAGTTGTTGTCTTCCCTGCTCCGTTTGGACCCAAGAGGCCTGTAATATGCCCTTCTTCAATATTAAAAGAAATACCGTCAACTGCGGTAGTACCATTAAATTCTTTTCTTAAATTCTTTGTTTCAATTATGGTCATGATATTATACCTCCTGCCCTTAAAATGTCGTGGGCTAGCTTAGCAGATAATACCCCTTTATAAATATGAACTTTATATTCTGGATACTCATTACGCCCCATGACACTTTTTATATTTCTTCCCAGAGCCGCAGAAGCATGGGTCGTTCCTGCCAAGCGTGTGACCTTCTTTGTCTTTTGGCTTATCTGACACTTTGGGCACCTGAGTATCGTCAGAGCTATCCTTAGAACCTCCTATAAGCTGAGCAGACTTGTGGACTTCCTCGAGCTTGGCTTCTTCTCTGGCAAAGACGGTTCCTCCAATATTGGGTAATAGATGAAGTATTTGCGTATTTATTGAATCCTCTAGATCACGAAACAAACGCAAGCCTTCCTTTTTATACTCTACCAAAGGATCTCTCTGCCCATATGCCCTCAGACGAACAGAACTTCTCATATAATCCATTGTTTCAAGATGTTCCATCCAAAGCATATCTATAGCCTGAAGAATAAGTAGGCGTGTGGCCTGAGCAAATTTTTCTTCACCCAAATCTTTTTTCTTTTGCTCTATAATACTTAAAATATTTTCATCCCCTGCTGATATATGTATCAAAAAATCGAAAACCTCACTATCTTCACCCAAAAGAATTACTCTTCTTTTATCGTAAACCGTACGTCGTTGACGATTCATAACATCATCGTATTCTAAAACCTGCTTTCTGGAATCAAAATTAAACCCCTCTATTTTTTCCTGAGCTGATTCTAGCGACCTACTAATTAACTTATTTTCAATAGGCTGATCTTCTGGTATACCAAACCTACCCATCATATTTTTTATGGTATCAGAAGCAAAAACTCTCATCAGACTGTCGTCCAAAGACACAAAAAACTGTGTTTCTCCCGGATCACCCTGCCTGCCAGATCTTCCTCTAAGCTGATTGTCTATACGTCGCGCCTCGTGACGTTCTGTTCCTAAAACAAATAATCCCCCGAGGGACTTAACCTCTTCATACTCTTCCTCACCCGCGGAACTTCCTCCTAATTTAATATCAACTCCTCGCCCTGCCATATTGGTAGATATCGTAACATTCCCCTTTTTACCAGCTTGAGCAATAATCTCACCTTCTCTTTCGTGGTTCTTAGCATTTAATATTTCATGGTTCACTCCCTCTGTCTTTAAATAAGCAGACAGGAGTTCATTTTTTTCTATAGAGACAGTACCCACAAGCACCGGCTGTCCGGTCTTATTTAATTCTTTTATTTTTTTAGCGACAGCTTTAAATTTCCCTTGCTCACTCTGGTATATCAGATCACCTCTATCGATCCTAGCTATTGGCCTATTGGTAGGAATAACCACCACCCCTATACCGTAGACTTTTCTAAACTCCTCATCAGAAGTGGCACCGGTCCCAGTCATACCGGCAACCTTTTTATACATACGAAAATAATTTTGAAAGGTAATAGAAGCAAATGTTTTAGACTCTCTTTGAACTTTAACTCCTTCCTTGGCTTCAATAGCTTGATGAAGGCCCTCAGACCATCGTCTACCAGGTTGCATTCTACCGGTAAACTCGTCCACTATAATCACCTCATCTCCTTTTACGACATAATCCTTGTCTTTTTCAAATAAGGCCTTGGCCCTAACGGCAGTCTCAAGATGATGAACATATTTAATACCTTTTTCAGTGTATATATTACCAACACCTAGTATTTTCTCAGCCTTAGTGATACCCTCATCATTTAAGGTCACGGCTTTAAATTTTTCATCAACTTTAAAATCGCGATCTTTTTCAAGGTGCGTTGCGATCTCAGCAAACTTAGCATAAAAATCATCTGACTCAGCGGCTGGCGCAGAAATAATCAAAGGAGTTCTGGCCTCATCTATTAAAATAGAGTCCACCTCATCAACAATGGCAAAATGATAATCTCTCTGACTTAAGTGGCTCTGATTATAAGCAATGTTGTCTCTTAAATAATCAAAACCATATTCATTGTTTGTGCCATAAGTAATATCAGCATCATAAGCCTCCTTTCTTGAAACAGGTTTTAGAAACTCATGAACAACCCTAAAAGACCCCTCCTCATCTCTTTCTCCGTCTAAATCTTTATGATTTTGATCATATAAAAAAGAACTATCATGGTTTATGCAACCAACAGACAAACCAAGCATGCTATATATCTGACCCATCCACACGGCATCACGTCTTGAAAGATAATCATTAACGGTTACCACATGAACCCCTTTCCCCTCTAGGGCATTTAAATAAGCAGGCAAAGTAGCCACTAGAGTTTTTCCTTCTCCGGTTTTCATTTCCGCAATATTGCCCTGATGCAGAACTATACCCCCTATCAGCTGTACATCATAATGTCTTTGTCCCAAAGTTCGTTTGGCCGACTCCCTTACCAAAGCAAAAGCTTCTGGTAAAATATCATTAACGGTTTCTCCTTTTAACAAACGTTCTTTTAACTCAGCGGTTTTTTTAGGAAAATCCTCAATACTCAAGACTTCCACCTGGCTTTCCAGGGCGTTTATTTTCTCCACTAAAGGCAGTATTTTCTTTATTTCTTTGGTATTTTCATCACCAAATATTGTGGTCCATAAACTCATATAGCTATTATACTACCATAAATACAAATCCCCGTCCTGCATAAAGCGGAACGGGGATTTGATTATATTGACACTAGAATCAACACAATTCTTTACTAAGAGTAAGGCGTTATTATTTCTTCTTTTTCTTTGTAGCTTTTCTCTTTGTAGTCTTTTTGGTTGTCTTCTTCTTTGTAGTCTTCTTAGCTACTTTCTTTTTTGTAGTCTTTTTCTTAGCTGCTTTTTTCTTTTTCATAAGTAAATAAATTTTATCTGATAAGTTTCATTACAGCAATCTTCGACCAGCGTTTCAAAGTGAAACAAAAAAATTACTGAATTACTGTAAGTTAATTTAATTATCTAACATTAAAAAAACAAAAACAATATTTTTTTTAGAAAATTGTGGATAACTTTTAAAAAAATAATTCTAAAAAAAATTTAGAATTATTTTTTTAAATTTATTTTCAGATTAAAATTTTAAAATTCACCAACAGTATTTACTTCAAACTCCAACAGAATACCTGTTTTGTCTTCAATGTCTAAGACAATCTCTCTCGCTAACATAAAAATGTCACGAGCCTTTGCCTTTCCTCTATTTACAATAACAACTGGCTGTTTTTCATAGACGCCAACATCTTCTTTAAAAACACCATTCCATTTCCCTACCTTATCTAAAAGCCAAGCGGCAGACGTCTTATCATATTCACTATTAAAATAGTAAAGGGGCATATCGGGAAACAAAAATCTTAACCTTCTTGATTTGTCTTTGGGAATAATAGGGTTTTTGAAAAAGGACCCCGCGGTACCAAGCATTTCTAGATTTGGCAGTTTGTTTTTTCTTATATTCACAATGGCCTCTCTCACCATTTTAATATCCAGATTATGAACATCATTGGAAACGAGATACTCTTTAACGCCAGCATAATCGATCTTAAACGAGCCATACTTTAATAAATCATAGGCCACCTTAAGAACTATTAAATTTTTCCCTTCTTTTGTCTTAAATAAACTATGCCTATATCCAAATTGACACTCTTCATTATTGAGTTTTATTAATTTATTTTTTTCAGTATCAAAAACTAAAACCCATGCTATAGTGTTTTTTACTTCTTCCCCATATGCTCCTATATTCTGGATAGGAGTAGCCCCCACGGTGCCTGGTATGGCTGACAAGTTTTCAATACCATACAATTCTCTGTCCACCACCTCTTGGACCACATCATCCCAAGTTTCTCCAGCCCAAGCCTCTAATCTAACTTTTTTATTATCTAAATTATCAAAACTCCTACCTATTAAATTCATTTTAATAACTAATCCAGGAAAACCATCATCCGATACTAAAATATTTGAACCTCCCCCTAAGACAAAAAAAGGGAGATTTTTCTCCCTTGCAAACAATAACGCCTGATCTAGCTCTTTTATATTTTTTACTTCGCAGAAGTAATCAGCCTTCCCCCCGACACGGAATGTAGTCATGGGCGATAACAAAACATCCTTTTTTATATTCATAAACAAAATCCAATTGCGCGCACTTATGGTCAGCGGGAGCAAAACTCCAACAAATATCTTATGTGAGTGCACCGCTGACCATAAGTGCGCGCAATTCTTAATAGTATATATGCGGTAGAATATTTTTACAAATGAAGCTCCCTCCATAAACGAAAAACCCGCCAATGGCGGGACTTTCGCAGATATTTGATATTTGTCTAACTCTTTCCTTTCGGAAAAACACTCACGCCATCATACTACCAAATATTTATAATAAAGTCAACAATTTGTCCACAGATTATGGATTCCTGCCGGCTTTTATTTCACTTATGTAAAATTCTCCTTGTTCCCTAAAGTCTGGATTTAGTTCTATTACTTTCTGGATTTCATCTATAGCCTTTTGTCTTTGCCCTACTTGTATGTAAGAAGCGGCAAGAGATAATCTAAACTGGGGGTTATTTGGATCTTTTTCTACCTTTTGTTGCCATATAGCTGTAACAAGATCGTATCTACCTTTTTCACCATAAGCATTTAAAAGGAGGTTGTTATCAACCGCAGCAGTGCCAAATCCTTCAATAAGTAGTTGTTCCGCCTCAATTAGCTTATTCACAAAAACCAAAGAAGAAGCGTACGCAATTCTTGCATCAGGGTAACTAGGGTCAAGATCAAATGCTTCTTTCAGCAACTGAGACGCTTTCTCAAAATCTCCTTTATTTAGATAGGCGTTGGCCAAAGAAAATCTAATAGCTTGTTTGTTTGGAGACTGCTCCAAGGCTTGCTCAGCATAAACAATAGCTTCATCGTATCGGCCGAAGTTATTCAAAAAAGAACTCAGGAAAAGCTTTGGTCTTATATCCTTGGGCTCTTCTTCTACATACAACTTCATTTCAGACAAAGCCATGTTGAAAAACCTCTGCTTTATTTCATCAGAGACATTAAGAGAGGACACTTGGCTAGTGGCTTGAAGTAATTGCTCTCTTACCTCTGTTTTGCTATAAGCATAAGAAAAGGCTTTTTCATAAAATTCCAGATTCTTTTCCACCCCACCCTCCTGAGCGCTCAAAGCACCAATCAAAGCATGGGCAGTCGCTATGCCCCTTATGTTAAAGAAATAGACAGACACACCCAAAACAACAACCATGATTGATGCAATCACCATAGAAGCCTGCTCTTTAAATACTCGTGGTTCTTTATGGCTTGGCTTAGCATTCACGCTATGCAAATATCCAATAATAGAAAAGAACATTATGTAGCTAACTATGTTGTCGAAAACAAATATATTGTGGAAAAAATATCCAGCCAAAAGTCCAGTCATTATACTCTTTTCAAATAATGAAAAATTATTTCCTTCTCTTCTCCATAAGTAGTAAAGCATCGATACAAAAATAGAAAGATACGCCAAAAGACCAAGAAGCCCACCGGCTGTAAGCCAATCAAAGAAAACATTGTGAGCTCTATCAAACCAAGGCTCTTGTTGCCACAATTCAGGTTTATAATATTTGTTGAAAACCAAATTAAAATTTTCCTGACCCCAACCAAAAACAGGATGTTCTTTAAAACCCTCATAGGCCATCCCCCAGATTATAAATCTAGACTGGGTAGTACGTTCTTCCGGCGATATGGAAGCAAACCTTGAAAGAACAGGACTAGTTTGTACAAATTCAGTATTTTTTAGAGCAAAAAATCCACCAACAAGTACAATTAGACCAGCAATAATTCCAGCAGAAATTTTTCTTGCTTTTGGATATTCTTTGCCAAACAAAGCTATGAGCAAAGAAACAAGAATCAATGCGCCCATAAAGCCCAAGATAGTACCTCTGGTGGCTGTATGATAGAGCACTATTGTTTCTATTAAAATAATTGCCCCGTAAATCTTTTGGAGAAATCTTGAAGTCCCATTTCTAAACATCAAAAAAGCTAAAATAAATATATGAAAAAACATATAAATAGCCAAATATGACGCATTGCCTAATGTGGCATCAAGTCTATTTCCCTGATGAGTATCCAGTATTCCACCAAGCTGAAAGAGTCCATAAATTGCCGTAGCCAGACTCACGCCTATAGAAGTCTGGAGAAATCTCTCCCAAAGCTTTTGAGTATTTAAAACTGAGCCAACTACCACAGAATAGGCTAGGAGATGTACTAGAGCAACAAACCCCTCCATTCTTTCAAAGTTACTCCAAAAGCTTTTGGCCGGATTCTCTCCAAAAATATCAGCCAAAGCTATAACCCCCACAAAAGCCGTTACAGAAGTCAAAACCCAGGAAAACTTTATCCTGTAAGAATAATCTCTTATAGCTAGAATAACCCAAGAAGCGAAGACTATTTCTGTAATAATTCTAAAAACGAAATTCTTCCCAGTAATAAAAGGAAAGAACATAGATGTCGTAATTAGAAGAGGAATGAAGGGGATGACAAATATTCCCGCAAAAATAATCCATTTTAATATTTTATTCAGATTCATTGTTTATATTTAATCAATTTCTAATATATTGGTATTACTCTATTTATCTAAATCTACATTATCTATCTCGGTAGCAGACAGATTGTTTCTAGACCCATCATAGTATCCCGTTATCCAAACACCCAAAATGCCCACTAAAATAATAGCCACAAAGCCAAAAGTAAATCTAAAAAATGTTCTATTTAAAAGCTTCATTATATTTATTATACTAGAGGCCTAATGAAACTCCTATATCCTTATTTGTTATCTAAAGCATCAATTCTGGCCTGAATCTGAGACTTTAAATTAACATCAGTCATTTTTTCTGCCTCACCAAGAGCTTGGCCATAATATACTTTAGCGCTATCTTTGTCACCCAAATCGGCATAGTACTCTGCCAAAGTAGATAATAGTAAAATATTGCCCGGATTATTTATTAAACCTTCTAAAAGAATATCGTCGGCCAAATCTCTTTTTTCATCATAAGAAAGAAGGTATAGTTCGTGAAAATTTATGTATGTAGGAATATATTTTAAATCTTTAGAGATAGCTTGGCGGAAATATGATTCCGACTTATGAAAATCACGCAATTGATAATGATATATATTACCGAGGTTGTCATAAGCAATCACGCTATCCGGCCAAGCCCCTGTCATAAATTCCCATATCTCCACAGCGCCAAGATAATCTCCAATAATCTTTCTATAAGCCGCAAGCTCTAGCCAACCACTAAAAAATTCATTGTCTTTTTTCAAGACTTCGGTAAGAGAGGTTATTTTATCCCTAGAGATCTTTTCAGTTTCAGGAGAAAGATCTTCTAAAACAACAATTGGTCTTCTTAAATCTGGCACCACTATAACAGGCTTGTTTTCTAGAGGCAGATTATTATCTATAACTTCAAATACACCGGATGGATTCCCCTCTTCATCAAGCACGATGCTACCAGAATTTTTAATATCATCTTGCGTCACGTGTTCCTCAGACTTTTTGTTATCCACAATGGAACTTTTATATACTCCGTACCCCACATTCAAGGCCACTAAAATCAACACTAGAATAATGATGTTGTAGGTTTTATCTTTCATATACTCACTATCTTACCCAAAAATAAAAGGATGGCAAATTAATGAAAATCAGCAACAAAAAAGCCCCGCATAAATGCGGGGCTTTTTTGAGCCATCAGCTTATTTCATTCGTTATGAATAAAACAGAGGCCGATCACAAGTGGCTAATTTAGTTAGTACTTGTGTGGGTTACGCTAGACATATTTGTCGTTGGCAATCCCGGTACAAGGTAACCATTAGTGAAGTCGAAGTCAGAAATCAATGTAGCTGTTGTAGTTGATACTGGTGACCAGATAAAGTCATTGTTTGTATCAGAATCTATAGTTCCAGCCGTACTCATCAATCCTGAGAGTGATGGGTAAGCAGCGTCTCCTAATAGACTTACAGCAATTGACTCGTTTCCAGTTCCAGTTTCTACAGTAGCGACATTAGCTCTAAGCTCAAAGTACCTTGTTGCTCCTGATGGAACCTTGTAGGTAGTTGTAGCTGAAGCTTTGTCCATGTATACATCCAAGCTTGTTCGTCCCACTGTAGAGTTAGCTCCAAGTCCATTGTAGTACTTGTTAGCATTCAACAAACCGTCTGAAGAGAACGTTGTGTCTGGGTTTGAGAATGAGCTATCTGTGTAGGCGTACAAAGCATACTGTGATGTTGTAGCTGAAACTGTTGATGAACCTACGCTAAATGATAGCTTGTAGATTTCAACATCTCCATTATCAGCCTTAACGCTGAATCTGTATAATGCGTAATCTGAACTTGTCTGAAGCAATGTGCTTAGACCAGAAGTAATCTTTGTGAATGTCGGAATAGACTTCATAACTCTTACTCCTGATGGTGTTACGTCAGATGAGCTTGGGGTAATATTTGTACCTCCAGCTGCACCCGTACCGTAGTTACCATTAGATAGACCATTTGCATCACCATCGTAAGCTACGATGACAAGATCTCCAGAAGCTGTCAATGGACCTACGCTACTTGAAATGTTAGCGATTGTTCCCTTAACAGTCATTGTCTTAGAACCTCCCTGAGGTACCAAGAATGTTCCGTCAACGATCGCAGTTGATGTAGCATTATCTCCGTTGTTTACGAAGGTTGCTGTACCAATCTGTGTGCTTCCGTCCCATAGAGTTATCTGATTTCCTACTAAGTCAAGTGGAGTATTTGAAGCCGTATTCTTAAGTTCGAATGCAACCTTCTTGATATTCACACTCTCCTGTGTAGCAGAGAATTTAATCCTCAACAATGTAGATTCTGCTCCTGGAGATACGATTGTGTATCCAGGTGTTGAGTCATCAACAACAGTATATGAACCTCCAGTAGTCATTGTAATTGTCTGACCTGTTGAGGTATTAACTGTAATTCCTGATGATTCTGTCAAAGCCACTCCTGACTGTACAGCAGTTGCTGACTGTGCAGTAGATGAATTGATTCCCCATCTGTACTGGTCAGTAGTTGTTGTAGCTGAAGTGTTACATTTCAAAGCCAATGTCTTTACAGACTGCTTTGGAACAGTAAATCCTGAATCAAGAGTGAATGATGATGAATCTGTTGAAGCTGTTGGGTCTACCAAGTTTGAACCTGACTGCAAAGCTGTTGAACCATCGTATAGTCCACAAGAAGTCAAGTTTGTTGGTGTGCCTGTTACGACTTCGTAATCAAGCTTGATTGTGTTGAATCTAATGTCATCACCTGACTGTGAAGCATCAAACTGATAGTTTGCGAAGGTAAATGGACCTCCGGCAACTGTAGTCTGAGTAAGCGGAGTAGACAATACAGATACTGTAACCGCAGCTGCTTTTACTGTCATTTGGCTCATGGTAAGAGCTGATGCAGGAGCTGCTGTGATTGAATTTCCTGTTGTCTGTCCCGTGATTGATGTCCACTGTGAGCTTGGTGTTGTTGAAGCTCTAACTGTGTCGTTAGTTGCGAATGATGTTCCAAGCTTACCCTTCAAAGTATATGTTCCCTTTCCTACTGGGAAAGTAACTGTATCTGTGAAAGTAACTGTACCACCAGGGCCTGCGCCTGAACCATCAACTGGTCCGGCAACAACAGCACCGTTTGGTCCAACCAATGTAATGCTTGTGATATTTGCAACCTGATCTCCTATAGCTTCAATGTTGAATACCATACTTGCAACAGATACTGGCTCACCCTTAGCCTCTACGTTAAGTCCTCCCAAAACCTGGTTTGGAGCATTAACTGAGATGTTTTGTGAACCCACTGTTGTAGCGTTTTCTATAGTCAAGCTTCCGCCTGATACTGTAGCTTGGTATGCGTCATACCATGGGTTTGTACTCTGGTGGAAAGCACCGTCATCAGTTCCTGAAGTATCAGTACCGTTTGCTGGTGTGATTCCATATCCATAAGTCTCACCTACTACATCAATATCTGTTCTTCTGTAGATATCGAAATCAATTGTCCTTCCTGAACCATCAACGATATCTCCTTTAATAGAGATTTCTTTTGAAGTTCCCTTAGCAACAACGATTCCGTTTCCGAAAGCTGCTGTGTAGTATTTACCATCTGAAGATACGATAGTATCGTACGCTACTCCGTCTACATATACTCTTACATTAGCAATGTCAGAAGCCGCAGCAGAACCTGACTGGTTCCATCTGATTGACTTAACTCTAACATCTTCTGCTGAACCAGCTGTAAATCTCACTGATGAGAATGTGTAGCCAGTTGTTCCGATGTCTTTTGAGTTGCTTGCGCCTGGATCTGAAGCTCCCGCTACTGGAGTTTCAAAAGTACCAATAGTCAAGCTGTTGTTGATAGTGTGCCCCGCTCCTGTAATAGGAAGTGATCCTGTTACTGTAGCTGAAGTATTAACACCAACAACATTCAAACCCGCAATCTGTCCTGCGTAGTTTGTAAGGTCAGTTGCCATGTTTCCGGCGATAGTCATTGTTCGTGACTGTCCTGCCTTAACAACGAAAGCATCTCCTACTGTAGCCTGGTGATTTGAGTTCAAAGTTTTCTCAATTCCAAGCTGTAGTCCATTTTCGTCAAGAAGAGTAATTCCTGAGAATACCGCATCTTGTGCAAGACCAGATCTCTCAATTGTTACTCCATTAACTGTTACGTCACCATCGAATCCCGCGGTGAAAGTAACTCTAGTGAATGGGATTCTTGCAGCATTCTTAGTTGCAAGTGTAGCTGCAGGCTGTGAGCCTGAAGATACTGTCAAACCTGTTCCCGGAGTTGTAGTTACCGGAGGCTGTGTAGTACCGCCACCTGTTGTAGGCGTACTCATTGAATTCAATTTAGCCCTTGTTGAAGGTCCTACATATCCTGTTCCTTGAGTTAAACCTACTGGAGTCAAGATGCTAGCAGCGTACTTGTCCTGGAATTTGATTACAGCAGCTTTGGTAAGTGAACCAAAGTACTGTGTTTCATTTCCAGCTGAACCTACTCCGCTAGAAGCAACCTGAGTTGCTGGATCCTGGTTTAGAACTTTCTGCAGGTTCAAGACATCAACATTGCTGTCTCCCTGTTTTAGGTCCTTGGCGAATGTGTAAGACACTCCACCTCCAGTTGTAGTACCTCCTCCCTGAATAACTGCTAACTGTGCCTGCAAAGCTGTAATAGTTGCAAGCAAGCTCTGAATTTGAGCTGTAAGATCTTCGACAGATTGTGCTTTAGCAGGTGCAACATAAGCACCTCCCATCATAACCAAAGCTGTCGCGATTCCTACAAGTCCAGCAGCCATTTTTAGAATGGCGGATTTCTTAATAAAAGCTGTACTCATAAATTTCTTAATTCTTACTAATTACTAATCTTAATAATTAATTTCCGTGTCTGGGTTTAGATTAGCTTCGACACTTTTGCTAATCCCATAACACTAAAATTTTAATCAAACTTTCCTTCCTATTTTCTTTTTTTGAAAATAGGCAATGGAAACGATTTTCACTAATTCGTTTCCCCGCCCCGATCCACCATCATTTGATTTTTTGCTTCAAGACGAAGCAGGGTGGAAAAACGAATCAGTGTTAATTTTCTAATAATAACTTCTAATTTCAAACTTTAAATTTTTGGCAAAATTTTATTTCTATTTTCTTTGACCACGAATTGTCTTATCTCAAAGACATATACGGACCAAGGGACACTTTGTTGTTTCCTTTACTACCAGCTCTTCACTAATATTATATTTTCAAAGTGCCAAAACTTGGCGGCTAATTTATCTATAAAATTCTCGTAACTTCAATTACCAAACTGAAGTACATAAAAAGCCTACCTTGTCTTGTCTAAACATTATATTATCTACCCCAAGAACCTGCAAAAGAGTTTTTGTGGATAACTAAAACAAAGATAATCTTGTCTAAAGAAGACAGGAAAAACGCCAAATTTCAATGCTGTCAATACTATATTAATAAGCCAAAAAGTCAAACCCCCCAACCAGCCTTACAGAATCGAGACAAAACAATGCCGTAAAGCCCGCGAACAAACCCTATTTCACCATAGAGTACCTACTCCATCTACGCTCGCCTTTTTTGCTTAAGAGACCATCGCTCACCATAGATACCAGATCCCTCTGAAGAGTCTTTTCACTATAACCTTTTATGTGTAGAGCAATATCGCGGACGCTCAATTCACCCTGTTTCTCCTTGATCAAATCAAGAATCATACTCCTTCTTGATTTTTTGACCACATCTCCAGCGCCCCCCATTCCAGCCCCCAACCTAACACTTTTCTCCCTGTACACTGGTTTTTTTTCAACGACATCAACTTCATTTTCTTTTACAAGATTTGGCTTAAATACAGCCCCAGAATGCAGAGTAGTATGCTTTGGACCACCATCACGATCCCCCAACACGGATTCTGATTCGCTAAAAAAGTTTTTATTGAAAATAATGTCCTTTAAATGTTCACTTTTTTTTGCCTCAATCATTTCCTTAAGAGACAGATATTCTTTTTTTAGAATAGAAGCATTCATCTCTGAAACCAATCCACTCATGGCAGCAATTTCAAACAAAGAAATTATTTCTGATATCGAATTAGATAATTTTAAAAGGACATCATTTTTATCTAATTGGGCCCCACCGTAGTAATAAGAAATGTCTGATATAACCAACAAACTTTTTTCCCTTAATTTGAGTTTTATAGGGTCAGCACTTGGTATAAGATCAGTAACCAGGTACAAAGCAGAGGTAACTTTTTGAGCTTTTTTTATAATAAAATCAAAAAAACCACCGCTGTCATTTGAGACAGTTTTATAATCATTACCAATGTCTTTTATCTGTCCTTTATTAGTATTGTCCTTATGATAGATGTCCTTTTTGTAGTCCATAATTTGTCTTTTATATTATACAATTTAAGTATAATTTAGTCAACCCATCTAGTATTTTATGTTATGTCCATTATATAAAAGACAACCTAAAAGATAAAGAGACAAAACTGCTAATCTATTGGCTAATTACTTACAGCAACCACACTAAAGTCTCAGTAATTTCCACAAAGAATATCTAAAAATATATGCTATTATTAAAGTGTTTGATATGGGAAGGAAAAAGAAAAAGGAATCACTAAATATTTCTCTTTTTGAGAATCTTAAAGAAGAAACAAAATATGGCATGTTTGCCATCATCTTTTTTGTCGTTGGTATATTTTTAGGACTGGCTGCTTTTGAAAAAGCAGGAGTAGCAGGAGATACAATATACAAGCTTCTCGAGTCAGTTGTAGGACTAGGCTTTTTCCTTTTACCTATTCTATTTTTCTTTTTGGGAATTACTTTTTTTCAATCTGGCAGACCGGAATTAGTAGCTCGATCTATAGTGGGTTCCGTATTGTTTATCGTTTCAGGATTAGGACTTATCGATATGGTAAGTAGTGGACTAGGTGGAGTAGTAGGCGGATTAATATCCTCTCTATCTATTAAATTATTTGATTTATACATAACATCCATTTTTCTAGGAGCGTTAGCGATTATATCCTTGCTATTAATTTTTGACACGGTACCAAAAGCAGAAAGCTTAATGTTCTGGAAAAAATCTACAGACAAAGATGAAGATGGTTATATAGAAAACGAAGATGAAGATGTAGAAGAAGATGAGGAGGACGATTCAGACGAAGATGAGGATGAAGATGAAGAGCCAGAAGAAAATGGTAGAAACACACTTGTCGGACTTATAAAGCCAAGCAAGTCAGATGATGAATCTGATTTTGTATCAGCTAGACCAGCTAGAATAATAAGAGAATTTACCCCACCACCGATATCTCTTTTAGAAAAAGATAAGGGTAAACCGGGAGTCGGAGACGTGAAAGCTAATTCCAATATCATAAAAAGAACTCTCCAGAACTTCGGTATACATGTAGAAATGGATGAGATATCAATAGGGCCGTCGGTCACAAGATATTCATTTAAGCCAGCTGAGGGAGTAAAGCTTGCACGCATAGTGGCCCTACAAAATGATCTGTCATTAGCCCTAGCTGCACACCCTATTAGAATAGAGGCTCCAATCCCAGGTAAATCCCTAGTGGGAATAGAAATTCCAAATACCACCAAAACAACAGTGGGACTTGCTTCCCTTTTATCTGCCCCAGAATACGACAGTAGACACGATCCCCTTTTAATAACCCTAGGAAAAGACATTTCTGGAAAAGCGCATTTTGGCAATTTAGCAAAAATGCCCCATATGCTCATAGCTGGGGCTACTGGTTCTGGAAAATCAGTAATGATCCACACGGTGATAAATTCTCTCCTTTATAGAAACTCCCCAGAAAATCTTAAATTTATAATGATAGACCCAAAGCGAGTTGAATTAACTCTGTATAAAAACTTGCCATATCTCCTAACACCAGTTGTCACAGACCCTAAAAAGGCTATTCTGTCTTTGAAGTGGGCGGCCAAAGAGATGGATCGAAGATATGACATATTAGAGACTGAGTCGGTTAGAGACATAAGTTCATATCACAACAATATCTTAGAGCCAGCAATGAAAAAAAATAAGGACAAGTCTGGAGATTATGAGGAAAATCTTCCAGAAACAATGCCTTATATAGTCATTATAATAGACGAATTGGCTGATATTATGACCTCTTACCCAAGAGAACTTGAGTCGGCTATAGTAAGACTTGCTCAAATGAGTCGTGCCGTAGGTATACACCTCATACTCTCCACACAGAGGCCATCTGTAAACGTTATCACTGGCCTAATCAAGGCAAACATTCCAGCAAGAATTGCTCTTCAGGTTGCATCACAAATAGACTCAAGAACGATTTTAGACACAGCCGGAGCCGAGAAACTCCTGGGGGCTGGAGATATGCTCTTCTTGTCAGGAGAAATGTCAAAACCAAAACGCTTACAGTCAGCTTATGTATCGGAACAAGAAGTAAAAAAAGTTGTTAAACATATCAACAATCAATACAAAGACAGCTACGACACCGGGAGCGAACTTACTCTAACAACAGACTCACAAAGCAACAGTAACCCAATATTTGACTCTACACTAGACGAAGATACAGATGATGACGATATGTACGAGGAAGCAAGGGAAACAATTGTTAAAAGTGGCAAAGCTTCGACATCATACCTACAAAGAAAACTAAGAGTTGGTTACGCCAGAGCAGCGCGCCTGATAGATATGCTCGAAGAAAGAGGGGTAGTTGGCCCAGCCGACGGATCCAAACCAAGAGATGTACTCATAAAAGATGGTGGCCAGACTGATAGCTATGACGACAGCGACACAGAAATAAAAGACCAGACAATATGAAAGCAAGAAGATATATAAAATCTTTTCTAATAATATTGTCTGTGTTTTTAATAGGAGGCTATGTATATTACGAAGGGAGGAGTCTAATGGAGGGGCCAACACTCAAAATAACAGAGCCGGTAAGCGGATTTACATCGGGCGATTCTCTGATAAATATAGCTGGTGTGGCAACAAATATTTCGTCCATAACACTAAATGACAATCAAATATTTGTTAACGAAAAAGGTCAATTCAAAGAAAAGCTACTTTTATCTCCGGGATACAATGTCATAGAGGTAGAAGTTGTCGATAAATTCAACAGACAAAATAAAGAAGTATTAGAAGTAGTATATAAATAACATGGCAAAAGCAATAAAAACACCCAAAGAAACAAATACCGGCATAGAGGATGCTCTCAAGGCTATACGAACAAAATTTGGAGAAGACGCTATTATGAAGCTTGGAGACAAGCCAAAGACTAATGTAAACGCTATACCAACCGGTTCCTTGAGTCTGGATTACGCCCTCGGAGTAGGTGGATTACCAAGAGGTAGGATAATAGAAATATTTGGTCCAGAATCTTCAGGAAAGACCACCCTCACTCTCCATGTAATAGCTGAGGCTCAAAAAAAAGGAGGAGTATGCGCCTTTATTGATGCAGAACACGCTCTAGATCCAGAATACGCAAAAAGAGTTGGCGTAAGCACCAAAGACCTTTTAATATCTCAACCAGATACCGGCGAACAAGCCCTAGAAATCACAGAGAGCCTTGTTCGCTCTGGAAAAATAGATGTAGTGGTCATAGACTCTGTTGCAGCCCTTACACCTAAAGACGAAATAGAGGGCGAGATGGGTGCCCATCACGTTGGGAAACAAGCTCGCCTAATGTCACAAGCTCTTCGTAAACTAACAGCAATAGCAGACAAAAGTAAAACTGTAATTATCTTTATCAACCAGATAAGAATGCAAATCGGCGTAATGTTCGGTAACCCTGAGACAACCCCTGGAGGAAAAGCCCTTAAATTCTACACATCCGTCCGCCTTGATATAAGGAGAATTGCACAAATAAAAAAAGGGGAGGAAGTGGTAGGAAACAGAGCAAGAGTCAAAGTTGTAAAAAATAAAGTAGCTTCTCCATTCAAGGTGGCAGAGTTTGACATAATGTACGGCGAAGGAATATCAAGCGAAGGAGAGATGCTTGCTCTAGGAGAGAAATACGGACTAATAACCAAATCTGGTTCTTCGTATACCTATGGCAACACAAAGCTCGGACGAGGATACGATGCCGCCAGAACATTCTTAAAAGAAGATAAAAAAATATCAGACGAGATACTAAAAGAAATTAAGAAAAAATTAACAGAATAATAATACAAAAAAAATTATACATAAAAAAACGGCTCATCTCATTTTTAGTGGGATGAGCCGTTTTTTATTGTGAAAGTATATTCAAGAACTCTTTTTCCTCTATGATTTTAACCCCAAGCTCTCTTGCCTTTTCATATTTCGTAGAACCTGGATCGGCACCCACTACTACAAAATCTGTCTTTGAAGACACGGACCCAGTCACTTCTCCACCCAGAGATTTAATCCTTGCCTTAGCTTCATCGCGCGATAAAGATTCCATTGTTCCTGTTAATACAAAAGTCTTTCCCGATAAAGGTAAATTTTTAACTCTTATTTTCTTTTGAGATTTTACATTAACTTCTTTTAGTAGCCTAACAAGCAACTTTTTATTTTCCTCTGCCCTAAACCAGTTATGTATAGACTGTGCCACGATATTGCCAACACCATCTATCTTTTCAAGCTCTTCTACACTTGCCTTCTCCAAAGCTTCTATACTTCCAAAATTACTAGCTAAATCTTCTGCTGTTTCCGTACCAACTTGTCCAATAGAGAGAGCAACGATAAAACGAGAAAGCTCTATTGTTCTTCTCTCCTCTATAGCTTTTAAAAGGTTGTCTACTGATTTCTCTGCAAACCTCGGAAGATCTATTAAATCACCCGTCTTGAGAGTAAAAATGTCATCATACGAGGATAGTAAATTATTATCCATAAGTAGATCTATTACCTTGGGACCACAACCATCAATATCAAAAGCGCTTTTACCAACAAAGTGGTAAAACTTTCTCCTTAGCTGGGCAGATGAATTTTTGTTCACACACCTGTGGGCTGCTTGCCCAGGAATACGCTCAATGGGCCCTCCACAAGCCTCGACCGTTTTAGGAAATATAAAAGATTTCTCCTTACCAGTTCTCATTTCAGTTAAAACCTTAACTATATCCGGTATGACGTCTCCTGCTTTTTGTATAATAACGGTATCTCCCACCCTCACATCGAGACGCCTTATCTCATCTTCATTGTGAAGCGTTGCCCGAGACACAGTAGAGCCGGCAACGCTTACTGGACGCAAGTGAGCCACCGGAGTCACCACCCCCGTTCTACCCACCTGAAGGACAATGTCTTCTACCACAGTAGTAACTTGCTCTGCCGGAAACTTAAAAGCTATAGCAAAGCGAGGGGCTTTGCCTGTATAGCCAAGCGCATCTTGGTAAGCTTTTTCATTTACCTTGATAACTATTCCGTCAATCCAATAATCTTCTTTTTGAGATTTGTTTTTCCACTCCTTCCAATAATCAACAACCTCCTCTATATTTTTACAGTACCTAAAATACTTATTTACCTTAAACCCAAGTTTAACAAGTTCCTCTAACTCGCTAAATTGATTATCTGGCACGCCCTTCTCTGAGTAAGCAATATCATATATAAACGCCTCAAGACGCCTCGATGCTGTTATTTTAGGATCAAGTTGCCGTATGGTACCAGCGGCAACATTTCTAGGATTGGCAAACAAAGGCTCTTCTCTTTTTCTTCTTTCTTTATTTAATCTTTCAAGTTCTTTTTTGCCCATCCAAACTTCCCCTTCCACGATCATATTAATTTCTTTTTTAAGTTTGAGTGGTATAGATTCAATAGTTCTAATATTATGCGTTACGTCTTCGCCTATCTTACCATCCCCTCTTGTAGCGGCGGTTTGCAATTTACCTTTTTCGTAAGTCAAAACAACCTTAAGACCGTCTATTTTGAGCTCGCAAACATAAGTTGGTGCTACGGCACCCAAACTTGAAGCAAGCATCCTCTTGACCCGCGCGTCAAAATTATAAATATCTTCTTTGGTAAAGGCGTCGTTAAAAGACCATTGGGGTACCTTGTGAGGTATTTTTTTAAATTCTTTTAGAGGTTCCCCAGCAACCCTTTGGGTTGGAGAGTCTGGGGTTATAAGATCTGGATACTCTTCTTCAATTTGAGCAAGTTCATACTTTAGAGAGTCAAGAGCTTCATCAGAAATCTCCTGTTTATCCAGTACGTGATACAAATAGCGGTGATGTTCAATCACCTCACGAAGTTTCCTTATTCTTTTTTTCGCCTCCTCTTTAAGCACAAATTCAACTTAACCTACTTTTGTATTGATGACAATAAGCCACCACAACTTTAGCACCTCACCCTGTTGTTAATTTCCAAGATTATACAATGCTGTAATTTCAGACTGAGTAAGTACGCGGTTATAAATGCGAACATCATCTATGATACCTTGAAATAACTCTGACGCTCCATTATATGTTCCAAGCCAAACAGACGCCACGGATCCTGGTTGTAATGCCACAGTAGAAGTGTTCTTGCTTACTCCATCAACGTAGATCGTACTTGTAGTCCCGTCATAAGTGTATACAAGATGATACCAGGTATTAACCGAAGGGGTAAAATTTGAATCAACAAGTGTTGCGCCTCCAGCTTTCCAAGCTAAAAAAGTCTCTGTGGTATCAAAACCCAATTGCACGGCATTTGTAGCCTCACCCCCAACGCCCACGATATCATTTATCACAACAAAATTTTGTATCCCAGACCTGGAAGAAGGATTAACAAACAAAGAAATAGTCATAGGCTGATTGGTGTTGGGTATACCAGAAGGATTAGATTTTATTACATAATCATCCACCCCATCAAAATCAAGAGCTATGCCAACCTGACCCAAAACCCAATCGGTAGCAGGGTCCATATTTGTTAAAGTTCCATCATTTCCATTACCAGAAGAGTCCGAGGCGACAGAGCCGACGCCATCATTCAAAGTCCAATACTCTACAAGACCTTCATTTAAAGTACTACCTCCTCCTTGAACAGGAAAATATACATTATTGTATCGAACCCTCAAAGCTCTTTCCACGCGACGCGGATTGGTCAAAACACAAGTATTATAGCCTCTAGAGGTAATAACAGTAAAAGCGCCGTCTGTCTTATCAACTGTCACATCAGTACAAGACCCATTGCTGAGATTCAACAAAAAGCGATTTACATAAACTCCGCTTCCACCCATATCATTGATAGTTACACCTGCGCAATTTATATCCCCAGAGGTAGAAGTAGAAAATTTATCACCCTTAATATCCCAGTATGTCGCACACTCTACACCAGTATCAGAAGCAAAGAAAGCAAACCTAGAATCTCTACTCGAAGAAGATATATTTAGCTCTTTAATTGTTATATTAAAGACCCCTAAGCTGATAGACAAGATCACGCTTACTATCAAAACGGTAAACAAAATTACAAAGCCAGCTTCTTTATTCTTTTTTAAAACACTTGATCTTTCTTTATCCATAAAAATACTTCTAAAGTTGCCAATTCAACAAATTTTCTGATACAACAAAACTTCTCTGCAATCTGCCAACACTCCAAGAGATGGTAACTAAAATCTCAACTTCCCTATCTGCCACCAATTCATTAAATATAACCTCTCTGGTAAAAACTGTTGGCGACCAACCAGCTCCACTACCATACCCATACAGACCACTTGCGGAATTGTAACTGAGAGGAGGGCAAACACCACCCGGGCAAGCTGTAGCCTTGGCGCCAGGATTATTATTTAAAGCAAGCGCATTTATGGTACACTCCTCATTCATACAGGCACTAAGATTTGTTAACCAACTATCACCAGCCAAGGCATTATTATCTCTAGTATTTCGCACATACTCCACAGCCTCTTCAGCCAAAAAGAATGCCGTCATTTGATCTTTGGCATAGCCAGCAGAAGCAATACTTCTTGAGGCTATAGTCATCGGGCCCACAAGAGCAGTAGCTAGTATAGATATAGCCACCAAAGTCTCTATTAGCGTAAAACCACCCTCAAATTTTGATTTGAGATTAATAAAATCAATAAATTGTTTTTTAAATAATTTCACTTTGATTAAAAATTATGAATCTACTATTCTTTGTGAGATAGTAGTCTGTAAATTAAACTCCGTAGTCAGCCCTTTTTTAAACTCCGCGCTACCCTTAACCGTCAGGAGCACCCTCGGTTGAGCACCGTCTACTGATCTAGAACCCTCAACATAAAAAGTCAAATTTTCTATATCAATCTCTGATGAGGTAATATCCAAAAAGACTCCACCATTAATAGATTTTTTTATCTGACCATCGTCCAGGGTATATATAACCTGATTACTTTTAGAATCTATGAAAGCTATACTATTACCACCAATTGTTTCACAATCCAAAGTACCTCCGGGAAAAGATGAGAGATTGTCAGCGCAATAATAAGCAGACCCCGTTCTTAGAGAGCGAGACACATTTTCCAGAGCGAAATGAAGATTGTCGACTACTGACCTAATATCCTGAGCCTTGTTGTTCGCATCATTTATGGAAATTAGAGTTGATATAATGATAATCATTATAGCCGTAAAAAGAGTAAGAGATATCATTATCTCGATGAGAGTAAACCCACCTGTTTTTTTCATTTTCTTTTGTAATAACTGCTTATTCATAAAAAATAACATGAAAAAAATCCTATTTAATAGATATTTGGCCAACAGCCGACACCACAACTTTTTTAGATTCACCCTTATTTGTGGTTACGACAATATCTCCAGTTGAGTGAGGAGACCCGGCTCCATTGCTCAAAATATAGGCATCAGGATCAGGTCTGGTAAAGGTAACGTCCAAAGAATCACGCGAACACACTGTATCGCCACATAAATCGCTTATAGACGATCCTGTCTGAATAATAAAACGCTCAATACACTCAGTACCAACCGAAACACAGTCCGGGCTATCATATTTCTTATTCCCATTAACATCAGCAAAAAACACAAAGGAATTTTTATTTGTGGAGTCAAAATGTACTCCGTAAGACGGAAACTGATTTGATCCAGCCCCAAACTCCCTAATATTTTGACCAAATACCTGCGCCTGCCTAATGGAAATAGCAATTTCGTGAGCCAAATTCTCAATAGAAACCCTGCCAGAATACTTAGAATAATTTGCCAAAACAACTGTGGAAACTATAACAAAAATAGATATTGACACTATTAACTCTAGAAGAGTGAATCCGTCATTTTTTTTAAAAAAAAGATTATTTTTTTTCATTATTTTAAGTAAATAATAAATACAGACTGGCAAAGTTTATTTCAAAAATGAAGGTAATAAATGTCGCTAGAGCCATAAAAGGACCAAAAGGTATCTCACTCTTAAGTGTAAAGGATTTTGTAGCTTTATACAATTGAATAAACCGACCAAAACCAAGTAATAAAAGTCCAAAAGAGGCCCCTATCCAAAAAGATATAACGATAGCTGTAACGCCATGAGACATACCCAAAAACCAACCTATACCTAAGGATAATTTAGCATCACCAAAGCCCATCCATCTCCCTTTAGAAATTGCCCACAAACTAGCAAAAAAGATAAAAAGTATTATACCAGCAAGAAAAATAGTTAACCTTGGTTCCACTGAGGGGAATACAAATATTCCGATAAAAGAAGTTAGCCCAAATAAATAAACAAAAAAATCCGGTATTATTTTATGATAAAAATCATAAACGGATATTATTAGAAGCAAACTAAAGACGAATATATAATAAAAGATAATAGCAATTTTCTCTTGAAACAGTGGCTCAGATAAAATATTTACTATCTCAAACCCATTAAAATCCAAAAATTTCCAAGAAATTGCCACGAATAAAAATCCGGTTAGAAATTCAACCAATGGATACTGCCAAGATATCCTACTCTGACAGCCAGTACACCTGCCCTTTTGCATAACAAAGCTGACGATAGGCATAAGCTCATACCAGGAAAGATTTCTATTGCAGGAAAAACAGTATGATCGACCAGCAATAGAAGCTCCAGTATTAAACCTTTTTATTAAAACATTAAAAAAACTGCCAAAAATCAATCCTAGAACAAAAATAAATACCAGAAATACAGATTCAATAGTCATTTTAATATACACTTCAAAAACTCAAAATATTAAGGCGTAATATCATAACAATACCTATCAGTCTCTCCACTACAGCCATCAAGATCATCTCCCGACATATGCCCTAGCCCTATATCACTATCAGCTTTGAGAGATCCATGATTTTTCGTCTCTAAATTAGTCCCTAATTGATAATAGATGCACACCTGACTTAGTATAACGCATTTACCCAGCAGGGATGGGGTAGAAGATATGTACGGATAATATAAATAATCATCCCCATAAGGATCTTTTGGCGTATCTGGCAAATACTCACTTACTAGATCAGCTATAGAAATTGGGTATTCACCATAATCAGCAAAGTATAATTCTAAAGCATTTTTCATTTGCTTAATATCAGACACTCTTTTAGCATCCCTTGATTTTTCTCTAGGGCCAGAGAATGTGACTAATAGAATTGCCGACAATATACCGATAATCGCAACAACAACCAATAATTCTAATAGGGTAAAACCTTTATTTTTTCTATTTCGCATTAACTAAACATATCTAATTCATAACCACAAACATATCAACATTCTAGCTAATTATAAACCCCTATTTTACAAAATACCACCCTTGTTGTGGGTGGTATTTTGTAAAAAATAGATCAAACAATACAATCGAGTCTACTTAAATTTAAGGGGTTACTGCATAACAAGCCCTAGCTGATTCATTTGCACAACCATCAGCATCTGGCCCGTCAACAACATCTCCTACCGTGTCATCGTCTGTCGCAACTACTGCATGTGTAAGATTTTCCAAACTAGCCCCTAGATGGTAGTAAATACAGGTTTCCGAAGCTTCAGTACAGTCGTTTGCGCCAGCAATTGTTGTACTGGTATAAGCATTGTAAGGATAACTACCTCCAAGCGGATCAACTGGCTCAGCTGGAATAAGACCCTCTGTCAGCAAATTTGCAATAGCATCAGGATATTCACCCTTAGTATCATAATAAAGTTCCAAAGCAAGCTGAAGTTGTTTGATATCAGATACCCTTTTAGCGTCTCTTGATTTTTCACGAGCAGTATTCAAGGAAGCAAGAACCACTGAAGATAATATTCCTATGATAGCAATAACAACAAGAAGCTCGATGAGGGTAAATCCTTTATTTTTTCTATTATTAAATACCATAATTTTAAATGTATGAATTTTATAATTTAACACCTCGACCCCGCCCCAAAACCAAGCGGATTATCATTTTCCCAATTAAGGATAATACTAACATATTACAATAAACCCATACAAACCACAAAAGCCCTTGTGGATAAAACTAGATGCCCGCCGTGGTGTTATATATTGGAATAAGAACAGCTGACAGTAGGACCCCTACGCCAGCCGCAAGCACCACGATAAGAGCTGGTTCTATAAGAGAAACGAGATTATTGACCTCATTATCCACTTCTCCTTTATAAAACCTGGCCATAGTTTTTAACACAAAACCAAGCTTACCCGTTTCTTCTCCAACCTTTACCATCTGAACCATAATGCGTGGAATTTCATCATAATTATCTAAAGACTCAGAAACGGACGACCCAGACTGCACGGCGGACACGGCCTCATCCAAAATATCCTCATATATCCTGTTGCCCACAACAGCCTTGGTAACCTCAAGAGCTCGAATAATTGGTATACCGCTTGAAAGCATTGTTTCCATATTATCTGCTATCCTAGATAAATAAAATTTTCTATAAAGCCTGCCTATATACGGAGTCGAAAGCTTTAGCTTGGATAAAGAAACCTGGCCAGCTTGTGTCTGACTAAACCTCCACAACATAAATAGACCTACTATGATCAGGGCCAGAAGCAATACACCATAGTTTAGGAAAAAATGACTTAGACCTAAAATTATTTTTGTGAAAAGAGGAATCTCTTGCCCTGTTTCAACCAAAATTTCTCCCAATTTAGGTATAACCATTACAAACATCAGAGTCATTACTATTATAAAAGTTGCTACCACGAAAGCTGGATACACTAAAGCATTTTTTGCTTTTCCACTAAGCTCATAAGCTCTTTCCAGATAATCCGCTAAATAAGAAAATGTATCACTTAACTTACCAGACTCCTCTCCTGCCTTGACCATATTCACATAAAAATCAGAAAAAATAACTGAATGTTTGCTCATAGCCTGAGAAATTGTCACACCACTCTGTATATCGTCCGTAACCTCGGTCAATTTTGTCCTTAATATTGGACTTTCTGATTCAGACGCTAAAAGCCTAAAAACCTGCAAGGCTGGGACTTTGGCTTCGAAAAGAGTCGAAACCTGTCTAGATAATATGACGATATCTCTTTGGGAAACTTTTTGTAAAAAAGGAAAGTTTTTTTGAATAAAATCACTTTCTTCTGCTGGTTCAATGGAAGTAACTACAAATCCCCTTCTCTGCAAAGAAGAGATGGCAGTATCCACGCTAAAAGAATCAATAGACCCAGCTTTCTTCTCTCCTTCTTTAGTTATAGCTCCATAATTAAAAAGCATAATTGAATATTGTTATATAAGCCTCTCCAAACCCCTAGGATTGGTTGAATACAGGTAAGCATTTTCAGGGGTGATTTCTCCTCTCCTCACCAGCTCAGACAACGAATGATTCATATCTACCATCCCCTCTTCAGAACTTGTTTCTATGACAACCGGAATTTCATGAGTCCTTCCTTCACGAATCAGGTTCGCAGTAGCGTGATTGTTTATCAAAAGCTCGTAGGCAGGCACCAAACCACCCGAGACTCTTGGTATCAAACGCTGTGAAAAAATGCCCAAAAGACTGCCGGCCAACTGAATTTTTATCTGATCCTGCTGTTCTGCATGAAAAGAGTCTATGATTCGATCTATGGTCTGAGCAGCAGTATTCGTGTGCAAGGTAGAAAAAATCAAGTGGCCTGTTTCTGCTGCGGTCACTGCGGTGGAAATAGTTTCAGGTCCTCTCATTTCACCGATCATAGCAATATTCACATCCTGTCTAAACATAGAACGCAACCCAGTAGTAAAACTATCAGTGTCCCTACCGACCTCTCTTTGGTCAATAATAGATTTATCCTCTACAAACAAGTACTCAACCGGGTCCTCTATGGTAATTATATGCTCAGATCTTTCTTTATTTATAAGCTCTATTATGGAAGCAAGCGTTGTAGATTTACCTTGACCAACAGGTCCAACAACCAGAAAAAATCCTTGTTTTTTTCTGGCAAATGTCTCAAGTATTGAAGGCAAGCCTAGCTCCTCAAAAGTTCTTATCTCACTTAACACCAAACGCAGAGCTACTCCCACAGACCCCCTCTGAACAAAGGCATTCCCTCTAAAACGCACAGCCCCATCAAACATATAAGCAAAGTCTATCTCTTTATTTTCTAGAAATTTTTGCTTGCTTTCTTCCGAGAGAATCTCGGACAACAAGCCCAGAGTATCTTCCTCTGTTAAAACAGCCCTTTTGGTAAGAGGTATAAGTTCACCCGAAACACGAATAGTGGGATGTCTGTCTTTAGACAGATGAAGATCAGAGGCTCCTTCATCTACTACTATAGAAATTATATCCCTGAGTTCCTTTTTGTAGTCTTTCATATCTACTATTTTCCAATAATTTTTTTAACTTTTTCCACAACTTCAGTTGGGGTAGCGCTAGCCTTCACGATATACCCATCAGCCCCGAGTTTTTTACCCTTCTCTATATCTTCATCTTGTCCAATATTTGAAAGTATTATTATCTTAGACCCTTGAGCCAACTTATTATCTTTAATATTTTTAAGGAGTTCAAACCCGTCCATACCAGGCATAACTATATCCATAAGTATGACATCAGGGGCTAACCCATCTTTCAACTTATCCAAAACTTCCACCCCATTAAACGCTGTATTAATATCAAAATCATATTCTTTAAATTTAATAGAATACATATCTAGTAAAAACTTGTCGTCATCTATTATAAGAATTTTTGTTTTACCAGTCATATCTTTCTTGTTAATTATATATTATATACAGCAGCGTATCTAGTGTGCGAAGACAAGACTCTAAAGCTTGTTAACTTCCTCAAAAGGAATATCCCCATTAAAAGCTTTCAATATAGCGTCTTCTTTCAAACTCAGCATTCCCTGCTTACGCATCTGCTCAGATACGGCGATCTCTGTAGGATTTTCCAATATAATTTTTTCTATACTGGAATCCATTTTAAGCATTTCGAACACAGCTATTCGTCCCCTTGTACCACCTGGACACTCCGGCGAAGACCCAGCTTTATAAACATTCTCTGGTATTTTTATGTCCTTTCTATACTCTTCTGGCAAGTCTTCAAACTGCTTATCAAGCATAACCTTTATACTGCCCTCAACAGGCACTGATTCTCTTGCATCGGGACATAGTTTCCTAACAAGCCTTTGCGCTATAGCCAATATAAGAGTAGGAGCAATCAAAAATGGGTCTACGCCCATGTCGATCAAACGAGGAATAACACCAGCCGCATTGTTTGTGTGAAGTGTTGAAATAACCAAGTGCCCAGTAAGAGCGGCCTGAACGGCCAATCTGGCAGTTTCTTTGTCTCGTATCTCACCCACCATGATGATATCCGGATCCTGTCTCAATGTAGTCCTTAAACCATTAGCAAAATCATAACCTATTTCAGGTCTTACTTGAGACTGATTCATTCCATCCATACTATACTCAACAGGATCTTCAAGAGACAAGACATTTTTCGTCTCCATATCAAGCCCAGACAACATAGAGTACATAGTGGTTGTTTTACCCGATCCAGTGGGGCCAGTCAAAAGAATCATCCCATACGGCCTTTTTATGGCATCTTTCACATAGCCTAAATTCTTTCCGAGCAACCCAAGATCGTCAAGCTTGATAAAACCTTTTTCTGGATCCAAAATCCTCATCACCACCTTTTCTCCATAGTAGGTAGGAAATGTGGAGACTCGAAAGTCAATGGTACTCTTACCAATCCTAGCAGAAAAACGCCCATCTTGAGGTTTTCTTTTTTCATCTATCTTCATATTGGCAAGAATTTTTATTCTTGCCACAACAGCACTCTGAATATTAGCCGGCAAGAAAAGGCTAGTATACAGAATTCCATCAACCCTAAAGCGCACCCTGAGTTTGCCCCTAACTGGCTCTATATGGACGTCGGACGCCGCTCCTTCTACAGCGTGACGTAATACAACAGCCACGATCTTAGTCACAGGAGCATCTTCTATAATCTGGGTTTCAAAAGATCCAGACTTGCCAAACCCAGTTAACTTACCATCTTCAGACTGCTTGATTTCTATATCAACTTTTTTTGTATCAACGAGCTCTGTTTCCAATTCAGACAAAGCCTTGCCTACCTCGCCAGTCAAGCCCTTGTAGCCCTCAATAACCTTATCGAAATCTTTATGTGATATCAAAAAAATCTTAAAAGGAGTGTTGGTCTTTGATGATATAAATTGGAGAGCGTCTCTTGCTTCAATGTTATCAGGATTAGTCATCCCAACTTCAAGAACATTGTCACCTATACCAATAGGCACGAAGCCATAGTGCAGAGCAGACTCCTCTGGTATATATTTCAAAACATCAAAAGGGATATTGGCCTCATCCACAACCTGAACTGGCATCTGAAGATATTCTCCCTTAATCTTGGTTAAATCATTTACACTGATGCCTTTTTTCTCTAGAGCGCCCTCAAGATCAAACAAGCCAGACTGATAATCTGTTGCCATTGACTCATTTTCTTCTTGAGTAATAACTCCTTTTTTTACTAAATAATCTAAAAAGGGCATTGTGTTTTAAAAATCAACCCATTACACTGGGCGGGTTAATTTACTCGGATATACTACCTTTACCAAGTGGGGCAAACGGGTTATCCCTTCCTTTTGGCCTATCTGGGATTTCTTGACCAAAGTCAATTAGGCTTAAAAATGATGTTCTATCAAAGACCGCCGCCTCAAGTTTCAGGGATTTCAAATTGAGAAGTAGATTTAATATCACTTTTCCATCTTCAGAACCCAAAGCCGGATCCTGACTTTCAGCAACAAGAGAAGGTGTGTTTTTGTCCTTACCGAAGAAAATTGTATACCCTATAAAAATCAATATAGTTACCACCACCACTAATATAATATTTTTTGCTTGACCTTTCATTATTTAAACTATTTTAGCCAGTAAGTTTCTATTTTTACATTGTATTGATAAAAATCTGTTTCACCTGCTATAAAAGATATGGACTTTATATCAACCAACCTCAAGCTTCTCTCAAGATCATTTATAAAAGCAAGAAATGTTTCATATGGAGAAGAGACAGAGAAGCTAAGCATTATTGACCCGTATGTTTTTTGCTCAGCACCAGGGTCACCAACTATGCCAGAGGTATTTGTTTTAGCCATTTCACTGATTGTTGTACTCTTGATGGACATTCCATACCTCGTAGCAATATTGTTGATATCCATAATCAAACGGACATTATCCACATTATCAGGAAGCAACTTTTCTAGCCTTTCAAGATTTTCCACGGAGAAGGAGTTGTATTTCGCCAGCAACTCATCACGAACTTCTTGGAGTTCCCTAGATTTAGACAGAGCCGCATTAAATGCCTCTGCTTCTTTTTGTAGTCCCCTAATCTCTTGATAAATAGGATCTACACCCACTATAAAGAAAGCTACTGATGCACCTATTAACATTACTGGGAGGAACCATTTCATATTAAAATTGACCTTGTTCTAATTCATTAATTAGATTCTGATAAGACAATATAGCAGGATCGACATTTGCACTAAAATCAAAAGTTACATTACCCTTGTTGTCTAAATTTAAATTAGAAAAAATATGATTTTGAATATACCTATTTTCTGAAAAAATATCTGATTGTAGTGCTATAGAAGCAAAATCTCTAGCCTCGCCTCTCATTGTTATAGCGTTCTTGCCTTCCTTGTTTTCTTTACCCCCCTCATAATTCATATTGGTAAAACGCACTGTTTCAACTGTATTAACCTCAAGCAGAACAAACAAAGGGGTTATAGCCACATGTGTAGACAAAAGTCCATCTGCGCTACTTAAACGTGCATCAACCCTCTGCAATTCTGTAATTAAATTGGTCTCAAAAGCATCTCTAGCCCTCTGTAGAGATTCGGCCATAGATTCTATTCTTTTCACCATCACAGATTTATACAAAAACAATGCCCCATAAGAAGTCGCCGCGGCCAAAACAAATAGTAACGCTATAGCCATAAACCAATGAACTGACGTATCCCTTCTTGAGTCAGGCTTTTTGGTCAAAGACCTTTTTGGTATAAATGATGTTTTTGGATAATTTAGAGCCACAAAATATAAAAATTAAATAATCAAAAAAATGTTTAGATTAGTTTGCGTCTTGCAGTTTACGCAAGGCAAGACCAACTGCTACCGCAAACTCAGGACCAGCCTCCCTCAAGACAGGCTCTAGAAAAACTGGGGCTTCCACTTTGCCGAAAGAATCTCCAAACACAACCTCTGCATCCATATTTTGTGTTGCTATATCAGACAATCCTTTTAACAACGCGCCTCCTCCTGTCAAAATAACTTTACCTATAGACACACCGTATTTCCTCTGATATTCAAGCAAGGTAGTATTGGCTTCTGAAAATAAATTACCCAGATTTAAACTCACAACATTTGGAGTATTCTCGCTTTTTTCCACAGCCTCAACCCCTAACTCTTTCTTAACGTCCTCCGCCTTTGAAAAACTCACCGACAAAGACTTGGAAATGGCACTAGATATGTTCTGTGAACCCTTGCTAATAATGTGTGAAAATCTCACAACTCCATACTCCACAATAGCAATTTTTGTTGAGCCAGCGCCGATATCCATAAGCATTATCTCGGGCATCCCATGTCCAAAAGTTGATCTGATGGTGCTAAATATTTCAAGCTCAAAGAAAACATTTTTTAATTCCATCTTCTTGATGATGTCCTGATAATTAGAAACTGTTTCGTTATGAATAGCCACCACCATAACCTCCATTGTTTCTTTTTTTTCAGCCAACTTCTCTTCATCGTCTTCTTTTTTTTCAACCTCAGCATCCTCGGAACCAGGTTTCTCTGATTCTCTTTTTGGAACTATCCACCAATCTAAAGTGATTTCAGATATAGGCACGGGTATATATTTCCTAGCTTCAATCGGAATCATTTCGTTGATTTCTTTTTCGCTATCGAGCTTCGGTACCTTAATGACAGAGAGCAGGCTTGATTTTAACGGTATAGAAAGAGCTGCGTTTTTTGTTGTGATACCGGCTTCCTTAAAGAGATCCTTAAGCGCCTCGGTAATCTTTTCTGGCGACAAATTTGTGGCTTGTCCAACCTCAAGATTGCCATATGGCCCAAGCGCTATTTCTCCATAAGTTTCTAGGACTGCCCTGCCTTCCTTTTTTTTGATCTGAACAGCCTTAATAAAAGAAGACCCGATATCAATCCCCACCACACTTTCGTCTTTCTTCCAGGTATCTCCAACCCTGCTGAATAAATTTTTAAACAGATTAACAGCCATACAACATTACTTCGTTAGACACTCAAATATTATATCACAACAAAATAACAAATACGCTATAATAAATAATCGATTTATCCACACAAAACCTTATGAACCTCAAAAGCTCTCATAACCAACATTCCAACAACACAAAATGATATCCTCTGGCATCAAAAGAATTCTTGATTTGATATTTCCAACACACTGTATTGGGTGCAATAAAAGCAAAACGCCTTTATGCTTAGATTGCATATCAAAGATACAACCACCAAGAGAGATTGTGGATAAAGATATATTTACAGTATTTAGCTACCAAGATGGAACCATTAAAAAAGCCATACGGTCTCTAAAATACGCCCACAACAAACCCATAGCAAAAGTGTTAGCCAGAATCCTATATGATTTTATGCTTGAAGAGATTTACGACCTAAATACATTTTGGCAATCAGATACGATGGAAAAACCTTTATTAATACCCACACCCATATCAAATAAGCGCCTTAAAGAAAGAGGCTATAACCAAGTAGAACTAATAACAAAAGAATTGTCCTTTATAGATAATGCTCAGTCTTTTATAGAAAAAACTAATGTCCTTTATAAAATAGAAGATACCCCATCTCAAGTTTCAATAAGAGATAGGAAAAAACGCTTGGTAAACTTGAGTGAATGTTTTGATGTTAGAAACAAAGAATCAATTAAAAAAAGGAATATTATACTAGTAGACGATATTACAACCACAGGCGCCACACTAAAAGAAGCATCTTCCGCTCTTTTAAAAGCCGGTGCTAATAAGATACTATGTTTTACTATAGCCCATTGACAAGCATTGGTTATATATGTTATAATTAAAGAAGATACTTACAATTTAAAAGGAGCTTTAGCATGCGAATAGACAAAGACAACAAGACTAAAATTGTAATGGCAATAGCAGTACCAATCTATGTAGCATCTCTGTGGGCCATCTATCACTTCTTCTTAAGATAGCCCACCACACCCTAACGGCCAATACTACTATGTAAGTAGTATTGGCCGTTTTTTATCAAAAACATACAGCAAAACAGCAGGATACCTAACCTAAAAAACACGGTGGTCAAAATTAGTCAAGAAATCTAGCGACGGGCTCTTTTGCCCACTCCCGCGTCGCAGACAACGGCTTCTTCCCACCTTTCGCAAGCGGAAGTTTCTTTCTGCGGGCTACTCGGGTATGGTACCCACACCTCCAATCAACATAAGGGTATTTTAGCACTTTTTCCTTGGAGCATTTGAGGTTTGTGGGTCGGGGTCTCTTTCGGCAATTCAGTGTCTCACAGGGCTTTTGGACGAAATCGCCAGAGCGAGTATTTTCAGAGTATATTCCGGAGAATGAGACACGATTACGGGCTATTTAGGAGTGTCTCATTTAAGACATTTGTAGGTATTCCAAATGCCAACAAATGCCAATTTCTGACCAAACTGATACAACTACCAACTCGCATATGTCGTACACACCCTTGTTCTAAAAGCCAATATTCGGTACAATACCAAAGATAAAGTTAAAAATATGGAAAGAACACTGGTTGGAGACTTGAATAAACATATAGGCGAACAGGTTGCTATTTCTGGCTGGATTAGCGTGCGACGCGATCAAGGAAAGCTGGTCTTTTTTGATATTCGTGATGCAAGTGGCTTAGTACAAGGAGTCGTTCTTCCCAATAGCGATGCCATGCTGACAGCAAAGGAGATCCGTCCTGAATTTGTAGTTACCATCAGTGGTAACGTAAATAAGCGACCTGAAAGAAATGTCCAGGCTGACAAACAAAATGGAGATATTGAACTAGAAATTCAAAAGATTGAGGTTCTAAACGAGGCTGACACACCACCATTTGAAATGACCGAGAACACCCTAGGTATCGATGAAAGTGTACGCCTGAAATATCGTTATCTCGATTTACGTACTTCACGTCTACAAAACAACATCCGCGCGCGCGATAAAGTAATACGCTTTTTCCGCGATTACATGCACGACAATGGATTCGTAGAAATAGAGACACCGATCTTGATGAAAGGTACTCCTGAAGGCTCTCGTGAATATGCAGTTCCATCACGATTAGACAAGGGTAAATTTTATGTTCTCCCGCAATCTCCTCAGCAATTTAAGCAGCTTTGTATGGTTGCTGGATTTGATAAATATTTTCAAATCGCTCGATGTTTTAGAGACGAGGATACTCGTGGTGATCGCCAGCCTGAATTTACACAGCTCGACTATGAGATGTCTTTCGTTAAACAGGAAGACATACTCCAGTTTACCGAGAAAATGTTTATAGAGCTTATTGACAAGCTCTATCCGGAAAAACAAATAGCATCAAAACCTTTTCCAAGAATTACCTATCAGGAAGCTATGGAAAAGTACGGTAGCGACAAACCTGATTTGCGTAAGGATAAAAATAATCCTGACGAATTAGCGTTTGCTTGGATTACCGACTTTCCAATGTTTGAGCAGGATAAAGATGGAGGCATTGCGACTGCACATCATCCTTTCTGCTCGATAAAAGACGAGGATTTAGAAAAATTCATGAAAGGCGAAGACCTGCTATCTATTAGGGCAAACTCATACGATCTTGTCTTAAATGGGTACGAACTGAGTTCAGGAAGTATCCGAATCCACAAAGCTGATATACAGAGGCGTGTTTTCGAACTACTTGGAATCAGTGAAGAGGAGCAGAAACTGAAATTTGGTCATATGCTAGAAGCTTTCAAGTTTGGCACACCTCCTCACGGTGGTTTTGCTCCAGGTATTGATCGGGTTGTTATGATTCTACAAAACGAACCTAACATTAGAGAGGTTATTGCATTCCCTAAAACCGGCGAAGGAAGAGACTTAATGATGGGGGCACCATCTGAACTCGGAAAGAATCACCTTACTGAATTGGGAATTAAACTTTCTTAGCGAGATCTTAAAATCTGCTCAATGAGTTTCACATTTTCAAGCGCCTCTTCTGGCGAAGGATTTGTGAATGCACCACTGTTCTTTATAGATTTATAGAATTCATTGATTTCATCCTGCTCAGGATCATTTTTCTTAAAACCGACACTCTTTCTTTGAAAATTTTTTTGCTTTTGCACATAGAGTCCATTGAATGGATCGGCAAAGATGGAGCCTTTGGTGCCAAAAATATTGATGTAAAAAGATTCTGGCAAAACGTAGCTAGTAAATACATGAGATATGGATCCGGATTTAGTTTCAATATCTACCGAGAAAGTCTCTGGATTCTCAGTTTTTAGAAAGCGGTTTTGTGTAAAAGAATGTACCTTTTTAGGGCTGTCATTCGTAATGAAATAAATCGTGTCGAGCAAATGAATAGCCATCTGTATAAGTGGACCGCCATTACAGCTTTTCTTATAGAATCGCCAACTATTTTCATCTATGCCGAAACCTATCGGGCGAGAACGATTTGATTCGATATAAACAATTTCACCCACAGTGTCTTTCTTAATTAATTCTTTTACTTTCTTAAAGATATTATAGTAGCGAACATTGTGCGCAACAGCAAGAATAACCCCGTTTTTCTCGCATATATCGATAATTGCTCTGCCTTCCTTTGATGTATTTGCAATAGGTTTTTCCAGAAAGATGTGCTTTTTTGCTTTGGCAGCTAATGTGCAGTGTTGAAGATGAAATTGATTTGATGAAAAGATAAAAACACAATCTATGCTGCCGATCAGTGCATCCTCGACAGAATTGGCAACATTGCTCCCGTGCTTCTTTGCAAACTTCTTGGCGTTACTAATATTAGCGTCATGTACGGTAACAATCTCAAACTTGCCAGATTTCACAATCTTTTCCGACATCTGAGTACCCCACCACCCCATTCCAATAACAGCGCATTTTATCTTTTTATGACTCATAATCTATGCTCTATTTTCAATGTAAAATTGATAAAAATCCTCAGGCCATTCTTCGTCCGAAGAATCAATAGATTGTTTGATAAATTCAATTATGTGCATGAGGGCTTCATAGCGCCGAGCAGTTTCTACCGATTCAAGATTCTTAACCAACAGAGCATCAGCTACAAATGATAGTAAATTTTTCTGTGTCAGAATGGAGAATCGATCAAGGAGTTTAATCCTGTTCTTCTGATCGGGAGGAGGGTTGTATGCAAGGAGGTATACAGTTTTTAGTATAAGATCCAATCCGTTTCCAAGTATCCAGTGCGCTGATACTATATCTCCGCGAGAAATCGCCTTACGATAGTGGCTGTGGGCATTCAAACCATGCCAGCCATTGAAATCAAAAATTACACTAAGATTCACTAGCGATAATATAGCGTACGATTTACTCTTCTCTTTCCATTCTGCTCTTTTCTCTTCAATTAAGTTCGGAATTTGATTGTCCTGGCTGTATATAATTTTCGAGTTGAGATATGCAAAATACATATCTTCCGACCATTCTGTCTCTTGTAAGGAAACAATGCTACTTATTCGAATATCAAATATAAGGTTTTTATAATCAACTTTTCCTTCAATCAGTCCCGTCTTATCTTCTGACTCAATAAAAACTACAACATCGATATCCGAGTACTCATCTCTATCACCCCGTCCAGCACTGCCGGTAAGCGCGATAGTAAGCACGTTGGGCTTGAGATAGTCATTGAAGTACTTAGTTATTAGTGCATCTGAATTGGATTCGCTATTCATATTTTTGAATGAAAGAATCATTTATAGATGCAACATCATGGCAATTTGCAACAAGCATTGCACGCGATAAATCGGCTGTTAATTTATTGATTACAGTTGAGACACCCTCTGTCCCCGCGGCTACTGCACCATACAAAACAGTGCGGCCAACCATTACTGCGTCTGCTCCTAATGCGAGATAGACGAACGCATCAAAACCATCTCGTATACCACCATCAACTAAGATGGTCATTTTGCCTTTCACGGCTTTTGCTATCTCGGGTAGCATATAAGCGGGGGCTGGTGCTCTATCAATCGACCTGCCACCGTGTGCGGAAACTGAGATGCCATTAAAACCAAGTTCGTACGCCATGATAGCATCATCTACACTTAGAATACCCTTAAGAAACATAGGTCCCTGAAAGAGCTTCCGCAAATGCCGTAAATCATCGGCGTTCTTTTTTGAAACCTTACCTTCCTCAAGCATCAAACCTGTTACACCATCAAGATCAATACCTATAGCTACTACATTCGTCTGTGCCAACATTGCAATCCGTCTCTCTATTTCCTCAAGACTCCTAGGTTTGATGACCGCTATACCGCCAATGTCCTGCATGACGTCAGATGCTAGATAGCCATCGTTTGTATCATAGCTATCACCGCATGAACCTATTGAGCCGGCCGATTCGCAACCAGTGAGAACTGATTGCATAAACTCAGTTTCATTTATCTGGCCTCGTAGACTAGTTTTTATGCCACTCATCGGTGCTGCCAGAATGGGTGTCCTTATCCGCTTCTCAAAAAGAGTTACCTCCGTACTCGGCGTGAAGTGGTCGGCAATCATGTGATGCTTAATGAAATAATTATCAAGCATTCGTCGAGTATTTCTATATGTCTCACCATTCCCAGACCAACCAAGCCCTGGAAGGTTAGGGTGTACGCTCTGCCCATCTTGAGTCACTGAAGTTGACTCAACAATCCCTGCTGACTTCAATTTCTGTTTACCGTTTTCAATAATCTCGTTAAATTTCATATTGATGAAAAAGCTTTGTGCAAAATATCCTTAGCGAGCAGTATTTCCTCTTCCGAAACTGTAAAGGGTGGAGCGATTCGTATTGTATGTTTATTTACAATGTCGACCAGTAACTTACTCTCCATGCAAGCAGAGACAATATACGCTGCTCTCTCCGCGTCATATAACTCAAGACCACACATAAGTCCGAAGCAACAAACCTCTTTTATTACCTCTGGATATTCATTTGATAACTCAACCAATTCCCCAGAAATAAAGGTACTCTTTTTTGCCATTTCCTCAAATATTTCTGGGTTTTCTAATGTCTCAAGAAGTGCCAATCCAGCCGCACACGCCAATGAGTTACCACCCATAGTGCAACCATAGCTACCTGGCTGTATTAACTTGGCAATTCTTTCAGATACAAGTGCGGCAGATAATGGCAATCCGCCACCTAATGATTTACCAATAGTTACCAAATCTGGCTTCATGCCTAGCTGTTGGAAACGAAACAGGCTACCTGTACGTCCAAGACCCGTCTGAACCTCATCAACCATGATTACAGTGCCATATTGCACCTGCTTAGCCATAATTACATCGACACACTTCTGATCAATTGCTTTTATACCTCCATGTCCAAGCACCAATTCCACTGCAACTGCAAGTGTATTTTCTGAAATAGCCTGTTCTAAGGCGGCAACATCGTTAAATGGAACATTTTTGATCTTTAGCCCGTAAAAGTCACCGCCAGTAGCCAGAACACGAGATCCGTAGGTTCTGCCAAAAAATGAACCCTCTGGAACAATTATCGTGTCTTTGCCAACCGATTTACTATATGCCTGTAAAAAAGTAAGACATGCTTCATTTGCTTCTGTGCCACTATTTGCATAAAAGACCTTATCCAGTCCACTGACTTTTATTAGTTTTTTAGCAAGCTTGATTTGAACATCAGTATAGTAATAGTTTGAGGGGTGGATTATTTTTCCGAGCTGCTCAGTAATCCCATTTTTGATCGAGGCATTCGCGTATCCAAGATTGTTGATTGAAATGCCACTAAGAAAGTCTAGACACTTACTTCCATCATTCGTAAACAAGAAAGAGCCAGATCCTCCGTCAATGACTAAGGGTTTCTTTCTATATGTCTGGACAAAAAAATGCGCATTTGAATCTTGCATATAATCAATAGGTCATTTGTTTATCGAAAGTAAGAGGGTGGTTCAACAATACCTCAGCAATGTGTTCACCGGCGTCTCCTTTTCCATACAAGGAACTTGGAACGTAATGACCGTGGTGAATCTGAGCGAGTATCTTTTCTCTCAACTCGTTTCCTTCGATATTTGATTCAATAGCATTCTCGCCACGCATACGAGTACGTTGCCGTGATCCGATAGTTACTGAAGGTGTACCAAAGAAAGAAGATTCTCTAATTCCCACACTCGAGTTGCCAACGATGCACTTGGCATTCTTTAGAAGAAGCAGGTAATCTTCGATGGCAAAGTGTTTGAAAAAGTGCACCAAACCCTTTTTATCGTTAGCCTTGAAGTTAATAATTTCTCGTTTCAAGGAATCATTTCCGGCATCAATATTTGGGTATAACCATATCGTCTGTATATTTAGGTCGTTGATTGTTTTGAGCAGAATATCAAAATGTTTTTTATTCGTATCGTATTCTGTAGTAACAGGGTGAAAAGCCACAATGATGTAGCTATCTTGTAGTACAAACTTGGGCGCATGTACCCCTTCGTGACCCTTAAAAATAGACTGGAGACCCTTATCTGGAAGATTTGCGCAAATATCTACAGTTGGACAACCTGTCGCAAAGATACTGTCCTTGCTTTCACCCATTTTCTCAACTCGCTCGGCACACTCATCGTTAGTTACTAAGTGAATATTGGCAAGCTTTGTAATGGCATGACGAATACTATCATCTATTGAACCTGATTTCTCACCACCTTGAACATGGGCAACAGGGATGTTCATGTATCGTGCTGCGGTCGCCACTGCCAACGCTTCATATCTGTCTGCAATTACCACAACAACATCAGGACGATTCTCAGAGAACACTGATGCAAATTCTATAATTGCCATCCCTGTTGACTTTGTCATGGACACCAAATTGCCCCCACTGATATTTGTAAACATCTCCGTAACATTTTCCTCTCCCACATCTTGAACAATCTGATCACGAACATCACCAAATTCCAATAATGCAGCCGACTCAAAGAGGATGATTCGAAAGTCCACTTTTTCTTTGGGTAGAAATCTCAATATTGGCTTCACTCGTGCATAGTGTGCACGATTTCCTACAACAAATGTGATTTTACGTTTCCTTTCCATAGTATTCAGAAATGCCTTAGATTAAGGGCGGAGTTCACTAGAGTGCCACCATCAATGACTGGAGAATGTCCAGGAATGATAACCTCAAAGTTTTCTTTCAGCATCAGTCTTGACTTACGATATGATTCCATATCGTAAGCTGTCGAACCCTTGCGGGAATGGATTTTAGATACGAAACAAGCCAATTTTTTGTCCTCCTCCTCTGATTTGTACCAAATCAAGTCGTTCGTCCAAAAAATCGGAACGAACCCGCTGGTTCGTGACAAATCCGCCCATTTCGCCGCACCCGCCCCGTCCCAATTCGTCGCGAAGCGACGGGCTCTTTTGCCCACCCCCGCGCCTTCGGTGCGGGCTTCTTCCCCCCTTTCGGATTCGGAAGTTTCTTTCTGCGGTACCTTTTGGACGAAATCCGAACCTTTTTTGAGCAGAACCCCGACTGACGCACGCGCCGAGCGCGTGGTGACTTGAAACTGCCTCGTCCGCTCCCTTCGGTCGCGGGAGCAAAGACCAAAAATTTCCTTACCCATCCATTTTCGGTGGAGGGGTCTGGGGAGGAGCCGACAAAAAATAGAAAGGAAATTTTTGGTTTTGCTTCGCCGCTTCAGACTACTAAAAGAGCAATCTTATTTTAACATTTTTGTTTGCTCTTTTCTCCGTCCTCGCGGCGAGACGAGGCGCAATTTTTTTATTTGAATCGGAAGCTCTGCTGTACGCGTTCCAAATCCGCTGGGGATAAGGAGAGGGTCATTGTGTAGATCCTTCCACTGTGTACAAAGAAAAGAGTAGTAATTGGATACTGCGTATCTAATTGTTTTAAAGCAGGCAAACCAGCAACAGTTGTAGAGATAAGATTTTCCATCATTTTAGGGTATTGAGAATAATAAGAAGTAGCGTCTAGATAATCAGTTTTTTGCGAAGAAATTTGTATGCCCTCTAAAACGGCAGAACTAGACCTTTCAAAAAAAACAACGCTCGGTTCGGTCGCATCGCCTTCGCGAGGCGTCAATACATCAGATGGATATTCAAAAGTAAAACCCCTATTCGGGTTTTCATATCTACTCCAAACATGCTCAACTTGTGGTAAAGGAGTCAGTGTCGTCATTGGTGCTTTGTTTTCTCTTGATGAGAACCAGGCAAAGCCAATTATTCCTAGTGCTACGATTACCCCAAAACCAATTGAGAGTTTTTTAGACATAAGTTTAATTTACCACAAAAAGAGCTACACGACAACTTGTCGTGTAGCTCGAAATTCAACTTGTCTTGCTTATTGAATGTAGTAGCAAGACCAAGATTGGAAAGTGGCAACGAAGTCTGTGAACGTCTTGTAGTGGTTTCGCACAATCTCATCGCCCGGAGCCGGTGACCAGTTGCTGTCGAGCATCCACACGCCCGCTGCATCCTTTCCGGAAACGATGAAAGTGTGCGGAATTCCGCTGAACATTCGTAACTGGAGAATCCAGCCGATACTGACGTTTTGGATTGGCGCGCTCAAGCCGATCACATACGGGTAATTGACGGGGTCATTCACCCACATGTAATCATTCGGGGGCGGTTGATTGGGAGGAATATCTCTCTGAGGTCCACCAGCCGCCGCTGAAGCCCCCTTTACTACAGTGCGGACAAACTCCTTGCACTGGCCACCCCAAGAGCCGATCAGCGGAAGGCCGTAATTGACAAGAGCCTGATTTCGCTGGGTTTGAGTCATTGATGTCCACGACATTTTTCACTCTCCTTTGTTTTGTGAAAGAACTAGCCGCACACCATTGCGCGGCATTAACTACGGCGTAGCTAACCAATGCATCTTACCAAACCAAATCAGATATGTACATAATAAATTATGTAGGAAAATACATGTGTACCGGGCGGGGCAAGCACAATAAGATTTGATTGCGCCTAGTGCAAACCGAATTGGAAGCGCCTCGTCTCGCCGCGAGGACGGAGAAAAGAGCAAACAAAAATGTTAAAATAAGATTGCTCTTTTAGTAGTCTGAAGCGGCGAAGCAAAACCAAAAATTTCCTTTCATTTTTTTAGCGGCTCCCCCCACACCCCCCGCCGAAAATCTGAAATAAGGAAGGAAAATTTTTGGGTTTGCCCGCGACCGAAGGGAGCGTGCGAGGCGCGCAGGGTTGGCATTGGCAGGTACTCGGAGCGTACGATTGGGTTTCGAGCCACCACGCGCTTGGCGCATGCGTCAGTCATCAAAATCCTGCGGATTTTGCTCATACAATGTTCGAACTTCGTCCAATAAACACCGCCAAAATTGAAAATCGGAATTGGAAGCCGAAATGGGGTCGGCGCGAAGCGCCGACACAAACGCATTCCCGCCAAAAATTCCCGAATCCAAAAG